>JAABUJ010001244.1_pt1 | contig 38848 bp, 42 predicted proteins | sample 5559131 | NCBI WGS metagenome assembly JAABUJ01 (sample SAMN10711875, study PRJNA513366) | rock metagenome | isolation source: Antarctica rocks | place: Antarctica: Victoria Land, Mt New Zealand nord | collected 2016-01-07 | reverse complement strand
AGCCATATAGGGATAAATTACACAGTCACAAGATATATTACTGAATAAGTTATGAAAATCATGACTTTTTGTGAAGGTGTGCATTAGAAACACACATTAGTAAGCATGTGTATGCGCTTAGTAAGTGCATACACATGCTTACTAAGACTATATATAATTCACAAAAAACCTGTGATTCTACACAGGTCAAGTCAGGTTAACCTGCACTTAACTCAGCTAAATAAAAGTTAGCTTAATCTAACTCAATATCTGAACTCAACTCTGACCTGCATGACCTATAGATAACCTGCATACTCAGCCTATTAATCTTAAGCTATATCTCTTTTTTTTAAAGCTTTTATAAATCTCTCTTGACATCTGAATTGTTCTGAGCATCAATGACATCATAAATCATAACATACTCAACTAATAGCACTTAAAGCAGTGTCTAAAACTGTTGTTCTGATTTAAACAACTTAATTATATTAGACTGAGTTGCAGCAATCTTTCTGTTAAGTTTGCTCAGATAAATTTATACTTCTTTAATAAATATATTCTTTAACATTCTGTATTCAACAAACTCTGTTAAATATTGTCTTCTGATCATCTACAGCTTCTTTTTATACTTAAACTTTAATATATTTTAAACATTCTTTGTGCTGATTTTATTCATTAAATATTCTTAATCATCTATGTTTATGCAGATAATAAGTCAATATAAAATCTTTACATCAGTTTTCTGATTTTCAAAGCTGAGACTGCTGAGAAGAAATGAGTCTAAGAATTTATTGATCAGTGTGTTGATTGCTGAGACTTTAATAACATTTTATAGATCTTTTTTTATCAGTCATCTTTTCATAAAAATGAATCATTGATTGCAGTTCTTGTAAGTAAGAATTGAGATGAGTTGTTGCTTTGTAAAGAAGTCATTGAAGTTCATGATGATGATAGTTGACATGTAGTATAAGAAGTGAATAAAGTAAAATAACAATGTATGCATTGAAGATAATATAAATAAAATAAATAGAAAGCTTTTATATTTCTTTTTTATGAAATAATAATGCTTATTCATCTCAATGACTCATATTAAGCTGCTGAAGAACAGTGCTCTTTAAGTAACTATAAATGCTTATTTGTCTATTCAACAAGATGCATATTAAGCTGCTGAAAGAACAGTACTTTTATAAATAACTATAAATGCTAATTTTTGCTGAGATTAATTCTTCTTGAATCTTCTGAGTCAAATGTACTCAGCTATTGAAGATACTTATTTGCCTAATAGATGCATATTAAGCTGTCATCACTGTGCTGATTTCATTAAAGTCAGATTTATCACAAATCTCAATAATTAATAACACTGCTAAAGTCAAATTCACTGTGAATCTTAAAAGTCTGCAGACTCAGCTATTATATACATTAAAAGTATACACTTTCTCTGAGAAGCTTCTTACTAACTGAGCTCATAATCTATTAAAAGAAATGAATATTCATGCTATATTATGCTGTCTAGTAAAATCCCTAAACTGTGTTGTCTATGAGCACATCTTGATTAAGAGAGTTACAGAAGAAGTAAAAAGAATGTTGATTACAGTTAATGTAAATAGAGTCTTCACTTAATCTCTGATGCTAATTTTATTTTACTTCATAGAAGCAGCTAGAACACTGCTTCTCAACACAGTCTATAATATAAAGATAATAAGTCATGTCAATCTTTTCTGTACATAACTGAGTAATGAGAAAGCTTATAAGTTAATGAAGTTCTGTATACTTATTTAATACTCTTCTGTCTGACTGTTGCTTCATACTAAATATGACTCATCTCACTATTTCATTCTTTCAGTCATTGACTCATTCTTTTGCTATCTGCTGATGAAGTCTTGTTTTACAGATAACAATTAAGTATTAAATCTTTATAATCTATTCTTTCTCAATATGTAAATCTCTGATCTGAGCTGCTGTCTTAATCACTTTATTCATTTCTTCATTTTCTGATATCTCTATGTGCATCAATATTCATCAGATCCATATCTGAATCTTTTAACTTTATAAATTATTCACTTTCTTCATTACACACTACAGTAAATACTGATCTGACTGTGTATTCAGTTTAATGACTGATCAAATTGCTGCTTAATTATCTATGTATATGTTCACTGTTCAGAGCTTTAATTTTATCATTTTCATCATGCTTACTATGCTTATCATCATGATCAGACTCTGTAACTTCATCATATATACTGTAAATATCTTATCTATATTTATATACATCATATATCTCAGATCTCTTTTCAGTGTCATTACTGCTGTATCTATCTGATTCTTGATGTCACTATCATTCATATAGATATTTAACACTCTTTGATTTTGACAAAGTTTGTTGATATTGTGTCTGTGAACAGCTTCATCTGCATTATTATTTATGTGAATAGTTGAGTCATTTCATCATAATAATATAATGTAGAGCACTCTGAATTTCAAGTTGACTTTTAATAAGAGTTGTATCTGCATCTTATAGCAAAGCTACAGACATTTCAGTGAACTCTTTCAGCAAAGCTTCTTTATAAAGTCAGATCTGATTCTCTTTATTAAAATGTAAATTAATATAATGACAATATAAAGCATAAACTTTCTCAGTGTCTTCTTTAGCTGCTGTTTCATTAAGAAAAGAAAGAGTTTTATGTTCAGTGCTGAGCTCATTGTTATGTGAAAGATTCTCATTATAATGACTTCTGCTCATCATTGTATGACTGTCAGTTTCTAAAGAATTCATTTTTATTGTATAATTATTCTGTGCTCACTGTCTAAGCTGTATCAGACTGAGCAGCAGTACAGAATCTGCAGCAGCATCATTGTTATATAGAATTTCTGTAAATTTTTAAGTCTAAAATTTTATATAAAGTCTATCAACATCATTAAATCTCTGAGATTTGTTGTGACTTAAGTCTAAATGTATTATATATGTACATCTCATTTCAGATATAAGTTCAAGATGACTCTCAGCACTTTACATATTGATAATGTCTATATTATATGTATGTTTAGAATCAGCTTCACTGTTATATTATATTTTGTGAAGCAGTTTGTGAAGTAAATGAACTCATACTTAACTAAAACAAAGATAGAGACATATTTTTAAGCTTATTGCTCTGTGTAACTGTGCACTGTATACAAAGCAGTGCAGTTCTTCTCTGCTGACTTTTTTATTATTATGATGTTCACATCATCAATTTAACTTGCTGCTGTAACTCAAAGCTGTAAGTCATTAATTAGATTCAGTATGTCAGCATTGTAGAATAGATATAGAATGAATGATAATGATAAGTTTTAAAATATATTTATATGAATGACAAAGCTCTCTAACTCATATTCTGACAACTTTATTGTTGATGTTCTTTTTCTTAAAAAGTCTTCTATTCAGTTTACTATCTTCAGTGATAGACAGCATTTTTAAAGATTGTAAAATAATCTTTTGTAAAAGACATTGTTAAAGACTTCTAATACATTCAGCATTAATAATAATGTGACTGACATGCTTAATTTTCATGCTCTGTAAATCTGCTTCAGCAATGTGTGAATTGCCTACTCTGTAAACATAATCTTTTGATTTCTCAGCAATATTTTAAATAGCAGTTAATAGATCTCTGTTATATAGCTTATTCTGTGTGTCATTATAAACTTTAAAGTCTTGTTCATAATGTTTAGAAATATCACTGATCAGTATATTTTAAGCTGTTGATAATCTTCTTTGTTGAGCTTCTGTAACATCATTGTAATGAAGTGTTTAAAGATTCTTAAATATCTTCTGCTGTTCAGATATAAGTTGTACAGTGAGAGCAGCAGTGAAAGTAGTTGCAATAATATTTAATGTAAAATTTAATTTAATATGTCATTCAGTTCTGATGTCTTATTGTTTAATGTTCACATTATAATCTCTGTTAATTCAGTCTCTGTAATTAAAGATATGAATATCAGTTCAGAATACTTATATTTTGCAATGTCATTAAGATCTATCTTTAAAGAAATTAAAAAAAAAATTGTCTAAAGTAGCTCTATCTTATTCTGCAGTTCTGTAAGTTTCAGCTTTTCTGTCTGTTTCAGAGTGAAAGTAAAAGTTTAACTTACAGCTTTGCAATTTTTAACTTACTTCATCAGTTTTTATAGTCTCTGAGAATTCTTTAAGACTGTCTTTATTCATTCTTTGTGACTTACTCTCATTAATTTTGTCAGCTTCTTCTCTTTTTCATTGTAAACTCAACAGTACATCTCTCAAGTGTGTCTGCTCTGCTTTCTTTGTCAACAACAATGAGCTCTGTTTACTTCTCTCATCATCTCTTTTGCTTTTGGGCCAAACCCTGACTTTGATCATTTGCTGGGAGTTGACATTGGTACTGTTGCCTTCACTGCGGCCTGAATTGCCTCTGTGATGGCAGTTATGTGTTGCTCCATGTTGGGTCCATTGTAGTTTGATGAAGGCAGCTCCATACCGCTAACCTACGCTATTCCCTTTTAGGGTAGTTGCGACCAAAGTTCGCCCTCATGGCAATCAATAATTCCTTTCCGTTAGATGGTAAAGAGAAAATTCGGTTTGATTAGATAGTGGTCTCTGTGCGATGGCGGACTTCATCATACTCTTCAGTTGTGTCTGCCAGATGGAGTTGGATAGGTAATTTGTTATGTGTTGATGAAGGATCCCAGCATCGCAACATGTGAAGCGAAAGACCATCATCAACCGTCGACGAGGTGCTGAAGAACCACCACGCTGGAGATACGGTCCGGCTCACCACCAATTTCACACACGTAACGACGTGTTAGAAATCTCTCTTATTTGTATTGAAAACGACGTCGCCACGTAAACAGCCTAAAAAGCGTTGCCAGCGTCAATAACTACAACCCCCGAACATCCTCATACCTCGCATGCAGATCTCATAGCCCCAGCTTCACGGCAAGTGCTGCAGGCTGGATACTGGCCATCGCCCCCAAACGAGCTCTGTATTCATCAACTCCCACCCTACAGCTGTCCTCGGCCATGAGAATATGTCAAGATCCTCCCCGCCATCGCTTCCCCTATACCATGCTTCCAGCTCAGGTCTACGGGTCCCAACGCCGGAAGACTCAAAACAAAGGCCATCCTCTTCTTCCTCGGTAGCCAAACCCATCTCCTAGCTTCGTTGTCCGCCCCAGTGTGTGAGGGGCCATAATAACGTCTGCTAACAAAAAGTCTCTAGTCGATAACATCAGCCTACTCTCTCCTCACTCCGCAGGAAACGTGTCAGCAGTTCAACTCCTCCTTAAGCCATGGCATATCACCGTCCGATGCTGCGGCTCGTCTCATAAAGTACGGTCCAAATGAGCTGCCGCACGATGAGCCAGAGCCTTTGTGGCTCCGATTTCTCAAGCAATTCAAAGAGACCCTGATCCTGCTCTTGCTTGGATCAGCGGCCATATCGGCATTCGTGGGTAACACGGACGATGCTCTCAGTATCGCAATTGCTGTTACAATCGTCGTAACTGTTGGCTTCGTTCAGGAGTACCGATCCGAGAAGTCAATTGAAGCGCTGAACCGGCTCGTACCTTATTACGCTCACCTTATCCGAGGGAACCAAGGCAACACACCAGGTGGCACTCACTCAGTGCAAGGTCGAAACATGACAGATGGAATTGAGCTAGACTCCATGATGGACGGAGCTACATCGGCGTTATCAGCCCTCGAGCGGGCCTCCACAACCGTGCCGGCAGCTCAGTTGGTACCGGGCGATCTGGTTCTATTCTCAACCGGCGATCGGATCCCTGCTGATATACGAATCACTCGTGCGGCAGATCTTTCTATCGATGAGTCGAACCTCACAGGTGAGAACGAACCAGTGGTGAAATCTGCTGAGGCTCTGGAACGTTCTTCTGGCTCATCCAAGGGTGAAAGTAATTGGCGTCCGTCTTCGCCATTCTATGCCTCTCCTGCGGCAGGGACCGTTGGGGCTGACATTCGATTGAATGAGAAAACCAACATCGCCTTTATGGGTACACTCGTCCGCTCTGGCTACGGACAGGGTCTCGTCATTGCGACAGGAGCAAGCACCGAATTTGGTAGTATCTCGGCATCATTGCAGGAGATTGAAAGCCCAAGGACGCCTCTACAACTGTCTATGGATCGCCTTGGACAGGAGTTAAGCTACATGTCTTTCATCGTGATAGGGATTATCATGCTAGTGGGCTTATGGCAAGGCCGGAAGTGGCTTGAGATGTTCACTATTGGTGTCTCACTTGCTGTGGCGGCCATACCGGAGGGTCTTCCGATCATCGTTACTGTTACACTGGCCTTAGGTGTCCTACGTATGGCCAAACATGGTGCTATCGTGAGGAGGTTACCAAGTGTGGAAACACTAGGCTCGGTCAACGTCGTGTGCAGCGACAAGACTGGTAAGCCGTATTGATTCTCTTCATCCGTAGATGTACGCTCACAGTTGGTTAGGTACCCTTACACTAAATCACATGACGGTCACAAAGATTTGGCACTGCGACGCACCCAGTCCGATAGACACTAAAGAGAAGGCTTCATCAAGTCCCGATCCAGCAACTCGTACGATCTTGCGCATTGGTAACATTGCGAACAACGCACGCTTATCTCGGACTCACGCGAACTCCCCGGCCACCGCATCATCCGCTGCTATACTCTCGTCAATGCTAGAGAACGACACGTCAGGTACTGGTGTGAAGAGTCGATGGGTAGGTCAGCCTACCGATGTCGCAATGCTGGATTTGCTCGACGCATTTGGTGAGGATGATATCCGAGATAGGATCGGAGGCCGGACTGCAGAAACTCCGTTCAGCTCCGAGCGGAAATGGATGGGTGTGGTCATCAGCGGGGTCACGAGCAATGATATCGGTCAAAGTGGCGGTAAAAGTGGTCCAGAAGTTGGCTACATCAAGGGTGCGCTCGAACAAGTACTGAAGCGGTGCGATACATATCTCACGAAGGACGGGCGGGAGTTCGTCCTCGATGAGCCTAGACGGCAAGCCGCGTTCAAGGCAGCTGACAAGTTGGCCGAGGAAGGGCTGAGGGTCTTGGGTTTCGCCAGTGGCTCGGTCCAGGAACAGTCCAAGCCTGGGCGATCGGCTCAGATCAGAAGCCGGAGCATTACTCCGCGTCTGGGTTCAGAGACAAGCCCGGGAAGCTTGGCAACCAGCAAAGACGAAGAGCTTTATCAAAACTTAGTCTTCGCTGGGATCGTGGGGATGAGCGATCCACCGCGGAAAGACGTCGACCGGTCAATACGTCGTTTGATGGCGGGCGGTGTAAAGGTGATCATGATTACTGGAGACGCAGAGACGACTGCTCTAGCTATCGCCAGGAAGCTGGGAATGCCTATCAACCCATCGCGTGGAGATGGTTCATCAGGGTCTCGATCTGTAATGCGAGGCGACGAACTCGATAGCATGCCGGACGAGGATTTGGCTCAAGCCATTGCCGGGACTTCAATTTTCGCACGAACTAGTCCCGAACACAAAATGAAGATCATCCGCGCACTACAAGCGCGCGGTGACGTTGTGGCTATGACGGGTGATGGCGTCAACGATGCACCTGCCTTGAAGAAGGCGGACATTGGTGTCTCTATGGGACTCTTAGGAACCGATGTCGCCAAAGAGGCGGCAGATATGATTCTCACGGACGACGATTTCTCCACCATCCTCAACGCCATAGAAGAGGGTAAAGGCATCTTCTACAACATCCAGAATTTCTTGACCTTCCAGCTGAGCACCAGCGTCGCGGCATTGAGTTTGGTACTTTTGAGCACGTTTTTTGGATTCAAAAACCCGCTCAACGCGATGCAAATCTTATGGATCAGTAAGCACATGCCCCATTTGCTCCCATCACACTACTTGTTTGTCCCAACTAACCACTCCAACCCAAAGACATCCTCATGGACGGCCCCCCCGCCCAATCCCTCGGCGTCGAGCCCGTCGACCCCTCCATCATGTCGCGCCCCCCGCGCTCCAAAACCGCCCGCGTCCTGACGCGCCGCCTCATCCAGCGCGTCCTCACCTCGGCCTCGATCATCATGCTCGGCACGCTCGCCATCTACATCCGCGAGATGTCCGTCGACAACACCGTCTCGGCCCGCGACACCACCATGACCTTCACCTGCTTCGTCTTCTTCGACATGTTCAACGCCCTGACGTGCCGCAGCGAGGCCAAGAGTGTCCTGCGCCGCGAAGTCGGCCTGTTCGCGAATAAGATGTTCAATTATGCCGTCGCCGGCAGCTTGGCGGGCCAGATGGCTGTCGTCTATCTGCCGTTCTTGCAGCGCATCTTCCAGACGGAGGCGTTGCGGTTGAGCGATCTGCTGGCGTTGGTGTGTATTGCCAGTACGGTTTTCTGGGTCGATGAGGGGAGGAAGTGGGTCTATGCGAGGCGGCGGAGGGGGCTGGGTGGGTATAGTACGAGCGTGTAGTGAGTATACAGGCCCTGTGTACAACGAGACAGCAGGCCGGGTAGAGTATCGGTACATATAAACGTCGGTTTTGCCCGGGGACAGGTTGGGAATCTGCATATCCTACGACGCGACTAATTCATCTCTGCTTCTTACTGCCCTTCCCACCCCTCGCCTTCCCCTTCGCCTGGCCCCCACCCTTCCCCCCCGCCGCACCCGCCCCACCACTCATCATAACCCGGACCTTACTAACCGGCACGACATTAATAACCTCTGTCTCCCTCCACCCCCTCAGCAACTCCACCTCCCTCGGCCACATCCGCTCCACATCCCCGCCTTCCTCATCCACCTTCCTCCGCTCCCCGGCATCGACCACACACCACTTATGCAGAATCTCCTTGACCGCCTTCCCCTTCTTCACGCTCCCCGGCTGCAGCTTGACCCGGTACTTATAGTTCCCCAACGCCGCCCACGGCGCACACACCGGCACCGCCGCCAGCAACTCGTCGCCCGGCAACGGCGTGCCGACGAAGGCGTCCAGAGCTGTCGTCGTCATTCCCACTGTCTCGTCGTCGTCGTCGTCCGGCGCCTCGACGCCTTCTTCCAGCGCCCGGCGCCGGGCCTCCTCGTGCTCGCGAACCTGCTGCGCCGTCCGCGCGTGCTGCTCGCGCCGGCGCGCTTTCTGGAATGCGGCTTCGTCCTCGCGCGCTTGGCGGGCTTGCGCGTTGTCTTGCGCTTTCTGTGCGGCTGCTTGCGAGCCCAACAGGCGCATGGCTAGGGCCCGGTCGGTTTCATCTTGCTCGGCGTATTTGGTTTTGAGCTTGGCGCGTTTGCCGTGTTTACCGCGGACGTGTTGGGGTGGAGGTGGCTTGGGGATTGAGGTTGTTGGGGTGGCTGATGGTCCTTGGTGCTGTTGTGGGGCGGAGTCGGATGTAGGGTCGTGGGAGTCGTTGTTAGTGGCGTTGGCTGACTGGTCCGATTCGTTTGCTGAGTTATGGCCTTTTCGAAGGAGGCGTCGTTCTTTGGCGGACAGGTGCCGGATCCCAGTCTTAGCGCGGCCGTTACTGGCAGGGTTGGTCGGTGAAATGGTTGCAGCTTCACTATTTGCTTCCTGGTTATCATGATCGGCGCTATGGTCCTCTACTCCATTTTCGTCTTCGGATATGTCGCTGTCCTGGTCAGGAGCATGTCCTTCTGCATCTTCGGGAGGCTCGGGCTCCTCATCCTCTTGGGAAGAAGAACCATCTTCATTCATCTCCAAGCGACTGGGCGGAGAGCCCCCGTTTGTTTGTAAAGGATTATTGTTGAGGGGCCCATCGTTAGCCCTTTCCACTTCATCCGATTCTGTGGCCGCTTCATCTTCTTCGATCGGAGAGTCATCTGTATGATCTAGAATATCGTCATGGGCCGAATCACCCTCTGTTTGACGCATGTTTTCTGTCTCGGTAGCGTTAAGATTGGGCTGAGTCTCATCCACCTGGTCGGCCGTAGGCTTTTCCGCATCGGTTATCCTATGCTTTACGTGCTTGGCTTTGCTCTCCTCGCTGATTTGGAACATGACTCCAAACCCCAACAACAGCTGGGCTGGCGGTAAGAAGTTTTTCTTCCCGCGGATCACGAATCCACCTACAGTCAGATACTCCCCAGTTGGTGCTGTTTTAGAAACCTGATCTGCATTGGCCCACCAAGCAGCCATGTGCGCTTTCGAATCCCATGCGCTTGAAGTCGTGACTGAAAAATTACCGGCTTGTGATAAGGTTGAAGGAGGTATCGGAGCGTCGGGGCTTGATGGATTGTTTTTGATGATCACAGATGCCGCTCCGTGCAAGTCAGCGTGGACATAGACATCTCCCTTCTTGAGGTAACGCTTGTATAGTATCTCATTCTGCTGAGCGTCTCTGCTGCCAAGAACCAAGTATCCATCGGAAGAGATAAAGTAGATGAACTTTTCGAACCATAATTGCTTGCGTACTGGCCGCAATACTTGCTTCTCTTGCTTCAATCCTTTCTGCAAATCAGCCTTGATCTTTCTCTCGGTGTTTTTCAGAGCTTTAGAGGACGATTGCAGAGTTTTCTGTTCTTTAACAGCTGCAGTCTTTTTTTGCTCGTAATATTGACGGGCATTTGACCACGGCGAAAGTGCTAAATCTACATCCACCGATAATCGCTTGTCTGCAGCCTGCACGGAAGCTTTTGCATGCTCAGTATCGCTGCCAGAGACGTCTTCGTCAGTCTCATCCCCTTCATAGTCTAACTCATCTTCAAAGTCTGCTTCCGCGAGCAACAGCGTCGCAGTGTTCTCGTATAGTTTCAACGGCAGCTTGATCATCTCCGCGACAGGGTTCTGTCTGTCCTGCTCCATCTCAATGAGTCGTGCAATCTCCACCCAGTCCATACCCTGTGCGATGAGTCCATTGACTGCAGCAATGGCTTCTTCAACCCGTTCCAAATTCGCTTCGATTGCTTCAGCTCTTCTGACATTTAATTCTTGAATCTGCTGCAGGCCGCCCAAGCGCTTCTCATGATCTTTCCTCGCAGCTTCCAGCTTCTTCTTTGCGTGGTCTTCCCGCTCTGTTAACCGCGACTCTAACTTTTGCCCCTCAATAGACGAAAAAAACTCGTCTACAGTCTTATTGAATCCTTCAAACTCCAAAGTCGTCAAATCCGGTTGGTCTTGGAACTGTAGTGGTCGGAATGGGTGGAAGTCTTCGTACATTAGATTCTCCTGCCTGTCTGTGTCTCCATTGCTGACGGTATCGTCGAGGGGCTTCGCTGCTGCTGATTTGCTTTTGTGCGGTTTTGCAAATATATAACCTTTAGCAATATCGGAGCTGGTGATATCCTGTATAATCTTTCCTGCAGTTCTGAGCCCCTCCATCAGCCTCTCCAGTAATGAATCATCATGGAGCACTTCCTCAGGCCGGAGACTGGAGTCGAACTTGCTTATTCGAAGTGCATGCTCCACAAGCGTCGGAGGGTACTCGGTAATGGAAGTGGCGAATGCTTTCCTAAGAGCGTCGCCGGCCTTCTTCTTTCCCTTCTTACTAGGCGCGGCGGTCTCATCTTGTTCTTTATGGACAGCCCGTTGTAACGCCTCCCTCAACCTCTCAGCCGTCAGCGGGGGAGTACCCTTGTAATTCTGGCGGTTGTCCAATGAATATTTCAACCCCACTCTCAACTCCTCCTGATCAGGTCCCTCGCTGACGATACGTAACAATGCAAGGATGCTGAGGTCATTATCCGTGAGGATAATATTGCCGCCAGCATAGAACTCAAGGAACAACCGGTACTGTCCATCACTGAATCTTAATTCAATGATCCTATCGGTCCCAACTTGAGATACGGAGGTAACCCTTCTCGTGCGGAGGAATTTGCGTAGTCGGGTGATGAATGCCGAGGGTGCTGCTGCTGTTGTTCTGTTGAAGCTTGTAAGATGGCACCGGAAGCCTGACTCGATGACCAGCTGCTGCCGGTGGTTGGGCTTCGCGAACTTGAGGAGAAAAATACGCTGCGCATGATATCAGAACGTGCTTTGTGTAGCAGTCAGAGGCTGCATGTAACTTACAGAGGAGAGATCGTAGGCGTTCGCGAGGCGCAAAGTACACAGACTCTTGGAGAGCTCGTGGGCGATGACCTAGGCCCATTAGCCAAACAGGCCAGTGTCAATGTGATATGTGAGGATCATATTACCTTGACATCAAGAGAAGAAAACCTCTGCTTCATACTGCACAATAGACACGTTGACAAAACTGTGATTACCGGCCAGGATTGTTATCGATAAATGATCGAGTGACGTCGATAATGCAAATTCCAGAGTTTACAATATCTTTCTTCCTTATAATGATCGCAAGTGTCAAGCTTCCATGAGTCGAAACTTTCCATCAGGATATGAGCGGTGATCTATGAATTCGACAGCCATGAAGGCTGAACAATTTGAAGCGCATTTTCCTTATATGTAAAGGCGGCAACCAAATCTCATACAGTAGATCAGCTTGTAGAGCAAGCGACCGCAATGCGCTGACTGCCTATATTCCACTCCGGAATCTGCAGCTATCTATGCTTCATCTGGGTATGCGTAATAATTCTGCCTTAACGCCCAGAAAAATCGCTTTCTAGGTAGAACCATGCATCATCGCGCCCTATAAGAAAGGGACCATAGGAACCCAAACTCCTCAAGTTCCTTTTATGAAAAAGCAACTTCTTGAACTCGCAACTTTTGAAGCAAGGATTCTATTCCTAGACTGCAAACTCCTACAGCCCTTGCCGTAACCGTTCGCTCAGCTGCCTCTTGCCAAATTGCCAAGCGTTCAGCAAGCCTTGCTCCGAAAGATCGATCCCCTGCATCGAGGTGACGTCCTGGACTGGTGGGCGGCTGACCCTCGAGGCAACAATGACCGGATCGGTCTCGAGGATAATCCCGTCATCAACAATCTCATCAATCGCCAGCGAGACCAAGTCGTAGTTCTCGATGATAGTTCGCTTGTCGGTAGAGTTCCTACATCTTATCAGCACACTTTCATAGCTGGCTAGGCCGGGAGCTGACTCACTTCAAGAGAATAGTCAAAGAGTCCCGCAAGGCCAGTACAACGTTGAAGAGAAGGATCTCGTTCTCATCCGCCCCACCGACAACGTAGAGCATAACGTCGCTCTCCATCTTGAAGACCACGACCCGATTGTCGTATAGAATGACGTCGCTGGTCTGCTTCACTGTCTTTTCTAACAAGCCCTTCTCAAATGCCTTCTGGTCCTTCAGGTTCGGATATGGGTTTGCGCCGGGGTAATTTGTAGAGTTGGCGGGCGTACCGGCCGGCGGATGAGGTGCGGCGTAGTATTTTGCTAGTATCCGTGAGGAATCATCTGTGGCCATGATGAGAATGGCGTTCACAGAGAACAAGGATAAATTCGAAGGCATTTTGGTACTTGGCTGGGACGATGATTCTTGAGGGTCTGTTGAGCGCTGTGGAATAACTAGGTGTTGTTTTGGCTTGAAGTTGAGCTGCGTTTGCGGGAAGGTGGAAGAACGTTCTTCCAGGTCAAGCAGCCTTCGTAGCTGTCGCCGCTACAACGAACTGCTGGATTTCCTGGTTGGCGAAAGAGGATGGAGATGACCCTTGAACTGTTAGACTGCCTAAGCAGATCATAGAGTTTACTGCTATACTGCTATCCAGTTGATTGACACCCGGTGATGTATACCAAATACATATAGCCGCAGACACTCGGTGACCGTCATGTCCGGATATCAGGACTACACCCGTGGTGGAATGCCACAAAGGGCAATCAATACTTTATAGGCAATGGAGATGGAAAGCACGTATTTGTGTGGATAATTGATAGTCGCACCATGCGCCTTTTACAGCTCGAGAGGTCGCCTGTGATATGAGCGCAGACGATGAAGGAGCTGCAGCCAGGGAAGAAACACGAATGTACAGTATATTTTCATACAACAGATCGCCGCCACCTGGGCCAGAGGTATACCCATACGCTTCCCAATTACCACAAACAGCTCAGGAGATGAACAACGCCGCCACGCAAAACAACATCGAGCAAGGAGTGAAGAACCATTCCACCTAATGCCGCGGCCGCGTTACCGAAGTCTTGTCCCTGCTTTCTGCCCAGCTCCAATTTGAGGACGGAGAGCCCGTGGGTGATGGGGGTGGAGCTCGTGGTTGCTGGTTTGAGTCGGCGACGTTGCCATGCTTTGTCCGCAGGGAGGCCTCCATGGCGACAGATATGTCTTGCCCAAGAGTACTTGAACTGAGCACCGAAAGCCGGCTGCGTGCTTGGGAGTTCTTGTAGCTCATTTTGAGGGTTTGGGAGGAACGGAGTGGTCGTGCTTTGTTTCCGTTTGTGCTATCTTATTCATAAGCGGTGCACACGAGTCCAGAGAGACTGCTCGGACCTACGTTGAAGTGATGGTACTCATGAAAGAATTGTGTCTTTAGATATGTCTCTATGGCAGTGAGTGTGAGGGGAGTGTTTGGTCACGATGATCGCCGGATTCTGGGGAAATTTGAGCTTTATAAATTTTCTAAATTACGGGGTACGGAGAGAACAGCTCCCGGGTAAGCTACTACTGGACTCAACGCCTGGCCCAGTTCTTAGCAGCGACATGGGTCGGAGTTGACGTGGAGTGTGGGAAACAGGGTGCGGAAAGCTTCAAGGCTACCAGTCACTGCCTTCGGAGCTTCGTTCAGTACTTGACTGGTACGCATATAGTCGACTTATTCCGCTTAGGATCTTGGACTTTCACAGCATTTATTATTTGCTTAGATGACAGCAACGTGTCCCCATAGGAGGGAGCCTCCCCCGGAATTCCGCCTTGAGGCAACTCATCAGGTTTTCAAACAGAGTTGGAACCTAGCCATTCGAAGCAGAAGGAGATTGAATCCAACAGGTTTGGCGACGTCAGCATGCGATTCCCCTGAATCCAAGCCAATCACACCCGGACAATCACATCTGCCGGCGTCGTTCCTGCATATGGCGGGATGCGCTTATGGCTTCCCGTCCTTGAAGTCGGGGGCGCGGAAACCGGGCCTTACGTTCTAGCGCTGCGCCTAGAACTCTTGCCCTGCGGAGATGGGGACAATATCAACCACAATAGGAGCCAAATTTAGGTAATCAATGCGACTTGCTGTCATTGTACAACTCGAACCTGAGTAATTGTTACTGTACCTTACCGCGAGGAAGAGAAGGGATTCTCCGTCCCTAGATTCGAGATCTAGAACTTGCAGTGTCCCGGCTACAAATTCGGCTTAACGTCGACCACGGTGATGCGAGGGCCTCCAGTAATGCAAGGCGCTTGACCTATCCTAGCTAGCGTTTCTAAACTTAGTAATACCGCATGACTGATATGGGAAAGCCTCGCAACCAAAACTTACTAAAAACAGGATCGATAGCTAGGATAGGTCAAGCGCCTCGCATTACTGGAGGCCCTCGCATCACCGTGGTCGACGTTATGAGGTGTCATTCCATCTCGTAAGAGAAAAGGTGAAAGCGAGTCGGGGAATTCTTTGCGGCACCTAGCAGGCAATGCTCAAGGTTTGGTTAAAGTAAAGCTTGTGTCCACGTCCTCGAAAGTCATGGACGACCGAATAGTTGGGATTCTGGGCGGTGGCCAGCTTGGGCGCATGCTCACAGAAGCTGCCCATCGATTGAACATTCAAGTTGCAGTTCTGGACGCAGAGGGTGCACCCGCCAAACAAATCAATGGTCAAAAACCCCAGATCACCGGCTCTTTTGCGGATCCCAAGGCTATTCGTCAATTGGCAGAGGAGTGCGATATCCTGACCGTCGAAATCGAACATGTGGATACAGATACTCTCGAGGAGATAGCCAATGGTACTGAACTGAGGGAAGACTGGAGACGGGTGAGGAGGAGGAAAGTCGAGGTGCAGCCCAGCTGGCGCACGATTAGGGTTATCCAGGATAAATACCGCCAGAAAGAGCATCTGATAGAGCAAGGAGTGAAGACCGCGGAGTCGTTGCCTCTTGAGTCGAACACTTCCGAAGAAGCAGAGAAAGCAGGGAAGAGTCTAGGATATCCTTTCATGCTGAAAGCGAGGACGGATGCCTACGATGGACGTGGGAACTACGCCGTCCACACCCCCGGTGATATAGGCGCAGCTATACACAGTCTGGGGCAACGACCATTGTACGCAGAAAAATGGGCCAACTTCAAGTCCGAATTAGCGGTCATGGTGGTAAAGATCGAGAGTGCAGCCGATCCTGGTTCGTGGCAGAGGTCCACGTTGGCATATCCAGTCGTCGAAACGATACATGAGGACAGCATATGCAAGCTGGTTTACGCACCTGCAAGAGGAATTGCGGGGAAGCTCTCCACAAAGGCGCAGGACCTTGCACGACGGGCTGTCGCGGGACTCTGGGGAACGGGTGTTTTCGGAGTCGAAATGTTCTTACTTGACAATGAGAACCTGCTTATCAATGAAATGGCTCCTCGTCCCCATAACTCAGGTGAGTCTCGCTCTCCTTTGCTATCTCTACTGTCCCGCTTGTGCTGGGGATGGGGAAGAAGTGCTGAGCTTCTTGTGGATAGGTCATTACACGATCGAAGCTTGCCCGGTATCCCAGTACGATGCCCACCTTAGAGCGATACTGGGATTGAAATTCCCGGAAGGAGGAACTACACTCAACACACCAGACACTAATGCCATCATGGTCAACATCCTTGGTGGACGCGAGGCGGACTCACACCTTCAGGTTGCCGAAAGAGCTATGGAGACGCCAGGAGCACGACTGCATCTGTACGGAAAGGGCGACGCTCGTCCTGGGCGGAAGATGGGGCATATTACCGTCGTTGCTGAATCAATGGCAGAGGCAGAAAAGCGCATACAACCATTGATACAGATAGTCGATCGCCTTCGCGAGGAGCGAAGAGAACCTATAACTGCTTCAAACAAAGCTTCAGAGTCTAGATCGAAAGCCGTTTCATCGTCGTCTCCGACATCGGACCCAGCCGGGCAGGCACTGGTAGCTATTACGATGGGCTCCGATTCCGACCTTCCAGTCCTCAAGCCCGGCATCGCCCTGCTACGCGATCTCGACATCCCTTACCGCGTCACCATTACCTCTGCTCATCGGACGCCGGGTCGCATGTTCACCTTCGCCCAAGAAGCTGCGTCTAAGGGATTCAAGGTTATCATCGCCGCTGCCGGCGGAGCAGCACATCTGCCGGGCATGATCGCTGCCAGCACGCCGCTTCCGGTCATTGGTGTGCCTGTAAAGGGAAGCACCTTGGACGGAATGGACAGTCTGCTGAGCATCGTTCAGATGCCGGTAAGTAGATGAAATCTCCACTTCCGACAATGCGCACCACTGATTTCACCGTGCAGAGAGGTGTACCTGTCGCGACAGTGGCCATCAACAATTCCATCAACGCTGCGCTGCTTGCGGCGCGGATACTGGGGGCGTCAGATCTTAATATCCGGAGGCGCCTAGAACAATACGCGTCCGAGATGGAGTCTGGTGTGCTGGAGAAGGTGGACAGATTAGACCGCGAAGGGTGGGCTGAATATGGCCCAAAGCACTAAAGGGGGCCAACGGTTATCCCCAGGTTGCTGTACCCTGACTTCGGATCCATCAACCTTATTGACAGCCGCCGAAACGGATAAAAGGTCCTACGACATGTTTCGGACATGAAACATACCTCGAGTTTCTCTCACTCCTAGAGCGTTGAGACGAAGCTGCAGAATGATGACGGTGCTGCGCGCATCAACTCAACAGCAGCTGTCAAGGTACGGTACCTTTCGAAGTTAGTCCATTCTGATGTTGCAATTCGGTAGGAGGTCGCATGCGACACTTTCTGGTTCTGGTGTACAGTACGTGCATGAACGGACATCTGCTGTACGACGATCCCTTCCTGACCGTGGTTGTACAAAACGCAGGCACAAGTTCCAAACTAAGGGCGATTCTAGAAGTGTATGCAACTTTAGGCTGAGTCTTCCAGGGTATGATACATTGTGATACTCTGCGGATATCGTTGGGCAAACCTCGGATTTGCACCCCTATTATTTTCTCTTTTCTTTCCCTTCAACTTCCCCTTCTTCCCCACAGTCGCCGCCATGTGAGTTTCACGCCAGCTGAAAGCGCTGTTAAAGAATTAACGTTTTTAACGTTTTGAGGTACTTCAGCTGCGGCTAAACGCGGGCGGATATTAGCTTCCTCGCCTTAATGTTTGCCGAACTCTGGAGTATGGCTGCTGTTGATGCAGCTCTTAAACACACAGGGTCGTACGTCTTACAAACAGCTTTTGGAATGTACTTGCTGAGAAGCAGAATCTTTCCATATCTTTGCCAACCAGACTGATCTTCTTTGCGTCCAAAGCCTCGAGGTCCTGCAGCCATCCACACGGTTGCAGAGGTTCACGTCCACCGAGGACAATCCATTAGTGTACGTATAGTGTACATAAGGTCAGTTCGTTTGACAGTATTCTAAAACCTGGCGTATGTATGGCCACAGTCTGCCCTGTCCTCTCCGTGTGTTCACGCTTGTTCTTGCTTGAAGAGGCGATATCTGAGGAAGAGCTGTTTCTCTTTCTGTGTGTGCCAGATAAGCTCATCAATGAGCAAACATTCGAGCCCGAATCTTCGGGACGCTGCACTATCAACGGTTTCTCGATCACTACCCCTCTCGGTTGACATTGGCACAGTGGAATCTAACACTTCAAATCTGAATTCAGGTTGCTGCGTTACCAGCTTCTTATCGTCAGCTTTAAGCGTCCCTCTTTTGAGCAGAGTCGAACAACACCACGATGACGCCAGCAGTCACAGAACCTCCGTCACAGAGCGATCACCATTTACCTGATGTTGAGCAGACACAGAAAGCTGTTCAAGCCCCAGTACCGCTTATCAGTACAAACGGTGTACTTGGAACGCAGGACACCGACCAGATTGCTAGTAGTGTACACAGATCTAGCGAAAATGGGACCCATACCGGTGGCAGCTTACACAATGGCTCTGACGGACATGGCGGTGCGGAAGCCAGTAATGGTGTGGAGAACAGCAACGGTCTTGAAGTCCTGAACGGCGTGAACCCTCATGTTGATAGGGAGAGACACAATGAGAGCGTGCCTAAGAATGGGATTCGCAACAAGCTCCTGGAACAAGTCGTCAGAACTCCAGGCAGAATGCCCTCTCCACAACCCACGCACTTGAGCGTAGCTACAGCTGCCGTGCATAGAGTGCTTCATGAGGAAGGCCCAGGGTACGTCGCTCCAAAGTTCGAAGGAAAGGAGCTACAGATGGACCAGGGTAAGCTCTGTATCTTTCTTACTAAACGATGCAATCGTCACTAACAAACTTATACCAGTCATGGATCAAATCGAAGAGAAAGGCTTCATTCCGATTGACTTCGTCGAGTCAGAGACCAAATGGTTCTATGAAGAGCTCGGGATCGATGACATGTACTTTCAAACCGAAACGGTCGAGGCGATCGTGAACCACATCCTGTCCCTATACGCTGCAAAGGTCGCTGCATATGCAAGGGACGATAAACGACTAGAGATACGACTAGACAAGGAAGCCGTAGATCACGCTGTGTATATCGACACCAGCAAGCCTGGTGTCAGTGCTATCCATGGCCCACGATACGAGCAACGAATCGACGAAAAGTATATTGATCTGTCACGGAATGGGAATAGTTACCGGGTGGAAACATTCCGGTCCGCCAGCCTACTTCCGCGCGAGACAGAACAGCAATTACGCTGTTACTTCGTGTACAAATGTCACTTCGCAAACCCTAACCCTGGACCGGAAGAAACGAGACTTGACGTGATCGGAGACAAGAGGTTTCTGCAGAAGGCAACAAAGAACACGAAGGATATCTACCAAGAAGTCATTAACAACGCCGTATCAAGGACTGGCCCTGTTATTGAGATGTTCGAGATCGAAGGCAGCCGAGAGAAGAGATTGGTGGTTGCGTATCGCCAAGGTTCAGCGATGGGAATATTCAGCGCCATGTCTGACCTCTATCACTACTATGGCCTCACAAGTTCGAGAAAATACGTCGAACAATTCTCGAATGGCATTACCGTCACGTCGCTTTATTTGCGCCACATACCACAAGTGGGGACGACTGCGAAGCATCCACCTATCGAGGCGTCGATCCATCAGATTATGAAAGAGGTCTCTCTTCTGTACTGTGTACCACAAAACAAGTTCCAGGGACATTTCGCGCTTGGACGACTAAGCCTTCAGGAGACAATTTATGCTCACTGTGTTTGGGTATTCGTGGGACACTTCCTGAATCGGCTGGGCTCCGAGTATACTTCCCTGTCTTCGATGTTGGACCCTAACAATAGCTCGCATGTCGAGATGTTGTCGAAGATCAAGCGTCGGCTACGTACCGAGACTTTCACCTCCGACTACATCCTCGAGATCATCAACAAGTACCCAGATCTCATTCGGTCTTTGTATTTGGCATTTGCGAACACGCATTACGTTCAGACCCGAGGCGAGCAGGACGATTTCATCCCTACTCTCAGCTACTTGCGTCTAAAGGTTGATCGGGTATTGGACGACTCCGAGCTCAAAACACTCGTGACCAAAGCTGTCTCTAACGAACATGACGAGATGGTCATGACAGCGTTCCGTGTCTTCAACTCTGCTGTTCTGAAGACCAACTTCTACACACCGACCAAAGTGGCTTTGAGCTTCAGGCTGAATCCCAGTTTCCTCCCCGACGTGGAATATCCACAACCCCTATTTGGCATGTTTTTGGTCATCAGCTCCGAATTTCGCGGGTTCCATCTCCGGTTTCGCGACATCGCTCGAGGCGGTATTCGCATTGTCAAGTCCCGAAATCGAGAGGCATATTCCATTAACGCCCGGTCTCTTTTCGACGAGAATTATAACCTTGCTAACACGCAACAGCGGAAGAACAAAGACATCCCGGAAGGTGGCTCAAAGGGTGTCATTCTCTTGGACGTTCATCATCAAGACAAAGCACGGGTGGCCTTTGAGAAGTACATTGATAGCATCATGGACCTGCTTCTACCACCTGTCAGTCCCGGTATCAAAGATCCAATCGTTGATCTTCATGGCCAAGAGGAGATTCTATTCATGGGTCCTGATGAGAATACGGCTGACCTGGTTGACTGGGCTACGGAGCATGCGAGAAAGCGTGGCGCTCCGTGGTGGAAGTCGTTCTTCACCGGTAAGAGCCCAAAGCTTGGGGGAATCCCTCACGACGCTTATGGCATGACCACTTTATCCGTGCGAGAATTCGTCCTGGGTATCTACCGGAAGCTGCATCTCCATCAGGCGAACGTGAGGAAGCTGCAAACGGGAGGACCGGACGGGGATCTGGGTTCAAACGAAATTCTGCTCGGCAATGAAAAATATACCGCTATCGTTGACGGGTCAGGAGTTCTGGTGGATCCCCATGGTATCGACCGTGAGGAACTCGTTTCGTTGGCTAAGAAGCGGGTCATGATCTCTCAATTCAACCCAACCAAGCTTTCATCTGAGGGCTACCGCGTTCTGGTCGACGAGACAGACGTCAAGCTCCCCACCGGCGAGGTGGTTAATAACGGCATGATGTTCCGCAATACCTTCCATCTACGGGGCGGCAAGCAATTCGATTTGTTTGTCCCTTGCGGTGGCCGACCAGAGTCGATCGATCTGGGCAGCGTCGGCAAGCTCATCTACGACGGCAGGAGCATTATTCCCTATATCGTAGAAGGAGCGAACCTGTTCATCACCCAGGATGCCAAGATCCGCCTGGAGAAAGCAGGTTGCATCCTGTTCAAAGACGCGTCAGCCAACAAAGGAGGCGTCACGTCCTCATCTCTAGAAGTTCTCGCCTCTCTGTCCTTTGACGACAAGGGCTTCGAAGAGAATATGTGTATCCGCGAGGACGGTACGGCACCGCCATTCTACGACGCATACGTCAAGGAGGTGCAAGAGACAATCAAGCGCAATGCGGCATTGGAATTTGAAGCCATCTGGCGCGAACATCAACAGACGGGTATCCCGCGAAGTACGCTGAGCGATACGTTGAGCGTGGCTATTACCAAGTTGGACGAAGAGCTGCAGAATACCGAGTTATGGAAGGACAGTAAATTGAGGAGATCGGTCCTGCACGATGCTCTACCGAAGTTGTTGTTGGAGAAGGTTGGACTTGATACGATCATCGAGCGGGTTAGAATTAGCCGCCCACTGTCGGTGGTCGATCGTACACTGCTAACAAGGTCGGCATAGGTCCCTGATAACTATCTGCGGGCCATCTTCGGCAGCTATCTCGCCAGTCGGTTCGTCTACGAATTCGGAAGTAGCCCTAGCCAATTTGCTTTCTTCGATTTGTGAGTGCCCCTTCACTCTGCTCCACTCCAGCAACATATACACATAATGCTATGGCTAACGTCCTTCTAGCATGTCCAAGAGAACGGCGAAACTCCAGTAATAACATCGGTTGGATGGTGAGATAGGAAAAGGGTGAGGGGAAAGCGGTGCGTTTGCGGACGCCACAGCTCATCACGACTATGCTCTGAGCCTGAGGACCAGGACCGAGAAGTGGCATTATTACTCTCCCTGTTGCTAAGCCTGCCACATCTATCTCTCATTTCTTCCATGCTCTCTTATGCTTGAACTGGTTGCGTAGCGTCCTTTCCTATCTCTGTGTCTCTGTCCTGAATGTATTGAGATGCCCTGGTGATTGTCGACTATAGCTAGCAGAGGGAACATAGCTTATAGACGGAGCCTGTTATATCTAAGTATTGAACCCTCTCATGAACCAGCGCTCAAGTCCTCACAACGCATATATTCATATGTGATCCATCGTTACATGCAGTAGTATCCCATCGTTCACTTTGAGCCCCTCCGATACCCAAGCCTTACTATCATGTTCCACGGCGAACATTCCATAGTTGAGAATGGTCATCCAGAGCTTGCCCGTTGACCTGATTGAGTTTGGCAGCATAAGAGGCAATCCAGCTTATAAAGAAGAGATTCGACGGCTTAGGTAGGGTACATCGCTGCGGGTCGGAAATTATGCATTCATCATGGTCGAGGATTGTTGGGTGCCTAAGTGAACACTTAATGGATCACCCTCGTGCTGGTGGAGACGTGGCTACCTATTGTCATGGTAAGTTACTCGAGACGGTCTCTGATCCTTACTAGATCACACCTATATATACTGCTTCGGGTTTTGTGATAACGTTACGCAAGTGAAACATAGCAAAAGTGTTGAGGATGTATGTTCGTGACAATAAATGTTCGTGACAATAGGTAGGGTATGTTTTGATGCGCGGATGCGGGAAGCTCTTGCTTACATAAACACCCACCGCATCTCAACCCCCCCTTCCAACTGCGACTCACTCACTCCCAGAGGATACGCCACTTGAGATCGATTTATACCATCAGTATCTCAGTTTGAGCTTGCATCAATGTAATCTTATACTTCTTGCGTCGAATCCCGAATCGCCTGGAAATCCGGGACCACGCTGCTTGCGCATCTCAACATACACCACCTCCGAGGTCACCACAGAAACGCCCCCGCCTGCGCAAGGCTCATCGCAGTCATGACGAGCTTTGGAGATATCAACAGAGAAGATTCGTGTCGTCCGTCAGGCTACAGAACGCCGTCCCCGCCTAGACACGCCGTCGAGCCGCTGTCTCCAGCCTCCGAGGGCGCCAGCGCGTTGTGGCCGAGTCATAACGGGAACTGGGTCGGGATGGGAGCGGATGGACACAAGGATAGACATGTAGCGGATGAGACTGAATCCGAAGATGAAGATGAAGTCGTGGGAGTCCCGACCATGGCAGAGCGACGGATCTCCCCGGGTGCCCCATCTCACAAGAGATCGCCCTCGACCATGGATGCCTTTGCAACCATAGCATTGGCGTCAAGTCCTACGTTTTCTAAATCATTGGCACATACGTCGAGTGTTGATATCTTCTCTACCCCAACCCGATGGCAACGTCATCACGATTACACGTCAGGACGTCCGTCGAAGCGGGCACGGTCGGAGAAGCTTGCTTCGCCCGATTGGCATCGGATTGATCCGCGCCCTGCGACGAGCCATGCTACGACTACGGATATGGAATCAGATGCGGAATTGTTGCTCTATCTTGCCCGCCAGCCGATTCGGTCTCCTGTCACGACGCTGTCAACCATCGAATACGTTGAGCAGCGGCCGCAAGGACCGCATGAAGCCGGTCAGTCAGTCACCGCGTCTCACAAAGGTCAGGACGGTTATACATCTCCTCAGGAACTACCGAGTCTCAATCAGAGCTATGCCAATGTCGCCAATATCGGAGTTGGAGACCACGTTGATGCTGAGCATCAACTCTTGCCAGCATATGAGTCAGTATCGGCCCCTCGAACACTATCTCCAGTATTTCCCTACCATTACAGCTCAGACAAATACCAACTAAACACTATCGTGGACTTGGTGGATGAAACGATCACCGGGGAAGGATATGGAGATGACCACTCGGCTGAACCTGGCAAATCATCTCTCCTTGGAGCTGCAACCGACGAATTCGAAGATCCAGCAAGCCCTCAATTGGAGGTATCATTACTAACACAAACTTATACCAGCTCTCTCGGTCATGACACCTCTGTCACAGGGTTTACTAGCGACCCGCTTCAGGATTACCCAGTAGTGGATGCTTCATACCGCTCGCCAGAACCCCCGCCGGCTGCGCTGAGTATGAAGGCACCTAACTCACAGAACGGAGCGCATGCCATTTGCGCAATTTGCCATTTCGCCCGCAACTCGCTTGCTGCAGACATTGACAGTGACGCTACATCCTGGATCTCCTGTGATGGCTGCAAACGCTGGTTCCATTTCGCTTGCGCAGGCTTCAAGAGCGAGCGCGAAGTGAGAAGTGTCGACAAATACAGTTGTCGAGAGTGCAAGCCGACACATGGTCCTACCACTTTCGTGCGCAAGTCATCTCGAGCGCATACGGCTATTGACTATGCTGGTCTTAACGAGGGTGTGGTCAAAACGTCGGACGACAACCCCGAACATCACTATATCAGGCCGATCAAGGAAGGGACCATCAAGTTTCTCCCGGATAACTTTGCCCGCATGCGTCCAGAACTTGTAACAGCCGAGTTCTTTGAGAAAGGGGACGGAATGAAGGAACCTGTGGTGATTCCTGCGTGGATGAACCCACGGCCTCCGGATCCAGATCCTAGTTCCACTCCTGCTCCAGACACAGAAGCTGCGGATGTTGCCCAGGATGATGTTCCTATATTCTCTGGGAATGTGGTTGATGATTGGTTCTCGCGCGACTACAAGTATCAGTACGTTCCTGATGATGGTCAGGATGCCCTTGACATGGTCATCCCTAAAAATCTTACGGTCCGCCGTGTGGGAGATCTGTATGGTCCAGAGGAGAAAGTCGAGGTCATCGACGTCAAGTCTCAGGAGGGAGAAGATAAGAAGTGGAACATGCGTCGATGGGTCGACTATTACGAGAGCAAAGGCGCAAAGAAAGTCCGAAATGTTATCAGCTTGGAAGTCTCTCAGAGCAAGTTGGGTAGACTCATCAGGAGACCTCGCATTGTCCGGGAATTGGATCTTCAGGACTCTGTCTGGCCGGCTGACTTGCAGGCGAAGGGCGACTTTCCTAAGGTACAGTTCTACTGTTTGATGTCTGTCGCGGATTGCTATACCGACTTCCATATCGATTTTGGTGGTTCATCGGTATTCTATCATATACTGAAAGGAAAGAAGACCTTTCTGTTCATTCCACCCAGGGAGAAGCATCTGAAGAAATACGAAGAGTGGTGTATGTCCCAGGCGCAGAACTGGACATTCCTCGCCGATCAGACCAAGGAGTGTTACCGAGTGGATCTCTCGGAGGGCGACACGATGCTCATACCTTCTGGTTGGATTCATGCGGTCTGGACGCCTGAGAACAGTCTAGTAATCGGAGGGAACTTTCTAACTCGGATGCACTACGGGATGCAAATTCGAATTGCGCAGATAGAAAAGGCTACTAAGGTGGCCAGGAAATTCAGATACCCTCACTTCCAGAAATTGCTTTGGTACACCGCAATACGATACCTGGAGCGTGATCCTATTCCGGCCAGTGTTGTGAAGTCGTTCCACGATGGCCACAAGTTCTTCAGAGAGATTCCTTCGTACTACGAATTCGACCACTGTGCGAAGAAAACTAAACCTGGAGATGAGGACTACCATGCACGGTACTACTCGCAGTACGAGCTGGAAGGCTTGCCAGATCTGGCTAGGTATCTATTAAGAACAGCGTTAATCTCTATGGGCAAGATCGCAGACGGTATCACCGCAGACACCAGGAATGCGGTGAAGAGGTCAATTCCCAAAGGTCATGGTGATCCGCTGGATATTGTGAAGAGATTTGCGATGTGGTCAGCCTGGAAACGTGGCAACGAACTTATTCCGCATTGGTCTCATCCAGACGCTATACCCGGAGACAACGTGTTAGAGCCTACTGATAAGAGACCTAGTGCAGCTGCTCTTCGGAGGCTCGAGCGAGAGGCCGCGATAGCAGCGTATCGAATCGCTCCTGAACGGCAGTCTGCGCGTAAATTATCCCAGCGGGAAAGGGTCAGTTCGGACGCCGCCAAGAGCCCGGCCAACGATGGAGAATCCAATGCAGGATCCTCAGCACCTGGTCCTCCAACGCTGCCTCCATTGCGGACTCCAACGACGCCATCAGCTAATGGCAGCCTCGCTGCGCCGAGAAGGAGGTCTAAGAATGGTGTCAAAGGCTCTGTGCTCGGTCCCAAAAGAGTTGCCTGCGATAAGTGCAGAAAGCGCCGCATCAGATGTAAGCACAAGGACGAGGTTGAGGGCACACTGGCTACAAGCACACCAACAGTCCCCGACACTATCGAGGCAACGCTTATACAACATTACGACGACTCCATCAATATACAAGAGCATCATTCCGCGAAGTTAGATAGCCAAACATCACCTGTTCTAAAAGCTCCAAGACCGAACTCAGACATGATGGAACTCGATGTACCCCTGAAGTCCGCTGAAGCATCTGTGCCTGCAGGATGCGCGCGACCAAGACCTGGCTCCGTTAGAACTTTACAGATGGTACTGATCGATGACGGCCCAGCACCTGTGCAGATATCTCGTGGTGAGGCAGATCCGTCAATGGCGGTGCCAGCAACAGCAGACACTTTCCAAAGCTTTCTCTTGCCAATCGACAGCTCCAAGACAAATGGCGAAGGGCTTGGCGGGCGACGGATTAGAAGCAGGGCGTGTGACGAATGCCGGAAAAGCAAAGTAGGTCGAGCGTGCACACCATGCCCGGGGGTATTTTACTAATATGTTGACACCCAGCGACGCTGTGTCCACGATGAAGACGGCAATATAGATCCTATCAAGGCCGCAGAGACTGCGATACCTCGAGCGCTCGGGTCTGCAAAGAGGCGCCGCTTGAGTGACAGCGACCAAAGTCCTAGACGCAAAAGACCAAGGAAAGCAAGCGACGGCATTCAACTTGAAGATCACAAATTTGCTCAGTCTTCTGTTTCTACATCATCCACAATCGTGCCGATGAAGCTCGATACTCCAGCTCCAGACAACCAAGCTGACGTGGACATGTCATCAGAGGTGGTTCAGCATGTTGAAAACTCGAATCACACCCCGTCGGATGATGCCACGGCCCAGCTGCAGCAAGAGATGCTTACCAACTCCCTTACCCCTGGCACCCTACAAGATACCAACGAACCACCCACAACCACCACAACCGAGTCCCATCCAGAACCCCCCGTCCTCGACCAGGCCGACACAGCCGACGACGAAATCCAACTGATCACCACCTCGCCCATCCCCAAAATGAAGCTCGAAACAGACCTTGCACCCGCCACCCTCCACCACAACGACGCCACCCACGACCAACCCTTCTCGGCACTAGTCTCACCCCCGGACTCCTCCCTCACCGACGCCGAAACGTCCCCAACCCCACTGATCTTCAACCCACCCTCCACCTCCCCCTCGCGCCGTTCCTCCGAACCCGAACACGAACACGAACAACGCAAGCAACCGCAGCGCTACACGCCCGACTCCGGCACCGCCCCCACCAGAGCGCGGAGTAGCACGCACAGCGCTTCCGTGAACGAGCGGAGGGACAGCGCTTCGCCGAGACCGGAGCAACAGCCACCGCCACTGCCGCCGTCGATGGGCGAGGGTCCGGTCACGCCGACGAATGAGAAGGCGAAGAGGGGCGGGAAGGCGAGGAGGAGCTGGGAGGAGACGGCGGCGGATAAGGATGGGGAGAGTTGGAGGCTTATTAGGGAGTTGGCGGCGAGGGATTTGGGGCTGCGAAGGAGGGGGTGAGAGGTTGAGGTGTCACGATTGGGGTTTCTTACTTTCTTGCGGTTCAGTGAGGATTGGGTTGGAGGCTGGTGGGTTGCTGTTTCGTGGGTGGTGCGTGTGTTGAATGGCATTGGCGTTCTGGGGGGTGGAAGGAGATGGTGGCTTGCTGGTTGGCTGGATGGGAGGGAGGTGGGGCTTATACAGCTTGATGATGGATGATTGTGGGTGGTGGTAGGATTGGAGGGGAGGAGAGGCTGGCGTCTGGAACGGTGCTGGTTGGGACGTCGGGGCCTGGTATGTGGTTATGAGTGTTGAGGTTGTACCTTATATCCATCATCATCAGACTATAAATTGGAACATAACAGTAGAACCAATGGTCCGTCTTCAAAGTATTGCTTTGCATTCAGTTACGTAAGCGAACTCCGGTGAGCTCTCGATCCTCATTAAGCAGATCCACCAAGACTGCCCCACCAGGACCACGAACACCTGCACAATCACCACATCGAAGCGACAGGACTCTCTAACAGCCGAGCTATGAGTCGTGGTGGGAAGCTTGCTCCGGAAGTCAATCGGTAAGATCGAACGCTGCTTTCGTCAATTCCTCCGATGAGCAATTCGATTCTTTGCTCGTTGAGCTCTACTTTCGGACATACAGCTGACATGAAGGTATACATCTAGAGCACTTTATGTCAAAAACCTAAGGTACGGTCGGAACAGTCCTCCCAAGCCTTCTCGACCAAGATCAGCTCGATATCCGTTGACGCAAAACCGACACTACAAAGAAACAAAGCTAACGACCATCTCACAGCTACAACGTCACACCCGAAGAGCTATTCGACCTCTTTGGAAAATTCGGACCCATACGGTACGTGCCGCGCTACCACAGCCTCTCGCGCCATCCCGCCATCGTCGCCCACCCTTTACTGACAAGCACAACAGCCAGATCCGCCAGGGCATCGCCAACAACACCAAAGGCACGGCCTTCGTCGTGTACGAGGACGTTATGGATGCTAAGCAAGCGTGCGACAAGCTGAACGGCTTCAATTTCCAGAACCGCTACCTAGTCGGTACGTCCCCTGAAGTCCTAAAGTCAAACAACCATCACGTGTGGTTGATGCTGCGAGGTTGGGGGGGTTTCTTGTCGTACTGATGATTTACGTGTCCTGGGGGGATTTTAGTGCTCTATCATCAACCGGAGAAAATGGCAAAGTCGAAAGAGGATCTGGCGGAAAGGCAGGAGAATTTGGAGAAGCTTAAGCGGCAGCATGGTATTGAATAACCCGGACTGTTGCCCGCGGATGGGCTGTGGGCTGGATAGGACGATGTTATCGTGGGTTCGGCTGGGGTGGGTGAGGGAGGTGCTCGTGTTTTTGCTGGCTATGAAGGTGGGGTTGGCGATGGTGGCGTAGGATGATCGGGCTTTTTATTTCATGGGATATGTTGCCTAGGTAAGGGCTTCTTCGGAACTGGAGCGATAGGCTTTGGCGGTTGGCTTGAATGGCGAGATTGTCGCCCGACAGCGCCCTAAAATTGACCCTCAAAGTTATAAGTAATACACGGCTTTTCTTAGCAGATTTGAATGCGGGTAGTGATGAGAATATTATGAACGACATCTATCAATAAGATGGACGCATAAGGCGTTTACACAGCCTTATCCGTCTTGGACGAGCGTTTAAATTCGTTCGTCCGCACCACATGTCTGCCGGTGCCACCACAGTCTTAGTCTTCGCCTCGCGCTAACGCAATGGAGCACAACTTCACTGCCTCATCGAAGTACGTTACAGCCCGCTACTACAAATTTACACTGGGGCTCTTGCTCTATCTGCTAAACATCATTTGCTGGCACCGGTCGTCAACAACATCAGCGGGTATTTTGTACTCTAGCAGGCCCGTCACTCTCGGACTCATCAACCTCAGGCAATCACCGGCGTCTTGCTATCGCTTCATTAACACCAGAGAGACAACTTCAACATCGGAAACTGTTCCTGTATACAATCGCCTTTTACAAGGGCCCCACCGAGGATCTGCTTCATGCAACCGCCGTCCGGGTTGCTCCCGTCGCCGGTATCGTTAGCTCTCGACAATGCATCCATCTCGACGTCCTTCTCTCCTATCCCATCAGCGACGGTAGCGACATTCCCACCGACGTCTGATACTGTGCAAATCATAACGAGCGTCGGATATAACGACATGGCCCCCACATCGACACTGGTAGCTAGCATAATAGCTACCGCTTCAGCAACAGCTGCCTCGGAGCACGGCCCGAAGCATGGCGGCGAGAAGAATGGAGAGTGCAGGCTCCTGGGACCGTTCGCTCTATTTATACAAGGTGCCTTGGGTGGACTGGCGTTGCTGTCACTGGTGTACAAACGCTGGCGGGAAAGGCCTCAGCGGCCGGTGAAGATCTGGGCTTTCGATGCGTCGAAACAGGTGTTTGGGTCGGTGCTGTTGCATATCGCCAATCTGCTCATGTCGATGCTGTCGGCGGGCCAGTTGACGGTGTCACCAGCGGTCACGAAGAAGTATCAGCCGAATCCTTGCTCGTTCTACCTGTTGAACCTTGCCATAGACGTGAGTTACCATGAGAGCGTCATCGCGATCTGAGGCCGCTGCTGATATCACCCTCTACAGACTACTATCGGCATTCCCATACTTATCGTTCTGTTGCGTCTCCTTCATTACGCCTTCTCCCTAACGCCGGTCGGAAATCCTCCCGAATCCATCCAATCAGGCAACTACGGCCAGCCTCCGAAGACAGCGTGGTGGTTCAAGCAATCGATGATATATTTCCTTGGCCTTCTCGGCATGAAGATCTGCGTCTTCTTCATCTTCCAGATGCTCCCTTGGATCGTCATCGTCGGAGACTGGGCTCTGAAATGGACTGAAGGAAACGAGACGGTGCAGGTCATTTTCGTGATGCTCCTATTTCCGGTCATCATGAACGCTGTGCAGTACTACATCATCGACAGCTTCATCAAGAACCAAAAGCCGACGGACCACGAGCCGGTACCGAGCGAGGAGGGAGACGACGAAGGGGACGATGAGGGAGATGGGAATGGCCGAGCGAGGGGAACGGGCTCACGGGTTGTACAGCACAGTCTTGATGGCGGACCGTTGGAACCGGGTGACGAAGCGGCCGTTACAAAGGGAGTGGAAGACACGAAAGGCAACGATGTGGGTTCGAAGACTACGAAGTCAAGTGACCGTTCGGGCTCGAGTGCACTTATACCGAAACCGGGAGAGTATAACCCTGAAACAGATGGGGATGAGAGTTCTACGGTCGTGGACAGCGGGAGTAATTCGACCGGCGGTTCTGATCCCCCGGCCGGGTCTGGGAAGCGGGGGGAGACGCGGAAACAGCGGGCCGATGCTGGGCAAGATAATCGTTAAATTTGTTCGATTACGCGGGCCTGGGGTTTTGGTATTGCTTCGCGGACATTACTGTTTAGCCATCATAAGGCGTTAGGTGGAAAGCATCAGGAGCTGTGGCGCTCCTAGTTATCTTGCTTTGTTTTGCTGAGGTCTTTCTTTATACGAGGCATGTGTACAGTAGTCTTAGAAAGTTTGATCCATCACCGCCTTCACGATAATATCAGGGTTAAATTTAGCCAGGCTGGAGCGACCCTCTATAACCAGGGAGCCCCAAGAGGTTACACAATAGCTCGAGAACAATACCAAGGAAAACTCCCTAGACTAAGTTCTCGTAGCTCGGAGAGCTAGTGCTGCAGGTAAACCTTAATTCTGAGCCTCACAACCTCAGTTTGCAGAAAAAGTCCCATAACCCCCGGATTTTGTCGATTGTCGCACAGACGTGACAATTGAGCTATATATCGAGAATGCCACGAGAAAGATCACGCAGGTCTACGCGGAAGAGCCAGAAGGCAGAGAAGCCATCACAACCTGTCCAGAATGACCCTGATGGTGATCACAGTGAGGTCAACAGCAACGACCCTCTGGAGAAGGATGAAGTAGAGGAAGAGCTCGAGAGGCTTGTGTTTGGTGACGAAGATGGTTTCAAACGTGGTCTACAACTGCAGGCACGAGATGGGCTCGAAGACGCTTCTGGAGAAGATGAGGAGCAGGAACCCGAGATACCGGACGGAAATGATCGTTCAGACGAAGGGCTCGAGGGTGTTGACGATGCGGATGTGAGCGGAAGTGTCATTTGTAATGATGGGAGAAGGCTGATTGCTCTTTAAAAGCTTTTCTTCCTCGACTCTGCGCCGTCAGCGCTGGCTGTTCAAGCTGCTACACCCGGGCAGACGTTGGATGGGGAAGATCATATAGCAGATGAGGCTCCCGCCTGGGAAGATAGCGATGATGAACGTGTCATGGTGTCTTTGGCTTCTAATCCACGTCTGCGGAAGTTGAGACACAACGAAACAGAGGATGTGATTAATGGTAAGGAGTACACCAGGCGATTACGGCAGCAGTTCGAACGGCTGTATCCCGTGCCTGAATGGGCCAACCCATCTGCATCAAAGCGATCATCGAAGAAGGGGAACCGGAGACGGCGAAGTTCTGGGAGCCTCAGCTCTGCTGCCGAGGGTTCATCAGCTGATGAGATGGATGTCGATGATGAATTGTCGACGCAACCTCTGGCCATGTTGCTACAGAATGCAGAAGACCTTACTCGTATGGAAGATGGTGGGAAGCGACACAAGTTAAGACCGGAGGTGCTGGACATTCAACGCACCAAAGACGTAGGCAACGCACAGCCTGTAAGCTCTTTCTCACCCTTGCAACGCAGCAACGTGTAACCGGAGTCCCTAGTCCGCCATAACATCACTTTCATTCCACCCGAAATATCCACTGCTGCTCTCTTCCGGTCCCGCCTCGACTCTCTATCTTCATCATGTCTCACCATCCACGCCTTCACCGAATCCTCTCGTTACATCCCTCCACGTCCGATCGACGAATCTCTCAACAACGGCCTTCGCACCGCCACATGGCTCCCGCATCTTCCTCTCCGGTCGTCGTCGCTACTTCCACATCTGGGATCTGCACTCGGGAAGGGTGGAAAAAGTGTCAAGAATTTACGGGCACCAGGAGGAACAAAAGAGCATGGAGAAGTTCAAGCTTAGTCCGTGCGGGCGATGGATGGGCATCGTAGGAAGCGCACGGAAAGGAGGCGGCAGCATCAACATACTCGACGCACAGACCTTACAATGGATCGCACAGGCGAGGATAGAATCAAGAGGCGGGGTCGCGGACTTTGCATGGTGGAGCGACGGGGAGGGAATTTGCATCGCCGGTAAAAATGGCGAAGTGAGCGAGTGGAGCGTGCAAGAACGACGCATCCTCACAAGATGGACGGACGAGGGAGCCGTCGGAACGACAGTCATTGCGCTCGGCGGAAAGAGCGAGAACCACGAGCTCGGCGGAGATCGGTGGGTTTCGGTAGGTAGCTCAAGCGGGATTGTGAACATTTACGACCGGAGAGCATGGACTGCAAAGGATGGCATACCAAGTACTCCGAGACCGACGCGAGTGCTGGATCAACTGACCACGGCGACGAGCAACCTCGTCTTCTCACCGGACGGACAGTTGTTAGCGCTCAGCAGCCGGTGGAAGAGAGATGCGCTGAGACTCGGTAATGCAACTAACTCCTCAGTAGAGGCTGATCCCACGAAACTCAAAATGCTAACGCACGTAAAACAGTCCACCTTCCCTCTTGCACTGTTTACCGCAACTGGCCGACCTCTTCCACTCCTCTCGGCAGAATCACTTCGCTTGCGCTTTCGCCGGCTTCGGATATGTTGGCGGTGGCGAACGAGCAGGGTAAGTTAAGGTTGTGGGAGATTCGTAGCTAGACTATCAACATTATTGCAAGCCTTGAATTCCAGTTGGTTTGCACATGCTAAACTTAGACTGTACGTGTACTGCCGCTATTGTAGTTGCGGCTCGGGCCGAGGGACGATTGAATACGACCCTGTACCCCGTGTTCGCGTATCTTACTTACTCCCCACCTTACCTACTTATGGTAATCACGGCAGGCTTCAAGCTTCTGACCCTGCTTTGGCTTTCAGTTTCAGCTGTCACTGTCACTGTCACTGTCTCGGGAGTGGCCCATATTGAGTGCCCGCACCCGTATCGAGTCGCGTACACTCCTATTCTATTGGAGCGTGTCACGTCCAACGGGCATGTCGGATTCGGTACCTCCGTTGCCCCTCGCTCCAGGGGACGGAATGGGAAAGTTTCCTCCTTCTATTCTTACTTTATTCATGCAATGTCTCGACCGAACCGCTACTTCGGTACGAGTATGGAGATCCTCAACGGCCTGATGGGTAGACAGCATTATAAGAACGGCCGTCTAGCCCACTTCTTCTTCTCCCCAGCGAAGCTCAGACCAGTCACCGAGGTTCCAGGCATTCAATCGAGCAAGACAAGATGCATTTCGTGTCAACAATCCTGTTGGGCCTCGTCGCCGTCGTAGCCGCGGTGCCCCTACCCTCAGCTGGCGAGACGGTCGGTAAGTACCAACAACCCTCAGGCGCAACTCAAAAGCAAACAAATCACTAACGCCCTCCCCCGCCGCAGGAATCACGCAAGACCTCCTCGACCGCTTCGAGCTCTTCCGCCAATACTCGACCGCGTCCGGCTGCTCCGCCAACACCGTCTGGGACACGCCCAACACCAAAGTGCAATGCACCTCCGGCTGCCCGCTCGTCGAAGCCGCCGGCGCCGTCGTCCTGCGTGGGGGCCAGTACGCACTTGCCCCCATCCCTCCTCCTTTCCCTGCCCCCCCCTCCCTCCCCTGCCAGCAGCCTCACCCATTAACGTGCGCCCACAGCACCCCCCTCGGCGACATAACCGCCTACCTCGCCGTGGACCCAACCAACAAGCTGCTCGTGCTCGCCGTGCGCGGCACCTCGTCCGGCCAAAACGACGCCGTCGACGCCCTCATCGCCCTCGTGCCCTCGGACATCTGCCCGGGCTGCCTCGTCCACCAGGGCTTCTACGCCGCCTGGCAAGAGCTGAAAGCCTACCTGCTGCCCGCCCTCGACGATGCGATGGCTGCGTATCCGGGGTATCAGATCGTTACGACGGGGCATAGTCTTGGTGGTGCGGTCGCTATTATCGCTGCTGCTGAATTGCGGAATATGGGGCGGAATGTCGCGATGGTGAGTCCTTACCCCTCAACCCGTCCCCCCTCCGTCTCTTGCCTGTCTACGTCAGCCGTTTTCCCCTTTCCGCACCCAGACCCAACCCCAAAACCTCAACACAACGCCCACCTCCCCCGTACTCACTCACTCACTCACTCACTCACTCACTCACCCACCCACTCACTTACAAAAACAGTACAACTACGGCCAACCGCGCGTCGGCAACGCCGCCCTGGCGCAGTACATCTCGGCCCAAGCCCCCGCCCAAGGCCCCAACTACCGCGCCACCCACACCGACGACCCCGTCCCCCGCCTGCCGGACACCGCGATGGGGTACGCGCACTCGACCCCCGAGTACTGGATCTCGCGCGGGGCGGATGACGTCCAGACGGGTGATGTGGTCGTCTTTGAGGCGGCCGATGATCGCAGGGGGAATGCGGGCACGGGCTGGTTCGATGTCGGGGCGCATATGCATTATTTTGGGCCGATTTCCGTGTGTTGATTTGTGGGTTGGGATGGGTTGGGCGGCGGTTTGGGCGGTGGATGTTTGGGTGGCTTGCTTTGCTTTGCTTTACGTTTCTCCGGCTTGTGTTTGGTGGAGCGCTTGGTCGGGTTACTGGGGATAAGCTAATGAGAATATACGAGGCATGACCATGTACGGGATACACATGCGTTCGAATGGTTTGGATCAGTTCAGACCAGACCAGACCGGATCGGTCATGGTACGATTCCCTGACACGCACAGGGAAGGGGCAGAGATGCGGGGCATGTACTGTATGTTGCAGTCTACGCTATGATACGCATCGTTCACTACTCCACTACACCCCCCCACCGACGCCCGACGTGCGCGCGACGTAAGCCTCGAGACAGCCACAACCCCTCCCACCCCTATCAAAAACACCCTACGCCCCCCTCCGCTTCTCCCCCACAGTCCCCACATTCCGCACATGCTTAACACCAACCACATTCCCCGCCTTGACCCGCATAGCCGTCAACGCCGCAATAACAGCAGCCCCAACACCGGAGCCATCCTCGGCAGCCCTGACGTCGATTTTGTCCCCCTCGGCGGCGGGCCAATCGAGGATCTCGCGCAAGGCCTGGGCGCCGCGGGCCTTGAAGTGCGGGTAGCGGTTGAAGACGGAGCCGTCGGCGCCGACGTGGCAGGAGGGGATGCCCTTTTTCTTGCAGATGGCGGCGATGCCGCAGGCGGAGAGGCGGGCGGCGCGGGTGCCGATGAGCTCGGCGAGGCGGCGGCAGAGCTCGAGTTCGGGCTTGGTGGCGCGGATGGAGAGGGTGCTGGCGAGGAGGTCGGCGGTTTCGGAGAGGTTTTCGTAGGGGTCTCTGGGGAGGGGCACGTGGGCGGTCAGTGTGGTCTGGGGTTTAAGGTGAAGCTGGGGTGGGGTCAGAGGGGTTTAGGGTGAGGGGAGCGGCGTACTCTTCGATGGCGGACAGGAAGGAGGAGTCGAGAGTGTATGGCTTGCGCAGTTTGCCGAGGTCTTGGCCTTCGAAGATGTGGACGTCCTTGTTGTCGTGGAGCCCGACGAGGACAAGGCGGAAGAGTTCGCCCAGGTAGAGACCGGCGACCATCTTCTCAAAGGCTTGCTGGTCCGGGCGTGGCGAGTCGCGGTCGATGATGATGTCGTAGGAGGTGCGCGGTAGGACGACGTGCTCGCTGTCGAAAGCGCCGTATTCGCAGTTGATGGCCATGGGCATGTCCGGAGGGAGGTTGTACTGTGCGAGCTTGGGGATGGATCCACAATTTTCGATGTAGGCCGCATTGCAGCCGGTGCCGAAGATGCAGCCGATCTTGACCTGGTCATCGGTGTATGCGGAGGCGATCAGCGTACCGGTCGTGTCGTTGAGCAGTGCCGTCACCCTGATGGATAAGCCTCTCTTAGCCAAGGCCTCTTCGAACAACGGGACGACGTCGTGGCCTTCGACGCCGTCGATGTCGAAGCCTTTGGTCCATCGCTGTAGGATCCCGTGGTCGATGTAGTTTTGCGTTGCCGGATAGGAGAAAGTGAAGCCGAGTGGTATGTCGCGGACTTCTTCGCCCTTGTGGTGATACTCGAGGAACTGTTGGAGGCAATCGGCAATGTACTCCCAGAGCTCTTCGGACTTGCCGGACTTGAGTTCTTCCGGCATACGGTACTTGGACTGCGTGACGTCGAACTCTCCTTTCTCTTCCGGAAGGGTGATTTCGCAGACACGTAGATTCGTACCACCCATGTCGAGGGCGAGATAAGTGCCAGTCTCGTGTCCCGTGGGGTACGCCATTACCCATGTTGGGTTCATTGGCTATACACAGTTACCCAGCTGGTCACAAATCATACAAGTCGTCTAACTAACAATTGTACCACCCTCAACACTGAGACCTATCTGATGTTGAGTTTATCCTTGAAGTTCTGATGGGTGAGTCCGCCGTACCTTTCTCGAGCTCCTTGACGAATTTCTCCGTAATCTTTTTCAGCTTGGCTTGGTCCACCGTGAACAGTCTCTCAAGCTCCTTGATCTGTTCCAGGAGATCATTTGGTACGTCGGCCATTGAGCCTGGTATTTCGTCCGTCAGATACGATTCTGCTTCGGTCGAGGGAGTGCCTACCCTTCCGCGACTGCGGCTTTCTAGGTCCGAGTCCCACCATCTTGACAGATTTATAGTGTCGCAACTGCCTTATAGTGAATCGTGACCGTAGGTAAATTTTGAAAAGGGAGGGACGGTCGAGGGAGTAACACGGAACAGCCTTGACGGGACAGGTACTGCTTAACACACGGAACTCGGAATGAGCGCCTCTTGAACTGGATATTTGCTGCAATGGAAGTTGAGCACTCTCGACTATTCACTCATCAAAGGCGTTAGCTCTGAACTCGAGATATTGACCGCAAGCTAGAAAGGGGAAGACGCAAAGGTCTGCCCGAGAGTGCGCTGACACCCTTCATAAGAGATTGTTGAGCACCGGTTGGAGCTGAAATAAGCCCCGAATAGGAGTAGTAAGAATTGCGTGGCCTACAGTCACAGCCCTCGTCTCGAATCCGACGACAGAGCCCAATTGATGAGAAGAAATCCAAAATACCTCCACAAAGCCCAACCGCGTACGTACAAAGTTCACCCTCAATAATTATCCCGTTGAGTGGATGTTACCCGGTAACGGAGTAATCTACGGGTAGGGCTCGGACTCACCCCACCCTTCTCGTACCTTTCCTTACTCAGCAACCCGGAAGTTACCGAAACCCTAAACCCCCCCACTACACCCTTATCGATAAGGTCTTTGTCCTTTGTAGGTAAGTGTCCCATCCGGCGCATCCGTAACAAAGCCCCACCCCTCCGTCATCGCTCCCGCGCAAACCCCTACGACGTCATCTCCCGACTACGCACCCTCCTCGCTCATATCACCAAAATAATTCCAATCACCAAACCACCAATCTCACCAATCTCACCAACCCAAAGCCAATCTCACCAACCCAAACAACTAAAACAAACCCACCACCTCTACCACTACAATCCAAAATGTGCAAAAAATCAACCTGCACTACCTGCCGTTCGTCTTCCCTCTCCT
>JAABUJ010001243.1_pt1 | contig 38862 bp, 41 predicted proteins | sample 5559131 | NCBI WGS metagenome assembly JAABUJ01 (sample SAMN10711875, study PRJNA513366) | rock metagenome | isolation source: Antarctica rocks | place: Antarctica: Victoria Land, Mt New Zealand nord | collected 2016-01-07 | reverse complement strand
CCGTCGTTCGACGCAGCTGCTTTGAGTGTGTTGAGACAATCAAGGTAGTAAACAGTCCCGCTGGGGTATGGGGCAATGTTTGGGAATGTTTGCCTAGGGCATACCGTGTTTGGACCTGCCCCGATTATTACTGCCAAACCTGACGGAGGTATTTTGTAGTCAGGTAGTTGTAGATTGTATACCTACCTTATCATAAGTAATATTGTAAGGGTGGTGCGTCAATATTGGAATCGACAGATGTACCGTACATACCTCAAGCCGGAGAGCCGCTAGGTACCTCCTTACCTTACTGATGTACGATGTACAGTATGACGTAGCGTGAAGGGCTAAGCCAACTGGCCCTAACCATAAGTGATTATGTAATCCTATAACATCAGCCTCGCTCTCTACAGGTAGGTATGCTGACGCCACAAAAATTTCAATCTTATAATTGAGCTTGCCCAAAGCCGGCAGCGCGGTAATAGGGAGTGTCCGGCGCCGAATTATGTTCCATCTCTTGAAGAGAACAACATCTTCAAGCGCAGTTTTTGATATCAATGCGACGAGCTGAAGATGCCTCAGGAGGCCCTTCGGTGCTGAGGCCTTCAGCTCCAGTGTATGGGTAATGCGCCAGCGAAATCATTCCGCCTGTTCCACAGATCTGGATTGCTTTCCCCCGGGGACAAGCGAATATCTTCTGAACGTGACCCGCCACTTGCGGTCCCACAAGTCGATGAAGTTACCCCAATAGGGTAAAATAGTTTGACAGATGAGTGACTAGCGCTATTAATACACTTCTGAATCGCCGGGTTGGCAAGTACTGTATACACATCAACGGTCACCACCGATCTGACAGCAACAGAGCTGTCCTGTTCCCCATTCCCATCAGAATCACTCAACCCAAACCCCAAGCTCGTTGCTGGTGGAATTGTCATAATGTCCTTCGCGGCGAACCAGTTTCGTCATGAATTTCAAGCCACCGCCGCACGATGGAAGACAGACATTGACGCCGCAGCAACTGTGGACGGCACAGATGGAACCTCGGCTACAATCTGTGTTGACATTGCAGCGAGGGAGGCTACCGCATGGTTCATCATGTGCACAGAATCCGGTGCCGTCTGCGGTAGTGTAGCAGGAACACCCAGTTCCGCAAGCCTGGAAATTTCCACACACTTTGCCGTTGCAGCCGAGGGACGAGCACACACCATTCACGCACTTTCCTGAAGGACAGATCTTTCCGCAAGCGCCGCAGTTGTTGGGGTCGGTGACGAGATCTGCACAAGAGCCGCCGCATACTTGGTTGGGAGAAGCACAGTTCAAGGTGCAAGTGCCGCTCTTGCATGATGAACCTGCTGCACACTAAAGGTGTACGGGCAGCACCGATCAGCCTCGAGAAGTTGCGAGAGCAAGGGAGAGAAGATCCATACCACTTTACCGCATGTGCCACAGTTGTTATTATCGCCAGTGAGGTCGGGGCAGGCGCCGTTGCACTGAGGTTGGCCACTATTGGTGCAAATGCAAGCGCCACTCTTGCATGTTGTTCCGGCAGGACACTAAAGGTGTGCCACACCACCGATCAGCCTCGAGAAGTTGTGAGAGAAAGAGAGAGAAGATCCGTACCGCTTTACCGCATGTGCCACAGTTGTTATTATCGCCAGTGAGGTCGGGGCAGGCGCCGTTGCACTGAGGTTTGCCACTATTGGTGCAAAGGCAAGCACCACTCTTGCATGTCGTTCCGGCAGGACACTAAAGGTGTGCCGCAGCACCGATCAGCCTCGAGAAGTTGCGAGAGAAAGGAGAGAAGATCCGTACCACAAGACCGCAAGTGCCGCAGTTGTTGTTATCACCATTGAGGTCAGGGCAGGCGCCGTTGCACTGAGGTTTACCACTATTGGTGCAAATGCAATCACCTCCTGAACATGTTGATCCGGTAGGACACTGATGAAAAATATTAGCAGCCAGAATATGAAGAGACTATGTTCCATAACGTACCACATTACCGCATGTCCCACAGTTGTTGTTATCGACCTTTAGATCCGGGCAGGCGCCATTGCACAGTGGTTTGCCACTATTGGTGCAAATGCAAGCACCTCCAGAGCACGATGAACCGGTAGGGCACTGCAAGTTGTCAGAAACTGGCCGTTCAAGTGTGCAGAGAAAGAAGGAAGTACCTTGTTGTCACATTTTCCACAATTCTGACTATCAGTCTTCAGGTCAGGACATGCGCCATTGCAAAGGCCAAGGCCACTATTGGTGCAAATGCAAGCACCTCCAGAGCATTTTGAACCGGTAGGGCACTGCAAGTTGTCAGAAGCCGGTCGTTCAAGCGTTGGGAGAAAGAAATACAATGTTGCCGCATTTCCCACAGTTCAGACTATCAGTCTTGAGGTCGGGACACGCGCCATTGCAAGGGGCAAGGCCACTGTTGGTGCAAATGCAAGCACCTCCAACGCATGTTGCACCGCTTGGGCACTGCAACTTGTCAGAAGCTGGCCGTTCAAGAGAGTGAAGAAAGGACTACCTTGTTGTCACATTTCCCACAGTTCTGACTATCAGTCTTGAGGTCGGGACACGCGCCATGGCAAGGGGCAAGGCCACTGTTTATACATTTGCAGGCACCCAAGGCACATATGGCTCCGCTAGGACACTGAAACGGAGAATGGGGTCAGCTGCAACCTATGATGAAGAAGCCAATTTGCATGACAGGTTATTACTTACGACATTCCCGCAACTTCCACAGTTTTTGACGTCGGTGCTGGTCTCGCTGCACGCTCCGCTGCATAGCTGTTCGGTGGGAGAGGTTTTTTTAGGGCCACAGACGTAGCAGGGCCCGGTTTTGTGAGCAGCGAGAGATGTACAGTCCGACCCTGGGTCGGGGAAATTTTCAGCGCAGAAATGTGCGCACTCGCTGTTGCCTTGAGCGAAAGTCAAAGGCGTAGAGGCTGTATACGAATTAGTAGGATGCAACTCGCAAGGACTTCAGTAAATATCAAGTATAATCACCTAACAGCCACAATATAGAGATGATCAGTCCAAATCGAGCCATTGGAAGTAACTGATGTCGAGTATTGACTGATGTCGACTCTGTACTTGGGAGGGAGGAGAGTGATGGTGGACGTGGATGGGCGCGAGGGAACCATCTCTTATATAGCAATCGTTCAACACTTCGTCATCATTAAGAGAGAGTCGAGACACGTACTGTAAAGAAAACTCACCATCAGAATCACCATCAGAATCACCATCAGAATCACCATCAGAATCACCATCAGCTTGCTTGCAAGCCCACGACGTCGTTTCGGACGAATGGTATAGTTCGCTCAAACGTAATCGAAGCCATCACAGTGAAGATCAGCTCATGCCATAGGATCTAGACTGAGCGATTCTTGAAATGAGCTGATATTCTCTGACGTTAGCTGGAGAGTCGGCCGTCCATGGCCAGATCCATATTGGTCCAGCTCGTGAGGCTTGCTGGACATGTCCGAATTCGGAATGTCCGATCTGCAGGACGCCAAAGTCGGATTGCTCAGAACAGATGGCTGGACAAGGCTCAGACTTAGAGCTCCCCTAACACCGTTCATACCTGCACTACGAAGTCCACCTCCATGTCACTGAATACCCGAACGGCCGAGTCTCGCGATGTGGCTGGCTGACGGGCTGAAGTTTGCGGAGTACGGTGCTCATCGGCGGAGACAAACTTCTCTGGGAGAGAAAGTGACAAGAAGCGGAGAGAGCTAAGCAAACAAGCTAAACTTTGGACTGTGCTCTCCATTGCTTGTGGGATCGCTTCGTGGTAACTTAATATTCTTAGGGTAAAAGCCTCGGCTGGTCCCTGCGACTGCACGAAAGACTTGAATAGGTAAGGTAGGTATAGGTAGTCGACGCAAATGAAGACTCGGATGATCAATTTCCCAGGCCCTTTACTGTCGCCCAGCTCGTCGCTGTCGCCCACATCATGGCTGTCCACTTAAGATCATGATGTCTCCCCCCACGAAGCTTCCTATACCCCTTGCCATCAGTCAGACAATGACAGCAACGGCAGAGACAAGGGCAGCGACGAGGGCGACAGTGAGGACAGTGATATCCATTGACCTTTGGAATCCTTTTTGGTGGCGTCGACCCACCGACGTCTTTGATGCAGTCGCGTGGGACCAGCGTAGTCTTTTACCCCGCAAACAAACTAACGTCGAACTGTCCCTTTCCTTGTCCCATTCGCTTGGTACCTTAATAATTCGATAAAGTAAAAGCAAGCCGTCATAAATGGCAGCGGCAGCGGCAGTGGCAGTACTTCATAGAATAGAGTGAGGAAGAGGTGAGGTAGGTAAGGTAGGTTTAGGTAAGTTAGGTAGAAAACGTGGTATACCTTAATGTAGTTAACAGCATTCCACGTCAGGCGGGTAGCGGTACCTTAGGTACAACTGTACCTTACTAGTACTAACGTTACCTTACAGTAGTTCGTTAGCGGGAAAACCCCGGCCCGGTGGGAGATGCCCAGTACCCATTATTGGGCCGCTTGAGCGTCAATTATTAATGATGCTCGTGGCGTGGGCTGGCTTCTCCCAGCTACAGTACTGTGCCTTTCCTGTATGGCGGCGGCAGTGAACACATCAAACCTTCCAAAAGTGTTAAGTTATACCGGCTTGTGGCGGCCTGACCTCTTCGTCCCCGCACTCAGCAATTACTACGGTAGAGTAGTGTTGTACGAAGACAGAGCGCCGGCGGCCAGTACTACTAACGTTAGTCGCTGGAGCTGAACACACTCACCTTTCTAACTTATCTTCCATTTTCTCATACGATGAACTGATCTGACCAACCATCCTAGCCACCCTGTGGACCCTGTGGACCCTGTGGACCCTTTGGCGTCTTTGGCGTCTTTGGGGTATAGCCTGGCTCGATCGGGCGCGGAGAGGGTCTTCCAGATCTGGGGGGCGGCAGCTAACTAACGTTAGGACGACCAGATGTGGCCTCCTCCTCCGCTCCCTCCACTCCTCCACCACAGACTGACAGGCACTAGCCCAAACCTTGGCAACTGCCGAACTTCCGATCTGGATCCACTCAGGTACTTGCACGCTTCCATTATACTTACTTTGCTATGATTTTCACAAATATAATCATGTCTTTGCGTTCTTTTCAATCACCTTTTCACAAGTTTTGATTTGTATGTGAGGTTTCTGAGTGATGATTTCAATCACAGTTTGGCAGGCGAAATGGCCATTCGTGCAGTTGACTTCTGATAGTACTGTAGCACATGGAAGAGCATGTGGCCCTGGCTAAAGCCAACCTGGTCCAAGCAGAAGCCCAGTATGAAGCGGCTCAGATACTCTACAACAGTGCCCTGGAGTTGCAGAAGACCGGTCAACCATGTGAGGCGCAAGGCGAGGCCACAGAAAGGATTCGTTCAGAGGCGGATCGTTCGATTGGTGGAAACCTGATTAATCTGGCCAGCGACGTGAACGACGCCGAAAACATTAAACCCCCTCCCCCGACCTTCTGCGAAAATTGTAGCATTTCCCTCCTGGTGACATGCTTCACGGAGAATACCTGGCCAAGCTCCAAGAGAAAGGTTTTATGCGACCTTTCGGAGACTGCAAGGGAAGGGCATGAGTGTACTTTGTGTCAATTCTTGGTGGATACATCAAGATTGATGCAAAGATCATGTCTATCCGCCACGAGCACGCCAAGCAGAGATTCAATCGTAAATGATCAGGTACGGATAGTCCAAGGTTCGAGCAAGTATTCGTGGCCCAAGATTGCTGGATGTGTCCTGGACGTACCAGTTAGCTCTTTCGCCTGGTTGGAGCTGGGGTCCCATCCTAGAATTGGTGTTGAAGAGGCTCCATACATTTGCGTTGCGTTGGATCCCGGCGAAGACACCCGACCAAATCAGACCCCCCGCGAGATCTCTGGCCCGAGAGTCCGCAGCATGTACGAGCAGTCGACAGGGCTGGTCGATTACAACCTGATCAACTCATGGATAGATATCTGTACGACGTTTCATGGACCGAAGCGTGAGGGGCTCTGTCACATTGAGAACGAAGGCTCCTCAACATTTCCAATGTATTTGATCAACTTGAAGACTCGCAGAATTGCTGCAGCGCAAGTAGCGACAAGATATGTTGCCGTGAGCTACGTATGGGGCGACGATGCATCTCAAACCAGCAGCAATAGCGTTGTCCCACCTTACCATGACGGTGAGCGGCTTGTCACCTCTGACACTGATAGGGGATTGCAACTCCCTAAGAGACTTCCGCAGACACTCGAGGATGCTTTGACATTGACAGAAGCGATTGGAGAACAGTTCGTGTGGATCGACAAGTATTGCATCGACCAGAATAACGTAAGGGAGGTTAAGGAGCAGGTCGCGAATATGGACACGATATATCGACAAGCATGGCTGACTGTCATAGCTCTGGTGAGTGACGGTGTCAATTCAGGCATTGCCGGTGTTTCACGGCCCATGCAAAGCAGGATGCAACCTACTCTGGCTTTGCCCCAAGGTAAGTTGATAGCCACACACGTTGAGTTCACGAGAGAGCATTCCGGGCGCTTACCTTGGGACCAACGGGCTTGGACCTTGCAGGAGTTTGTCCTGTCTCGACGTTGCCTGATCTTCTCGAGCTACCATGTCAGCATGAAATGTCAAGAGGAGTTTTTCCACGATATACTACCGGTGAACACTTCTGCGAATCGAATACAGACAAAGCTGGACGAGGAGAATTGGTGGGAGAACGTTTATGCCATAGATCTGAATGGGAACGTGTGGGACTTCAAGGCCTTCGATGGGCTGATCTCCATCTATTCTGGCAGGCATCTGCGCTATCAGTCTGACATCTTGAGAGCCTGCCAAGGCACCCTCAATCAGATTACACAAAAGACAGGAATGGTGTTTACTTTCGGCATGCCGGTTGAGGATCTGCATAGAGCTTTACTCTGGAAGGCCCACAACGCAGTATGCTTGAAGCGCCGGGAATGGTACGATGAGGACAGCCAATCATGGATGTCTCTCCCCTCTTGGACATGGGCAGGCTGGCAAGGTCGCACGGAATGTGATTACTGGATTGGCGATATGGCTGGGTACATGGACCAAGATCCGAGCGACGGAATCAAAATCCTGAACCGCAAAGGGAGGAAAAGACCTCGCATGGACGATTCCGCCTCAGATCCACGATCCAATCCTCACGAAGCCCAAATCAGCTCTTATCCGACTATGGATGAGGTGGACAGACCAACCCTCAGGATCTTCTCGTCCGTAGCTGCATGCAATGTGCAGTGCATTCGAAAGCACAATACAACATACCAGACTTCCAAGAACGGAGCCAAACGAGAGCTCACATCGATCGGGGACCATTGGACGTTGCTGAGCCCGATACAGGATACAAAGATGCGAGACATTGCAGGGAACGAGGAAGTCTTCGAGAGGCGTGACTATTTCTTTCGAACGGATGCCAGTACGTCCAAAAAGTTGGTACAAGAAGGCTGCAAGGCAGAACTGCTAATGATCCGCCACTGGCCACTTATACGTGATTCGGAAAGGTCGAGCACTTGGTTGCAGGATATGGTAAGCTGTCTGGTCATCCTACGAAATGACGATCGAACGGCATGGCGCATTGCTGCTATACTTTTGGAGGAGGAAGCCTGGAAACGATTTGATTCGGCGCTTGCAGAGGTTGACGTGATTTAGTAAGGCTTCTGCTTTCCCCTTTGATCGGAGACATGCACGCGTTGGGAATTGGAGGCCATAAAGGGGGTCTTTTGGAGGAGTTGATTCAAGACATCCCCAAAGTTCGCTCTCGCAACACATTCATTCACCTCTCTGCAACGGACCGTTTCTGCAAACATCGAGGAACAACCCTTTACGAGTAGTAGTCCTTGTGCAGATCCCAGGTCTTGCTGCGATGCTTGATGGTGGCATCAAACTGTCTTTTCTAGTACATCTCAGTACCTAGTTTCTTCTCCGCTTCGACGTCATCCCCCGCCTTCTTTGGTGCAATTGCCTCTTCATCCTTGGGCTTGGGTTCCGGTCTAGGCTCGGGCTCTCGAGCTTTTCGCAGGCTCGGTCTGGCGGATCCCCGTTATCAAAGAGGCTCGCCCGTTCAAGGGTCTAGTGTTGTTACTCGGCCGCTCCCAAGCGGATGCCACCCGTGCGACATAGATTCTGCCGTCGCCAACACTTCCATATCAACTCATCGTTTCATATGCTTCGTGCTTTCCGCCGGACCGATGCACATTGACAGAAGCATGACGAGGCACGTCGACACGGCGTCGAAGATGTACAGATATACTTCGGACCGTAGCAAGGGGCCATCATTCTCTTGGAGGTGTTTGATCACACGGAAGGTTAACCAGAGAAGGCTGAGCGCCGAGGTTGCGTAAAGGTTGAACATGTGCTTCTTCCATGGGAGAAGCGCGTCTCCCAAACACTCCCGGCATGGATCTCTTTTGGCAGACAGTATATCCCCAAAATCGGTTGCCGTCACCCGTACCGGATGCACGGCATCCTTAAATTTGCGGCTCTGCATCTGGACTCGACTTCTTGGGCGACGGCGTCTTCTTGGCCGAGGTATCTTAACGTGTGTTCGATCCTCTTCACAATTTCAGCATGCACTTCAACGCTCTTTTGCTGCAAGCCTCAAACTCTTTGACTCTCGATCATGTGTATCTATATACTTGGGCACACTGGGACTTTGGACATTGATGGCGTACTCAGTCAGCTCACATTGTGTGAGTGAGACCACCGTTCCTTGATTTCATGGAACCATCTACTGACTTTCGGACGTTGCTAAAGACCAAAGTTACACATCCGGATGGAAAGGTTTCTTGACCGCATTTGTTGCGGAAGCGACCACCCCTTGTCCATGGTCCGTACCAGACGTAATTTGCACTGGCAAGGAGTATGCCAACGAAATCAAGTGCCATCGTCAACAGTAGTTGGTTGCCATATGTCATGGGCTGGCCGCTGGAGACTCGGTTGGACGAGAAAGCGTCCCCAAGATATCTTGTCTCTGGATAATCCCATCCATCAAGGTGAACTTGCAATCTTGGAACTTGCAAGTTGGTTCCGGAACACAGGAGTCAAAGGAATGGGAGTATAGCGGATCGTATCTCCCCCAAGCAATAGGCTCCAAGTGGCCCAAGTGGCCCTCTCTTACTTCGAGTAAGATGATGCATGTTTGGTGTGTACGAGTACCTATGGTGAGGTATATGTATACGAAGTACCGTCAACGGAGTGCTCGGAGATCCGGGAGTTGGTACTCGCCGACGGTGGTTCATGAAGCCCATTTCGCCATAATGGCTCCGATCTCGGCCCCCGCACCGCTTGACTCGTCTGCTCCGCCCACCCCGCTCGACGGAACCTCACCGCCGCATGGTACACGAGAGCACGGCCCGGCTGGGGTGCCACGACCCCGCGTCGCTGCCGAACCGAACGGCAACTCGACTGAGCCGGACTTCTCCGCTGTCATGGACACACTCACCTCACCACAAGCTCTGCCGGTTGATATCCCCGTCGGGAAGCCTACCCGACTCGCGGTGGAACCGGTGGACGGTGGAAACGACAGCGAGCAACTAGTATTCACTCGACGACCCGAATCCACTTTGCGGATGTCTCCACCGAGATCTTGCCAGAACTTCCGAACCAAACGCTCGTCAAGGTACTGTACTGTGACTGCCGTTAAACAAAGCATCGTTTTCTCTGTACCAGGGCCGAATAACCTGTTTGGTTCCTCAAGACATTCTTCTCAAGAAACTGTACTTCGTACTTTGTAATTGATTGTACTTGCAAAGAAGCTGCTTGATATGTTGCCGGGTGCCGAAGACCAGGAGTCTTGAGACAGTTGGGTGACAACAAATGCCCTATGCTCCTTTCGCTTGTCGGAAAAGCTCTGCATGTCCATATGGGACAATTTTTCTCGCTTCACCACTGGCAATCATTTTTGTCAAACATAGGAGAAGTGGCTAGTGGAATGAACGTGTAATCATAAGTGTCTAGCTACTCTATGGAAATGTGGCCCTATAAGAAGGCCTTCAATCAACAAAAGAAAAAACTTTTATTCATAGCAAACTGTTTGTTCTAACAAACTCTGCATGTTTCTGAAATCTCTGTAGAGCTTCAAATCACTAAGATAATGAAATGAGACATGATGTTTTGATATACTTTCTTAGATTGTTTCAGCAACAGTGAGATGAGATAAAAAACAAAATCTTATAGTGTCTCATCAACTTTAAAAGTCAATAAGATGATATTGAAATGCTTTTAACTCAATTTAAATGAGTATTTCTTAAGTTTTAAACTCAAGTGTCATATCATTAAATCACAAGGTCTTTCACTGACTGATGAGACTCATAAGATTTATAAAATAAGTGAATTTCAGTGTTAAAAGTGACTTTGTAAGTCTGTTGACAGTTATGTTGTTTGTTAAGATGTAATCAAGATGAATAAGTTCACAGAATTTAACTTTTCTTATAAAGTAATGATGTATGTCAATGTACTTCATATAAACATAAAACTCAGAGTTCTTAATCAAAACAATAGCTTTCTAATTGTTCATTTAAATCATAACTGTTCTGAATCTCTTTAACTTTAACTCTTTAAGTAATTTCTGCATTCACATTGCTTTTTTTGTAGTCTTCATTAAGATCATATATTTCACTTTATAAAAGAATAAGATAACTGTTCTTTATCTTTTTGAACTTCAGAATACTGATTCATTAATTATTTTAAATATATATTTTAATGTAAATCTTCTCAATTTAAGATCTTTCTCTCAGTCTGAATTCAAATATTTTAGCAATTTAAGTTGATCACTCAATTTATACTTAAGAACAACATTTAAAGTCTTTTATACATATTAAAATACTTGCTTTAAAGTCTTTCAATGTATGTCATTAAAATTATGTGCAAACTAATTAAGAGTTAACACTGTATATGTGATGTTAAGTTAAGTTTGTATCATAATGTACATAAAAAATTCTATAATCTTTTAATATTAAGTTATTAGCTTTAATTCAGCTGTTTCAGTAATCTTTATAAGATAGATCTTAGATTTTATTAAAATTGTAACTGTCTTAACATTCTGTAGACTGAAGTCTTTAAGCATTTTTATAAAATAAATTCTCTATAACAGAATAAAATTTTGTAGAGTTCTATTTTGTGTAATTAGCATTTCTAAATAATGCTTACAGACTCTGCAGTCAGTCATTTTAAAATAATTACTTAATTTAATTTTAAGATCTAGAATTTTGTTTTTATTTAATTTACATATAAAAATATCATCAACATAAACAACAACAATTAAAGTTTTCTTTCTAAACACATTATTGTCTGTGTGAATTCATGTGTATTTGAGATTAATAAGAAAGCAATGTATTATCTTATATTATAGATAAAATAACTATTTTAATTCATATAAAGCTTTCTTCAATTTACATATCTTATCTTTCTCTTTTTCATATTCAGTAAGTTAAATCACATAGACTTCTTCTTTTAAATTATTGTGTAAAAAAGCTGTTTTAATGTTTATTTATTTCAATTCATAGTTATAAAACACAGCTATGACAAAGATAACTTTATAAGTCATTGATTTAATAATCATTGCAAAGATCTCTTTATAATTAATTTTAAATTGTTATTTAAATTCTTTAACTATTCATCAAGTCTTATGCTGTAAAATTGAGTCATCAGATTCTTTTTTGTAATAATAAATTTATTTGCTCTTTAAAGCTCATCAATTAGATAACAACATCTTTAAAGTTCATGTAAAGTTAATCATTAACAAGTTATACTCACTATTCATTGCTTTCTTTCAGTCTTTCAACTCATAACTTACAATTATCTATTTAAATGTCTAAGATTTATTTCTGAAGTCTTCTTTCTTTTTTATGACATCAATGATTGCATCAAACACAGTTAGATAAATTATAATTGTTTTAAGCTTTAATTTTATAAAGAGTCATCTCTTTCTTTCAGAGTGTTGAGACTCAGCTGATATTAATTTATCAATTATAAAAAAAATATTTATAACATTTTCTTTCTCTTTCTTCATTTCTTCTAGCTGATTTAACAATATCAATATGAAAAGATATAATGACATATACTCTAAAAACAGTGACAATGATAAAAGTTAAAAAGAAAACAAAAAAAATAACTGCATACTTTCTTGTTCTGCATTAATAATGTAAGATTAAATGACTCTAAAAATTGAGACTGTAACTTTAACATTATAAATTGATGAATCTTTATCAAACTGTACATTTCTTGTCTTAATTACTTAGTCTATCTTTCTCTTTTCAGAAAATTATATTCTATATTGATTTCTTTCTTTATATTCAACAAGAATTTTCTTATTGCTTTAGAATTCAAATTTAGTTTTTGTTGTTTAAATCTTCTTTAAAATATGCACATATGCTGTGCATTTAAAACACTGAAGATGTTTAAAATTAATAAGATTTATTAATTTATTCTTATTAAGAAATTTAAACAGTAACTAAATTGAGATCTTATTGTTCTTAAGAGCTAATGTTAAAAATTAATTAAGAAAATAGCATGCTGTTCTGACAGTCTTTAACTATAAAGTTTTAAAGACTTCACTATTCAGAATTATAACTTTAACTTTTACTGTCAAAAGTTCATTACTTTTTTCTGTCATCTCATTCTGCTTCAGTTCATAAGAAACTGTTGTTTTATAGATAATTTTAAGATTTCATAATCATTTAATGATGAGTTCATTCTTAAATTTCTTTTCATTATTAAGTCATATTCATGCAATTTGTAAATTCATCTAAATAAAAAGCATATTAAGAAATCATTTAATTTTATCTTTTATCTGATCTTTCATTTTCATATTACAAACATATCATCAGCAAATAAGATCATCTATGAAGACTATATATTATAAGAATTTATTATATGCTTTCAGTGTGATGAAATCAACAACATTGATGTAAATTAGTTTAGTTATCTTTATAACTCAGTTTTGTAATTTTCTTAAGATCTTCTTCTTTTAATTTGTTCTCATACAGACATCACACAAGTATAATAGTGTTTTTGTAAGTTCTTATAAGTTAAGTCTCATTATTTCAGAGTTCTTTGACACATTATTAAGACTTAAATTCTTTATATAATTAAGACATTAATGTCAAGTAATTCTTAAGATCTTGTTATCTTTAATAACTGACATAATCTTATTCTTGTTCACAGAATTTCTTATCATTAAAGTTTAAAGATAATATAGCTTATCTTTATATACTGTATAATTAAGTATACTCTTTACTTTATTCTTTAAACATAATAATTCATTCTTAATTTTGACTGATATTTCTTTCTTTTTGATTATTTTAATTGAGAAGAGATTGAGCCTTATATTAAACATAAGATAAATATTTATTAAAATAATATTTTAAGACTTTTCATCATTATTCTTTAACTATAAGTCAATCATTTCTATCTCTTAAGCATACATCATTTCAGACACTCTTCTTATAGAAAGTTCATTGTTGAACATTTTAATTAAGCTAAATGCAGAGAGATCACAGCATATATATTATATTGCATCAGAGTCAGCTATTTATGATATCTTATTAATTATAAGATTATAATTCTCTATCATAGTTAAGATCACTGAGTTCTCATTATACTGCTTATCTTTAAAATTTAAAAAATTTTTCTTCTCTTTCTCTTTCTTCTTTTTAGTCTCTTACTTCTTCTTTATCTCTTTAGACATCTTTTCTGAGTGTAACTTTCAGTAATTATTCTTAAAGTGAACTGCTTTCTTATAGTAAATGTATATTTCATTTTCATTCTTATTCTTATCAGTGTTTCTCTTCTTATTCTTTTTCTTCTTGTTTTTATGATTTCTCTTTTTACTCATTAAAACAAGCTTCTCATTTCTCTCTTTAAGACACTCTTCATCAATTAGTTCAGCAATTAAGTCATTAAGAAATAAGATTATATTATAGACTCTAAAGCATTTCATCATCATTTATTTGTTACATTCTGACTGGAGATTTCTCTGGTATAGGGGCTAGAAGTTAAAGCTTGTGATATAAGAGAGTTTTAGACATGTTGAGTTAACTGGTAGCTAGTAGTATGCTAAGTAATGATTGCATTGAACATGATCATTTTCATAGAGAAAATAATTCTGCTATATAGTAAGCTTGCTCATCAGTGCACATCTATGCAATCTATTGTGCTCATTGTGCTGTGCTCACTCTGCTCACCTTGCACACTGTTGAGCCCATTGTGCTCATTGTGCTTATACTCAGATATATGCTCTTGTCTTGACAGCTTACATACTGGTTGCACCAGTAGTTCTTTTTGAGACTATGGTCATAACATTATTGAGAATAGAAGAATTCTAGATTCAATAAAAAAATAATGATCTTTAAAATTTCATTAATAATAAGACTGAAGATCACAATTTCTTGTAAAAGTATCTTATACTTTAGAGCATAAGCATCAACAGAGAAGTATTGATTGAGTTGACAGATATATAGATTGTTGAATAGAATATATTTAAAATTAAATCTATAAAATAAATAAAGATATATAAGATAATTTTACATCTCTTTTGCTGTTTTCATGTCATCTATAATGACAGTGATCTTCAAGCTAACAGTAAAAACAATAATAATTGTAATCTTATTGTTCTGTATGATTCAGTCAGCTTAAGTAACATCAGTCAAGACTGTTAATGTAGTTGTTGTTGTTTCAGATATAAATTCTTCAGTCATTACTGACTAACTTAAAACATTTAACTTTAATGAGAATTTAATATCACTCTTTACTATTAAATCTCATAATTCAGCACTCATTAAACTATATTTAATTGACATTCTTCATGATAAATAGTCTGTCAATCTCTTAAGTTTTGTAACTTTTAAAAATGTGAGATCATATGACATTGTAGTCATTTTGTATGATGAAAACATCTAAATTAGCAATGAAGTTGTTTTTAATGTAAAGATTTAACTTTAAAATAATCATGAGAATTGTTTTTGATCATTTTATCTATAAATTTATAATGATTTAGTGTAAATAACTTCTCATTATACATTAAATTCACTTTATTCCTTAAAGGGCTCTTTCTAGTGTCTGTAAAATAACAATGATGATAAGATGTTTTTCTTTCATCATTTTGAATAGAAATAAATGACTTAATGAATAAATGAATTTCAAAGAATATCAATATGTATCTGAGCTCATAATCTGTCAAACATAGAAGAAGTGACTAGTGAAATGAACATGTAATCATAAGTGTCTAGCTACTCTATGAAAATGTGGCCCTATAAGAAGGCCTTCAATCAGTGAAAGAAAAAACTTTTATTCATAGCAAACTGTTTGTTCTAGCAAACTCTGCATGTTCCTGAAACCTCTGTAGGGCTCTGAACCACTAAGGTAATGGAATGAGGCATGACGTTTTGACAATTTTCAACCTTTGCTAGCAAGCAGATATAGGCCAGGTACGGCGAGGGTGTAAAAAGCTGACTTCAGTTCGCCGATAGGGTTCGTTCCTGCTTGCAGAACATGCCATGTACTGATGGCAAGGTACGAAGGACCTTGTCAAAAATTTCGCGTACTCCATAAAGACGCGGGAAACCCGGCGTTGTATTCTCCTCACAAGCTAAATGGCCAACATAGCTGAGAATTGTCGTATATGTTCCCCTGAGGAAGGTGTTGCTGCTGATGTTCAGGAGTAAGGGGAATTTACAGTAACCTTACCTACCTCAGGGTACGAGCCTAGGACAGGAAGCTCGTCCCTTACGTAAGATACAAGTAGAGCCTCTCTCACTGAGTCAGCGTATTGCGCTGTTGCCATTTGATTCGACGGGTTTAACTCCGTTCTTTTTAGCCGTATTGGGCTAAGATCTGCAAATCTCGGTAAGGTAAGGCGTGGCGGGCCCACGCAGAAAGCTGACACAGTTCTGCGCCATGGGAAGCCATGACGACGAATCACTCTCCGTACCGGAGCTCTCCCCGGTAACTTTGGATCGTAACCGCACCGAATGTTGGGGGGAGTATCCTTACCCACTGAGCAAATCTCTTCATTACCTTATGTCTGCCTTTCTGCATTCTTCTCTTCTGTTGGTGTTACTTGGTGCTTCAGTTCGCGCCAAACAGCATTGTTTTTTCAACTACCCTTTCTTCACCAAGCGGCTGCGTCTTGGAGAAGGACAATCACACCGTCCCTCTCCGTTCCTTCGACTTGCCTTACCTACCTTACCGACCTTGCTGTGATGCATTGTGGCATTTAGCGCTCGCTAAATCCTCGCGCATTCCTCCACAGCGAAGGTATATGCGGTATCTTACCTTCTCGAACCCGAAATAGGCCCTAATTTTTCTCAGTATTCGTCGTTATCAGTTGTGCCATTCGGCTTAGGAATGGCGCATCATGTCAGATTTGGCAACCATATTTTCCCGTCTGGGTGTTTCTTCGTATGCCGATCGCTTCGTGGAACATGGATTCGAGAATTGGGAAGCGTTGGAGTGCATGACCGAGAAAGACTTTGATTTCCTAGGCGTTAAGTTGGGTCATCGTAGAATCATCCAAAAGGAAATCGCCCGACGTCAAGGCCTCAATAGCCGAGCTGGATCTCAACCGCAAGTGGATGGCGAAGGGTCCGGAAAATCGAACGAATTGGGCGGTGATGGGGTTTCTCAGGACCGCATGAAGAGACGGTACAGGCGCCATCCGAAACCAGATGAGAATGCACCGCGGAGGCCATATTCGGCGTACGCCATGTTTTGCAACAAAGTCCGTGAAGACCTCCAAGAACAGGATCTATGTTTCGTGGAACTAGCGAAAATCGCTGGCCGAAGGTGGCAAGCCCTTTCACTGAGCGACAAAGAACCTTGGATTCGCAAAGGCTTAGATGCGAAAAAGACTTATGACGAGGAACTTGCGAGGTATCGGCAAACCGAAGAATACGAGAAGTACTCGGAATACCTCACCGAGTTCAGATCAAAACACCCTAAGCCTGAGCCAACAGAAACCAAAAGAAGCTATCAACATCAGACAAGTGCGGAACGAGGCGGAGAAGCGAACTCATTACTGTCTTGTGAATTGACTGATTCAGCTGTGGAAGGTCTTCAACAAAAAAGATCACTAGATGAGATGGATGAGGAAGATTCATTCTTTCATAACGCCCAAGAGCTGATTGGCCAAGAATTACACAGAAGAACATTCTCTTCACTGGACCACAGCGACTCTCTTGAGCGAGCTGACTTTAACATCTTGAGAGCGGACAACTTTTGTAATGTTCGTATGATCAATCCCTTCGATCACGTCAGTCTCCCGGAGGTCTGACCTTATGTGGAGAGTTTCCTGCAAAGGATCAACTGCTTTCTTTTCATTTTTGAACCGGCCGAGCTGACGAGTCTTTTCGACCTGATTTTCAAAACAAGCAGAAGTGTGCCAAAGCGGCTCAGGAGTGAGGTCTGCCTGGTACTAGCCTTGGGTGTCCAGATCAATGATGAGGCCAACGAAGATAGGATGATCATGTGGTACGAAAATGGCCGAAGATACCTGGACGACGAGGACTGGCGAATGGAATTATGGGTTATGAGAGCCATGGTTCTGATCTGCCTTTATCATGCAGGAGATCGTCGAGGCACTTCGCGTCATTACCTTGGTTCGTAGAAGGCCCTCCGGTCTGGCTGAAAGCTAATCAGTCAGTTAGACATTGCCATCTGTATCGGAGGAGCCAATGGCCTTCGCCTAGGCCATTTACAGTCAGAAGATAACGACCACATCATGTGGTTCAAAGTGTGGCAGACTGTGGAAATGCTGGATAAGTGCGATATTTGATTGATTGCCTAGTGGGACTGTTTTGGCTTACGCTTCCAGTCAACTGGCTCGCCATACCATCCCGTTCAGGCGCACTGGATGTGAGAGTGAGCCGCCTGGCTGCGTTCCTTCGTCTCTCAAATTCTTTTCATACTCTATCCACCACCCTTTTACCAAGCACTTTGGTGTAATTTCACTGATCAGTGGGCGTAGTAACGTCGCCAGACCCCAACTGACCACGACATGGGAAGCATTACACCAACTGCAGTGACGCAACTGTCAGCCGTCCTTCGATGTATCGCGGTGAAAAAGAACTCAAGCTAGCCGCGGTCGGAATGGTAGCTAAACCCCCACCCTGAGAGACTTCGATATTCGCCTCGCCTTCAGGAATCTCATATTTATCGTGGCAGAAAAGTATATAAATCAGCTTGATGGCATCTAGATATTTTATTCTAACGCCTTTTTGAATCTGTTTTTGGCGTTCTCTGGCAGCGAAGGCCGGCGGATGCGGGCGAGAGTCGGTTGCGGCAATGGAGCTGGTGCTGGCAAAGAGCGTTGTATGCCATCGAAGCTACCATCTTGGGTGTTAGGAAGTTTACAGCAAGGCTGGGCTATGGTAGTGGACCGTACTGGCGCACCTCCGGCACTGGATCAAGCACAATAAAACCTGGATGAGCGCCCTAGGGTTCGCGAGACGTCGGTGCTTTCGAGAAGTTCGAGGCTCCTAAAGATTATTATTAGACGAAACAACTACCGTGATCTTGACGCTAGTTTCAGAACCTAAACCATTTAGCTGCTCTCTCCATTTCTACACAGCCCGGCCCTCACGCTTAGCAGAGTCCATCACTAAGGTAATACAGTGACACTCGAAGGCTTCACGAGTACGGCCTTGACTTCCCTATCACATCCGCGCCACATGCCGATAGTTGACTGTGTACCTATAACACAACTGAAGTGTACATGTAATTTGCAATCGTATGAGGGCCAAGGGGACTATACCTGGTAAGGTACTCTTGGGACATCCATCAAGTACAAGTCCTGTCATACCTTACCTTACCTAATGCTTACCTAAGGTACCTTAGGTACGACTCTCCACTCGGACTTCCAGGAGGGTTCCTTTGTTGCACAAAGCAAGGTTATGCGCCAACATCCATTATGCGGGGGCCAACATCCGACAATCAGTTTGTTTAGTGAAACAAGTCAACCTTGCGAAGTATGTTTGTCTTCACCCAAGATAGGACACCGACTCTCAATTGGTGACAATGATGATCAGGAGGCGTCCGCTATGCGGGTGCCTGCACGATTACGGCCACTGCCGTGTGGTGCGGTATTCCGCAACCTGCAAGAAATCGCACGAATAGTGTGATGCTGACATGTGTTCTTCCCCCGGAGGTCATCCCTCTGAAACCCGAGTAACAAGCGGCCACACGAGAATAGTGACTCCAACACCAACATGATGGTAATTGCGCCTCATGGGTCTCAAGTTTCATGTGCTCCCTCTGAGTTTCTGCTACCATTGTGCTAATACCATCGGGTGCGCCAGGCCGAACGGAAGCCCTTGATACCTCAAAGCGAGAAAGGTGCAGCCGGGAGTCTTGTTGGCGAGGAGAAGCAAAATCGCAAGGGCTACTCGGAACCCACTGCAACTCTTGCGACCAGCAAGATCTATAAGAGAAGATCAAGGGTGCAGGGCAGCCCTAGACGACCATCTACACATCATATCGAAGAAACCCCGTCGCGGAAACGTCATCATCGCAGGAGAAGCTCCGCCAATTCGGACTTTACTCAGGGAGACTTCAGATCAACGTCAAGCAAACGGAGACAATCAGCTCGTGTGGTTCAACATTCCGTCAGCGAGGGCTCAGGATACTCTCCTCGTCTAAGCCGTATCATTGAGTCTAAAGACCACAAACGGCGTGCCCATACATCATCAGCGTCTGCGGACAGTTTGTGGGCAGACCCTCAGACAATGGCTTCAGCAGATCAAGTGCGCAAGAGCGGTAGTTGGACTAAGAAGCCATCACACTACAAAAGTCACACCTCGCCTTCGGTCATTTCAGTCTTATCCGAGATCACCAATGCATCCGGTGGCTCAAGCGGTAGCAACTCAACGGTGACGCAGGGATCAGTCTCCCGTCCAAAGCCGCCGAGGTCCAGGCGATCGTCGACGGGTCGAACAGATAGTAAGGGACGTACTAGAACAGAATCTACTCTGATATCCAGGTCGTTATCACCTACAATCACGGAGCGCCCAAATGTTTTTGCATTCATGGAGAATGACTCAACCACGACAGTCGATATGCTCACCAAAACAGCTTCTGCGGTCGACGATGAGAATGTGGACAGAAGGGGCCCGAGTGAGCTGCCAGATATCATATTTGAAAGCGAATTCGAATCACCCGACGAACCCTCAGGTAGCGTTCACTCGGACTCTGGTATCTCTGCTGGTGGCGACAGCCCTGCCAGAGCTGTTGATTACCAATCACACACGGGCGAAAACGTAGGTCGTCGCTTCGCACCTCCTTACAGCTCTGCCTTCATCCCACCCCGTGCGGTAGAACAGGTACGGGCTGCTTCATATTCTTCGCAGCCGCCAAGCGGGACTCGACGATGGTCGAATGCCTCAGACTCCGGCATGGGTTCCTCTGTTGACGAAAATTGTGTTTACGATCCATTGAGTTCTTCACCAGAATCTTACTATGCCCGAGCATATTCGAAAGTAGCTCTGCACCCGGACGAAGCCAGCTTGCCTTACCCGTTGCCACATAAACACATGCCCCAATCTGTAGCGGACAGGCCACAGCCAGTACCAACTGACCAACCGAAGAGCAACGTTGCTGGATATGAGCTCCTTGCGTCGAAGTTATCCTCGATCCCGCGTGGGACGGACACTCTCATACCCATATACAGGAAGTTTGAGACACTCAACAATCGGATTCTGCTCTATCTTCAGGACGAGATATGCGAAATCGAAGAAGACCTGCGCAAGCTCGATGAAGCCGATGCTCAGATCAACCTTGCCATGAGTGACGAGATGGGACATACACTTCCTACGTCGCGAAGACGTGAGGCAAAGATGCCTTCAGAGATACACTTTAGGCGCTTAGAACTACTTGGTCGGGCATTCCTGAAGGTCGGACAATACAGTAAGGTGACCACCCCAAGACCCTCTCACACAACCACTGACAGGCGGGCAATGTAGACCAGGCTCTGTCATCCTATAGCAGTCTCATCAAAGGCCTGGATTCCGCGAAAAGCGCCGACATCGAAGCCTACCAAGCATGGATCGACGAGCATTCTACCATCGTCGAGTCGGAAACCCAGTTCCTCAATCACACAGCCGACCTACTCTCCTTGACCTCACGAACCTCGCACGGCAGAGCTTGGAGAGGGCCTTCGTCGCCTGTCAGTCACCCTGGAAGTGCTCCCGCCCAGATGGCCATCGTCGTGTCCGGAGCGGCCGTCTTGATCCCGCTCCTCTCGTTCAGCGTGATCTCCGAGTTCTTCGGCAGGCTTTTTGTCATCTTTGTCGTGGGTGGCGTTGCTACCGCGATGATGGCCCCTTCGCGAGTGGGCAGTTTTATGAAGTGGGATGAATTTCGACCGTGTCTTGCTGTGTGAGTATTTTCTTACCTCACCCTGACCGAGATCGAGAGTGGAGCTGACAGTTGGCTGTTTGAAGATATGCTGGCGTCCTTGTTCTCGTTGCTGGCATTCTGAGATAGGTCGGCGTTCACGTCTGCGTGTTTTGTTGTTCCCGCGTTCTAGCCTGCGACTTGGTCTGTCTGTTATGTTGGGTTCTCCGTGTGGAGTATCTTGGAATTTTCTTGGGCTATGTGTTACGTGTACCATCTGGACTGTAAGATATATCTTGTATCTTTACAATGTCTTATGAAGGTACACGGCGTCATTGCGAAGATCTATTCTCATGCCTTTTTTGTTGTTGAACACGAATTAAGTCGTCAATTTTTCAACATGCTCAGTCAATCCACCTTCGCCGATGTCTGTGAGCTCACGGGAGGCGAAGTCGGCTCGGTGAGGTCTGGTCATGAGTATCTTGGGTCGCCCGTAACACGCATTCCATTCTTGCGATTGCCACCTTAAGTGGCGATGTCTCGGGATGATGGACCGAGAGCTTGCTACAAGCTGTTGAAATCTCTGGAGTGGGTGGATCTGGATATGCATAGGAGCCTTCACTACTTCATACCCTTTGTAGTGACATATGTCGTTCACTTGAAACTACACATAGGGCTTTCTCATAGTACATTGAAGTCGGGAAATCATCAGTTCCGGTGGATATACTCGCACTGACACGATAAGGTAATATTGAAGCCTTGTGAATTTCCATGTCCGGGTAGAAGAGATATGAGTGAGTGTGATTTTGCATGTGGTCAGTAGTCGCCAAGATTTGAAAACATGACAGGGGAGGTTGTGACGACGTCATGAGTTCACGTCAACCGTCCGTCCTTGAAACCCCCCTACCTTACACACATTAACCCTCAACACTGGTGGTCTTCTACCAATCACCGTCCTGACTGAAGGAACGAGGAGCTTCGAGCCAGAGACAAACCATGCATAACCTTAGCCAGTGCCAGTGGCTACTGACGTTAGCCTCTGACCCCGGTGGCTGATGTGTCCACGCCCGCAAGGTCCTTGAGATTATCGGGCCTAAAGTACAAATTCACGCCATGATCTGCCATTCACTGACGCAATTCACCTACGATCTTGGACGTCTCGCGTACTCGTCGACCAAAGCCCATCTCCACCACGACAGATCATGGATCGAGTACGGCAGCAGCTGCAAGAGACCCACCAGGAGCGCGAGACTCGATCGGTTGGAGGCTTTCGTTCCGTTGAAAGCCAGCTTCCAAAGCTCATATCGCGCCGAAACTATTCTCTCGTCGACTCTCTGTCCTCTTGTCTCGGCCTACATAATCCTTTCTCTTACGTCGTCGAGCCCAAGACAGAGACCGTTTGGCTTCTCGACAACACCGCCTATCGTACCGTTCACGTCGATCCGAACAAGCCGCGGCCATGGCAGGCCGAGTTTGTGGTTGCTTATTTCTTGAAGAACAGCGGTAGGGACATTAGCAAAGTGGTTGCTGATATTTGCGAGAAAGTTGGGCTTGGCAAGAACGGTGACGGGACGTCGAGAGGAGATGCCGATCGTACGATCAGGAGCAGGATTCAGCCATTTGTGGATGCTATCAGACCAGCAAGGATGGTGGACATCAAGTTCCCCGACGGAAAGGTGCGGAGATTAGGACCAGGCGGCAGGGATGCAATCAGCAGCCAAATACTTCAGGTTCCCGGGAAGCACAGAGATGGGGAAGAGGTCGAGGTTGCGAGTTCCCCAGAAGAGGTCTCTGCACACGGTACCATGACTATGAATTTTGTTGAGCTAGAAGGGTGGACCATCATATCCGGTACCACCCCCCCACTCTCATCGTCCGGTCCAAACAATCACTAACTCACGGACCCAAGACATCGACGACTCCATCAAAGTCACCATGACGTCCTCCCCCATCGGCATCCTGCGCTCAACCTTCGTCTCCACCCCCGAGCCAATCACCCACATGCCCACCCTCTACCAGCACATCCACTCGACCCTGCACCCATCATGGTTCTACCTCTCCGCTTCCCCCTACAACCTCTACCCCTTCCTCCGCACCTTCCTGCGCGACCACTACCCCCATGGAACCATCATCCTGCGCGACGCTTCCTGGATGGATCTCTCTGGATTCCTGGCCAGTCTGACGCAGGGCACGCAGGCGTACAAAGTCAACCGGATGGAGAAGGTGCACGGGTGGCTACCGAACCGGAAGGTCGTCTGCGTGGGCGACTCGACGCAGACGGATCCCGAGGCTTATGGCGAGATGTACGTTCCTTCCCTCTACTACTTTCCTTTGGTTTCTAAACAGGTTCGGTGGGAATCTAACGCGACGTACGTAGCTATCGGAAACATCCAGGTTGGATCCGAGCAATCTATATCCGCAAAGTGACGGGCGTCGCCGAACTCGACGCCACGGACAAGAACACGGACGCTAGGTTCGAGAAAGCATTCAAGGGTGTGCCGAGGGGCGTGTGGAGGGTCTTTACAGATCCGACGGAGTTGTATGGGCGTGTTGACGCCTTGGTCCAGAAAGATAGTTGAGGTTGCCCTTGCAGAGGTTTTTCATATGGGAAGGGAGTGAGGGAAGGGAGGCCGTCCGCTTTGATTTATTTGTTCTCGAGGACTCATTACACTAATGACATACGATGGAGGGAGTCCGGCACGTTTACAGCGTTGATTTACTGTCTGTTGTAGAGCAAGGGAGTCTGCCGTTTGAAACTAGCGTATCTTATTCCCCACTGATCTTGCACGAATTCACAGTTAGTGCAGGTAAGGTAATGGAGGCCTTCCAGGGGTTTGCAATGGGTTATCTTCGAGAGAGGAGCTCGTTCCGTTATAGCACCTGGCGCGCTTCGTACTTTGTACCTTAGGTAAGGTACTTTAGCCATCACAGCACAGCGTCACACACATCCATTCACCGTAACAAGTCCGAAAAGAAATCTAACCTACCACATTACAATCACTATTTAAAATCTAAAAATCTAATGAAGCCGAAATTTACTCCTGCCCTCCAGAGACAAACACCCCAGACACACCCCACGCCACACACGGACCGGTAGCATGGAAACAAGGAAGCCCTAACCCTCCCCGCCCCTCCCCTCCCCTCCGACCACCACCAAGCACACACGCACGCCACGACAAGCCCCCCAGCCTAGCCCAGCCCAGCCACGCCTCCCCTCACCTCACCTCCTTCTCAACGGCGTACCTCCGCCAAGCCTCGCGGCCCCCCCTCTCCCTGTCCTGCCTTATCCTCTCCTCGGAAAACTCTAGCAGCTCTGGCGACACCGGCGGGAGGAGCCGCTCGGGGGGCGGCTCGACCTCCTCTTCTGCCCAGGCGGGCGGCCGCAGGTACTCGGGGGTTTCGGGGTGTCGGGACTCCGGGTCGCGGGCGTAGGCGAGGCGGCGCCCCAGGACGGCGATGCGCTCGTTCAGACGCCTGATGACCGTGTCGCGCTGTTGGAGCTCGGCTTCGAGGCGGGCGATTTCGGAGCGCAGGGAGGCGACGGATCCCGGCAGGGTGGGGCCTCGGGGGCGCTGCAGGGCGGCGATGCGCTGGTTCAGACTATCGATTTCCGCCTGCTGCCGGCGGACGGTGGCGGCGAGGCGGGCGTTGTCGGAGTGCAGGGAGGCGACGGTGGGTTCTAGGGGGAGGGGAAGGGGGCGGAGGGCGGAGGGCGGGGTTGGCTTTGCGGGGGAGAGGGGGGGGGGGTTAGTTTACGGATTTGGGAACTAGGGAGGTGTTTGTACCTCTTGCTCCGTCACGGCACCTAACTCCCCTCCCTGCTCCTCCTCCTCGTCGTCCTCGTCCTCCTCCCTCTGCCGCAGGTCTTCCGCGGGCTTCTTGCCGCGTTTGGGCTTGCCGAGGTGGCGGGAGGGTTTCGAGCGGGAGGGGTCTGGGTCGCGGGAGTCTTTGGAGGGCTTTTTTCGAAAGAACATGGTTGTGGTGGTGGTGGATTTGAGGTCAGAGAGTCAGGGATGTTGTGGAGCACTCTGGTGGTCTGTGAGATGATGATGATGGTGATGGTGATGGTGATAAGGAGGAGGACGAGGAGTGGGAGGAGAAAAGGAAGGAGGGGGAGAAGCAGGAGGGAGAAGAACAGGCTCTTGATCGTAAGTATCCATGCTGGACGCTGGATGCCTAAAGTGAGTGAATGAATACGAGAGCGGTTATGTGAATGTAGAGTGGAGAAGAAAAGCACAAGGCGCCACCTCTTTTAAGAGGTATGATGGTCTTCAGAAACACCCCCAAACACCCCACCCCACTCCACACGACCGCAGCACAAACACAACGAGGCCCCTCCCCTCCCTACCATTACCATCTCCACGCGCACTCCACGACGACCCCCCAGCTCACCTCACCCCACCTCACCCCCTCCTCACCCCCCCCCCTAAAAAAACAGCGGCCGCGGTGGCATCGGCGGGAGGAGCGGCGTGAGGGGCCGCTCGCCCTCTTCTTCTTCCTCTTCTTCCTCCTCCTCCTCTTCCCAGCCGGAGGGCACGCGGCGGAGGAAGGCAGCGGCAGGAGCGGTGGTGGTGGCGGGGGTGGCGGGGGCGGCGAGGCGGCGCTCCAGGGCGACGATGCGCTCGTTCAGACGCGCGATCTGCGCGTCGCGGCGGGCGAGGGCGGCGGCGAGACGGGCGTTTTCCCCGCGGAGGTAGGCGGCTTCGTACGCGGCGGGGGACAGTGGGAGGGCCGGTTTGGCGTTGTACTGTGGGGGGGTGTTGTTAGTTGATTTACGGATTGCATTTGTGGAGTGCGGATTGCGGATTGCGGGGTGGGGGTTGGGGCTGGGGGAACACCATCCCCCGCCGTCTCTTCTCCTTCTCCTCCGCCTCCTGCTCCCTCCGCCGCTGCGCGGCGAACTCCTCCCTCTGACGGAGGTAGAGGGCCGTCGTCACCTCGGCCGCCCTCGCCTCGACGCTGACGTCGGCCCACGTCGGCCGCCCGTGGTAGACCGGCTCCGGGGCCGGGAGCAGGTCTTCCACGGTCTTGTTGCCGCGTTTGAGTTTGGCGAGGAGGCGGGAGGGTTTGGAGCGGAGGGGGGGTGGGTCTTGGGGGTCGTTGGCGGCGGCGGGTGCCTTCTTCCAGAAGGGCATGGTTGTGGTGGTGGTTGTGGTGGTGGCGGTGGTGGTGGTGTGGAGCACTCCGGAGGACGGGGAGATGATGACGATGAGGAGGAGGAGAACAAGCCCTTTGATCGTGGTTATGGCAGATGCTGGATGCTTGATATGAGTGAGTGAGTGAATGGTTAGTCTGATGGGGCCGGTGATGAGAGTGTAGTGTAGAGAAGAAAAAAAGCACAAGGCGCTTCCTCTTTGAAGAGGTATGATGGTATCAGAAGCACTCCAGACGGTTCAGTATGGTGCTGTTGGTGTCTGATGTTCCGGTGGAGTTAAGGGAGTACGACGAAAAGCGCTGGTCAACGTCTTGCGCTAATTTGAACTTCAAGATTGTGAATACATGGTGCATGTTGCTCTGGAGCTCCCTAACCGAGCCAATGGGATGGTTTCGTAACTTGAAGACAGCCTAATGCCATGATAGGGAAAACCTGGTGGTGAGGTTCAGTTCCAGGCAACATCTCCATTGCGATATTGGCATCTGCATCAACCAACACCACTTCTCACGCATCGCTGAGACCCTTGACACATTATGGAAACATATTAACATCATCTAAAGAGTCTATCATGTAGGAATAACGAGATCCGTGCTGCAGTGTTCATGTTTCGTCCCTGGCTAAATAGAAGGTGCTGTCCTCCCTCTTCGAAAGTGGAAAGGAACAGGACAACAAGAAACGTTACGAAGCAAAACGGAGAAGAGAACAGACGGATACTGAGAACAATCTTGAAAGTAAGTGCTGAGAGCAGCTGGCTGGCGACCAACTGAAGACCAATGCACCAAAAGCCATCTCCAAAAGAGATGTGTTTGCGACCGGGGAAGCGAAGCATGTGACAACCTGAACAGAAACACGACCAACGCACGCGAAAGCAATAGGACTATAGGTAGTGAGCAGGAGTATGAACCTGACATTAGGCACTATCATGAGAAGGAGGAGACATTGACGATCACACAGACTCGTGGTCGTCCTTTGCGCATAAATTCTCGCTAGTCGCCGTCGTGCATAATTCTGTCTATCTGTGCATTGTATAAACTCGCTCCCTAACCACAACCCATTGTTTGCTTCAATCATGCTTGACAGCAATGAGGACGACCGAGGGTTGCGGCGACAAAGTCATTCCTACTCCACCCACAGCGAGGACGAGCGAAGACGAAGGAAGAGGGACAGGCACGTCAAGGACCACCATAGCGCTGGTGATCGAAGGAGGCCTCGAGAGAATCGGCACGAAAGCGAGAAGGACGACCGCAGGAGGCGCCGCACACGCAGTCCAGACTCTCACAGAGCGAGGCACTCACACAACCACGAAGATGCAAACCGACCTAGCAAACGCCAACGGAGCACTTCCCAATCCGCACCGCGACCCCCCCCCAACCCTCCCCGCAGTCCTCCTCTCGCCGTGAGCAAACGCTCTCACGCTCCCTTAGCCCCCCAAGAAAAAGCCTTCAACGAAGAGAACGGTGCTCTCTCGCAGGCACCAGAGGTCGAGAAACAGAAGCCGAATTTCAGCAACACGGGCAAACTAGCCGCGGAGACCAACACCGTCGCCGGGACGAACATCGTGCTAAAATACAACGAGCCACCGGAAGCGCGGAAACCAGCGGCGAGGGATGCGTGGCGGCTATACGTCTTCAAGGGGTCTGAGATGCTCGAGACGGTGGAGCTCGGGGGTCGAAGCTGCTGGCTGGTGGGGCGGGAGAGGATGGTGGTGGATTTTCCGGTGGATCATCCGAGTTGTAGCAAGCAGCATGCGGTGGTGCAGTTTAGGCATGTGGTCAAGACGAATGAGTTTGGGGATATGGATGGGAGGGTGAGGTTGGTCGAACTGTCTAGTGATGTGGAAGGTTGGGGCCTTGGTGCTGACGGCTCTGGATAGGCCCTATATTATCGACCTCGATAGCGCCAATGGGACGATGGTTAATGGGGATAGGATACCGCCTAGCCGATACCTTGAGCTTCGCGATAAAGACATGATCCAGTTCGGCCTGAGCACGAGGGAGTATGTGCTCATGCTGCCACCCGCAGGGTAGCTTAAAAAGGAGAGAAGCGCAACTAAACAGCTCTGCCGTTGTGCTTGAGACAGCTGGACCATTGGGCAACGTATAAGCACGCTATGATCGCTTACAATACACGGGGCAACGTCAACAACTCTGCCGCTCCGCTATCCCTGCAAATTTCCAAACCCCCTTCGGCATTCGTCACTTCAGTGCGCAAGCACCTTACATCTTCGACTTGATCTCTTCCTTCTTGCCCTTAGCCTCTCCAGCCATCTCATTTGCGGTGCCTTTAGCCTTGCCCGCCATTTCCTGCGCGGTGCCTTTGGCCTTGCCCGCCAATTCCTGCGCCTTGCCCTTAGCTTGCCCCATCATCTCGTCCGCCGTCGTCCCTTTCGCCTCCCCCGCCAACTCGTTCGCCTTCCCCTTAGCCTCTCCCTTCATCTCTCGCATGGTACCCTTCGCCTTCCCCGCCATCTCGTGCATGGTCCCTTTCGCTTCCCCAGCCGTCTGCTGTGCCGTAGCCCCGGCCTTGTGCGTGCTGATTCCCGCGGCTTCCTTGACCATCTGAGACGCTAGCTCTGTAGAAAGTAAATTGTCAGCTATGAGACGTAGGTGCGAGATTCTGTCAATTATACGATCCCGCGCTACAGGGGATAAGTAAACAAGTAGCGGGCTCGGTATAGGTAGCTTGGCCAATTGTTGAAGTCATGCAACCTACCGCCTTTCTCGATGCCCTTCACGGCAGCATCGGCAACGGTCCTGTCGACCTCCTTGAGAGTCTCCTTGGCGACGTCGATGGCGGATTTCTGCGAGCGGACGGAGGCGGAGAAGGCGGCTCGGGGAGCTAGGCGAGCTACACGGAAGGCGGAGGTGGAGGCTTTGTATAAGAACGACATGATGCCTGATCAGATGGGGGTTACGACTGAGGTTTAATAGAATGGGGTTGAAGTGTTTGGTCAAGTTCGGATAGTTCTCAAGACTCGGTGTTGTTGAGATGGAATGGGCAGTTCAGAGAGGTCCTCGTGAGAACGGTTTTGCGTTCAACATTGGGTTTGCTAGGGGTGGAGGGAGGGTGCCAGAGGCCTTGCGTAATGCTTGGCACGCTAGGTTTGAAAACGGACAAGCGCGTCTTTGATTAACCGAGCTTTACCTAGGTAGCTAACTACTAGGTACACGGGAGTCCCCGTGGCGCACAACAACAAAACTGGCCGACGAGAGCAAGTCAGTAGGTGGTCACAGTCATCAAAGGATTGTGGCGGCATACCAAATAACTCCAGGAATAATGAAAGGGGTTGGCGGTGCTCCAGCCACTAGGAAGAGGACGCCAGCCTGACTGGTTGTCAGTAAGATGCCGCCAGTTCATGCTGGCCACCTGCAGAAAACTCACGCAGTCTGCCCTATGCGTCTGGCGCCCCCTGGTCTTTGGCATCAAGCCACGCCTTCCTGTCCGTGTTCCACACCGATTGCTTGCGCGCGCGGTGCGCCTTCGTCGAGGGATGATCAGTCCACTCCAGGCCCTGAGGGTTGCCGTATTTCTTGACGCACCCCGGAAAGTGCGTCTTGATGGTATAACGGCGGCTTCTCGATTGGCCACAGATAGGACAGATGTACTTCACTTCTCCAGTCCCCCCACCGTTGTCTGATGCCTCTGCTTGAGTCGTTGCTGCCGCTGCTTGTGTGGTCGCTGCCTCTGCTTGCGTCGTCCCCGCCTCTGCTTGAGTCATCGCCGCCTCTGCTAGCGCCATCATCCCCGCCTCTGCTTGTGTCGTCGCTGCTGCCTCCGCTTGCGTCATCGTCACATCACCTTGCGTCATCGCCGCCTCTCCTTGCGTTGCTGCTCCGTCATTGGTTTGTAGAGCGTCCCCCATTGTCGGTCCTTGCAAGATTGCTGTGAGGGTGGATGTAAAGAGCACGTGATCAAAAGTCGGCAGGTCAAAAGTCGGCAGGTCAAAAGTCGGCAGGTCAAAAGTCGGCGGATCAAGAGTCTGAGGATCAAGAGTCTGTGGATCAAGAGTCTGAGAATCGAAAGTCTGAGAATCGAAAGCCTGAGGATCAAAAGCCTGCGGATCAAGAGTCTGAGAATCAAAACTCTGAGAATCAAAACTCTGCAAACCGAAACTCTCAGTCTCAGAAGTCTCAGGTTCAAGAGTCTCCGAATGAGAAGTCTCAGGCCCAAGAGATTCAGGATAAATAGCTTCGGGATCAAAGAGACCAGGTTGAAAGAGCACTGGATCGGAGAAAAGAGGATCGAGGAGCGCAGGATCAATAGATTCGTCTATGACCAAAGGATTAGATGGTTAAGTGACCAGAAGTGAACATCGAGGGTGAAGAGCTCACTTTGATTATCCATAGCTAGCGCGAAACTTCTAGCGCGGTGGTGCGGTGAATTATCGTGAGTGACGTTGGCACGTGAAAGTCTTCCTGCGTGCAAGTTCAGGCACGTGCTACTAGAGACTGGCTGAGCTAACGTGCTGATAGTGCTGGAAATGTACGTGTTACTTGGCTGACAAGAGTGTAGGTTGTGTGGGAGACAGGTTGGTGGGTGGATGTCCTTTCACACTTTCAATTTGGAAAAAGGTCCACAACACTCCTTAACTCTCGGCGCCGAGACTTCTACAATGGTGTTAGGGAGATGATTCTCTCAGAGCATCTTCAGCCCAAAAGCATACTTCTACGCGTACTTGGATACCATCCCTCTGCATCCGACGGCAGAACGAAATATCAGGAGACTCCACTGTACTGTGTACATGTACCATACGCAGCAAACCTGCTACGGAGGCAAGGAGTCTCCGTCAGACTGAGGAAGGTCAAGTATCACAGACCCTTATAGTTCATAAATTCACGAAATCCAACCCTAAGCCTACCCGTACTTCAATGCCACGCCCGTGCATCTTACAGCAGATCGAAATATCAAGGACTCCCCCGTACTGTGTACATGTACAATACGCAGCAAGCCTGCTACGGAGTCCTCGTCGTATTCAGGGGCGGTCATGTATCACAGGCCCTTATAGTTTCATGATTTCAAAAAATCCAGCCCTAAGCAAACACGCTCTGAAGTGGACTCCAACTCCACCCCCTCCCCCGCGAGCAGCTACGGCCCAAAGCCCCCCACCCCGACCCCATCCTCGGAACTCGAACCGATCAACTGCCTCCTCACCTCGCCCTCCACGTCCACGTCCTCGACCCCCTCCCCGTCAATATCCACATCGCCAATCTCAACCCCAGGTCCATCAAAGTCGACCATATCTTCGCCCTCGCCTTCGACCCCGCCCTCCCCGTCCCGAAGCACGGCCGGCCCCGTCGAGGCCGCGAGACGGTCTCCTGCGACGTGCGCATCATCTATTCGATAAGGATCTTCGTCGAGAGCGTCGTGGTGATTGTGGTTGTGGCCATCAATGTTGTGGGTATGGCTGTGGTCATGGTAATGCGTGAGATGCTGGCGGACGTCCTGCATGATCTGCGGGTCGAGGGGGATATCGTCGTAGTCTGGCAGCGAGTGCAGGGTGTGATTAGGATTATGATGGTGATGGAGCTGCATATTTGCGACGGGGGCGCGGATGGCGTTGTTGTGGTGGTGGTGGAGGGGGTGCATGTCCGGGTGAGGGTGAGTGTGAGCGTGTTGGGCGGGCGACGGAAGGGGTTGTTCGTGGAGGTGGGGGTGTCGGTGCTGTTGGTCGTGGTCGTGCGCGCGGTGTTGCAGAGGAGGGGATGGAGTGACGTCGTCGGCGTTGGCGTCGTCGCCGCTGTCGTGCGCCGAAGGCACCGAGCTCGGGATGCTGATCAACCTCCCCGCGGCGCTGACGCCTCCCTGGCCCTGCGCTAGCCCCTGGCCCATCCCAGACGTGCCGTTTGGCAGTGTCCGCTTACACGCTGCGGCGGCGGCCAAGGCGACTGCTGCGCCGTCCGGCCGCACGCTCGGCACCTTCGTCATCTCCTTGCAGTCGGCACAATTCTTAATCACGAGACTGACCGTCTCCTTGATGCGCACCCAATGATACCTCTCCGCGATAGTAGCCGTCGTCTTATTGATACCCCCATGCTGCAAGACATGAACCTGCCTCGCAATCTCATACTGGCGCTGCGGGTCAGCGACGACCTCCTTGTCCTTGAGCATCAGCCGCTCACTCCCCTCGGCCGCGGCGGCGGCGGTCTTGTCGTCGCCGGGGACGAGCTTGTAGTGGGTGGCGGCGGAGCGCAGGCGGCTCTTCTCGGCGCGGTCGGCGCCGTTGGGGTACTTGCCGTGCTTGAGGTAGAAGCGGATCTTGTCGAAGCGCTCCTCGGAGACGAAGTCTTCGCCCTCGGGGCCCAGGTCGCGGCCGTAGATGATGGCGTCGATGAGCTCGTGCGGGTGCGAGCGCAGGTTGCCGCAGCCTTTGACGCGCCCGATCCGTTTGAAGCCGAGGGCGTCCCAGATGCGGCAGGAGGCGACGTTGGTTTCGTAGACGAGGTTGAAGACGGAGTAGGTGTAGCCCTGGGGAGAAGGTTAGCTGTCGTGTTGAAAGCGGATCGGCTTGACATGTATGTGGCGTCGGGATTGTGAATGAGACCGATGGTGATTGATGACAAAGTGTGTCGCCACGAGTCCGAGAATCCGGAGTAACACTCACCAGCTTCGGCGCCCACTCCAAATACCCCTCCCCCATCAACCTGCCCACCCCCCTATTCCTCGCCGCATCCGTGACCAAAAACCCGCCATTACAAACATGACTGCTGCGCCCCGGATAATTCGGCTTGATATAAAAGCTCCCCAAACACTCCCTCGCCCAATCCTCCCTCTCCATCCTCCCGACCTCGTCGACGCTCCCGATCTCGCCGAGCAGCATGACGGCGCCGAAGTTCTGGAACCAGTAGGGCCCGAAGGCGGAAAGGGCCATGGGCGCGATCATCGGGTAGGTGTCGCCCTTTTCGATCTCGCGGTTGAGCTGGTCGCAGAGGTAGGCGAGGAGCGAGGGGGGGACGTGCGCGGCGGAGGAGAAGGGGAGCAAGGTGGCGATGGTGACGCGGTCGCGGAGCGTGACGGGGCGGGGGACGATGTCGGGCGGGAGTTGCGGGTTGCCGGTTGGGGTCGGGTAGGGGGGTGCGCCGGAGGTGCGGTGGATGGTGGGGGCGGTTGGGTCGTCGAGCATGGCGGGCATGGTGGGCTTTTTCGTTTGCTTTTTCGTTTTTTCTTCTTTTTTTTCTTCTTTTTTTCTTTGATATGTAGGGAGATTCGAGATTAATATGAATGATCGGAGTCTGTGATTAAAAATGGTACTGAGAAATAGGCGTTAAACAGGGACTCCTGAAGTAATTGATGTCTTGTGTGACTGTGTTTTTCTCCGAAAGCAAATCAATCAGATAAGCTACGTTCGAGTCTGAGCTAAGACACACAAAATATTTTTGAGCGTCATTGTCCCAATAAATGAACAGCAAAGAAAAGTAGTCTTACGATAATCCGTGCTTTTTACGGTTCGTAGTCCTATTCTCTTCCTTCTTCCCTCCCTCCCTACCTTTACACAATCCCGTTGTTCTGGCCTCTAGTTAGGGCAAGTTCGCAACACCCTTCCGGATTAGTCTTGCGGGTCGTCGAGCGGTTGGAATCAGTGCTGAGATGTTGATGTGAAGTTCTCAGTCCGACGGTCGTGGCCTGTATCTCGAACCTCGCTTGAATTCGGCTCGCTTCGGTCCCGTGACGGAGGACTCCGGCCGTACCAGGTACGAAGGTACAAAGTACCTATAACGTGTTATCTTAGGGTTAGATAGGGGTTGCTGAATACCAAGTCCAGCGCCCGGGAACCCTGCACGGCTAGAGCGGACACAGCACCTGCGTACAGCATTGCCATTTATTTGTTAAGCTGCTCGCAAAGCACTCAATATTAAGGAGAGAACCATAGATTACACAGCCAGATTAAATCCCAAATCGCTCATACCGTCCACCACAACCTAGAGGAGAGAAACCATCCTACGATTTCCGAGAAGCCTTTGGATCCGTGACCCATTACATGACGTACAGGAGATTCGTGTCTAATCAGGACGCATCAGTACGATGTGCAGTAGGTAGTCGAAACAAGAGGGGCGCTTACTCAAAGGATGACTGCAACTCAACTGCGGCTTCTGTGTGTACTTTGATGCCAGCTCGTCGCGGATGCTGTTGAGTAGTTGCACGTAGCTCTGTTGCGGGTTCTTCTTCAGCGCGTTGATGAAGGCCCAGGACATGGCCCCCGTCGCTTCGCCGCCGATTTGGGCGTCTTGTCTGTGTGGAAGAATTGAGTCAGCCAGTAACTCCAGACAATCTCCAGTTACTCCACCTGGTCCAAAAAGAGACGAAAGAGGACGGAAAAAGGATGCCGCCCAACGTGACTCGCCGCCGCAAGCCCATTGTCGGTCTCTGGCAAGAGAGACTTTGAAGGACTCGAGGCATTCGTTACACAAGACTAAAGTACATGCGGTGATACAACTACTCCTGGAACAGAAAGCGGTGTCTCAATAAGACGCCGGACGATGGTAAGCAGGCACCCCCAAGAGCAAAGAAGAATCAAGCACCGGGCATGGTGAAGGGATAACAGAATCCCGTGAAAGGAAAAGTGTCGACTAACGAAGTCTGCGTGTCTTTGCTACCAGACCACATGATGACATCCGCAGGTGAAGTCTTGGTCACTTTGGCCCTCTCGTAAGCCTGTTCTCCGGTGGTGGCCTTCTTGAAGAAGCTCATCGCAGTCGAAGCCATGCCCCCGAGGTCGCCACGAGCATATGCCGATACGATGCCAAGTAGCCCTTGTCCGGCTTCCTTGGCCAGATTGGGTTCCTTGAGTACACCCTGGGTAGAGTAGATGTATGGTAGATCGAGCGCGGACCCCGAATGACACGAGTCAAAGATGGCAGTCAACCGGACGCCTGGTGACAGGGGTTTGACCATGATGTCGTGCATGTCATCGTCGACGATGTGCCCAGCCACTCGAAAGTCGACTGGATAGATGACTTCGTCGTAGCCGTCATCCTCGTCCCCGTCGAGATCCGGCGTTTGCCCACCGTGACCTGTATACGACAATCAACTCTGACCGGTTCAGCGCGTTTCAGGTGACTAACCAGAGTAATGGAAGAAGAGAGAGTCGTTCGGCTTCGCCTCTTTCACCAACCAGTGCATTGCTTTTAAAATGTTCTGCTTCGTCGGTTGGCTCATAGGATTCTGCTGGTCGTCGGTCAGGATGACCATATCTTCTCGGGCATATCCAAAGTTCTGGTTCAGGTAGGTGGACATGTTTTTGACGTCGTTGATGCATCCTCTCAACTGTCCTCGCTGGCCAAAGTAATTGATACCAATCAGAAGGGCTTTTCTTCGACCGGTACACGCAGAATACTGGAAATTATAGCCCTGTGGGGCGCCCTGGCCAAAGCCAATCATGCCTGACGGTGGGGGTGGGGGTGCATTTGTGTTGCCGTGAACATAGGCATTGGAGTTCACCGAAGGAAGTCCTGGGACCAAGCATTAGTGCACTGCTTGATTGCGAGGACTATCGATCGGTATCACAAACCTGGTCGACCTCCATACTGCGGTCCTCCATTTGGGGGTCCATAGCCGTATCCGGGCTGTGGAGGTTGTGACTAGATATAAGGGTCAGTTTTGACTGAGCGATTGCTGGAAAGAATCCCACTCACCTGCTGATAGCCACCACCATATGGTTGTGGTGACGGCGGGGGACGTCCGTAACCATAGCCAGGCTGTGGTGAGGGAGGAGCTTGTGGTGGTGGGTAACCGGAATAACCTTGGGGTCTGAACTTCGCGTCAGCTTCAAATGAACAATCACAGTAAGCGGGTGAAAGATGTGAGGAAGTCTCACGGATATGATTGAGGGGGAGGATACCCTTGCGGCGGGTACCCTTGCGGTGGGTACCCTTGTTGAGGTGGCGGATAACCTTGGGCGGAATAAGCTGGTTGGGGCGGTGGATAGCCTCCTCCACCACCACCACCACCACCATATTGCTGGCCCGGAAAGAACGACATCACGAGACTGAATTGGTTTCGGTCAACGACTGGAATACGAATCGATGTTGCTCTGAGTGGGAGAGCTGTTGCCGTGCCTCGCGACTGCTCTGTATGTCGTGTCTTATCGTGAAGTGAGAGAGGTAATTGATTGTTAACCGGATAATTATCGAGTGATTGCAGATGGAAGCGGTTGATTGGCCGTACCGCAGTCCTGCTTTAAGTAAATGGTGAGTTCCTAGTTCGACGTTGCAAGCAAAACGAAGTCTCGCGGGGTAGCCGGTGAAAAAGACAAGCCTCACGACAGTGATGCGGTGTGCGAGATGTTAATAGCTTCTATAGCCTCAAAGTCAAGGGTACGAGAGGTACTCCACTCTAACTTGAAGTATCCAAACCCCGAATGACCCGGGCCCGAATGGGAAGAACCGTGAAACTGAAGAATGGGAGGAATGGGAAGAATGGGAATCTTTTGACACGGCATGGCTAACTCGATTCCGCTCGTGAGCCGAATGCTAAGCTTTTCGTCTACAAGGGAGAAATGCAACGATACCCATGCATACATAAATGACAAGTGACAATCACACCAGCCTCTATCGTGGCTTTCCTCACCGGCAGCCCCGCCTCTCGGTCGGGTTAAGTCCTCCGTTGATACAGTAGGGAGGTACAAGTAAGGTATCGAATGGGATCGAGATGAAGGCCCGAGAAACCTTCATCAGATGCAATCTTAGATCTTTATGCTTTTAAACTCATCACGGCCACAGTTCTAAGCCGATGGAAACGGACGACGGGATGCAATAATGGCAGGCGGTGCTAACGTACAGTACAGGCCAGAGGGTTGAAGCCCAATGAAGTGTTCCAACACGTGGCTGTAAGTACAAAGTACTGTACTCCCACGTGCATCCTCAATGATCTTTTGAGTGTTGCGCTGCAATACACAATATTATTAATTATTAATGGGTATGTATGTACAACCATGCAAGAGAAGCTGAACCAGTGCTTGGCTGTTGAGCACTCTTCAGTCTAGGGGTTGTCTTCCAAATAATTCTCCTGGATCCATACTCTGTTTCTTTGGCTTCCACGAAATGCCTGAAGACGATCCTTCTGCGTCTTGCAGTAAATAGTTCATGCTTGGCCTGCCTGTCTTAACCAAGACCCGAAGGAAACCAACTTCCAACAAGATCCGCTCTACCAGGCCATCTACGGAGTTATACTTCAGTCCTCTCGCCCAATTTCCTTGTCCGCTCGGCTGGTCCCCTGCAGGACATTGAGACGCTACACCAGAGACCCGAAACCGTCCTCCGTACTGCGCCAAACGAAATCACTCCGCCCAGAGCTGCAGCCTGCGCAGAGATCTTTTCGTTCTCGGCCGGGCCATATCCAGGGCCACGCGCGCATGCGAAAGCTCCTGAGCCCTGGTTTGACACAATGCGCACTGAAGACGCAGGAGCCGATTGTGCATAGGTATGTCTGCTTGCTGATCGAGCGACTGCGCGAAGCGGTCGACGGCGCCCCAACCGGCCGGGAGTGGAAAGGAGTCGAACTCGATATGGTGCCGTGGTGCAATTACACCACGTTTGACATCTTCGGCGACCTGGGCTTTGGTGAGTCCTTTCAATGCCTCGGGCACTCTCACTGTCACCTTTGGATTGCCCTCCGTGTTCAACAGCGTCAAGGCTGCGAATTTTGTCATTGTCGCGCGCTTCTGCCCCTGATCGGTTTTCCACTCATAGAGTGCGTTCCTGAATCAATCACGGAAACGCAAAGGGTTCATTACCGGCAGATTGTGGACAAGGTGTAGCGTCGCCTTAAGCGGGGTGTCTCGAGGCCCGAAAGTAAACCAGTGCCCAAGAAGCGTCCATAAAGACTATAGCCGTGATCGTAGAGTCAATGAACCACCTTTTTTTGGGCGCGCCTTTCGGACGCCGCTCCGGGCATCTCCCACTCATGAATTCCTACCATGCAATCCAATCACCTACATGTAGTCCGCCGTCTGCCGCTCGCACCACTCCCAAAACTCCCTCGCCCGCCCGGTCCCCCCCTCAGCCTCACTCTTCAACGCATCCAGCAGATCCCCACGCGGCGCCGGGTGCAACCGGCCCCAGGGCACAACATAAGCGCCACCGTGAGCCTCGAGCGTCAGCTCAGGAGCCAAGCCGGCCCACAGCTCCGTGTAGGCACCCATGCGCGGCCGGTGCAGCAGCGGGGCCGACAGAAGCTTCATCCACGACGCGTGCCGCAGCAGGTTAGTCGACAGGTTGCCCGGGTTCTGCGTGAGGCTGAGGATGCCGTACGCCGGACTGCCGGGGATGGCTGCGGCGCGTGCCAGCTCCGCGGCGAGGAACCAGTTGCCCGTCTTAGAGGCGACGTAGTTCTGCGTCTTGTCGGGCGGCGGCGAGGCGATGTCGGCCATGGCGGGGCCGCC
>JAABUJ010001242.1_pt1 | contig 38864 bp, 38 predicted proteins | sample 5559131 | NCBI WGS metagenome assembly JAABUJ01 (sample SAMN10711875, study PRJNA513366) | rock metagenome | isolation source: Antarctica rocks | place: Antarctica: Victoria Land, Mt New Zealand nord | collected 2016-01-07 | reverse complement strand
GGCTGGCCCCATAGAGGGTAAAGGCGAGGGTTTGCCAGGGGTCGCCGCGCGCCAGCAGGAGCAGGGCGACCAGGGCGGCGACCGAGAGGCAGGCGCCCAGGCCGTGGGACAGGCCGCAGAACGGCTCCCGGACGAAAAAACGGCGGCTTTGGGGCTGGGGAGGGCTCTGGGTCTGGCTCATGGGCGGTTGACACGGGCGGCTTCGCGGGGAGCCGGGTGTAAGGATACCCGTTCTTGCCCGCGCTTTGCCACGGGTGGGAAACTTGAGGTTTCATCGGGGTGAGGCTCAGAAGTGCCCAGCGCCTTCCAGACCTGCGCGCGAGTAGTCAGGCGAAGATAGGACACAAGGCGCCCCTTCCCCTGTCCACTCGCGCGGTTGTTGAGATCAGCAGGTTCTTCTGGCGGCATCGGCGGCGGCGGCAAGCCCCCGCAAGGTATCGAAGAAATGCTGGCTCTGCCCTTTGTAGAGACCTGAGCGAACACCGTTTTCGAACAGAACCGAAGCGCCGCCGAAGGGCGTGGTTGTCGGCCGGATGACGCAGGCCAGAGGTAGTCCACGTTCAATGAACTCGCAGGGATGCGGGATGTGATGCGCGCCGATGTCGTTGACAGTCACATCCGGGAAGACCAGCCCGTCGCCGGAGATCGCCGGTATCCCTTCGAGCGACTGATGGAACGAGGCGAAGAAGTACGTCTCCGAAGGCCCGATGCCGGTGAGAATCCGAAGCACGTCGAGATTGCTGGCCTTGGGAATCATGGTCGGATAGATGCTCGCTCCGCCCTGCTCGACAGCGGCGAAATGGAACGCGGCTGAGTTGGCGATGAGCTGCATCGCCTTCTCCGAGTAATGGTCGTGCAGCGGGATGACGGGCTTGTTGACGATGTTGACGAATTGCGGGAAGGTGTCCCCGAAGTCCGGATTCCCCGTGCTGCGATAGCGCAGATACCAGCTCGTGTCCACCGTGATGTTCATGAGGTTGGTGAGGCGACCTATCTGCTTGGCTCCGGCCGCCTTGCTGCTTGGCAGGGTGCGGAAGGCATCGAGGTTGACCGGCGCATGGCCGTTATCAACCAGGAAGCCATTGATGAACTGCTCGTGGCTCCGCTCGTCGTCGGCCACGTCGCATGTGTAGATGACGAGTTCCCCCTCGATTTTATTGAGGGCACGCCCATACATCTTGTTGCCCACGGCCAGCTCGCAATACTGGTCCCAAAGATCGGTTTCGATGAACTCGGCGGCGGCGAGGAAACGAAGGATCGCTACGTCACCCGCTGTCAGTCTCGAATCATCGGAGTCGGCTCCGAGGGCAGGCATCGCCCCCAAGAGGGCGCCCAGTCCCACGGCGGCGGCGCCACCCACGGCTCCCTTCAAAAGCGAACGGCGGGATGTCATTCGGTCAGTGGGTGTGTTCATTTCTTTCATGGTCTGTGTCCTTTCGCGTCGTAGCTGCTCAGAGGCCCTCCGCTCGTGTTGCCGATTGTATGGCGAGGCGGGCGTCAGACCATGCAGCGGGCTGAAGAAATCCACGGCGCTTTGCGCCGCTCTCATTGTAATCGTCGCGGAGCTTCCGTGTGGTGCTGGAACGAGTGAACTCTTCTCATCCCCCTTCCTATTGGGTGAGAGCGCCTCTGGCTTTTAACCAACCCTATGTGCCCGTTTATCGCAGAGGGCTGAAGTGTCTAGGGCGCATCAGGCGCTTTGGTCGGTTTGCGGGCATTTTTTGTATGCCTGCTCGTAAGCCCTACCCGAATGACGTGGCCGATGACGAACGGGCCTTCGCGGCCCCTTACCTGCTCGCCGCCCCCTTCCCATGCTGTTGCCAACCGGAACGAGATGAAGCCCCGGCTTTCGGAGAGGTCCCGGAGGCTGTGGGACCTTTGAATCCCCTTCTGCCACCTAGACTCGTTGCTGCCGGCAGATATTCCCGGAGACGATGTTCATTCTGCGGCCGGGGCAGAAGCTGCCGGAATAATTCTGAAATCATGTAACATTTAGCAAATGCCGCAAAACGGGTAAAGCATTCCGCGCCCTGCCGCTCCCGTTTGACGACGTTGCGTTTCTTTACGGCGGGCGGCGTCTGCGTTCCAGTGGGGATTTCCCTGCGGCCTGCCGATGATGTCAACATTCGCGTCCCTGCGGACGCTTCCACCGAGAGAAGAGAGACGAATGCCTGAGTTCATGTTTGCGACGGGGATCGAGAACAGTTACCCGACGATCCGCCTGCCCGACGGCAGGACGCATCGGGTGGATGAGATGGCGAAGTGCGGGCACTATGCGCGCTGGCGGGAGGACTTCCGGCTGGTGCGGGAGCTGGGCATCGAGTTCCTGCGCTACGGGCCGCCGCTGTTTTCGACTCACACCGGGCCGGGGCGGTATGACTGGGGGTTCGCGGACGAGACGTTCGCGGCCCTGCGCGAGATGGGCATCACGCCTATCGTGGACCTGTGCCATTTCGGCGTCCCGGACTGGGTGGGCGGGTTTGACAACCCGGACTGGCCCGCCTTGTTCGCCGGGTACGCGCGGGCGTTCGCCCTGCGCTTCCCCTGGGTGCGGTACTACACGCCGGTCAACGAGATCTTCGTCGCGGCCACGTTTTCGGGTCAGCTTGGGTGGTGGAACGAGCGGCAGGCCAGCGACCGGGGCTTTGTGACGGCCCTGGGCAATTTGTGCCGGGCGAACACCCTGGCGATGCGGGCCATCCTAGAGGTCTGCCCCGAGGCGGTCTTCATCCAGAGCGAGTCGTCGGAGTATTTCCACGCTGCCGATCCGGGCGTGCTGGCGGCGGCGAACGTGCTCAACAAGAAGCGGTTCCTGTCGCTGGACCTGACGTATGGGCGTCCGGTGAACGCCGTCATGTACGAGTACCTGCTGGACAACGGCATGACGCGGGCGGAGTACCACTGGTTTCTGGACAATCAGGTCAAGGCGAACTGCGTGATGGGGACGGACTACTACGTCACGAACGAGCACATGGTTCACGGGGACGGGCGGGTGACGCCGTCGGGGGAGATCTTCGGCTATTACGTCATCACGCGCCAGTATCACGACCGCTACCGGCTGCCGGTCATGCACACGGAAACGAATCTGGCGGACCCGGACCGGTCATGGGACTGGCTGTGGAAGCAGTGGGTCAATCTGTTCCGTCTGCGTCAGGACGGGGTGCCCATCTTGGGCTTCACCTGGTACAGCCTGACGGACCAGGTGGACTGGGACACCGCGCTGCGCGAGGACGCGGGGCACGTCGCCCCGGTCGGCCTGTGCGACATGGACCGGAACGTCCGGCGGGTCGGGTGGGAATACAAGAAGCTGATCTCGCAGTGGCGCGACATCCTGCCGACGGGCAGCGAGAGCCTGGAGCGGCGGTAGGCGGGCCGAAGCACGGCATGGGAGCAGCCGATGGGCAAAGAACGACTGGCGGCGTTCAGTGACGGGGTGCTCGCCATCATCATCACGATCATGGTGCTGGAACTGCGGGCGCCGCACGGGGATGGCCTGGCCGCGCTGCGCCCGCTGCTGCCCGTCTTCCTCAGCTACGTCCTCCGCTTCATCTACATCGGCATCTACTGGAACAACCATCACCACCTGCTGGCGGTCACGGAGCGGGTGAGCGGGGCGGTCCTGTGGGCCAACATGCACCTGCTGTTCTGGCTGTCGCTGGTCCCGTTCGCGACGGGCTGGCTGGGGGAGACCTATTTCGCGCCCGCCCCGACGGCCGCCTATGGGGTAGTGCTGCTGGCGGCGGCGCTGATGTGGCTGATCCCGGACCGCCGCATCGAGCGGGTCGTATCGGAAGGTCCGGGCGAGTCGGAGGGCGCGGAGAGACCCGCCCCGGCGGACGGACCCACCCCGGCTCGCTGAGGCTCGCCACCCCTCCCTGTTAGGGAGGGGAGAAGGATGAAGCGTCCCGCGAAAGCCCGGCGGGCTATCTGTCGCGCTCGACAATGTAGTGGGCGAGGGCGCGGAGGGGGTCGGCGTCCTGGTCGAAGCCGTCCAGGGCGGCGAGGGCGGCGTCGGAGGCGCGGCGGGCGAGGGCACGGGAGGCGGGAATGCCCAGCACTTTGGGGTAGGTGGCCTTGTCTTGCTTCAGGTCGCTGCCCAGCGGCTTGCCCAACTTGTCGGCGTCGCCTTCCAAATCTAAAATGTCGTCGGTGATCTGGAAGGCCAGGCCGGTCTGATGGCCGTAGAGGTGCAGGGCGCGCTCCTGGGCGGGGGTCGCGCCGCACAGGCGGGCGCCGGCCAGCAGGGACGCGAGCAGCAGGGCGCCGGTCTTGCGGGCGTGGATGGAGGCGACGGCCGGCTCGTCCAGGTCGTCGCGGCCTTCGCTCTCGATGTCGGACACCTGGCCGCCGACCATGCCGCGCGTGCCGGAGGCGCGGGCGACCATGGCGACGGCGTCCAACACGCGCTCGGCGGGGGCGTGGACGCGGCACTCGGCGATCAGGTCGAAGGCCAGGGCGAGGAGGGCGTCCCCGGCCAGAATCGCCAGGGCCTCGCCGTAGACGACGTGCGAAGTGGGGCTGCCCCGGCGCAGGGCATCGTCGTCAATGGCGGGCAGATCGTCGTGGATGAGCGAGAAGGTATGGATGCACTCGACGGCGCAGGCCAGCGGCGTCACCCATTCGGGCGGGCCGCCGACAGCCTCGGCTCCGGCGTAGACGAGGATGGGGCGGAGGCGCTTGCCGCCGCAGAAGAGCGAGTAGCGCATGGCTTCGTGCAGGCGCGGCGGCAGGCTGTCGGCGGGGGGCAGGTAGAGGTCCAGGGCGCGGTCGGTCAGCGCGCGGCGCTCGGCCAGATACGCGGCAAGGTCGAAGGACGGAGCGGAGGTCATTGTCTCTGCTATTCTAAGGGCGTGGCCCCGGAAGAACCTAACCCCCCGGCCCCCTTCCCTGTTAAGGAAGGGGGAGCAGGAGAAGCCGCCTGGGCGGCGGTGAGGGTGTTGCGGAGGAGCATAGCGATAGTCATGGGGCCGACGCCGCCGGGGACGGGGGTGAGGGCGGACGCGACTTCGGACGCGCCCGCGTAGTCCACATCGCCGACATCGTGTGGGCGACCTTCGACGCGGTTGTACCCGGCGTCCAGGACGACCGCGCCGGGCAGAATCATGTCCCGCGTAATCATCTCGGCCTTGCCGACGGCGGCGCAGAGGATGTCCGCCTGCCGCGTGATCTCAGCGAGATTAGGCGTCCGGGAGTGGCAGATCGTGACCGTGGCGTTCTCTTGGAGAAAGAGCAGGGCGAGCGGCTTGCCGAGGATGACGCTGCGCCCGACGACGACGGCGTGCTTGCCCGCGATGGGCAGATCGTAACGGCGCATCAGCTCGATCATGCCCGCCGGGGTGCAGGCGTGGAAGGCGGGCAGGCCTGCCACGAGCCGCCCCAGCGAGATCGGCGCGATGCCGTCCACGTCCTTGGCGGGGTCTAGCTGAGACAGGATGGCCGGCTCGTCCATGTGCTTGGGCAGCGGGTGCTGGATCAGGATGCCATGCACAGACGGGTCGGCATTGAGCCTCGCCAGGCAGTCCGCGACCTCGGCCTGCGAGGCGTCATTGGCGAACGGGAACGTGCGCGACCCCATGCCCGCGCGGGCGCAGGCGCGCTCCTTCATGGCAACGTAGGTCTGGGAGGCCGGGTCGTCGCCCGCGAGGATGGCGGCCAGAGTCGGGACGATGCCCGTCTCCGCCGTCAGCTTCTTCGCCGCCGCGCCCACTTCGGCGCGGATGGTCTTGGCGGTCACGGTGCCGTCTAAGAGGATGGGTGTGGTCATAGTGCTCACGGGATGATCCGCTGCGGCGCGGGCGGCCATGTCTCAGGGATGGACGGCAAGAGAGGCAGTGTACCGTCTAACGCGCTTTTACGATAAGCCTGCGCCGTTTCCAAAAACGCCTGCGCCTGTTCAGGTGTTGGGAAGACGCGCTTGGGCACAATCAACCCAAAACGCTGGCTCATAAAGAAGAAAAGATAGCGGCTATCTTCCGTTAATTCTGTAAAACTTTGCCAACCTACCGCAGATTCGCTGACCAAACTCTTCTGGCGCAGTCGTTCAGGGCAGATAGTTAAGGTGTGCTGACCAAGGGCACCTGGAACCATTTCAGCCCGTTTTATCGTGGCCCGTTTCATCTCAGGAAAATAATACAGGGGCCAACAGACCCATAGCACCAGGTTTAAGAAGATGTAAACGGCCAGTGGAAAATGAAGGACCCAAAACGCTCCCAGCCAGATCACGCCTGGAAGCAGGAGATTGAAGATCACTTGGCGCTTCAATGCCGGTACGCGGTTGATGACGAACTTGTTGAACTGCCAATAATCCTCCCGCTCAAGTTGATAGGTCACTTCCATTGCTTCGCCTTTCGCGCCGAATCCCTTGTGACATAGGAACAGCAGAGGCGTGGTCTGCGCCTAGCCTCTTCTTCGCAAACGGTGCCCAAGCCCCTGGGCGCGGTCAGAATTACTTCCTCTGGAACCCCTTGCGGGGCGGCCCTTCCCCTCTGCTGCAACCCCAGTATACTTCTAAGTTGACCAAACCTCATCGCCCCTTTTCACGATTGTGTTTGATGGCGTAATTAGCACCAGTCCCGGCTGTCCCATTCTGACAGCCGCAGGCTGATGATCCGAGCGCCTTTGCCAGTCAATGCTTTTGATGCAGGCAGAGGTTATCTGTCCATCGGCAGACCTAATCTCAACTATGTCACCGATCGTCGCCCCACCCTCACCCCACAAACCAGGAGTGAGAACGAGACCACGCCCCTTGATGAACACAACATCGTCTACAACGAAGATGAGATGCTTAGGCATTGCGTGCTACCTCCAGGCTGCTTTACAAGCTGTCTTGCCTAAAGGACATCGGCCCGAACGCAGGCACGGCGGCGCCCGTACTGTCTGTGACGTTGCAGTAGGGGGCCAGGCCCCAGCCGTACCAGAGGGAGGCACCGGGGAGGCGGGCGGGGTCGGTGAGTTTAAGCAGGGCGTCGGAGCCGTCGAGCGATACTTTGTAGATCAGGGGCAGCTCGTTCCCAGCGGCGTCACGCAGGGTGAAGCCGGTGGGGCGGCCTGCGGCTTGGAGTGCGCCCTGGACGTTGCTGAAAGACACGCGGAGCCAGCCACGGTCCGGCTCGAAGGTGACGGCGCGGAGGGCGGGCGCGGGCTGACCGGAAGCGACGGCGGCGAGGCGGCGGCCGAGGGTTTTGAGGCCGGGCGTGTCTATGTGGATGCCGTCGTCCAGCCCACAGTCAATGGCCGAAACCATGCCGACACTGGGCAGCGTCTCCTGCCAGGTACGCTGGGATTCACGGACGCGGTTCCAAGCCGACACGGACTCAGGAAACGGGTCGCTGATGAAGCCGCCGAGCTGGACGTAATAGAAGGGCAGGTCCGGCTGCCCCAGGTCGGCGCGGAAGGACTGGACTAACTCGGTCATGCGGGCCTCGTACAGCGCGGCGTCGGACGGGTTGGCGTCGGACTCGCCCTGATACCAGAGGATGCCGGCGACATGGCCCCCCACCGCTTTGACCCGTTCCAGCGTCGCGCCGTAGAGGGACGCACCGCCCTGCCCCTTGCGGGCGGGGTCCCACTGCTGCATCGAAGTCCCGCCGTGGGCGGCGGGGATCAGGCCGATGGGAACGCCGGTCTGTTCGGCCATCGCCTTGGCGAAGGTCAGGCCCAGGCCCGCGCCTTTGGCGCGGGCGGGGTCGCGAGGCGGGATTTCGGTCGGCATGGGCAGGCCCCAAATGACGTGGTGGATGGGGCGCGGCGACTCGCCCAGCCAGTGCAGCGGCTCCTCGGCGGGCGCCCACTGCTCGCGGGACTGGAACGAATGCACGAGCGGGTGCGGCGGCTCCACGTCCACCAGGTCCCCCACCCCTTCCATGTTGCTCTGCCCGGCCAGAACCCAGAGGTCGCCGATCAGGACGTTCTTCGCCCCGCCGACTTCGTAAGGCCCGCCGGCGGGCAGGGTCAGCGTCTCGCCCGAATCTAAAGTGACGTGGGCGTTACCGTCGGGGCCGCGCTGCAAGACTTGGTGGTCGTGAATCGTCATTTACGTTCCTCTTCAGCGGGGAAATTCAGGTGCATCCGGCTGGCCGTCGGCACGGTCTGGCCTTTGTATTTGCTGCCGAGCGACGGGTGGCCGTAAGGCCGGTCGGCGGGGGCGCTCAGGGCAAAAAACGAGATCTGGCCGACCTTCATGCCGGGATACAGCCGGATCGGCAGGTTGGCGACGTTGGAGAGTTCCAGCATAACCAAGTCACGGATCAAAACCCCGCGCCTTCATCCGTTCCGTGTATGTTTTGCACTTCAGATACATCTCCTCGCATTGGGCGAGGTATTCGTCGCACAGGCCCCATCTGGTCCAGGACTTTCCGGCATACGCGCCTTGACTCTGGATCGCGTGGATCGGCTTCGTCCGATGGCGGGCCGGGTACTTCTGGAGTTCAAGAAAATCTAGGACTAGAAGCGCTTGCCGCTTCTTCACGCGCAGGTACGGGAGAAGATGCCTCAGAACTGGACCGATAGATTGACCTACCAGATCAACGACAAAAATCGGGCGATGCTGGTGCTTGATAGGGGCGCCGCCATAACGCGGGCTGACTGACCGGAACGTCTCGCAGAAAAGATTCAGCGCCTCCAGATCTGCCATCTGGATAGATAGTCTGGCTTTGTAAGTCGTTGATGTCATCTTGTTGGCTGCGGATGGCCGCCTGATGCTGATGCCAATATAACCTTCCCCATCCATTATGCCAGCAAGGTAGGCATACACCGTTTCATCCACAACCGGCTCATCCATGCTCACTGGTGGCGAAGTTCTCATATACCTTGCTTTCGGTCGGCTCTGTCTGGCCTTTATACTTGGAGCGTAGATCGGGATGCCCGTACGGGCGGTCGGCTGGGCTGCTCAACAACTCAAACGAGAGCTGCCCGATCTTCATGTCAGGGTAGAGCTTGATGGGCAGGCTGGCGACGTTGGACAGCTCCAACGTTATGCGGCCCGTCCAGCCGGGATCAATGTAGCCAGCCGTCGCGTGGACGATCAATCCTAGTCTCCCTAGGGAGCTTTTCCCTTCAACACGTGCGACCAGCGGGCCGTCTAGAGTGATCGTTTCCACCGTACTCGCCAGAGCGAACTGGCCGGGATGCAGCATGAAAAAATCCTTCGCGACGATGAGCTGCGTTAGACCTTCCTGTTTCTCGCGCGGGTCGATGCAGGAGTAGCGGTAGTTGTCAAACACGCGGAATCCTGTGCCCAAGTGAATGTCTAGGGAGGCTGGCTGGATGTCGGCGTCCTGACAAGGCGGGTCAACAGTCAAGCGGCCATCCGCCATTGCCGTCCGTATGTCCCGGTCGGAAAGAATCATTGGATAAATCCTTTAAAAGCACGCGGATGGCTCACCCGCCTGATGACAACTTCTTCTTCAGCCAGCGGAAGCGCGGGCCGGACATGGCGGGAACATCCTCGAAGCCGACGGCGCGGGCGCAGGCGGCGGCGGGGGCGTTGTCGCGGCCTATTCGCAGCCAGACCTCGGGATATGGGCGGGTGGCGGCAAGGAAGGCGCACAGGCGGGACAGGAAAGCCCGGCCGACGCCCGCCGAGCGCAGATCGGGGGCGACCAAGAGGTGCTGTATCTCAACGTCCTGCTCGACCACGTCCTCGACGATCTCGGCGTAGGCGGCCAGGTCCCCGTCGCGGCGCAGGGTGAAGGCGAAGTCCGCCTCGTAGGTCCAGGCGGCGACCTGATCGGCGGTCAGGGGGAACTCGCGGGAGGCGGCTAACGCCCAGACATCCTCGGGCGTCGCCGCCCAGCTTGCGATCAGCTCCGATTCGGGCAGGGCGAGCGGGCGCATCTCGTACACAGGGACATTAGGGCTGGGCATGGTCCTCGCCTTCCCCACCCGCGCCCCCGCTTTCCCCCTCACTTCCTCCACGCGGCCGGCGGGCGAGGGCGCCGAGGACGCCGTTGACGAAGCGGCCCGAGTCCGCCGTGCTGTACTTTTTCGCCAGCTCCACGGCCTCGTTGACGACGGCGGCGACGGGGGCGTCGGGGCGGTAGAGCAGTTCGTAGGCGGCGAGGCGGAGGATGTTGCGGTCCACGGCGGCCTGCCGGTCGGGGGTCCAGTCGGGCGTCAGGGCAGCGATGCGGCCGTCAATCTCGGCCAGACGCTCCAGCGCGCCGCGCACCAGTTCCTCGGCGTACAGCCGGTTGGCGCCTTCCAGCCGCGACTGGGCGAGGGCCGCCTCGACCACCTCATCCGTGGGCTGCTTGCCTAGATCAAGCTGGAACAGCATCCGCAGGGCCAGTTCGCGGGCCTCGCGGCGGGTGCTGCGGCTTTCGCCGTGGGCGTGGTGTTCGGAGTGTGGCGTGCCGTCAGGTGTCATTATCCTTCTATTGTACCCGAACGCCGCGCCCGTTTTGGCTTCGCTTTAGCCCGTTCCGGCCTTTGAATTCGCCGACGCCGCCGCCAGCGCATGGGCGGCGGGTCGCGCAGGGAGAGCAGCAGGAACGCCAGCGCGGCCATGCCGAGGAACAGGCAGAAGGCGGCGTAGCCGTCGTCGGGGTGGACCGAATCGGGCGCGAAGTGGGCCTGCTTGTAAAGCGCGATCCGGGTGAAGTGAACGAAGCCCCAGAGGGAGAGGAGCAGGGCCAGCCCCGCGCCGAGCGGGACGACGAGGCGCGAAAGGTCGGAAAGCCGGCGGGGCGGGCGGCGGCGGGGCTTGGGCATCTTAGATCGTCACAAAAAATTCGGTTTCCAGGAGCACTGGTTTGTCTTTCCCTAGCACGGCCTGCCGATGCACTTTACGTCTTCCGGCGTTCGCAACTCTTTCCGTTTACGCAGTAATGATACCCGAAAAGTGTCATAGAGCGGCTTTCCTTCGCGCAAGATCAGCCAGGCGAAGAGCGGGAGAAAGAGGGCGCGATGAATTGCAGCCCTACGGGTTTACATGGGCGGCTAGGAACTTGGTGTCGAGGGCGCTTTTGCGGGGGAGAGCGTTGGCGCGGATCTTTTTGTGGTACTGCAAGGTCCATGGCACGGTCAGCACCTCGGCAGGCGTCAGGACGGTCAAGCTGGCATGGACGGGATAAAGCGCCGGAAGCCGCTCCCGCGAGAAGCTGGAACGGCTCCACTTCGGCCGGCGGGGCTGTACCCATAATTGGCTTGAACGGCAGGTTTCCGAGGTGTCAAATTCAGAAGCAACGGGAACATAGGGGCCATGACAAGCAACCACAAGCTGACCAGTCTTATCCGGGGCCGGACGATCTCCGGCACGTCGAATCAAGGCGACGTCCTGACCCTCCGCTTCAATGACGGCTCCCAGATGACCGTGCAGACGGCGGGGTCGTCCAACAGCGCGGCGACCGGCGGCACGGTTCAGGCCGTGCGCCAGCAGGGGACGAAATTGGCCCTGGACTTCGCGGCGGGCGGGACGCTGGAGGTTCCACTGGCGGAGGAGACGTCCAGCGTGATGGTGCGGGACAAGAGCGGCGCGATGGAGTACGCCGATTGACGGAGTACGCGGATTAAGGGCCGGCTTGGCCGACGATGATCGCCGCCAGCAGGCAGACGTCGTCGTGCTGGATGCCCCGCGCGTAATCCCGCACTTCGGAAACGACGCGCGTGACCAGACCCTCGACGCTCTCTCCCGGCTTTCCGGCGTTCAGCATCTGCGCCACGCCGGCGACGCCGAGGAACTCGCCCCGGCTGCGGCCCGCTTCGGTCACGCCGTCGGTGCAAAGGAACAGCGTGTCGCCCGGCTGGAGCGTGGTGGACTGCTGCACGAAGCGGCCGCCCTCCACCAGACTCAGGACCGGGCTGATGCCGTTCCCGTCCGGCGGCAGCAATTCGATCTCTCCGCCGGCATTGCGCCGGACCAGGCCGGGATCGTGGCCGCAGGAGAGATACGTCAGGTTCCGAGTCGCCTGCTCGTAGATGGCGACGAAGAGCGTCGCGAAGCCGGACAGCAGCTCATGCGCGACGATGGTGTTGTTTAGCTCCAGGATAGCCTGATCAAGCCGCGACGTTCGGTACAGGCTGTAGCGGAGCATGTTGCGCACGGTTGCCACCTGCGCCGCCGCCGCCAGCCCTTTTCCTGAAAGGTCGCCCACCGCAAAGACGATCTGCCCGTCTTGCAGCGCGAAGACGTCCAGAAAGTCGCCCCCGACCTGGGCTTCCTCCAGGGCGGCTTTGTAATACGACGCCATTTCCAGGCCCGGCACGCTCTTGGGCAGGGCCGGGAGGAGTGCGTCCTGTAGGGCCAGCGCGATGGCGCGTTCGCGCTGCTGGCTGCGCGCCGCTTCGGCCGCCGCGCGCGTCCCGACCGCGACCGCTTCCACCAGTTCTACCTCGTCCGCCGTCCAGACGCGGGACACTTCCGCCATTCCCACGGTCAGCGTTTTAAGAAACCGGCCGCCGCTGAACAGAGGGGCGATGACGGCAGCGCGCAGGCCGCGCCGCGCGGGTGTCTCGCGCTGCGCGGCAGGAACCGCCTCATCCCAGGCGTCCTCCACGACTAGGGCGCGGCCCGACGTGTAAGGGCTGTCATCCGGGTCATCCAGGGTGAAGAAGCAGCGGTCCACGCCCAGCAGCTCGCCCAGGCCGCTGATGGCCTCGGCATGGACTTGGTCGGGATCGAGCGTTTGCAGCGAAATCCGGCCGATCCGGTTGATCAGCCGCTCGCGGGCCAGGAGGCGCGCGATCTGCTGCTCCGCCTGCTTGCGCTCGGTGATGTCGGAAAAGACGACGAGGCCGCTCCGCACCCGCCCACCGTCATCGCGCACCAATGTCGCGCCGGCCTGCACAAAGACGCGCTTTCCGTCCGGCTGCTCGATGATCCGCTCATCCTGAACGGTGGGCGCTTCGCCGGCCAGGACGCGGGCCAGACCTATCCGTTCCGGCGGCGTCGGCGTCCCATCCGGGTCCAGCAGGCGGTAGCGCGCCGCGCCCGCCTGACCGAGCGCCTCCAGCGGCTGCCCCCAGATCCGTTCCGCTTCCCGGTTGGCGTAGATCAGCTTGCCGGCCTTGTCACTGAGCAGCACGCCGACGGGCGCGGTGTCCATGACCGCCCGCAGGCGCGCGCGGGCCTCTTCCGAGTCAGCCAAAAGCTGCGCGTTCGTCCGCAGCGCCTCCAACCCGCGAACCAAAAACCCGCCGATGGAAAGCACGAAGAACAGCTCCGCCCAATCGCGCGGGCGCCCGAAGGCCGCCCCCGCGCCGAACGGGGTCAGGACAAGCATGAGCGACAGGCCGGACAAAGCGAGGGTGAAAATCCCCGGCCCGCGCCCACCCACAGCGGCGATCACGGCAACGGCCAGCAGGAAACCGATGCCGAAAGGCCGGACGATGCCGCCCTCCGCGTGCGCGACGAGAGACTGGGTGAGCAACAAAAGCCAAGTCGTCAGCGCGACCAGCAGCGGCGACAGGAAGTAGGCTTTCAGCGGTGACAGGAAGCGTAAATTAAGCGCGGTCAACGGGGTGTATCATCCTCAAAAAGCGCTCCCGTGTGTCCGGCAGGAAGCCTGCTTCATTATACCACGTTTCCATGCTTGGGAGCAGGGGTAACTATGCCCCATCAGCGACCGAAGACGGTCGGAAAGAGGCTTCGCCCATGGCGGAATTGGTGACGGGCATGTTCCTGACGCGCGAGTCGGCCGAGCGCGCGGTGGCCGACTTGCAGGACATCGGTTACACGCAGAACGACATCAGCGTCCTGATGAGCGACCAGACGCGGGCGCGGCAGTTCGCGGTGGACACGGCGGTGAAGGCGACCGAGGGGGCAGGCATCGGGGCGGGCATCGGCGGCACGCTGGGCGCGATCGCGGCCCTGCTGACGGCGGGCGGGGCCATCGTGGCGACCGGCGGCGCGGCGACCCCCCTGGTGGCCGGCCCCGTGGCGGCGGCTTTGGCCGGCGCGGGCGCGGGGGGCCTGGGCGGCGGCCTCATCGGGGGCCTGATCGGGGCGGGAATTTCCGAGGAGCGGGCGCAGGCTTACGAGGCCACGCTTTACTCCGGCGGCATCCTGCTCGCCGTCCACGCTGATAGCGGCAGCGTCCCGCGCGTGCGGCAGGTATTGGAGTCGGACGGCGCGGTGAACGTGCTGGGGTAGACGGCAGTAGGGAACCGGCACTGGAAGTGCCGGCCTATTGGTGAATGAAAGTCGCTCCGCGACTGAGGAACAGCCCTCGTGAGCCTGTCCTGAGTCGCGGAGCGACTTTCACTTATAGTAGCCCGGCACTTCCAGTGCCGGTGTGCTTGTGCCGGTCGCATTTCGGGCGCGATGAATCGCGCCCCTACGCATCCTTGTCCTTCGCCCGCCGCTTGGCTTCCAGCAGGCGGTTCGTGTAGCCCTCGTCTTCCGGTTTGTCCGCGCCGCCGGATTTCGGCGCGGCCTTTGGCTTGGGCGGGAGCGAGGCGACGTAGGGGAACGGGTCATCGCCCGGCTCCTGGGCGCGGGAGGCGCGGCGGTTCAGAAGCTGCTGTGTGGTCGTGGCCTCGTCTTCGGTCGTGGCCGTGCGCGCCGTCGTTTTGCGCTCCAAAAGGCGGTTCATCTGCGGAGTCGAGGGCTGCGCGGTGGGCCGGGCGCCGGCATCGCGGTAGGCGGCGACGCGGGAACCGGCAGTTTGAACGCCGCTCGTCACGGTCTCGCGCACCAATGCCGGGCGGATAACGAGGCGGCGGATGGCGACATCGGCCAGGAACAGCAGGGCGGCCCAGAGCAGCAGGAGCGGGCCGATGTCTCGGACGCCGACGACCCAGGAGGGAGCGTCGCGGTAAATCTGCGCGGCGTCGTTCTGGACCTTGCCGCCGGTGCCTTCGGTCAGGCGGGTCAGGAGCGGCAGGTTCGGCCCCAGCGTCCGGTATTCGGGCGAATAGGGCACGACGAGGCTGACGGTCTGCGACGGCGGCGCGGGGCCGCTCCCATTTAACGCGGAAGCGGCCTCCCCTTGATGGACGTTGACCAGGTACGGGCCGGTCTGGTCGGCATCAAAGACGCCCTCATAGCGGCCCGGCCCCGTCTGCGACAGCGTGACGGGCTTCAAGGACAGGTCGGGGCCGACGACGTTGGCAACGACTTTCGTTCCGTTGGCGAAGCCGCCCGCCGAGGTAAAGGCGTCCACGACCAGATGCCCCTTGCCATTCTGGTTATCTAACGTGGACTGGAAATCGGCATTCGTGTTCTGCCGCAGCGACCAGCGCAGGGTTTGCGCCCAGAAGCGAGCGTAGCCGGGCCAGCCCAGCCAGTGGACGGCCCAGTGCGGGCGGTCGTCACTGGTGAACGCAAACGTCCGGCCCAGGCCGTACCGCCAGTAGGCGAAGACGGGGTCGCGGTGGTCGGGCGCGGTCAGCGCGACCACCGCGCCGGGCTTGGCCGACGACACATTGTAGCCGAGCAGGGGCGGCTGCGACCCCCAATCAATGCCCGCGATGACCTCATCATTGGGGATCGGCTTCGCGAGGAACGGCTCCTCGATAATCCGTAACTTGCTGACCGACTGCTGATCTTTCAAGAGGAGGCGCGGCAGGTCTTCGGGCTTCTCGGCCACATAGGCCGAGCCGCCGCCGATGGACGACAGCGAGGCCAGAAACTGCGCCCCCTGCGCGTCCGCCCCGGTCGCGATGGTGGACAGGGTGATGCCCTGCTTTTTCAGGTTTTGCAGGTTGGCCGTGTTCTGGCCCGACTCGTTGATCGCGTCGCCGTCGCCCAGGAAGATGATGTGCTTGACCTGGGCCTGGGTGTTGCCCAGGACGCGGCCCGCCTCTAAAATGTACGGGTCATAGGTCGGCGGGTCGTTCATGTCGGTGAGCGACGCCATCTGGCCCTTGATCTTGTTTTTATCAGTGACGGGCTGCATCGGGATGCGCCAGGTCCCGTTGCAGTCCTCGACCCCGATCTGGTCCTGCGGGTCCAGGAGGTCCACGACGGCCTTGGCGGCCTCGATGGACATGTTGACGTTGCCCGGCTCTTCCAGGTCTTCAATGACCAGGGCGACCGCGACCGTCGGGAAGCGCTTTTTGTCCTTGATGTCCATCTTGACCGGCAGGGCCGTCTCGATGGGCGTCCCGGTGTAGGACCCCGCCGCGAACGAGTTCGGCCCGCCGACCATGCCCAGACCGACGCCGAATTCTTTGGTGGCCGCTTCCAGCGCGCTCATCTGCCCCGGCCCCAGCTCGTCGGCAGGCACATCGGACAGCACGACGGCGTCATAGGAGGCCAGCGCGGCGACATTGGCGGGGATCGCGCCGGGCGTCTGCACGTCCATGTCTATCTGCTGGGCGGCCAGGGCGTTCTTGATGTCGGCAATGCCGGGGGAGGCGGCATCGGCAATGTACAAGATGCGCGGACGGCCCTGTACGGCGACAAACCCGAAGCCGTGATTGTTCTCGGCGATGGTGTCATTGGGGGCCGACAGCACGGCGTCGTACTTGTGGAACCCCGCACCGTGAACAGTCTCCGAATAGGTAAACGCATTCTTGCCGGCCTTGAGCTGGACCGTCTGCGCGCCCAGCGGCTGCCCGTCGCGCGTCAGCGTCAGCGTCCCGGTCTGCGCGACGGTGCTGGACACGACCACGCGGACGTTGAACGGCTGGTCCTGCCGCGCCCGCGTCGGCAGGGAAACGTCGTCCACCATCGCCTCGCCGACCGGGACGCCGTTCGCCCCCTGCCCCAGCGCGGTCGGCGCGACATCTACCCGAACCCCATCCGCCCGCAGGCTGTCAATCTCCGTCTCAGCCTCGCCGACGTTCTCATTGCCGTCCGACAGCACGACGATCTTGCGCCCCAGGCCCGATGGAAACGAAGACTTCGCCAGCCGCAGGGCTTCGGACAGATTGGTCGCGTCCCCCGCCACGGTCGGCTTGCCCTGCTCCAGCGACTGCATCGTCTCCGACGGCGCTTCGTCCGTGTTCGCCGTCCGCCCGAACTCGATCACCCCGCCCTGGTCCCCCGCCCGCTTCGCTCCGAGCGCCTTGTTGATATACTCTCGCCCCGCCGCCTGCTGGTCATTGCGGACCGACTTGGACACGTCCAGCAGGAAGATCGTCGCCAGCTTGTCCGACCGCTGGACGAGGTGGATGCCCGCCAGCGCGCAGACCAGCAGGGCGGCCAGCAGGGACCGGACGATCAGCGCCAGTTGAGCCGTGCCGGGGTTCAGCCCGGCATACGAGCGCCGCCCGATCCCCCAGAACGCCGCGAGGGCGAGGGGCAGCAGGAGCAGAAGCCAGGGGCGCTCAAAGGTGACGGGGCTTTGCATAGGGGCTGCTCTTTGATTAGCGCGTCACGGATCTGCGGCTTGTTTTTTGATCTGCGGCTTGTTTTTTGAGGAACAGGATCGTTTCGATGATCGTGTCCTGCCGCAAGAATCCGGCAAGGTTCTCGCGCAAAGATGCGTCATCCACACACCTGATAGGTTCCTCATCATAAATATCAAGCCAGGCAGGGAACCCATTGAGCGGGACGTAGGCGCGTAGTAATATCTGTTCAAAATCTCTGGAAACAGGCTTTACCATGACGCGCCATTCCTGCCCCATATTGACAAGGAAGCCCTGACTCAACCAGCACTCCAGTCTCTGGCCGGTGTAATCCCGAATCGCCTTGCAGAACTCTTCGAGTATGTCCAGAGCCGCCGAAGTGTTGTCCTTGACGGTGTTGTTTTCCAGGATTTCAAGAAAGCTGGTTGTCATTCTTTCACCTCTATTGCAGAAATTCAGTATGTAAAACCGGCTCCGACAGCACAATGATCCGTGTAGCCGGTTTCAGGCCTGACGATGGTCAGCGAAGACTCGGCGAAATGTATCTGTCGCCCGATCAGCAGCCCCTTTGACACAAGCAGTTGATCCCATAGCGGGATGGCGATGATGCGGTTGTTTACACCGACGAATGTTCCCATCATGTAGGGCGCTTCATACTCCGCCGTGTTTGCCGTGTCATAATCATGCGCCTCGCCCATGAAACGCCACATGGGGTTGTAGAAGTAGGCTTTCCTGTTGCGTCTACGCAGGACGACCGCTCTTTGTCTTGCGCCCGTCAATCTGTTCGGCTGATGCCCCTTCCAGGGTTTGTCCCCTGGTTCACAGTTGAAATCCCCAATCAGGATTATCGCTTCTGTGGCTTCGTGTTCCTGTTCCAAATAGAGACGCCCGATCTCCTGGGCGCTCTCGATCTGCCGGATCTCCGACAAGGGTGGCAGAGGATCGGAACCCGCCCGCACACCTGCATTCCAGTCATTGACGTGGGACTTCCAGTGATTCACGACCAGCCAGAATGCTCCCCTGGAACCGGCATGAAGGCGGAACCGGGCCGCAAGCCATTTAGGTCGTTCAGTGATCGAACGGGGTCCAAAACGCATACTGCCTGTGACCTCCGCAAACACATCCGGGTTATAAAGCAGCATCACCCCTGTCTGCGGACGCCCCACTGGAGGTGTGCCACTCCAGATGCTCCGATACCCTGTTACATCCAAAACACGCGCAAGGTGCTGCCCCAAAGGCGCGGAGCCGATCTCACTCAGTGCGATGATTTCTGGAACATCCCCCCCGAACACAGTGCGGATCGTTCCGGCAAGACTTGCTACTTTAGCGTTGACCTCGGCTTGATTCTGCGGCGCACCGGGCCGACTAACCTGCATCTGCGGCGGGAACAAGTTGTAGCAATTCAAAAACGCCAGACGGAAATTCATGGTTCACGCTGCCGTACCCTCTGCCCCGATAAAAGCCATAAATCTGTACCACAGGCGTTCAGCCCGGCATACGAGCGCCGCCCGATCCCCCAGAACGCCGCGAGGGCGAGGGGCAGCAGGAGCAGGAGCCAGGGGCGGTCAAAAGTGACGGGGCTTTGCATTGGCAGTATTCTGTTCGTTCAAGGAAGCGTGCGCCAGAAAGCTGTACGGTAAATCGAAAGGCTAAAGACCAGGCACATTGGTATTCTGTTGCTGATCATGCCAGCTATAGAAGCACTTGTGACACTGTTTTGCTTTAGCTGTGCGTGCCAAAGTTCCGCATCGCGGGCATAGGTTCAGAATCCCATCGCCATGCTCTTGTAGTATACGGTCACGGACAGCAACAAGAAAGGCTTCTTCACCTTCCTTCAGCGAAGCCTCGACGTCCGGGCGGAGCATCCGCTTGGCTCTGTTGTGACCCTTATCGCGTTCTCTCTTCGTTGTAGAACCGTCAGCGTAGGAGCGCGCGGCAAGATAGCGCAACGTATCCTGCTCTACGCTGGTCATTAGTTCTTGCTGGTTCTGGAAAATGTGCCAAGTAGTTGGCTCAACTTTCATTGTTGCCCCTGCTAAACTACCTCGGCTTGTCTGGTAGAGTTGGGACAAATACCACTCCATCGCACAGCGCTCTTCTTCGTCCATTTTGCCCAGGCCCACAAACAAAGCATTAGCCGCCAGCGGCTACTCTATCACTTTACGCCAACTTCTCGCGCTTCGTTTCCTCAGTATACCATGAGGTACACTTAATCCTGTGAGTGAAACCAAGTACGATGCCATTATCATCGGCGCGGGCCACAACGGGCTGGTCTGTGCGTGTTACCTCGCCAAAGCGGGCTACAAAGTCCTCGTCCTGGAACGGCGTCCTGTGGTCGGGGGCGCGGTCGTTACGGAGGAGGTCTGGCCGGGGTACAAGATTGACCTCGGCTCGTCCGTGCATTTAATGATCCACCGGACGCCCATCGTGGCCGACTTGGAGCTGGCGCGGCATGGGCTGGACTATATCGAGATGGACCCGTGGGCCGCCCTGCCGCTGCCGGGGGGGCGGGCGATTTGCTTCCACCGGGACTTGGGGAGAACCTGCGAGAGCATCGCGCAGGTTTCGGCACGTGACGCCGTGGCCTATGAGGACTTCGTCCACCGATGGCTGCCGGTCTCGCGCGGCGTGTTTGAGGCGTTCCAGAAGCCGCCGACGATGGCGAACTTTGGGCGGCACGTCATCTTCGCGAAGTCGCCGGGGCGCAGCACGGCGGACGCCCTGCGGATGATCGTTTCGGGCTACGGGCGGCTCCTTCAAGAAACCTTCGAGAGCGTGGAGATGCGCGCGGCCCTCGGCTGGCTGGGGGCGCAGTCCGGCCCTGCCCCGACCGAGCCGGGGACGGGGCCTTTCGCCGCCTGGTGGGGGGCGGTGCATGAGACGGGCGCGTTCCGCGCGCGCGGCGGGTCGGGGATGCTGACCGTCGCGCTGCGGCGAGCGCTGGAGGCGCTGGGCGGGACGGTGCGGACAGATGCGCCGGTCGAGCGCATTGTGGTGGAAGAGGGCCGGGCGCGGGGCGTGGTCGGCGGCGGCGAGACGTACACGGCGCGGGCCGTCGTCGCCGCCTGCCACGTCCTGACGACGTTCCAAACGCTGCTGCGGCCCGAAGACCTGCCGGACGACTTGACGATGCGCCTGAACGCCGTGAATGTCGGCAACGGCTTCGGCATGACCGTTCGCTGCGCCGCGTCCGAGTTACCCGACTACGGCAGAGGGCAGCCCGATTTGGTGCATCAAGGGATGCAGCTCCTTTGCCCGACGCCGGAGTTTCTGACGGCCGCTTACGCCGATTACGTCGGCGGCCGCCCCTCGCGCAAGCCGCCCGTCCTCGCCATGACCTTCACCGTGTTAGACCCGGCCCTCGCGCCGCCCGGCAAGCACATCGTCCAGCTGTGGTCCCAATACTTCCCCTACACGCGCCGCGACGGGCGCTCCTGGGACGAGGCGCGCGAGGAAGTGGCCGACACGATCTGCGAAACGCTGTACGCCTACGCCCCCAACATGCGCGGAGCTATCGAGAACCGCTTCATCCAGACGCCCCTCGACCTGGAGCGCACGTTAGGGCTGCTCCACGGCAACGTCATGCACATCGAGATGTCCCTGGACCAGATGTTCGCCTTTCGCCCGTTGCCGGAACTGGCCGAGTATAAGACGCCCATCCCCGGCCTGTTCCTGACGGGCGCCAGCGCCCACCCCGGCGGCGGCGTCTTCGGGGCATCGGGCCTGAGCGCGGCGCGGGTCGTCGGGAAAGAACTGAAAGGACGTCGGGGGAGCGGGCCGTGACACGTCAGAAGCGCGGGATTCTGTCTCCCAGAGGGAAGGGCGCGGACCAAGAGGGGGCATTGGGGGCTGCCTGCCGGCGGCTGTAGACCAGGCCGTCCGTGCCGAGGAAGAACAAGTGCAGACGGCCCCCGGCGTCGCGGACGGCGGCGGGCCGGGTGGCAGCCTTTCCGCCCAAACTGGCCCAGGCGTTCCAGTCGCCGGACGGCTCCTGTCGGGTGGTGTAAACGGCGTCGTCCACGCCCCGGAGGAAAAGCTGCCGCGCGCCGCCGGCGTTGACGGCCAGAGCGGGATCATTCTCACCCGGCACGGCGGCGGCGGGCAGCCCCTTCCAGTCCGACCAGACGGCGGCTTGCCGGGATTTTTGGTACACCAGGCCGTCCGTGCCCAGCACGAACAGCGCCAGGCCGCCGTCGCGGCCAAGCCCGAAGACGGGGCGGCCCATCACACGGCCCCCTTCGCTGCGCCACGCCGCCCAGGGCGCGCCGGCCGCCCGCCAGGCGCCGGCGACGGCGCCGTCTGCATTACGCACGAACAGGGCGAGATGCCCCGACTCGTCCCGGCCCGCCGCCGGTTCCGAGGCCACCGCGCCCGCCGCCGTGCCGCTCACCCGAACCCAGGATGCCCACGGCCCCGCCCCGCGCGAGGCGGCGTACAGCGCGCCGTCGGTCCCACGCGCCGTGGCGACGAGCCGGCCGTCCGGCCCAACGGCCCCGTCCGGGTCGGAGCCTACGCCCAGACCCAGCCGTTCCCAGGCGGCCCAGCCGCCGGATTTGACCTGACGGCGGCCATGCAGGACGCCGTCCGCGCCGCGCGCGAGAAACTCCAGCCGCCCCTGCCCGTCCCGGACCACGACCGGGTTGCCAGCGACCGATCCGCCCAGGCGCACCCACTGGCCCCACGCGCCGCCGGGCGCCCGCTGGGCGCAGGCATAAACCACCCCGTCCCGGCCCCGCATCAGCACGATCAATCGCTCGTCCGCCGTCGTGCCGATCTGCGGGACGGCGGTGGGCGTGGGAGGCAGCGCGTCGTGGGGGCTGTGGACGATGCCGAGGACGGTGTAGCCGCCCCGCGCGGACAGAAAGGAGCCGTCGGGCCCCGTGCGGCTCAGGACCGCCCGGCCCGTGCCCGACCAGTTCTGCTCGACGAGGAAGACGCCGCAGTCGTCCACGCGGTCCACCACGGCGACGTGCCCGATGGGGCTGCCGTCGAACGTGCCGCCGCCGGTCATCACTACCATGTCGCCGGGGACAGGCGCGCAGCCGCCGCCGTTGGGGTGCGCGGTCATGCCAAACGCGGCGGCTTTGGTATAAATCTGCGTCGCCACGGCGACGGGGAACATCCCGGTGTGCCAGCCCAAGGACTGGTACAGGCGCTGGGGAAGCTCGACGCACTGCCACTTGACGCCGACGGCGGGCGCGGACAGGTCGCCGGAGTAGTAGAAGGGCGTGCCGTTCGCGAACACATCCACGCCCTTGCCGCCGAGCCACTGGCCGGCGGGGATGATCCGCTTGCCGTAGTTGGCCGGTGGGGAAGGAAGCGGCGGGGCGCCGTCCGCCCGGACGAGGCCGGGGGCGGCGAACAGGGCGCTCAGGAGGGCGAGGACAGCGGCGGCAGGGTTCATGGCTCTTCGGGCGGCCACAGGGCGGCGGCGCCGGGGGGCGGGGTCCAGGGGTCTTGGGGGTGATAGTGACGCCAGACGAGCCGGGACAGGGCGCGGATGGCAACCAACCCCTCGTTGTCGTTGGTCCAGCGGTCGTCGCGCTGGTCTTTGGTGTAGACCGTCAGGGCGTACTCGCCGCCGGGCGCGAAGACGAAGGCCGAATCGGAGCGATGTCCGTCAATCGCGCCGGTCTTGTGGGCGATTTGGACGTGCGGGGGGACTTCGGCGGCGATGGCGCTGTCCCAATACTGGTGCGCGAGCAGGCGCAGCATCCGGTCGCAGGACGCGGGGCCGGCGGCCTGACCGTCGCGGATCATCTCCAGCAGCCGCCCCATCTCGACGGGCGTGGTCATGCCCAAGCCGTACTGCTGTTGCAAGGGCAAGAGGCCCAACTCGACCTTCTGCGGCCCGTTCAGCAGTCTGGTCTGAACCAGCCCGTGGGCGGCCAGCCAGCGGTTGACGTTGCCCTGTCCGACGAGTTCGCGCAGGGTCATCGTGGCCGTGTTGTCGCTGACCGTGATCATCAGGTTCAGCCAGTGCGCCAGCGGGAGGGGGGTGCCGGGCGGGAAAAAGAAGGCGTAGCCCCCCTCCTGACGCCCGACCGATTCGGGCGGGGCGGGGACCGGGTCCTCCCAGCAGAGCCGGCCCGTCTCGACCTGGTGCATCACCTCGCACATGACGGCGGTCTTGATGGTGCTGGCCGTCGGGAACGCCTCGTCACCCCGCAGGGAGACCGCTTCCTCCCGCCCCCGGTGGTGCAGGCTGTAGCCCAGCGTCCCGCCGAAACCCTCGGCCACCCCTTCCATCGCCGCCTTCAGCCCCGCCAGGTTCTGCGCCTGATTCTCCCTGACCCCTCCATGGAAAGAAGTCACGGCGCGCCCTTGTTGTTCTTCTGCTCCTTAAGCCACTCTGCCTTGGCGCTCACCCCAGGGATCGGGTGATAGGTAACATTGGGCTGATCGCTACGGACCACATGGATGACGACAAAGACCGCTATCAGGACCGCAGCGACAGCAGCGACAACGATGGCAATGTCTCGCGGGGACTTGCTGTTCTGAGGCGGCTTGTTATTCTGAGGCGGCCTGCTTTTTTGACTGGTAATCATGTTTTCTCCTTTCGCTTGCGCTAATGGTATTGAGCGTCCCAATGCATGGCGTTGGGGGCTTTCCCATCCCACTCCTTGGTGGCGTCAAGGTTGAACCAGTTCGGATGGTGCTTCCCATCCGCACCGACATGAGTGGGATGGGCCTTGACATGGCCGTCGGCATAACCATCTTCCGTGAAGCCGCCATGTGTCCCCAGAGTAAACAGCCAATGAGTGCCATCGCCACAGCCGTCGCCTACATCCAAAGCATCCGGGTATGCATACATGTAGTCTTCCAAGCTACTTATGTCGTAGCGCTGGTTTGAGATGAACCGAGAGTAGTTTTCCGCATCCCACTGCTCATACATGATGATCGTGTCACTCGGGGCACCGATTTGAGCGAGAGTCAGCGAATCGTAAACTTTATTGCGGTTGCCATCAGGCAAAGAGTTGTTCGCGGGGTGGTTGAAGTCTCCAGGGGAAAACACACCGAATTTAGTCTTCGATGTGGGGCCGCCGTAGGGAGTGAACGAGTAACTGATGTCGAAGCCGACACCGATCCCTGGCCCACCGTCGCAGTCATCGCGCGCCACAGAGTCGCTCGGATCGTGCCACACATTGCCCTTTGTTTCAGGCCCCCACATCGAGCCTGCTTTAATGAATGGATCAATGGCATTCTCGATGCCGAACCACTGGTCATCGGAGTTGATATTGCCATCCCATCTCCAGTACGACCCGTCCGTGTGCTGCATGTCCGTTTGCAGGCGCGGGAGCATCTCGTCGGAGTCCTGTGTGTATTGGATAATGCCCAGCAGGATCTGCTTCTCGTTCGAGGCGCTGGTGATCTGGCGCGCCTTGTCGCGCACCGAGGCGAAGACGGGGAAGAGGATCGCGGCGAGAATCGCGATGATGGCGATGACGACGAGCAGCTCGATCAGGGTGAATGCTCGGACGGAGCCGGAGCGCGGACGCGGGCGGCACGGGAGAGTGGACATGGCTTTCGCCTCCTTTGACAGAGCGGTCGGACCATCCTACAGCGGCGCAGGACGATGGTAGTGCTTCTGAACGGAGGGCGTCTACGCCCGGTATCTACTGGAGGTTGAGAGGGTACGAGACGGAGTATAGCATAAGGGCAGAAGATTTACAACCCCAGCGGGAAAACTTTTCCGGGTTTTTGACCGCCTTCGTCATTTAGCGCGGCGTCTTGGGCTTTGGCCCTTGACGCCAGGCCGCTAGTGAGCTACAATGGCGCAACGTTCTCTTCCGACAAGTCCGACAGGAGCCATCGCCCATGCCCCTCCGAGTCACCCGCCGTCAGGCCATCCAAGGCGCTGTGGCCGCCGTCGCCGCCCAGGCGCTGCCGCCGGTCGCCGCCCAAACGCCGCTGCCGACGTTCACACCGCCCGCGCCCCCGCAGACAGCCGCCGCGCCGCGCGGGCTGGCCGCCGTGACCGCCGTCCTCGGCAGCGGCGTCGGCGTGTATGTCGGCAACGACTGGGCGGATTGGGACGACGCCGCCCGGCAGTTCGCGCTCGCGAAGATTCGGGCCTGGGGCTTCAGCTTCGTCTGCCCCAAAGTCGGCGGGTACGGGCGGACGTGGTATCGGGACGAGGTGCACCTCCGTTCCTGGGCCGAAGCGGCGCGCGGCGTCGGCCTGGGCTTCGTGCCATTTATTTATACCATCCCCGAGACCGGCGACGACGACGCCCGGATCGCCGCCCAGATGGCGCGGACGGTCGGCATCGTCTGCGTGGACATGGAGGACGAATGGGGGTCGCACGAGAAAGGGGCGGTGCCGGGTTATCAGGGGGCGCGGATGGCCTCGTTCGGGCGCCTCTACCGGCAGGAGGCGGGTGACCTGCCGATCATCGTCACGGGCTACGGCGACCCGATCACCCGTTTCGGCCCGGCGGGGACGGCCTTCCCGAACGCCGAGATGGCGGCCTGGATGGACGCCTATTCGCCGCAGTGGTACATCGGCGTCTATTCCCGCTACCACAAGGGCGGCGTCGGGGCGGCTCTGGATTGGGGCAAGGACGAGTGCCGGCAGGCGCTGGGAACGGACTTCCCGACCTGCCCCTCGGTGGATCTGTCCTGCCTCTACACCCCCGACGGCCTGTTCCCGTTGCCGGACACGCGCACGATGATGGAAACGCTGCGGGCTTACGACGCGCCCATTTTCGTCTGGGAATACGGCCTGATGACGCCCGCCCATGCCGAGTCCCTGCTCGGCCCGCCCGATGTCCGCAACGTGCGCGTGGGCCGGTCGCGCCGGGACAGCCTGGCCGTGGTCTGGGACACGCACGTCCCCGCCCGATCCGTCCTGACCTGCCGCCCGCCGGTCGGCGCGACCCAGACCAGCCGGGGCGAAACACTGGAACTGACCCACTCCGAGGGCATCGGAAAGCTGTCGGCGGGCACGGCGTACCTCGTGACCGTGCAGGCGCAGACGGGCGGCGGCGAGTCCCCCGCCGTCCCGCTCACCGTCGCCACGGCCCCCGCCGTGCCGGGCGTGTTCGTGCAGTCGGCGCTGGCCGTGCGCGCCCCGCAGGGCCACGTCGTCCTGTCCCTGCTGATCGCCAGCAGCGCCGATACGGAAATCAGCGACGTGCAGGTGACGACCCTGAGCGTCGAGGGCGGCACGATCCTGTCCCCCGCCCCCCTGCCCTACGCGCTCGGGACGCTGGGCAAGCGCGACTGGCAGGCGTCCACGCGCGACCGCATCGACTTGGAGGTGGTCGTCACCGGCCTGCCCGCCACGGCCGGCCTGCTGGCGCTCAAGATCGCCGGCACGGCGGCGGGCGGGAAGGCTTGGGTAGCGGCGCTGCCCGTCATGCTCGCGTAGCAAGAAAGAGGAGAGAGAGAAGGGGAAAGAAAGAAGGGTAGGGGCAAGCCCTACCCCTACAGGACGCTGTGTAGGGGCGGGGCTTGTCCCTGCCCTCCCTCTTGTCCCTGCCCTCCCAACCCTTCCTTGTATCCGAAGCCCCGAAGGGGCAACCTATCCGAATAGACCTGCCCTTCAGGGCAGGTTCTGTCTCAACTACCAGGAGCACCGCCCATGAACTTGACCCGACACGCTCTCGCCCTCGGCGCCCTCCTTGCCCTTGCGCCGGCGGCCTTCGCCGCCCCCGGCGATCCCGCCGCCCCGCCCCGTGAAGTGGCCGCCTTCCGGGATGTGGACCAGTTCCAGCCGGGGCATACCGCGTATGCCTGCGGCTGCTTCGCCGTCTCGGTGTGCAAGGCAATGGCTTCCATTGGGAAGACCCCGACGGCGCTCCCCGCCGACATGGCCGCCGAGGCGGAGGACTGGTACAAGCAGGACAATGGCGACAACAGCCACGCCGACAAGGAAGGCATGTCGCTGGCCCAGCTCACCGCCCGGCTGACCCGCGTGGGACTGCGCTGGCGGACGCTGGACCTGGACATCGCTCAGGCGCGGGCCTGGGTGCAGCGCGGCTACCCGGTCATCGCGTCCTGCCCCGAAACCAGTATCCACGACCTCGCCCTGGGCGACCGCGTCCCCTACCCCTGGACACCCTTCGGCAATCACATCATCACCCTCACCGGCGTCGGGCCGGGCGGCGACCTGCTGGTCCGGGACACGGCCAATATCGAGGCCCCCAACACGCTGCGCCCCGGCCCCCGGCTCTATGATGCGGGCAAGCTCCAATTGGTGTCGGCCACCCTGGTCATCCCATCCTGGCTGCCCGCGCCGTCCGCCGAAGACCTCCGCCGGCAGAGGCTGGGCGGCAAGCCGTCCCGGATCGGCGGGTGGACGCCCGCGCAGGTGTCCGAGAAGTGGACGGCGCGCGAGTGGGACGTGACACAAAACGTGAAGGGGCCGGGGGACTACGCGCTCCTGCTGGACTACGAGGGCGGCGCGAACGCCTTGGCGACGAGCGAGGCGGCCCTCCTTTCCGGCGACCGGCCACTGGCCCGTGACGGGCACGACGGCTGGACGGGGGTCCAGAATCACGGCCGCGTCTACCACCTGACGCTGACGACCTACGATCCCGCCGCCAAGTACACCCTCCGGGTACGGCTCCGCAGCGACGGCGGGGCGGACTCGCGCGGCGCTCTCTACCTCGCCGGGCCGCAGAACCAAACGGCCGCCAAAGGCAGGCAGGAATAGCCGCCACGGTGGGCGAACTGTAGCAAACTCAACCACTGAGGGGAGAACGACAATGCAGTATGTAAGTTTAGGACGGACGGGCCTCAAAGTCAGCCGGCTCTGTCTCGGCACGATGAACTTCGGGCCGCAGACGACCGAGGAAGACAGTTACCAGATCATGGATCATGCCCTGGAGCTGGGCATCAACTTCTGGGACACCGCCGACGTCTACGGCTGGAAGCAGGGCGAGGGCTACACCGAGCAGATTTTGGGCCGCTACTTCGCCCAGGGCGGCGGACGGCGCGAAAAAGTCGTCCTCGCCACCAAAGTCTTCGGCGGCATGAGCACCTCGGACAACAAGGACTGGCCGAACACCAACCGCCTCTCGGCTTTGCACATCCGCAAGGCGTGCGACGACAGCCTGAAGCGTCTCAGGACGGACTACATTGACCTGTACCAGATGCACCATGTAGACCGCGAGACGCCCTGGGACGAGATTTACCAGGCGTTCGAAGTGCTGGTGCAGCAGGGCAAGGCGCTTTACTTCGGGTCGTCCAACTTCGCCGGCTGGCACATCGCGCAGGCATCCGAGATCGCGAAGCACCGCCATTTCCTCGGCCTGGTGTCCGAGCAGAGCCACTACAACCTGAACGTCCGCAAGCCGGAGCTAGAGGTGATCCCCGCCTGCCGGCAGTACGGCCTGGGCCTGATCCCCTGGTCGCCGCTGGCCGGCGGTCTGCTCGGCGGCATCCTGCAAAAAGAAGCCACGGGCCGGCGGTCGGGCATGGACATCGAGGCCCAGCGCCCCAAGCTGGAGAAGTGGGAGGGATTGTGCAAAGACCTGGGGGAGAAGCCCGCCGATGTCGCCCTGGCCTGGCTGCTGCACAACCCGGTCGTGACGGCCCCCATCATCGGCCCGCGCACGATGGAGCAGCTCACCGGCTCCCTGCGCGCGCTGGAGATCACGATCAGCGAGGAGACGACAAAGAAACTGGACGAGATCTTCCCCGGCTACAAAACGGCGCCTGAAGACTATGCGTGGTGAGATGAAGCAAGGAACGGGAAAGCGCCGGGCATCCACCCGGCGCTTTCTTTGTTACAAGGGCCTGACCCGGCCTAAAGGCCGGGCCTATTCGGAGGGGCGCAGGGCAATCGCCTATAAAGGGCAACCACGGGGAGGGAGGAGGGCAACCACGGGGAGGGAGGAGGGCAACCACGGGGAGGAAGAAGGGCAACCACGGGGAGGAAGAAGGGCAACCACGGGGGGTTGCCCCTACGCGCCTCGTGATCCGTTGTCACCCGTAGGGGCAGGCCCCCGTGCCTGCCCTCTGTCCCCCGTGCCTGCCCTGCCTTGACGGCTATATGCAATTGCCCTGTGAAGGGGCGGCCCGCCGGCGGAGCCGGGCATAGCCTGGCCCTTTAGGGCCAGGGAGGCTCTTTCGCGCGATGTCCGCTGCCTGCCCCAGCAGCCCGTCGTCGAAGGCGATCAGCGCGTGCAGCAGGGTCGTTTCCTGCCGCAGACGCCACTAGAACTTGTCCTATGCGGGCACGCCCATGCCCCGGATGCCGCTTTCCAGTCCGCCCAGCCGTTCCTGCCACTGCCCCAGGCGGCGCAGCTTTGCCATCACTTCCGCCGATGGATAGGGCTGATCGCGGGTCGCGGGCGGCAGGAAGCGCCGCCGGTAGTCGGCTTCGAGCAGCCGCAGGGTCTGGGCGGCCTGCATCAAGGCGTCCGAGGCCCGCTGGCGCACCGACAGGTCGCCTGCCCGCGCCGGGCTTGCCTTGTCATAGAAGTTATACCGCCGCCCGCCAGCAGCGCCTGGAGGCGCTGGGTGACGGGGCTGCGGCTCGGCGCGTCGCTCATGGCAAGTTCCTCGGCAGGACCGTCTCTGTCGCAGCATCGAGGTTGATGGTTCCCCCAGCGCCCAGCGCGCTGGTCTTCGGGACAGTTCCATTCGTCATCGTAATCGTGTAGCGGTTGGACAAAAGCCTGTAGGTTCCTGTGAGGGCTTTCCCAAACCGCAATCTGTAGGAGCCGACCGGCTGGTCGGCAAACCCGAGCACTCCGCCGCCGACTCCGGCCGTCCATGTCGCCGCCACCGGCCGCCAGCGGCCTCCCAGATTCCGGGCGAGGGTCACATTGCCGGAGAGGCGGCTTGTTGTCCGAACGATAATGTCGGAAAAAGATCGTTTTGCCGTGAAGGCAGCCCCCAGGCGTCCTATCGCGCCGGTTCCCGTTTGGGTGACAGGCTCAAGCGCGGCGCGACAGGTATAGCGGCCATTCCGGTGATACCAGCCGACGGAACCCGTCGCGGGCGTCAGAATGATCCGGTATTCTCCGGCGTTTTGAGCAGGCACCGGAATATAACAGTACAGCTTCGGGTAGCGAACCGTCACCCAGGCGGATGCGACGCTGCCCCAAGCGTCGCCGCGCCGTCGTTGAAGTTCGACGGCAAGGCTGGCTAGGGGAGCGCCGACAGTTGTCAGGCAGAAGCCGATCTTGTTGAATGGCGCCCCGGCGGTGAACGCCTGCGCCGTCGCGGCGGTGAGAGGCGCGGCTTGATTCAGAGGGTTAGCCTGATGAAACGGAGCGACATCCGTGACGATTTGCCCGCGCGACACCCGTATGTCATAGGAAGATGAGCCGTAATTCACAGCGCGGCTTGTCAAAAACAGGAGTGACGTCGGTAAGTTCGGCGAGCAATACAGGCCATCCGCGTGGGGGCTGATCCCCATGAAGCCGTACAGCGGGGCCGTGCCGTTCAGGCCGTTCTCCGGGCCGTCCGCCGGCCCGACTTCCAGATAATTCTCTCCAGAAGCATTGGTCGGGTGGTGGACATCTTCGGTGAACAGAAGCGGATCGCCTGCCACCCGGTAAAGCATGTCGGCGAACTTCCGCCAGGCGCTGTCGGCGTCAAGCCACTTCAAGCGGGCCATGACATCGTAGTAGTTCACCCAGAGCATCGCGCCGCCGTCCTCCACGAGTGCCCCATAGCCCATCGTGGAACCGCGCAGGCTCTTCGAGACGGACCAGAAATCCCAATCATCGTCCGGGATCGGAGCCGTGTTGGAGCGCGGGGCGACGACGCACTGGTAGATGTTCGTGCTCCCTTTATGCCCTCCCATCACTGTAGGGCAGGCGGTTCCGTTGTCGAGCCAGTCGAAGATACGAGAGGCGTCGGATGCACTGCCAAGCCCCCGCGAAAGAGCTTCCAGATTGAGATAGGTAAAGCCGTAGTCGTGGAGAGCGCCCCGGCTGTCCTTCCAGCCGGCGTAGCGCCCGGTGCTCTTGTTCCAGAGCGCGGCGTCGAACTGTGCCGGGAAACGCCGCGCCTGTGCCGCATAGGCGGCCGCTTGCGCCTTGTTGCCGAGAGCGGTTTCCAGCGCGGCCATGTCTTGCAGGGCCGTGTAATATCCTTCCTCGATCCATGTCACCTGGCCGCCCTCCCGGTAGCAGTCCATATAGGTGACATTGGGGCCTGTATTCGAGAGGCCCGTATAGACGCCGGGGCAGACCAGCAGCCCGCGCCGGCCATTCATCGTGTCCGCCATGTAGCCCATGACGGCTTCGGCCTTCGGCTGCATTTTTCGGAGGAACGTGAGATCCCGCGACCACAGGTAGTCGTTATAAACGGCGCAAATAAAGCGCGGCATCTGGTCAAAGTGCGGATGCGGGCAGAGCCAGAATTCGGAGCCGTTGGACGGCCACACATAACCGGGGGACTGCGCCCCTGCGGCATTGAGGCCCGTGATGTTTGCGTCCAGCAGCAAGCGGCGCTGGGCAGCCTTATCCCCGAGGTCGCTCGTCCAGCTGATCTTGAGACTGTTCCACTCGTACCAGTCGGATGAGCCTAAGAGCGCCGACCAATTTGCCTTATGGCCGGCTGTGATTTGCCCCAGCCCTTGCAGCGTCCAATAGTCGTTCAAGATTTTCGTGACGTAACCCTGATCCGTCTCGTACTGCGGCGCCTGCTCGTACTGCGGCGCCTGCGCGCGAGACGGCGTGAGCGGGAGCGCCAGCATCAGGGCAAGAAGAAGCAGGGCAAGAAGAAGCAGGGTTCGGACTTTGACGACCATCTCTAGGAACGGCCTCCGTAGAACGCCTGCTGAATGGAGCCGAACAGCACGCTCTGGGGCGTGTCCACGGGGCACTGCCCAGTCTCGTAGACGTTGAGGATCGCGCCCCTGGATTTCAGGACGCAGAAGGGGTTGCTTTCGACGGTGAGGAGCGAGCCGTTGACGATGTCGTTGTTGGGGTAATGCCGGAGCAGGACGTTCGGCCCCATGACCTCCTGCCCCGAAGGGTCGAGTGTCGAGATAACGCTGTGGATACCGGCCATGATGGTTCCTCCTGAGAACGGGAGCAGGCGGCCAGAGGGAAAGGATTGTCTCCGCGCAGGCGGAGACGTGGCGCTCCGCCACGCAACGGCGAGTTTTCTCGCTCGCTGACTCGCTCGCTGACGCTCTTCTGCGTAACATCAGTCAGTTATATCCACAACAAGGGCAGGTATATCTCATAGCCGAGCCTATTGTACCACAGGCGGGTCGGGTACAATAGACTCCATGAGCGAGCGTTTGGACATTATCCTGTTTGGGATTGACCCGACGGAAAAGATCGTGGCGGTGGAGACGGCGGACCGGGAGGCGACGCTGTTTGTCCGCGAGGGCGAGGAGACGGTGACGCGGTCCGTGCCGTTCGTGCCGTGGCTGGCGACGGACAAGGAGCGGCACTTTCCCGGCACGGAGACGACGGAACTGGACGGGGACGGCTACAACTGGCTCCTCCGGTTCCCACAGGGCTGGCGCGCGTATCAGGACGCCAAGCGGACGCTGCGGGACGAGCACGCCGGAGTCTGCCAGTACGGCAGCGCCATCAAGCAGTTTTTAGTGGCGTCGGGGCAGACGCTCTTCAAGGGCATGGCCTTTGACGACTTGAAGCGGCTGCAAGTGGACATCGAGACGACGACGCTGGACCCGAGCGGGCCGGATGCGTGCATCTTCATGATCAGCATCTCCGACAACCGGGGCTTTTCCGAAGTGCTCATCGGCGAAGAGCCGGAGATGCTACGGCGCCTGCTGCACATCGTCGAGACGCGCGACCCGGACGTGGTCGAGGGGCATAATTTTTATTCGTTCGACCTGCCCTACCTGCTTGCCCGCTGCGCCGCGCATGACATCAGCCCGACGTTCGGGCGCAGGAACTCCCCCGCCGTCATGGGCGCCCCGCGCAACTGCGCCATCGGGACCAACGCGCGGCAGTTCACGCCGGTCTATCTGTACGGGCGGCACATTCTAGACACCCTGCTGCAAGTGCAGCGGTTCGACTGGTCGCGCGGGCAGGTGTCCTCGTATGGGCTGAAAGAGTGCGCGCAGACCTACGGCATCGCGCCGCCGGACCGCGTGTATCTGGACCGGGGTGAGATCGTGGACATCTTCCACAGCGACCCCGAAAAGGTCAAGACGTACGCCGCCCAGGACGTGCAGGAAACCTCGGCCCTGGCCGCCCTGGTCGCGCCGACCGAGTTCTACCAGACCCAGATGATCCCCGACTCGTACCAGAACGTCGCCGTGACCGGCAACGGGGAGAAGATCAACGCCATTTTGCTGCGCGAGTATCTGCGCCAGGGTCGGGCCATCGCCAAGCAGAAGGCCCCCCAGCCCTACCCCGGCGGCTACACCGAGGTGCGCGTCACGGGTGTGGTCAAGCCCATCGTCAAAGCCGACGTCGAAAGCCTCTATCCGAGCCTGATGCTGACGCAGAAGATCGGCCCGGCCTCGGACACGCTGCAAATCTTCCTGCCCCTGCTGTCCGACCTGACCCAGCGGCGCTTGGAGGCCAAAGGGCAGCTCAAAAAGACGCCAAAGGACACGCGGGAACACGCCTACTGGGACGGGCTGCAAAACTCGTTCAAGTCGCTCATCAACTCGTTCTACGGCTACATCGGCGGCCCATTCTACTTCAACGACTACCTCGCCGCCCGGCAGGTGACGGAGGCGGGCCAGGCCATCGTCAAGCAGATCGCGGCGGAACTCGAAGCGCAAGGCGCGCGCGTGATTGAGATTGACACGGACGGCGTTTATTTCCAGCCGCCCGCCGAGGTCAAGACCGAGGCGGACGAGCTGGCTTACGTCGAGCGCATCGGGGCGTTGCTGCCGCCGGGAATTCGGTTGGCCCACGACGGCTCGTATGCCGCCATGCTCTCGCTGAAGATGAAGAATTACGTCCTGGTCGAGCCGAACGGCCACAAGATATTCAAAGGCTCCTCGCTGCGCTCGCGGGCCGATGAGCGCTACGGCCGCCGCTTCCTAACCGACGCCGTAAACTTGCTGCTGGACGAGGAGCCGGACAAGCTCTCGCACCTTTACACGGAAATGATTGACAAGATCGAGGCCGGGCAGATGCCCATCGAGCAGCTTGCCAAGCGCGAGCGGGTCACGGACAAGCTGCTGTCGTCCGAGCTGCGTAAGCGCGCCGCCGACGCCATCAAGGGCGCGGGCATCAATCAAGGCGAGTTCGTCGCCCTGTACCAGAAGAAAGACAAGTCGCTCGGTCTGGTGCAGGATTACGCCCACGACGAGGACACGGACTACTACGCCCAAAAGCTCTACAAGTTCGCCGGGCGCCTCCGCGAAGCCGTCGGCGAAGACCACTTTGACGCGCTGTTCCCCAAGCCCGTCCCCGCCGCCAAGCGCCCCGACCCGTCGCAGATGACGATGGATTTGTTTGGTTAAGACACATGGCCGTAACAATCCTTGACATCCGCGATGCAGCCAGAAACGCCGGACTGTCTGGGCATCCTGTTTGCGTCCATGCATCCCTGCGCCCCTTTGGCTGGGTGGAAGGCGGGGCACAGGCCGTCGTGGAGGGCCTTCTTGCCGAAGGGTGTACGGTGCTGGTGCTCACACTCAGTTTCATGTTCTCCTCCCCGCCTCCTCCCGGACGGCGGCTGGCTCAGAACGCAGTGAATTACGAGAGGTACACAGGTCAGCCCATCAATGCCGGGCCGGTCTACTCACCTGACACTCAGGAGGTAGAGCGCGGAATGGTCGGCGCCGTTCCAGCCGCAGTCGTCGCCATGCCCCTGCGCGTCCGGGGCAACCACCCCCGCGCCTCCTTCACAGCGATCGGCCCGCTGGCGAGTCAGTTAATCGCGGGGCAGTCCCCACAGGACGTATATGCACCACTGCGCGCGTTGGCTCAGGCCGACGGTTTTGTCGTGCTCATGGGAGTCGGTTTGGATAAAATGAACTTCCTCGCCCACTACGTCGTTGCCACCCGATTCTTGTCCCCTCCCACACCGTTGCCGCCCTATGTCGTCGGCAGCACCCTTCCCGATCTCCTCCCGCTGGCTGCCGGCCGCGTCCGCCTGCGTCCGGCTCTGGTCGAGCGTCAGCCCGCGCGGGCCACCGAGGAGCAGGCTTTGCGCGCGGGCATTTTGGTGCATCTGGCGACGGACGCCGCGTTCCACAAGACTCCCGCCTTTGCCGAGGCGCAGGCCGAGGTCGGCCGCATCTTGGCGCAGACGACCTTTGAGGGCATCCGCGTCCGGCGCTTCTTTCTAGCGCACGTCCTGACCGAACTGGCCCTCGATGCCGTCCTGCTGCGGAGCGACCCGACCGTGGCCGATGACTTCTACGCGGCGTTCGCCGCTGCGAACCGCGCCGTGATCACGCGGTGGACAGAAACGGCAGTCGGCCAGCCGCTGCCGGACTTGCCTGCCGTGCTGACGCGCTTCGCCAGGTCACAGTATTTGTACCAGTATCGGGAGGATGAAGGCGTGGCGACGGGGCTGTCCCGCTTGTGCGCGCGGGCACGGCAGGACACGTTTGAAGGCAAGAACTACACGCGCTTGGTAGTCGTCGTGGGGCAGACGGTCGCGGCTCTGGAAGGGCGGGCGGAGGGGCTGCTGGCGGAGACGGCGGAGGCGCTATTTTGAGGGGAACCCCTCCCGTCCGAAGACCCCCTCCCGGCTCACGAGTTCGCCACCCTCCCACGAGTTCGCCACCCTCCCCTGTTAGGGAAGGGCAACCATAAGCAGGAGGCAGTGCCTCTCGTCGAGCGGCAAGGGCTTCCGTCCTCTCCTAAGCTAGACTTTATCCATTAGGCAGCATAGCAAAGTGCCTCCGTCAGAGGCTCTAGCCAAACGGCCATTGGTTTTGGAATATCATGTTTCTCCAGCGACATGCAAAAACGCTGTCGCCACAGGCGCCGCCGCACGAAAGCCAGGGCGTCCGAGAAGGTCGGTCTCTCCTTGATGTACCAAGCCGCCTGTCGGGGCGGCTCCTTCTCCATGTGCGGGTGAGCCAGTAGCGTCACTACGGAGAACAAGCCCAGCAACGCAGGCGTCGTGCGCGCGATGGCTTGGTCATTCCATTGCCGCTGCGTCTCCACACCTAGATGAGTACGCACTTGCTGAAACGTGACTTCCACCTGCCAGCGGGAGAGGAACCAAGACACAACCTGCTCCGGCGCAGCTTCTAAGTCAGTGCAGAGCAAGGCCTGCGGCTCGAAATTCCCTCGGGGGTCACGGATCAGCACCCAGCGCAGCGGCACTGGCTCCATGCCACTATGGCTCCATGCCACTATGATACCAAACCGCCGTTTGTGAGACGATCTCGATCTGACGCTCATTTTGCCCGTACCAGCAGGCAATCGTCAGTATCGTCAGTGCTGTCCAAGGGGTCGCGGCCTCACCAAGCTTGTGCGCCAGCGTCGGCAGGCGTTTCCCCTTCTTGCGCGGGCGACCTGTCTGCCCAGGCTTGCGCTCTGGGGCTGGCTCGTACAAGGCAGCATCCAGACGCAGGCGCGTCACCATCGTGACCCCGAACCGCTTCTGCTGGCAGCAGTGCAATAAGTCCAGCACAGCATACCCGGCGTCGGCGACCACGACGAGAGGGCGCTCAGGCAGCCAGCGTCGCACTTGCCGGAGCATCTGCCGCGCCCAGTCCGTCAGCTTCTTGTGGCGCTTCTGTCGCGCCTCATGGTAGCGCTCCGAGGGAGCAAGCACGCTCAAGAAAGGCAGTGCCCAGACCCGCCCGGCCCAGGAGACGGGACACAGCAGCATGAGGCTGATCCAACGCAGGCCGCTGCTCTTGACGAAGAAGCTATGGCTGGAACGGACGGCATCACGGTAGATGCCTTTGGCAGCGATCTTGGCCCCACGCCGTCTTTCCAAGGTCTCGTCAATGCCCATTACCAGTGGCCCTGTAGGAGCGAATGTCTGAACAAGCAGGCGCAGCAAGACTTTGGCGGCTCGACGACTGGACCAGACTGCACGGTTTAGGACGCGGTGGTAGTTCTGAAAGTGCTTTTCCTTTGCCAGTCCCATCGCGCGTAGAGCATTGGTGATGGTGCGGCCTCCGGGCGTCAAGATGGCCCCTGTCACCAAGACTTGCACAGATCACCAAGACTTGCACAGAGGCGAAAGTGCGTGCTGAAAACAATGGGGCAAATGCGGCGAGAATGGCTATAATATCGTCAGGCAGGGTGGGCATGGCAGAAACCTCTCTTGGCGGATTGGTTCTGTAAGCTTACCCTGTCTGCCCGACAGCCTAAAATGGATAAAGTCTAGCTTAGAGTGTGTAAAGAAAGTCAGCACCTGGGTAGTCTAGGCTCAACCTGGGTAGTCTAGGCTCAACCTGGGTAGTCTAGGCTCATGGAACGCTTACCCTAGGCCAGTGATCTGGGCCAGTGATCTGGGCCAGTGATCTGACCGATGCCCAGTGGCAGACGATCCAGGAAGTCCTTCCCCCCGCCAAAGGCGGGCGAACCGGGCGGCGGCGCAAGTACCCGCTGCGCAAGTACCCGCTGCGGGAGATAGGGAACGCCGTCTTCTACCAGGCCCGCACCGGCTGTGCCTGGCGGCTCCTGCCCCATGACTTCGCGCCCCATGACTTCGCGCCCCACGACTTCGCGCCCCACGGCGACGGCTAGGACCACTTCCACCGCTGGCTGGGACCACTTCCACCGCTGGCGCGACGGCGGCCTGATCGAGCGCGTCCAGGACGCCCTGCGCCAGAAGGTGCGCGTCCAGGAGGGCCGGGAGCCTACTCCTTCGGCGGCGATCATCGACAGCCAGTCGGTAGCCAGTCGGTAGCCAGTCGGTGAGGACGCCGCAAAAAGGGGAGCCAACGGCTATGACAAGGGCAAGAACGTCAAGGGCAAGAACGTCACATCGCCGTGGACACCCTGGGCCTGATCCTGGCCGTGGTGGTGCATAGCGTCGGCGTCCAGGACTACCACGGTGCCCGGCTGGTGAGGATGAGACTGCACGGTGCCCGGCTGGTGAGGATGAGACTGCTGGGCCGTTTCCCACGCCTGTCGTTCTTCTGGGCTGACGGCGGCTATGACAAGGGCGCTCTGAGCGAAAGGGCGCTCTGAGCGAAAGGGCGCTCTGAGCGAAAGGGCGCTCTGAGCGACTGGGCCGCGCGCTTTCTGGGCCGCGCGCTTTGTCGGCTGGATCCTCTTGTCGGCTGGATCCTCTTGTCGGCTGGATCCTCCAGATCGTGCCTAAGCTCGAGGGACAGACTCGAGGGACAGAAAGGCTTCGTCGTGCTGCCACGCCGCTGGGTGGTGGAGCCCACCTTTGGGTCGTGGAGCCCACCTTTGGGTCGTGGAGCCCACCTTTGGGTCGTGGAGCCCACCTTCGCCTGGCGGGGCAAGTTGCGCCGTCTGTTCAAGGACTTCGAGGAGCGCGAGCAGAGCAGCGAGGCCTGGATACGCATCGCCATGATCCACATCGCCATGATCCACATCGCCATGATCCACATCGCCATGATCCACATCGCCATGATCCACATCATGTCCAGAAGGCTGACCGTCAAAAGGCTGGCGAAGGGTACATGAACCCACTTTCTTTACACACTCTAATAGACCTATCATCTAGACATTTCACATAACGCTTGGTAGCCATGCTTGTCCAAAAGTGAACAAGGGAACTGCGTCGTGTTCAGATGCGCCTCGAAGGCATCGGCTGGCAGTTTCGCAAACCCAT
>JAABUJ010001240.1_pt1 | contig 38927 bp, 32 predicted proteins | sample 5559131 | NCBI WGS metagenome assembly JAABUJ01 (sample SAMN10711875, study PRJNA513366) | rock metagenome | isolation source: Antarctica rocks | place: Antarctica: Victoria Land, Mt New Zealand nord | collected 2016-01-07 | reverse complement strand
CACCAGCGCGAGGGAGCCGAGCGCGTGCGCCGCGCCGCGCGTCGTGGGGCCACCGCCGCCCTGGACCAGGGTCTCGCCCTGGCCGGGCTGTGGCTGCGCGACGTGGCCTGCGTGGTCGAGGGGGCGGTCGAGGTCGTCCACGCCACCGATCGCCTGAGTGAGCTCGGCGCCGACGCGTCCGGGCGCGACCCTCATCGCCTGCGCGCCGGTGTGGAGCTCGTCGATGACACCCGCCGGCGGTTGGCCCTCAACGTCAACGAGGAGCTGGCCTGTGAGGCGCTGGCCTACCGCCTGGCCCGCGAGCTGGTGCGCTCCTCCGTCGCCGGCGCACGCCAACAGGGTTAGCATGGGCGCCTAACCGGCGCCAGAGGGTACGCCGCCGAGGGAATACGGGAGAGCCGAAATGTCTGAGGATCGCCTGACGCCGCTGGACGCCTCGTTTCTGCATCTGGAGGAGGCCGCCTCGCACATGCACGTCGCGTGCGTGATGATCTTCGAGGGCGACCCACCGCCCTATGACCACCTGGTGGGCACAGTCGAGGAGCGCCTGCACCTGGTGCCGCGCTACCGCCAGAAGCTCGCCACCGTCCCCCTGGGCCAGGCCCGGCCCAAGTGGATCGACGATCCCGGCTTCGACGCCCGTTACCACATCCGGGTGAGCTCGCTGCCGCGTCCGGGCAGCGAGTATGAGCTGCAGGTCCTGGCCGGGCGCGTGTTCTCCCAGCGCTTGAACCGCGACAAGCCGCTGTGGGAGATCTGGCTGGTGGAGGGTCTGGAGGGCAACCGCTTCGCGATGCTCTCAAAGACCCATCACGCCCTGGTGGACGGCATCTCGGGGTTGGACATCCTCAGCGTGCTCTTCGCCCCCGAGCAGGAGGCCGACGAACACGAGCAGTGGACCCCGCGCCCCGCGCCCTCTCAGATGGGCCTTCTCACCGAGGCCCTGTGGGAGCGCACCACCCGGCCCGCCGAGCTCATGCGCCCGGTGCGCGCCCTGCTGCGCCGCCCCCGCCAGGTGCTGCGCACCGTCGTCGAGACCGCCGTGGGGGTGGGAGCCATGGCCTGGGCGGGCCTGCAGCCTGCCCCTCACACCCCCTATAACGATCACATCGTCGGCTCTGACCGTCGCTTCGTTTGGGTGCGCGGCTCCCTGCAGGACGTCAAGGAGATCAAGAACTCCCTGGGGGGGACGGTCAACGACGTCATGCTCACCATCGTCGCGCGGGCGCTGCGCCGTCACCTCATCCGCCGCGAGCTCGACGTCGAGGGCCTCGTGCTCAAGGCCTTTGTCCCCGTCAGCGTCCGCGCCGAGGATCAGCGCGGCACCCTGGGCAACCAGGTCTCGGGACTGGTGGCGCCGCTGCCCGTGGGCTGCGCCAACGCCGCCGACTGCATGGGCCAGATCGGCGAGGCGATGCGCGACATCAAGGAGTCCGGCCAGGCCGTCGGCGCGCAGGCCCTGACCGAGCTGGGGGGCTTTGCTCCGCCCACCCTGCTCACCCAGGCCGGGCGCCTGATCGCCCGCCAGCGCTTCATCAACCTGGTGGTCACCAACGTCCCCGGTCCCCAGTCGGCCCTGAACTTCGCAGGACGCGAGCTGCTGGACATCTTTCCCATGGTTCCCCTGGGCACCAACCTCGGCCTCGGCGTGGCCATCCTCTCCTACCACGGCACCATCAACTTCGGCCTGGTCGGCGACTTCGACGCGATGCCCGATCTCGAGGACCTGGCCGATGACTTCACGGCGGCGATCCACGAGCTCGCCGAGGCCGCCGGGGTCAACGTGCGATCCGTCCAGCGGGGGAGCACCGGCGCGGGGGCCTCGGCCACCTCCGCCGACGCAAACGGTCACGTCAACGGCAACGGTCGCGGGAACGTCGTCTCTCTGCCGCCGCCGCGGCGCCGGCGCGTGCGCGGGGAGGACCGCGGGGCGCGTGCGGGCTCAAGGACCGGGCCCTCCGCCGCCGAGGCAGCCCGCCGCGGCGACGCCAAGACCCCGTCGGGTGCCACCGGCCCGCCGGCCTCAGCCGCCGCCGGTGGGCCCGAGGCTGAGCTCGTCGCCGAGTCAGCCGAACCCGCAGCGCAGCGGGGCGCCGGCGCCCGGCTTCGCGTGCGCGAGCCGTGGTCGGGTTACGGGCGCATGAAGGCGGCCGACATCGTCGACCGTCTGGCGGGCGCCGACGAGGAGCTGGTGGCCATGGTCAGCCTCTATGAGACCCGCCACCGCGGTCGGCGCCGAGTGCTCGCCGCCACCGAGCGCGCGCTCAAGGCCTGAATGGCCCACCCCGCCTCCTCACCGGGCCCGGCGCTCCTGGAGGATGTCGCCTGGGACCTTCAGCCCCTGGTCGACGGCGCCGGCGCCGAGGGCGTGCGCGCGCTGCTCGCCCAGGCGCTGGAGCGCGCCGACGCCTTTGCCTCACGCTATGAGGGTCACGTCGCCGGGCTCGACGCCGGGGAGCTGCTCGGCGCTCTGGAGGAGCTCGGCGCCATCTATGAGCTCGAGGGACGCGCCGGCTCCTACGCCTCACTTGACTACTCCCTCAAGACGTCTGACCCCGCCCGGGGGGCCCTGCTGGCCCACGTCCAGGAGAGCGAGACGGCGCTGGCCACCCGGCTGCTGTTCTTCGAGCTCGAGTGGGTGGCCGTCGATGACGCCAGCGCCGACCAGCTGCTGGAGTCTGACGCGCTGGCCCCCCACCGCCATCACCTCCACACCGCCCGCCGCCAGCGCCCCTACCTGCTCTCCTCACCCGAGGAACGCATCCTCGCCGAGAAGGAGCTGACCTCCGCCTCGGCGTGGTCGCGACTGCACACCGAGCAGCTGTCCTGCCTGCGCGTCGCCCTGCCCGAGCAGGCGCGCACCGCCGAGGACCCCGAGGGCCCCGTGAGCCTGGAGATCGCCCTCAGCCGTCTGCAGGACCCCAGCCGCCAGACACGCCGGGCGGCGGCGGGGGCGATCACCGAGGCCCTCCAGGACGGTCTGCGGGTGCGCAGCTTCATCTTCAACACCCTGCTGGCCGACAAGGCCACCACCGATCGCCTGCGCCGCTTCCCCCACTGGCTGTCGTCGCGCAACCTGGCCAACGAAGCCTCCGACGCGTCGGTGGACGCGCTGGTGGCCGCCGTGCAGGCGCGCTATGACTTGCCCCAGCGCTGGTATCGCCTCAAGGCGCGGCTGCTGGGACTCGACCGACTCGCGGACTATGACCGCTCGGCCCCCCTCGGTGACGCCGAGGATGAGATGGCGTGGGAGCCCGGCGCGGCGCTGGTCCTCGATTCCTATAAGAAATTCTCACCCCGTCTGGGCGAGCTGGTGGCCGGCTTTCTCCAGGGGGGCTACATCGACGGTCCCGTGCGCCCGGACAAGCGCGGGGGCGCGTTCTGTGCCTACACCGTACCCTCGGCTCACCCCTACATCCTGCTCAACTACACCGGGCGCCGGCGCGACGTGCTCACTCTCGCCCACGAGCTCGGCCACGGCGTCCACGCCGCCCTGGCGCGTCCCCAGGGGATCTTTCACTTCTCCACCCCCCTCACCGTGGCCGAGACCGCCTCGACCTTCGGCGAGCAGCTGGTCTTCGAGCGCCTCCTCGCCGACACCCCCGACCCGCGGGCGCGGCTGACCCTGCTGGGCCAGTCCCTCGACGACGCGGTGGCCACCGTGTTTCGCCAGGTGGCGATGAATCGCTTCGAGGACGCCTGCCACACCGCCCGGCGCACCGAGGGCGAGCTGTCGGTCGACCGCTTCGGGGAGCTGTGGATGGACAGCCAGGGCGCCATGCTCGGCGACAGCGTCGAGCTCACGCCGGGGTATTCGAGCTGGCACAGCTACGTGTCGCACTTCATCGCCGTCCCCGGCTACGTCTACGCCTACGCCTACGGCCAGCTGCTCGCCCTGTCGGTCTATGAGGCCTACCGTGAGCAGGGTGAAGAGCTCGTGCCCCGACTGCTGGACATGCTTGCCGCCGGCGGGTCGCGCTCCCCCGAGGAGCTCGCCGCCATGGTGGGCCTCGACCTCACCGACCCCGGATTCTGGGCCCGCGGCCTGGCCCTCATCGAGGCCCAGCTCGACCAGGCCGAGGCCGCCGGCCAGGCGCTGTCTCACTAGTCGGACTTACCGAGGACCACAAGTGGTCCTCCTAGCGCGGGGCGGTCATCGCCGGGAAGCGATCCGCCACGGAGTGGGGGCTGGCCAGATCGACGCCGTCGGGAGTGTTGAGGTAGCCCGGGCGCCGGCCGGGCTGACCGGTGTGGCCGTACTGCCACACGATGCGATTGGTGTGGGGGTCGATGACGATGACCCGGTGGTTGTAGTCGTCGTTGAGCAGGACGTCGCCGTTGGGCAGCGGCAGGGCCAGCGAGGGCTTGTTGAGCGCGTCACCCGGTCGCAGGGGGGCATAGCGCCACAACAGGCTCCCGGTGGGGGTGAAGGTCTCCACCGCCCCCGGGTTGACGTAGTCGACGCTGAGCAGCTGGCCGGGTGAGACCTCGTTTGAGTCAGAGGGGTAGGAGAAGCCGGGGGGATGGGCGGTGGCCTGAACGTGGCCGGCACCGTCGAGGAGGTCGACCCAGTCGCCGTTTATCTCGGTGATGACAAAGCCGCCCTGCTGGCGGGGAAACGCTCCGTTGGGGCTGGCATAGCTGAGCGGCGGATCGTGCTGACAGCTGCCGGTCTGGCCCAGTTGGTGGGCCACCTGGTGGGCGGGGGGGTGCACGACGATCAGCCGACAGTTCTTGATGTCGGCGGAGAACAGGTCACCGGCGCGGGTCAACATGGCGTCGTCGGGGTTGAACAGATGGTTGGCCCCCGCCCCCGACACCCCCGGCGTCCCGTAGCGGTAGACGAGCCGGTGGCTGGCCACGTCGATAACCGAGACCGCGAAGTCGTCCTCTTCGGTGGCCACGATCTGGCGCCCGTCGGGGCTGTAGAAGGCGTCGTCGGGAACCTTGAAGCTCTCACCCGGGCGCAGGTCGCCGGGGCGCGGGAACTGCCACGCGATCTGCCCTCGGGGCGTGAGGACGAGCAGGCGGTCGTTGGCCCGGTCGGCGATCAGCAGGTTGCCGGGCAGCACCCCGGGATCAGAGCCGGGCGCCAGGTAGCCGGGTCCCGTGACGGGTCCGATGGCAGCGGCGCGCCCGAAGCCGTGGCGATCGTTGCCGGCGCGGCGTGCGGGGGAGGCGGCGTTGCCGGCGCTGCGGTGGGTGCCGGCGTCGTCGCCATCGGCGGCGCTGGCCAGACCGGCGACCAGGGAGACCAGCGCGACCGCGATCAGGGCGCCCAGGCGCCGGCGCCGGGTGCGCACGCGGGTCCGCTGGGTCCGGCGGTGCTCGGTGGCGTGGGGGGGCAGGCCCTGCAGCCCGGGCGGGGGGCGCCGGCGAGGCGGGATGGGGGGCAGAGGCCGGGGGGAGGGCATGGGAATGGGTAGCCGCGGTTTGCGCCGGCGGCGCGGGCTCGATACCTGCGCCATCAGCGCCCTGTGTCTGCGTCTGTGTCTCGGCCTCGGCCTCGGCCTGAAAAATAAGGAAATCAGGACCGGCGGTCGCTTGGGGGAGTCCCACGATCTGCCGGTGAGGAGGACGACGGAAAGGCTAGCGAACCGCCGCCGCCGGCCTTCGGGAGGGGTTGGCCGCCCACCGGCGCTCGCGCCGGTCGGCCGCGTCTAGAACAGCTGATGACCTCACCGGGCAAACCCCTATCCTGAGAGGTGCCGGGCCCCGCCGAGGACACGGACACTATGGCCGACGCCGAGAACGACAGCGAGAATCTGCGCCGCCTGCGGGCGGCCTACTCAGGCTTTGCCTCGGGAGACATTCCCACCCTGCTGGCCATCGCCCACTCAGACGTGCGCTGGGACGCCAGCGGAGCCCTGCTGCACGTGGGCACCTATACCGGCCACGACGGCGTCGTTCAGTACCTGCACTCCTTCGCCGAGCATTGGGAGGATTTCCTCCTGGAGCCCACCGATTTCTCTGAGCCCGCGCCTGACACTGCGGTCGTCGCCGGACGCATGATCGGCCGCGAGAAGCGCACCGGCCGGCTGCTGAGCTCGGACTTCGTCCACGAGATCCAGTTCCGCGACGGCCTGGTCAGCGAGATCCGGGTGCTCAGCGGCCAGCCTGTGGAGATGGGAAACGCCGCCTGAGCGTCCGTGAACCGGCTCACCGGGCGCCTCGGACGAGCTAGGCTTGAGGGCCGAAAGAGCCTGGGCCGGCGGGCGGCCCATGACCCACCGTCCTGAGTGGGGGAGGAGTGCGGATGCAGCGGCTGATGGTGTTGGTGGTGGTGGCAGCGAGCGTGCTCGTCGGGGCGTTGCCCGCGGGCTCGCCGGCCGCCGCGCGCGCGCCGAGCGTCTGTCCGGCCGGCGCGGGGGCCTGGCGGGTGGGTGCGTCCAAGGCTGACATCACTCCCACCCAGTGGCCGGTCGCCGAGGCCGCCTACGGCATCGGGCGCCTGGCGGTGGGGGCCGCCCATCCCTTCTACGCGCGAGCCATTGCCATCCAATCCTGTACCAACGGTCAGACGATCGTGCTCGCGGCGATCGACAGCCAGGGGTACTTCGCGGGCTACAAGGAAGACCCGCCGTCAACCTCGCTGACAGCGCCGAGCACCGGCTACGGGACTGCCGCCATCCGCCAGATCGTCGCCCAGGACACGGGTCTGCCCAGCGCCGACGTCCTTGTCGCCTCCACCCACACTCACAACTCCCCCGACAGCGTGGGGGTATGGGGCGGAGGCACGGTGGCCAGCAACAGGGCCCCCTACCTGGCCCGCGTCAAAGCTCAGACGGTCATGGCCATCGAGGCGGCGGTCGGCGCCCTGCGCCCCGCCCGCCTGAGCGTCGGCAGCGCCGATATCTCCGCCCTGCAGAGCACCCTTCCTCAGGTCGCCCGCGATCCCGCCGACTACCCGGTCGACCACACGCTGCGCGTGCTGCAGGCGACCGACGCCAATGACTGCTCACCTATCGCCACCCTGGTCAACGCCAGCGTGCACGCCACCGCGGCCGGGGAGATCGACGGGCCCAAGGGCGATCAGAGCAAGGGCCTGATCGACCCCGACTGGCCCGGGCGCGTGGCCGACTCCCTGGAGCGAGCGCTGCCCGGTGAGGGAGCCCTGGTCATGGCGGGTGCCCTCGGGCGCGTGCAGCCCGCCTTCCCCGCCCACACCGATCCCAAGTCCGTGGATCAGAGCGCCGAGGCCACCGCCTACGGCGCGATCATGGAGCGCCGCGTCCAGACCGCTCTCACCGACGCCCAGCCAGTGTCGCCCGGCCCGGTGGGAGTGGTCGAGGCTCACCTTCAGGAGGAGCTGGCCGAGCCCGCCCTGGTCCCGCTGTTCGCCGACGAAGCGGGCGTCTCTGATCCCCGGACCGGCAAGCTCGCCCTCGGCGGGCTCATGCGCTCCATCGTCGCGCCCTTCGCCGCCGGCCCTGCTCTCACCGCCGATCTGCAGACCTTCCGCGTGGGGGGCCTGCTCATGGCCGGAGTCCCGGGCGAGCCCTACCCGGAGGTGGCCACCGAGCTCGCCAAGCGCGTGCGGTCGGGCTCCTCGCCCTTCGTGTTTGCCCTGGCCGAGGATCAGCTCGGCTACACGCCGCCGGCCTTTGAGTACCCCGTGGTCGCGGTGCAGGACGGCAGCGACGAGGGCATCTTCACCATCAACTCCCACTTCGGCGACGACATCATCGCCCAGCACCTGAGCGCCGCCCAGGCGCTGTCCTTCCCCACCACCGCAGGCTACAACGGCGCCACCGCCGGCCCGGTTACGCCCCCCGATCAGAACGCGAGCTACGCGGCGCCATCCAGCCCGCCCGAGCCCCCCGAGAAGCCCCTGGCCCTGCCCTGCGGTGGCGCGGGCCGGGGAGGGATGGGCGCGGCGGTGACGGCCATCCCGGGGGTGGCCGCGGTGCGCCTGCCCAGTAGCCGCCGCTGCGTCAGCCGCCGAACGTTCACCATCCACCTCACCCGCCACCGCGGAGTGCGCATCCTCAGCGCGGCGGTGCTGGTGCCCGGCCATCGGCTGGCGGTGCGCTTGGGCCGGCGCCTGAGCACCTCGATCGATCTGCGTGGCCTGCCCCCGGGGCGCTTTCGCGTACGCATCGTCATCCGTTTGGTCAGCCGTGGTCACCGACGCACGCTGCGCATCACCCGCAACTACCGCACCTGCGTGGCGGGCCGGCGATGAATCGGTTGGGCATCACCGCCGCCACGATCAGACGCGTCGCGCTCCTGACCCTGTGCGCCCTGCTCGCCACCAGCCTGGCGGCGCTGGCCGGCGCCTCAGCTCAGGGGCCGGGCGCCGCGGGTGGCTGCCCGGCCGGCTCCGGTGCGTGGCGGGTGGGGTCGGCCAAGGCCGACATCACCCCCACCTTGTGGCCGGTGGGTGAGGGCGCCTACAGCATCGGACGCATGGCGGTGGGGGCCGCCCATCCCTTCTATGCCCGGGCGATCGCCCTTCAGTCCTGTGCCAACGGCCAGACCATCGTGCTCACCGCGCTCGACAGCCAGGGCTACTTCGCCGGCTACAAGGAGGATCCCGGTCCCGGCGTCGATGGCTTCGGGACGGCGGCCATCCGCCAGACCGTCGCCCGCGACACCGGGGTGCCCGTGGCCAACCTGCTCATCGCCGCCACCCACACCCACAACTCCCCCGACAGCGTCGGCGTATGGGGCGGGGGCACGGTGGCCAACAACAAGGCCCCTTACCTGGGGCGGGTCAAGGCCCAGACGGTGCTGGCCATGGAGGCGGCCCTGGCGGCACTGCGACCGGCCAACCTGCGGGTGGGCACCGCCGATGTGTCCAGCGCCCTGGGCACCTACTCCCAGGTGGCTCGCGACCCCGCCGACTATCCCACCGATCACGTCATGCGCGTGCTGCAGGCCACCGACGCGCGTAGCTGCGCGCCCATCGCCACCCTGGTCAACGCCGGTATCCACGCCGACATCGCCGGGCCGATCGAGGAGGGCCACGGCCAGCTCATCGACCCCGACTGGCCCGGACGCGTGGCCTCTGACCTCGAGCGCCAGCTCCCCGGCGACGGCGCCGTGGTCATGGCCGGCGCCGTGGGACGCACCGGGCCCAGCTTCCCGTCGGGGACCGATCCCAACAGCCACGACCAGCTCGTGGAGATCGGCGCCTACGGCGACGTCCTCGCCCGTCGCGCGGTGACGGCGATCACCGACTCCCAGGCCGTGGTGCCCGGGCCTGCCCAGGCGGTCGAGACCCACATGGTCGAGGAGCTCGGCGAGCCGGCGCTGGTGGCGCTGTTTGCCGACGAGATGGGCATACCCCAGCCCGGGAGCTCCTCGCCCGCCCTGGGGGGCGTGATGCGCTCCATCCTCCCTCCGTTCTCCACCGGGCCCACCGTGTCCGCCGACCTGCAGACCCTGCGCCTGGGCAGCCTGTTACTCGCCGGCGCTCCCGGCGAGGCCTACCCCGAGGTGGCCAGCGAGCTGGCCAAGCGGGTGCGGGCCCAGTCCCCGCCGTTTGTCTTCGGCCTGGCCGAGGATCAGCTCGGCTACACGCCGCCGGCCTTTGAGTATCCCGTCGTGGCCTTGGTCGACGGTGGCGACGAGGGCTTCTTCACCATCAACTCCCACTTCGGCGACGACATCATCAACCAGCATCTGAGCGCCGCCCAGGGCCTGGGCTTCTCGAGTCAGACCGGCTACAACGGGGCCACGGCCGGGCCGGTGAGCCCTCCGGATCAGAATGCGACCTACCCCCAGCCGCCCAACCCATCCGAGCCGGTGGAGAAGCCACTGGCCCTCCCGTGTGGTGACGGTTCGACGTCAGGCGCCGGCGCGCCCTCCCATGTCCAGGTTGCCGGGGTCGCCGACGTGCGTCTGCCCTCCACCCGGCGCTGTGTCAGCCGGCGCCGATTCACCATCCACTTCGCCCGCCACCGCGGCGTGCGCATCATCAGCGCCCTCGTGAGCGTCCACGGCCGGCGCCTGGCGGTGCGCTTCGGGCGCCGGCTGCGCACCACGGTCGATCTGCGCGGCCTACCTCCGGGGATGTTCAGGGTGCAGGTGCTGCTGCGGGTGCGCAGCCACGGTCACACCCGCACGCTGCGCGCCACGCGCTCCTATCGGACCTGCGTCGTCCGACGCTCGCGGCGCCGTTGACAGCGGCGCCCCGCTGACGCCGGCGGACCGTTGGCATCGGCGACCCGATAGCTTGCTCGCTCATGGCCGCCGCCGAGAAGCCCCAAGTCGAGGTTCCGAGCGATCAGGCTCCCTCCTACCAGCTCGAGCTCGACGACCTCGAGGTAGGTGACGGCGCCGAGGCGGTGGCCGGTCGCGTCGTCGAGGTCCACTACGTGGGGGTGTCGTGGAAGACCGGCAGACAGTTCGATGCGTCGTGGGACCGCGGTGAGACCTTCAAGTTCGGCCTGGGCAAGGGCCAGGTCATCACGGGCTGGGATCAGGGAGTGGCGGGGATGAAGGTCGGAGGGCGACGGCGCATCACCATCCCCCCGATGCTCGGTTACGGCAAGCGCGGCGCCGGTGGCGTCATCGGCCCCGACGAGACCCTGGTGTTCGTCGTGGACCTCATCGGCGTGAGCTGAGGCCCGGGCGCGCCTGAAGGGATTGAGGACGTCTTCCGAGCAGGCCGGTTGACTTGGAAAGCCGGTCAGGCGGGACGGATGAGGACGACGTTGCCTGACGGGTCGCGCACGGAGAAGCCATTGCCCTGGCCTTTTGCGTCGTGTCCCGCCTCGCCCACACGAACGCGCAGCGCAGCCACCTGGTCGGCGGTGTCTAAGAGCATGGTCCAATGGTGCAGACCGACCGAGTGAGGCGGCGCGAATGAGACATCCTGACCGCGCCATGTGTTGAAGCCCAGGTGGTGGTGGTAGCCACCGGCGGCGACGAAGGCGGCGCTGGGCAGGAGGGCCATGACCTCGAAGCCCAGCAGGTCTCGATAGAAGGCCAAGCTGCGCTCGAGGTCGCTGACATGCAGATGAACGTGCCCGACCGTCAACCCAGCGGCCGCGTGACGACGGAGCTCTTGCCCTTCGGCGACGGGGAGCAGCGCCCTCACGTCCAGCGCCATCGTGTACATGCCCACCCGCTCATCGGGACCGGTGGGAGCAGGCCATCGCTCGCGCGGCCGGTCGGCGTAGAGCTCGATGCCGTTGCCGTCGGGGTCGGACAGGTAGATGGCCTCCGACACGCCGTGATCAGAGGCCCCGTCGATCGGGGTGCCCGTGGCGGCCAGGCGTAGGGCGGCGTGGGCCAGCTCCTCACGGGAGGCAAACAGCAGGGCAAAGTGATAGAGCCCCGCGTGGCGTCCGGCGGGGCGGGCCTGGCGATCTTCGTGGAGAACGACGAGGTCCTCGTCATCCACACCCAGGCTCGCGCAGAGGCTGTCACGGTGACGGAGCCGCAGTCCGAGGGCGTCTTGATAGAAGGTGACCGAGCGGTCGAGGTCACCGACGATCAGCTCGACGGCCCCGAGGCGAAGGGTGGCCGGTAGCGGGGGCACGCTGGGAAAGCGGGTGGTGCTAGCGCTCATAGGAACATGATGGCGGCTGAGCTGGCGCGTGCGATCGCGGGTGAGCCCCCCGGTGAAGGAAGGACGTGTCGGTCTTCGGACTTCCGGTCGCATACCCCACGCTACGATGACCCGCTGATTCGCCGACGTAGCTCAGCTGGTAGAGCACTTCACTCGTAATGAAGGGGTCCGGGGTTCGAGTCCCCGCGTCGGCTCTGAAAAACCCAGCACATAAGCGTTTTCGCACGGATAGGTTTTGCTCGACAGGCAAACTTTGTCCCCAATTTGTCCCGACGATCGGGTAGTATGGGATCCGAGATGGGCTTCGGGACTCCCCTTCTGGCATCCAAATGGGCGCTGACGTAGCTGCTCCCCCGAGCGGGCACGTCATCCGCCGCGAGGGCTCGCGCGGACCTGTCTGGTACGCCAAGTACCGCCTGCCTGACGGCCGCCAGGTTCAGAAGAGGATTGGGCCGGCCTGGACCGAGCGGACAAGACCGCCCGGCGGTTACTTCACCAAGCGTCTGGCCGAACGCTGGCTGGCTGAGACGCTCACCGATGCGCGTCGCGGCACCCTCTCCGGCCTCGTTCGCACCGGCGCCACCGTCGCCGACGCGGCCGCCGAGTACCTGCGCTACGTCGCCCACGACCGCAACCGCAAGCCCTCGACCGTCAAGGGCTACGGCTGGATCATCGACTACCAGATCCTGCCGGTGTTCGGGAGACGTCGGCTGGAGGACGTCACGACCGCCGAGGTCGAAGCGTGGATCGGCGCCCTCGACATCAAGCCCAGCTCGCGCACGAAGGCACTGGTCATCCTGCACGGGATCTTCAAACGGGCGCGCAGGGTCTATGGCCTGCCCGCCAATCCCGTGACCGACGTGGAGAAGCCGTCACTCGAGCGCAGCGGCGACATCGACGTCTTTTCCCCGGAGGAGGTCTTCGCACTCGTGCGCGCCGCCGAGTCAGAGCAGGACGCGGCGATCTTCCTCACGGCGGCCTTCACCGGTCTGCGCATGGGTGAGCTCTTGGCGCTGCGCTGGCGCGACGTGGACTTCTCACGGGACGTCGTGCGTGTGCGCGGGAGCTACAGCGCGGGCGTGCTCACGACACCAAAGTCCGGCAAGGTACGGTCCGTGCCGCTGGCACCGGACGTCGCTGAGGTCCTTGCCCGGCTTGCCTCGCGCGAGCACTTCACGGGCGACGACGAGCTCGTGTTCCCTGGTCAGGGCGGCGCCTACCTGGACGGCGCTGCCATGCGGCGCCGCTACATCGCTTCGCTCGGTCACGCGGGCTTGCGGCGGCTGCGCTTCCACGATCTGCGCCACACGTTTGGCACCACCATGATCGCTCACGCCGACATTCGCCGCGTGCAGGAATGGATGGGCCACGCCGACATCCAGACGACGATGAAGTACCTGCACTACGCGCCTCACGCCGAGGATGCGAAGCTCGTGGCCCGGGCGTTTGCAAGAGGGCCGGTGGCGGCCAACTCCGGCGTGCCAGGCTGAGGCTCCAGACCTCATAACTCGAAGGTCGCAGGTTCGAATCCTGCCCCCGCTATAGAGAAAGGCCCCGTTAGTGCGGGGCTTTTCTCGTGGGGTGGGTCGGGGGAGGGGCGCGGCGGGTACCAAATAGGTACCAATGACGAGCTCTATCGGTGGAGCTGAGGCTCGTTAGCGGCCTGCTTGCGGTGAACGATGCGCAGGCGATGGGCCGGTCGCGGGGTGTGCAGATCTGGGCAAAGACAATCGTCCACTCCGGCGCCGAGCCCGCTCGACCGCACGAGTGGAATGTCGCCATAGGCATCGTCCTGGCGAATGCGTCCCGGACGATCGCTCTCGCGATGTGCGATCGTCGCCACGGCCGCGGCGTAGGTGACGGCCGGCTCCGTGTCGCAGGAAGAGAGATCGCCTGCTAGCGATTCGCAGGAGACTCAGGTCCGTACTGGATCCAGTCATATAGGCACGCCGCGCGCGCCCACTGCGATGTTGCAGGCGTTCGGGCATCGAAAGTAACTTGGTTCGCGATCAGAAATGCGCGCAGGTCGGGCGGCGCTATGCGATCGCGTGGCATGTACGGGAGTAGGTAGAGGACCTGATCGGGGTCCCGTCCGGAGACGAGTTCAGGAATTGAACCGATGGTGTCCATGATGGCCTCGGCACGTTTCGCGTAGGCAGGGTGACCGCGCAGTCTGGACTCGCGAGACGACACGCGTTCGACGACGCGTTCGGGCACTGACTCAGTAGTGATCTCGCCGGTCGAGTTCAGAAGGTCGGCGCCGCGTAGGTACTTGTAAACCGGCACGTGCACATTGCTCGCGATTCGCGGCAGAACCTCCGAGACGACACGCGAAGCCTCGTAGTCGGCGTCGACTAGGACGTCGTGGAGGAGGTCGTCCCGGTTCAGCCCTACGTACGAAGTGGTGAGCCGGGATCGGAGCCCGATCCCGGCGTACACCTCCACCTCCGAAACGTACGTGTCCTCGTCCAAGTCCTCGACGTAGAGCAGGCCCGACGGTTCACTGGTCCTCACCAGCTCGTAGACCTCCTGCCGCAGATGCCGCAGGAGTCGGGCGGAGAATCGCCGCCTCGTCGTGCTCAAGACCGAGAAGACTTCGGTGAAGTCGGGCACGACGATGCGCTGGATCGGAATGGTGAAACCTTCGGCGGCGACTACCGTCGGGCCCATTTGCGGCGTGCCATCCTCCTGCCACTCAACGAAGAGCAGCCGGTCGCCTAGCTGCTGGATGCGCTCATCTGTATTTAGACAACGGGCGATCCCCACGAGAATCTGTTGGATGTTGGGATCCGACAGGCTGTAGCCCAGAAAGATCACCGGATGCTCGACGAAGATCGTGAGCAGCTTCGCGACCAGGTACGCGTTCCGTACGCCAAAGCGCTCATAGTCTTCGGCCGTCAGCACGAGCGAGGTTCGGTTGCGAACAGCAACCGTGGATCTTGTAGATCTCCCCAACACCTTGGGGATCGGCGAACAGAAGTTCGTCTTGCCCCACGAACGGATGGAGGTCGTCTCGCACCGTCTCGAGTATTGGGTCGTAGTTGGTGGTGATGATGCCGTCAATGACGGCTCGCTTTAGCAGGGCGATTTCGCCTGCCAGGGGGCCTGTTGTGGGGAGATTGGAGACAAACTCAGCGACGTGCCGGCTAATCTCGAGCTTGAGCGCGGAGTCGCGCTGCGTGACTCGCTCAGCGTCCTGCTGTCGCTGCCCCTCGTATGCCGGGTCGTTCCACCACAGCTTGTGGAATTCCTCGGCGAGCAAGGTGGCCACCTTTGGTAGATCGCCATCCGCCGACGACGAGTAGTACTCGTACGGCTTGCCGGTCTGCTCAGCAAACCTGCGAAGCAGTGCGATCCAGTTGTCGGACCGCGCGTAGCGGATCGACATACCCGAGCCGACGAACAGAAACGGCACGGTTAGCCCAGCAAGGTGAGCCCCCAGTTGGTCAGTGATAGTGGCCGGTGAGCCGCTGCTCGCCCGGGCGCTTGCGCGTGCTCGTCGATTTGTTCGTCGTGGGATGTCTGCGGCCACCGCCGCAGACACTATCTGGCACCCGGCACCCGAATGTTCCGTACCGCATCGGGTGCATGTGTCAATCTTCTGGCTGATGGCAGATCGGCCCGAGCACCACTACGTCCCCGCCCTCAAGGGGAAGCGCGGCGAGTTTGACGCTCTCGCAAATCTCGCGGATGCCGAGAGGCCTCGTGTCACCCCGATGATCGAGATCATCCCGGTTCCGTGGGACTGGACCAATGACGTCCCGACGAGGCCGCTCGGCGAGCACCTGGAGAGCACGGTCAACCGGCTCACGTCCGGTTGGGGCGGCGAGCAACCTGTGTGGCTTGACACTCTCTGGCTCGAGCCAGGCGACGCCGTCGCCGGGAAACCCGCTCTCGAACACCTCTTCGATGTCGCCCGCGGCGAACTCGAGGCACTGCCGGTTGGCGGCCCCGGACGAGATGCCACACACACCCAATCGGTCGCCGCGATCCAGGTCATCGATCAGCGGGGCGTGGTCCTCCGGCTCGACCCCGAGGATCTCGGAGATCCGACCGCTCTCACTGCAGCCGTCACGGGCTGGTTGCAGGCGGTCGGCGTGAGCGCGAGCGAGGCCGACCTCGTCGTCGACTTCAGCGCGATCGATTCGGCGGTTGCACCCGGCATCAGCTTGGCTGCTTCGGCGATCATCCCGACGTTGCCATACCTCCGCGACTGGCGAACGTTCACAGTCGCCAGCGGTGGGTTCCCCGTGAATCTTTCGGAGATCAAAACCGACAGCATCCACCGCCTCCCAAGATGCGACTGGACGCTGTGGCAGACCGTGGCCGGCCGCACCCCGCCGAGGGTGCCCGCATTCGGAGACTATGGCATCGGCCACCCGGAGCTGACCGAGCTGGACCCGCGCGTCATCCGGCCTACCGCGACGATCCGCTACACCGCAGACGACGAATGGGTCGTCGTCAAGCGGCGGTCAACTCGGCACGGGTTCGAGCAATTTCGGACCGCCAGCACGACATTGCTGACCCAGCCCGAGTGGGAAGCGAAGGCACACTGCGACGGCTGCGCGTTCATCTCCGCCTGTGCGGCGGGAGGACCGACCGGGAACCTGACCACTTGGCGGCGGGTGGGAACACTGCATCACCTGACGCACACAGCGGCACAGCTCGCCAGCCTTCCCTGATAAGCAACGCAGCCCGCACGTCGCTCGCGAGGCGCTTGGCTGACGCATCGGTGTCGGCGATCGCGTCGCGCAGTGAGCTCGAGGTCGCCCGCGCACGCACCGCATGCGGCGCATAGCGTCCGCACAGTGCGGCGAGCTCGTCGCGCCATAGAAGATCGAGCAGCGCCTCGCGCGACTGGTGTGGGTGAGCGCGAGCTGCGCGACGACGCACCAGCGAAATACTCTCGCCCGTTGTCTTGGCCACCAGCACTCCCCACCAGGCTGGGAGTCGCTCCCCCGCTACTGACGCGAACCTCTCGGTCGTCGCCAGCCAGACGCGGTCACACACCGCCTCGTACGCGGCGGCCTGATGTGTTAGTCGCACCAGGCTGTCGTGATCGCTCTTGATCTCGTAGCCCTCGATTCGCCCATTGAGGACGATCACATCGGCGCGCGCTGTCGGCCCAAGCTCGAGCTCCTCGATAACGCGAGTCTCGGGGTCAGCGTCGTGATGTCGCGCCGCGCGGACGCGAAGAGCCTTACGAAGATCTATATCGCGCATATGAATACACCGGGCCGCAGGGCAGCAGCGAGCAAGCTTACTTGAGCCGGTCGCCGCTCCCCACCGGTGGTCAGGCATGTGGGACTGGGTTAAGCCCGCCCCGGCGATGTCCGCAAGGAGGTGGCGCCCACTGGCGATCGCATCTCGTGAGAGCGATCGTGCCGTCCGGCGGGAGCCCTGCGATTCCTTCGGCGACAGACCGCGCCGGCATCGCACCCAAGTCCCGACGCGATGGCCTAGTGCGCGTCGCGGAGGGCTCGGCTTTGCGCTACAGCGTCAGGAGCCGACGATGAACGTTCCGATCAATACCGAGCGGCTCATGCGCGAGATGGCGCGTCGCGGCCGGGCCGCGCTGACCCCGCCCGTGCAGCGGAGATCAGCGCACCGACGGTGACCATGGCGCTCGCCGGACGGTCCGTCGCTCCCAACACTGTCAGGCTCATTGCTGAGGCCCTCCTAGCGGCCAAGCCCGTCGAGGGAATCGATACCCTGCTGCTCTAGTCAGTTCGGAACTGAAGTTGCGCGTGCAGGGTGCGCTGCGTACACAAGCCGTCTCACTCCGTCCCCCTGGTAGCCTAGGATCGAGCGGTGCCGAACTCTGCGTTCGCGTTTGCCCTCTTTCTGAGCTCGTACTCTCCGGCATTCTTGATCTTGGCTGTTCGGTCGGTCGATCATTCGGACACGCTGTTCTGGATCTCGCTCGTTCTCGCGGCGCTGTCTGCCGGCGCCTTTCTGCTCTTCATCCACGTGGCACGAAGCGGAGGTCCGTTTCGAGCGACAGTCGAGGACGTCGAACCGCGCGACGGCGACCTCGCAGCGTACGTGGCCACCTACCTCCTGCCGTTCGTCGTGGTCTTCGGCGCAACGATCCAGGACGTGATTGCGCTGGGTCTGTTTCTGTTCTTCATTGGCCTCCTCTGGGTCAACAGCCGGATGGTCTACCTCAACCCTCTGCTCGCACTCATCGGCTATCACGTCTATGTCGTGCAACTGCGCACCATTGGCGCCCCCGCTGCGGATACCCTGCCGAGAAGCTTCCTGTTGAGCCACCGACGCGATGTGCGCGCGGGAGCCGAGGTCAAGCCTGATCGCATCGCCCCCGGGGTCTTCATCGACCTGACAGCGCGCCGTGATGTCGCCACTAGCCTCTAACCAATTCCCGCGCGCGGTCCTTGCGACCAACACGGCCAGCGCCGCGGTCCAAGTCGTCTTCGCGTACAAGAACACTCCGACCGACTGGGAAGTCCAGCGCCTGCCACTCTACGGCGACCTTCAGGACGCCTTCCGTCAGCGCGTACAGGCTGGCGCCGAGACTCTGCGTGACGACCGGGTGGGCCGGGCCTACGACCCGGAGTGGGAGCTGAAGTCCGACGAGTTCTTCCATCTCTCCAACGAACCACCAGTCGGCGGGAACCTCTTCGTGCGGCTGCCCAACTTCGCGACGCTCCCTGAGTTTCGAGAGCGTCGCCGAATCAGGCAGCCGAACGCCTTGGTCGTCGTCGCGCAACTGGATGACGGCACGCTGGCCTACTTCGGGGCACGGATCACCGCGTCCTCGGTCCTAGAGCGTACGAGCAAGGTCCTGCGCATTGTCTTTCGAGACGACGCGTTCGACACCCTCGACGACACGGTCATCACGATCCCGACGCGATTCGACTGGATCGCCTGGCAGGGGGTGATGATCGTCCTGAGCGGTGGCAACTTCCACGCAATGTTCCGCGATATTCCCGCTCTGGTCGCCAAGGTCGACGAGCATCTTCAGACCATCACCCAGCACGTTGGCATCGACAACGTTGACGCCCTGAGTCAGCGCGTCAAGGCTTATCCGGCGATGATGGTCAAACTTCTGCGCGTCATCCAGCGTGCAGACATGCATACCCGGTCACCAGACGTGCTGCGCAAATACGCGAAGGAGTACTCGATTGCGGTCGAGTGGAACGGCGACCGCATGGTCTTTGATGGATCGGTCGAGACGCAGTGGAACATTCTCCGCTTGCTCGACGAGGCCCGCACGCTCGGGCCGGTGACTGGGAAACACTGGGATACGTCCAGCAAGACCCAGGTGTGAGCGCGACAACATGTTTTGCGCCACCCGTTGGCCCCATTGCTGAAATCAGGATCGATGCGCGGCCGGTGGTGGGCTCAGCCCTTCGTCAGCGTGACCGACAGCGCCTCATACGCATCGCCCGCCGTCAGATGGCTGTACACCTGCTCGATTATCCGCAAAGAACTGTGTTCAGCAATCTGAGCAACAAGCATTGGATTCATCCCGCCGCGAAGTGCATTCGTGACCCCAAGGCACGCTCCACAGCGTCTGAATTCAACAGAAGCGCTTGCGCATGAATGCGCGCTCCTCACCAGCATTTTACGCGGGCATCGCTTCCAGTTCTCCATCTGACGCGATTCTTCCATTCATCCGGGTCATCGCCACCTCGTCGCCAGCGCTTGCCCGGCGGTCGGCCGTCGGCACAGACCATGTCGGCGATGTTGTTGATGACCGGCGCAGTAGCCTCCTGCGCAAGCTCATGGCTCTGTCCCGTCCCGGCTGCCAATGATGCTAAACCACCCCAGCAGAATCGTGGGTGGCCTGACCGCCGACAGCCCAACGCGGCAGTCAGCGCGACGCTTCGTCCTTGCGAAGCTGAAATCATTGACCGGTCGCGACCTGGTTGTCCAGTTTGCGGGGTATCCTCGGCGCCGTGACGCCGGAGGACCACGACTACGTTGCGCGCGAGGGTCGTGCCCGGCTTGAGATCGACCGGCAACTCGTGCAGGCGGGCTGGCTGGTGCAGCAGGCTGATCACGCCAACGTCGGTGCCGGCCCCGGGGTTGCTGTTCGGGAGTTCGTCCTCGAGAAGGGCCACGGGCGCGTCGACTACCTGCTCTTTGTCGATGGTCAGCCCGCCGGGGTGATCGAGGCAAAACCCGAGGGAACAACGCTCACCGAGGTGGAGCATCAAAGCGGCAAGTACGTCGACGGTCTCCCTGACTGGATCAAGCCACCGGTCTACCCGCTGCCTTTCATCTACGAGTCGACGGGGAAAGAAACCCGCTTTACCAACGGCTATGACCCCGAGGCCCGGAGCCGCCGCGTCTTCGCGTTCCACCAACCCGAGACCCTGGCGGAGTGGGCTCGCCAGATTGCGGCTAATCCCGACTTGCCGTCCTTTCGTGCTCGGCTCCGGGCGTCGCCGGTCCTCGCCAACCCCAAGCTGTGGGCCGTTCAGGCGACGGCGATTCGCAACGTCGAGCAGTCCTTGCGCGAAGACAGGCCGCGGGCGCTCATCCAGATGGCGACCGGATCGGGCAAGACGTTCACCGCTGCCAACCTGTCGTATCGGCTGATCAAGCATGCCGACGCGAAGCGAATTCTCTTCCTCGTCGACCGCTCCAACCTTGGGAAGCAAACGATGCAGGAGTTCGACACCTTCGACATCCCCGAGACCCAGCGCAAGTTCCCGGCCGAGTACGTCATCCAGCACCTGCGCTCGAACACGATCGACACGACCGCGCGGGTCTGTATCTCGACGGTGCAGCGCATCTTCTCGATCCTGCGCGGCGATGCCGAGATGGATCCGGAGCTGGACGAGCACTCCGTGTACGAACTACCCGTTTCGGAGCCGGTCGACGTCGAGTACAACGCCAAGCTTGCTCCCGACGCCTTCGACGTCATCATCATCGACGAATGCCATCGTTCAATATATGGACTCTGGCGCCAAGTGCTGGAGTACTTCGACGCCCACCTGATCGGGCTCACAGCGACACCGACGAAGCAGACGTTTGGCTTCTTCAAACAGAACCTCGTGATGGAGTATTCGCACGAGATGGCCGTCGCTGACGGCGTCAACGTCGACTTCACTGTCTACAAAATTCAGACCGCCATCACGCAAACCGGCGGCGCCATGGACGAGGGAGATTGGGTCGGCTTCCGTGATCGACAGACACGAAAGCTTCGATGGGAGGCAGTCGACGAGCCGATCACCTATGCGGCAAAGCAGTTGGACCGCGCTGTCGTTGCCGAGGACCACTTGCGCACCGTGATCAGCGCCTTCAAGGACAAGCTATTCGCCGAGCTCTTTCCCGGACGAACGACGGTCCCCAAGACGTTGATCTTTGCCAAGGACGATTCGCATGCGGATGACATCGTGCAGATGGTCCGCGACGTCTTCGGCAAGGGCAACGAGTTCGCGACCAAGATCACGTATCGCACGCGCGACGGCAAACCAGACGATCTGCTGCAGACATTCCGCAACTCGATGAACCCACGCATCGTGGTGACCGTCGACATGATCGCAACCGGCACCGACGTCAAGCCGCTGGAATGTCTGCTCTTCATGCGCTCGGTCAAGAGCCGGACCTACTTCGAGCAGATGATCGGCCGGGGCGTTCGCATCATCAACGACACCGATTTTCAGGCGGTGACCGACGATGCCAAGCACAAGGACCGCTTCGTAGTCGTGGACGCCATCGGCGTTACGGACACGCCGCTGATGGAGACGATCCAGCCCTTGGAGCGCAAGCCCGGCGCGAGCCTCCGAACCCTGATGAAGCAGGTGGGATTCGGCAATAAGGATCCGGAGGTAGCATCGACGATCGCCGGACGGCTCGCGCGGCTCGACAAGCGCTTGACCAAGGACGATCGCGAGCAGCTCGCCGCGCTCTCCGGTGGCCTCGACCTGGGCGCGATTGCGCACCAGATTGTTGAGGCGCTGGACCCAGACCATCAGATTGCCGTCGCCGTGCAAGGCGGTGCCGCTGAGGACGATGCCGCCGCGGTCGCGGGGGTGGCGAGCACGCTCATCGCCGACGCGCTCCAGCCGCTGGCGTCGAATCCTGGCTTGCGCGACGCAATCATCGACGTGCGGAAGTCCTACGAGCAGACCATCGACGAGGGCTCAAAGGACACGCTCCTGTTTGCCGGCCATTCCGAGGACGGGCGCGAGAAGGCCGCGGCCATGATCACCTCCTTCAAGGAGTACATCGAAGAGCACCGCGACGACATCCGGGCGCTCGAGGTCCTCTACAGCCGCGCGTACAAAGAGCGCCTCACGTTTACCGAGATCAAGGAGTTGGCGAAGGCGATCGAACGGCCGCCCCGGCAGTGGACCACCGAGAAACTGTGGCACGCGTACGAGATGCTCGACCAGTCGAAGGCCCGAGGATCGGGCGGGCGCATGCTCACCGACATCGTGTCCCTGGTGCGCTATACGCTTCAGCAGGACAACGAGCTCGTGCCGTTTCGCGATCAGGTCGAAGCGCGCTTTACGTCGTGGCTTGCCGCCCAGGAACAGCAGGGAGTCGCGTTTACTCCCGAGCAAACCCAATGGCTGACATGGATGAAGGAGAACATCGCAGCGGAGATGGGCATCGCGACCGACTCATTCGACTACACGCCCTTTGTGGAGCACGGCGGTCTCGGCAAGGCGCACCAAGTGTTCGGCGATCGCCTGTCGCCGCTCCTGGATGAGTTGACGGAGGCGCTGGCGGCATGACTGGGCTACCAACCGGGTGGGCAGTCACAACTGTCGGTCAGGTTACCCAAAGGGTCGATACTGTCGACCCCAAGCGCCAACCGGCCTCGTCGTTCACCTACGTCGACATCAGTTCAATCGACAGTTCGAACCAGACGATCGTGTCACCAAAGTTTTTGTCAGGTCATGAGGCACCGTCCCGAGCGCGCGGTAGTGGGTCAGTGCGCCAGCTCCTGAGAGAGGGAGACACGGTCTTTTCGACGGTGCGCACTTACCTGCGCAATATTGGCTATGTCGACAGCGGGTTGGATGGATCCGTGGGATCGACGGGCTTCTCTGTCCTCCGTGGCGCCGACGGAATAGACCCTCGATATCTTTACTATCACAGCCGTACGAACACCTTTGTTGACGGCCTATCCGCGGTGATGCGGGGTACGAGTTATCCGGCCGTCGTCAACAGTCAGGTACGGGAAATGCCCATTCCCATTGCACCCAAAGCGGAACAGGAGCGGATTGTGGCCGCCATCGAGGAACAGTTCTCGCGACTCGATGCCGGGGTGGCGGCCCTAGAGCGGCTGCGGCACAACCTGAAACGGATGCGTGGAGCTGTGTTGCAAGCGGCGTTGACCGGGTGCCTCATCAAGCAGGATCCGTCCGACGGAGACGCTGACACGCTGATCTCAGAAGCTCTCGATGCAAGAGCCGAACACGTTGGCCCCACAGCGCGATCCAGATCCGCGCCCAGCGCATTCGCACGAAATGGTTTACCGCCGATTCCCGCGTCCTGGCGGTGGACCAGCCTTGATTCTCTGGCAGAGATTGTCGGCGGCATTACGAAAGACGCGAAGAAGCAAGCCTCTGCGGACCTGGTTGAAGTTCCGTATCTTCGAGTAGCCAACGTCCAGCGGGGCCATCTGAACCTCGAACATCTGGCAACAATCAAGACGACCACTGACCAAATCCGGTCTCTCAGTCTCCAGTGCGGGGACGTGCTGTTCAACGAAGGCGGCGACCGCGACAAGCTGGGACGGGGTTGGGTATGGGAAGGGCAAATAGATCCGTGCATCCACCAGAACCATGTTTTCCGCGCCCGACTCTACGCCCCGATGCTCGATCCGAGGTGGGTATCATGGCATGGCAACACCTTTGGGCAGCAGTGGTTCAACGACGGAGGTAAGCAGACCACAAATCTCGCGTCACTCAGCAAGACCACCCTGCGCTCGTTTCCCGTTCCAGTGCCGCCGCTACAGGAGCAGCAGCGCATCGTCGCCGCTGTTGAGGGTCAGCTGTCGCTCATCGATGCGGTCGAAGCGATGATGCGAGCCGCTCACCAGCGGGCGAGCTCGCTTCGATCCTCAATCCTCGCAGCCGCGTTCTCTGGCAGCCTCGTCCCACAGGATCCCGATGACGAGCGCGCCGCGGTGTTGCTCGAACGCATCGCCGCCGACAGAGCATCATCCGGCGGCCGCAAGGCCACCGCTGGACGCGCTCGTCGTTCAACGGTCACCGCGGCATGAACAGCGCGACGATCGTTCAAAAACTTTGGAACTACTGCAGCGTCCTCCGGGACGATGGGCTGTCCTACCAAGACTACATCGAGCAGCTCACTTTTCTGCTCTTCCTCAAGATGGCGGACGAGCAGACGCATGCCCCGTTCAATCGCCCAAGCATCGTCTCCGAGGGTCTCGACTGGGCCACGCTACAGCGGCTTGACGGCGACGCTCTAGACGCCCAGTACCGGCACACGCTAGTCGAACTCGGCAAGCAGCCGGGCACACTCGGCGTCATCTTCCGCAAGGCGCAGAACAAGATTCAGGATCCCGCCAAACTCAAACGTCTCGTCTCCGACCTCATCGAGAACGAGCAGTGGATGACGCTTGACGTCGATGTCAAGGGCGACGCGTACGAAGGGCTCCTCGCCAAGAACGCGGAGGACGTCAGGTCGGGCGCGGGGCAGTACTTCACGCCGCGCCCACTAATTCGGGCAATCGTCGACGTGATGCGGCCGACTGCCATGAATCGCATCGCCGATCCGGCCGCCGGCACCGGAGGTTTTCTGCTCGCTGCGTACGAGCACATGAAGTCCGCGGACCTTGATCGGGATGAGAAGAAGTTCCTTCGCGACGACGCACTGTGCGGCTGGGAAATCGTTGACGCAACGGCGCGCCTGTGCGCAATGAACCTACTGTTGCACGGCATCGGCACCGCGGAGGGTGACAGCCTTGTGACCGTCGACGACGCACTCCGCGCGGCACCCTCGGACCATTTCGACATGGTGCTCACGAATCCGCCGTTCGGCAAGAAGTCGTCGTACAAGGTCATCACCGCCGAAGGCGATACGGAAACGGAGAGCATGAGCTACCTCCGCGAGGACTTCTGGGCGACGACCTGCAACAAGCAGCTCAACTTTCTGCAGCACGTCCGGTCTCTCCTCGAAATCAACGGGCGCGCCGCCATCGTCGTGCCCGACAACGTGCTCTTCGAGGGTGGCGCGGGAGAAACGGTGCGCCGCCGCATGCTCGAGCAGTGCGACTGCCACACGCTTCTACGGCTGCCCACGGGCATCTTCTATGCCGGCGGCGTGAAGGCGAACGTGCTGTTCTTCGACCGCAAGCCTCCGTCCGAGAATCCGTGGACGAAGAAGCTGTGGATCTATGACCTGCGCACGAACCAGAGCTTCACCCTGAAGACGCGGATGCTTGCGCGCTCCGACCTCGATGACTTCGTGGCCCGCTACAACCCTGCGAATCGTCATGAGCGAAGCGAGACACAGCGATTCCGCCCCTTCACGTACGACGAGTTGACGGCGCGTGACAAAGCCTCTCTGGACATCTTCTGGCTTCGGGACGAGTCCTTGGAGGACACGGACAATCTGCCGTCGCCGGACGTCATCGCCGCGGAGATCGTCGAGGACCTGGAGGCCGCCCTGGCGCAGTTCGCAGAGATTGCGGCGTCGTTGCCAAAGGGTGTCCTCCAGACATGAACTGGGGCAGAATGCCGAACGGCGGGGCGGTGCCTAACCCCGTCGACTTACGCATCCCGCTCGTGCAGACTCCCGGCAGCGCGACGGTCTAAGCAGAGGTATTCGGTGGCCCAGCCAGTTGACACGGACCGGATCGACGGCACACCACGAACGGTCAGAGAGCTATTCACTAGTCGGAAGTACGGCTTGGACTACTACCAGCGCGAGTACAACTGGTCAGAGTCGAACATCGCAGAGCTGATCGACGACCTCGCCGGCCGGTTCGACGAGGAGTACAGCGCGGGCCACGATCGCGAAGAGGTCGCGGCGTACCGCCCGTACTTCCTCGGTCCCATCGTCACGAGTAATCGCCTCGGAATCCTTTACCTAGTCGACGGGCAGCAGCGACTCACGACGCTCATCCTGCTCCTGATTTACCTCCAGCATCTTCAAGCCGGAAGACCGGATCCGACTGACTTGGCGCCCCTCGTGTACTCAAGCAAGTTCGGTAAGCAAAGCTTCAACATCGAGACAGAAGGTCGCAAACCATGCATGCAGGCGATTCTGGAAGGTCTTCAGTACGACCCGGCCACCGCGGTGGGTGCAGAGCGTGAGTCGATCGAACATCTCTGGCAGCGATATCACGACATTGAGGCTCTGTTTCCGGCGGAACTCAAGGACCACGCGCTGCCCTATTTCATCGACTGGCTGCTTGAGCGGGTAGTCGTCGTCGAGATCGCCACCTCCGACGAGGAGATGGCCCTCGAGATATTCGAGACGATGAACGACCGCGGGCTCCGCTTGGCCGCAACCGACATGCTCAAGGGATACCTGCTGTCCAACATCAGGATCCCAGACCGCATCTCCGCGTCCAACGATCTCTGGCGCGAGCGCCTCGGCCGCCTGGCCGATGCGGAGCGAAACGCTGATTCCGATTTCATCAAGAACTGGCTGCGGGCGAAGTACGCCGACACCATCAGGGAACGGAAGAAGGACGCGGTCCCGGGAGACTGGGACGTTATCGGCACCGCTTTCCATAAGTGGGTGCGCGAGAAGCGTGACGTTCTTGCTCTGCACAAGCCCGCTGACTTTGACCAGCTCGTGCAGAGAGACTTCGACCGGCTGAGTCGGCGTTACCTACAGCTACTTGAATACGGACACAAGCTGACGCCTGGCTTTGAGCATGTTTTCTACAACGCGACGAACGGCTTCACAGCTCAGCACCAAACACTTCTTGCCGCGGTCACGCCAGTCGACGACGACGAGACGTTCATGCGTAAGGTACGAATGGTTGCTGGCTACCTCGACCTGTTTGTGGCGCGCCGGATGGTCAACAACCGCAATTTCGGCTACTCGACGGTTTCGTACACGATGTTCAACCTTGCGAAGGACATCCGCGATCTTAACGCGGACGAGCTCGGCGAAGTCCTCGGTGCCCGGGTTGCAGGGATGGAGGAGACCTTCGACGGCGTCTCAACATTCGGGCTCAATCAACGCAATGGCTGGCACGTCAAGTACATCCTCGCCAGGCTGGCGGACTGGCTCGGAACACAGTGCGGTGTCGGCCCTGGGTTCGCGGACTACATGGATCGCAACCGCGCAAAACCGTTTGAGATCGAGCACATCTGGGCGAACCACTTCGAGCGCCACACGGACGAGTTCGCCTTCGAGCCCGACTTCGCCGACCAGAGGAATCGGCTAGGCGACCTTCTCCTCCTGCCGAAGGACTTCAACGCAAGCTATGGCGCTATGGGGTACTCGGCGAAGGTGCACCATTACGGCGGTCAGAACCTGCTCGCGCGGTCGTTGCACACGCTTTGCTACCAGAACAACCCTTCATTCCTGGGCCTCGCGGCTCGGACAGGCCTGCCGTTCAAGCCGTACGCCGAGAGCTTTGTGAGCGCGTCCATCGCGGAGCGGCAGGAGCTGTACCGCCAGGTTGCCGAACTCGTTTGGGATCCGGCAGGCCTGGGCCTGCGCGTCCCCGAGAGCAAAACAACTGCCAATACGGCTTCGAAGTCCTACGGCGTGACGATTCGCGATCTCGTGGAAGCGGGGCTCGTCGCACCCGGCGCACAGCTGGTCGGCACCCACTCGGGAGTTGAGTACTCAGCCACTGTCACCGCCGAGGGCCGCATTCGACTCGACCACGGCGATGAGTTCGACGCGCCCTCCCCGGCGGCCATGGCAGCGCTCGACCGCAATTCGTGGAACGGATGGGCATGGTGGCGGATCAAGACGTCGATCGGAACGGTCATCCTCTCGCGCGTACGAGAGGATTTCGTAGAGCATCATCGCTCCGGCTGAACCACGGCCGGAGCGACATGCGGACCCGCCCCGGAGGCGCCGGATGCCCGGGCGCGCCAAAGAGGGCAGGCATGGAGGTTCTCGTCGCCGCTGCTGGCAACGAAGCAGGAGCCGGGTCGGTGTCTGAAGTTGGCACTGGCGCTCTGACAAGATGCCGCAAGGCTGGGCGCGAGCGGAATTCCGTTCGTCGTCTTGTGCCTGTGAAGGAATCGCCGTGCTGCTGTACGACAACGACATCTCCGGCAACTGCTACAAGATCCGTCTGCTCCTGGCCCAGCTCGGCATGGAGTTCGAGCGTCGGCAGCTCAGCGTGACCGACCGCTCAGATCGCGCCAGGATTCTCGGTAGGCTCAACCCCGCTCTGCGGGTACCGACGCTCGTGCTCGACGACGGCCGCCCGCTCGCCGAATCAAACGCGATCCTGCGTTATCTGGCGCGGGGCACGAGCATGCTGTCCAAAGAGCCCTACGAGTTGGCGCAGACCCTGCAATGGCTGTTCTTTGAGCAGTACAGCCACGAGCCGAACATCGCCGTGGTGCGTTTCTGGGCCCATTCCGGCATCGAGCCCAGCAACGCCGAACGCGAAGGCAAAGTTCAAGGAGGGAAGCCGCCCTCGCGGCCATGGAGCACCACCTGCTCACCCGAGAGTTCTTTGTCGCTGGGCGCTACACCATCGCCGACATCGCGCTCTACGCCTACACGCATGTCGCCCCCCAGGGAGGGTTCTCACTGGAGCCCTACCCCGCGATCCGGGAGTGGCTTGAACGCATCGCCTCTCAGGCGGGGCACCTCCCGATCAGCGCGTGATCGGCCGGCGGCCAGGGCGAAGGCATGCTCGGCGCGCTGGGGTGACCCCAACGCTCCAATCGGACTGGGCGAGTTTTCTGCCTCATCGAAGCCCGAGCACCGCCGGCGTCGCCCACCACCAGCCAATGAGGCGCTTTCGCTCCAGTCGCACCAGGAACTCGACGCAGCAGCTGGCCGCGGGCTCCTCGACCGGCGACGAAGCACGTGTGAGTGCATTTACGTTTCTGACACACCCGCGGGGACCGGCAATCCGCGCGATGGAGGGCAATCCGCCGTGGCCTGCGAGATGCCGGTCGTGGAGTCGATGTAGGACTCGCTGATGACGCGGGCAGCAAACTCCTGGCCTCGCTGAGGCGCTGGAGCCAGCGTGGTGGATCGGCATATGGGTAGGCTGAGCTCGTGGACCAGGGACGAGATGCTCCGACGCCCACGGGTGGCTGGTCGGAGGCCGTTCAGGTCGATTGGTACACGGAGCGAATCGGCAAACTGGAAGCGCGCCTCACAGGGGAGCGGATGCTCGTCGACGTGCTCCCTTCGAGCCCCAGAAGGCTCGTGGACCTCGGCGCTGGAGACGGTCGGTTGGCGGCGCTCATCCTCGACCACCGTCCGTCCATCGAGGAAGTAGTGATCGCAGACCGCTCGGCACCGATGTTGGCACTGGCACAGAAGCGGTTCGCCCTCGACGCCCGGGTGCAGATCGTCGAGTCCGACCTCTGTGAGCCGATCACTGCGCTCGGTCGATTCGACCTCTTCGTCTCAGGCTTCGCCATCCACCACCTTGAGCACGACCGGAAACGAGCCCTCTTCGAGGAAATACGCCGCCAAGCCGAGACCCCGGGCGTGTTCATCAACCTCGAGGTCGTGGCTTCGGCCACAGCGGAGCGGCACGCTGAGTTCCTCCAGCTAATCGGTCGCACGGTCGATGACCCAGAGGACCGGCTGCTCGGAGTCGAGGAGCAACTGGGCTGGATGACCGATGCGGGGATGGTCAACGTCGACTGTTTATGGCGGTGGCGCGGATTCGCGCTCCTTTTCGGCGAACTTCGATGACCCTCGCGATTGCATCGGCCACCAGGCGCGCGCGGTCCGGCTCTCTTGGACCCCTGCTGCAAGATTGCAGCGGCTAGCTATCGCGCTGATCGCACATGTCGCGGTAATCAGACTGATGCCCGCATCGGCCCGCTGAGAGCAAACGCGGGACCGCCACCCGGTGCGCGGCAGCTTCCCTCCTACTCGCCACGAGCAGGTCAGCCGGTCGTCCTGTCTCGGCGCCTAACCACGAACGTGGTTGTCTCGACCCGACCACTTCCGTCCTGGCCCGGAGCGCTCCCGCCGGAAAGCAAGGGAACGTAGGCCGCGCTCGCAGCTGTGGAGTAGATCAGCGTCGCCGGCAGACTGGCCACGGGTTGTTGAGCATGTTCCCTGTCCGTGTGGTCGCCGTGTGCACAGTTGTTTCCGTGACCAAAGCGGCCCTCACGGGCGTAGCGCTTAGAGAAAGCGCCCGATGCGCTCGAGCAACCACTCGGGACGCTCCTCGGCGATGAAGTGGCCGCAATCGGGTATGAGTTCAAGGCGCATCTCGTCTGCGTAGTCCCGGTAGCTCAGCGAGACGCCGCGGGTCAGCGGATCCTTTTCCCCGTTGAGGTGTAGTGTCGGGACGCGCTGACGCAGCAGGCGGTAGTGGCGCGCGTAGTGGGAAATTTCGTGAAACAGGATGTTGCGGTCAAACCGATGCGTGGCGTTGGCCGACACTGGACGACGGATGGCCGCGAGGTAGACCTCGAGCTCTGACGTGGTGAACCGCCCGCTGTAGCGCCACGTACGCAGGCAGTGCCGCGCGATGCCAGGCGTTGTCGTCCCTCGTTGTCCGATCAGGGCGAGCAGATAGACGTGCCAGGGTCGGGCGAAGACGCGCAGGGCGGAGCCGCTGGCGGTCCATGGATGAACCCCGCCAAGGGCAACGAACTTGCTGAATCGCTCGGGCCACGTCAAGCACGCCTGGTAACCCGTGAGGTTTCCCCAGTCGTGACCAATAAGCCGCGCATTCTCGATTCCAAGCGCGTCGAGAAGATCGGCTACATCGCGCGCCAGTCGAGCAATCGAGTAGCCATCAGGGGAGCCGGCCGACCAGCCGAGACCGCGTACGTCCGGGCAGATCACGCGGTAATCGCGAGCCAGAGGCCCAATGATGTGGCGCCAGCTCCACCAGTGCTGGGGCCAGCCGTGTAGGAGAACGACCGGCTCGCCTCGGCCGGCCTCGGCGTAGTGGATCCGGAGCCCTTCGACCTGCGCGCAGCGGTGCTCGACCCCGTCGACATAAGGCATCGCCATCTCGCCGGGTCTCTGGGGCTCGGCGGAGGTCGCTTCGAGGACCCCTGTTCGGATCGTCGATTGCATCCTCACGAAGATAGCGAGCGCTCGCTATCTTGTCAATGATGACCTCCAATTCAGCTCCCCACTGTGACTCTCGCCGGACGTTGGGGGACCCATGGTCCGGCTATGTTCCTTCCATGTCAGGAAGACCGTCCCAGAGCGAGCGACGTGCTCAGACCCGGGAGTGCCTTATCCAGGCCGCTACACACGTCGTCGCAGAACAGGGCTACCACTCGGCGACGGTGGACCAGATCGCCGAGCGGGCAGGGTTCTCAATAGGAGCGCTCTATTCGAACTTCGCGAGCAAGGACGAACTCCTATTCGCAGTCTTCGATGGACACGTCGCATGGTTTGAAGACCGCCTCGAGGCCGCTTCCGGCGCGAAGGATCCTGCGGGAGCGGTCGCTGAGTGGATGGGTTCGCTGACTGAAGAGAGCGATCAGTTCCTCGTTTTCATCGAGTTCTGGGCGTACGCCGTCCGCAAGCCTCTGGCGCGCCAGCAGTTCGAGCAGCGGATGGCGCAGATGCGGGGAGCCGTCGCGCGAGCAGTGACGAGCCGTGCGCACAAATCCGGGGCGCCCCCACTTCTGCCCCCCGAGCTGGTGGCGCTCCTTGCCCTGGCGATCGGTCGAGGCTTGGCTCTTGAGAAGCTCGTCGATGCCACAGCCGTCCCTGACGAGGTCGTTAGTGACCTACTGGCGGGGCTGCTGGGCTAGAGACCGCCCCTCCCCCGGAGGATGACCCCCGGCTGCCGGAGACGACCATAATGTCGTCTGCGAAGATCGGCTGCAGACGGCGTCTCCGAGGCAGGGGAAATCAAGGGCACAAGGAGGCATATCGGAGGGGCACCGGCGAACGCCGCCGAGTTCGGGCACAGGGCGGTAGGCGACCAAAGCGGACGGGACCGGACTGTCGCCGCGGGCGGGTAGCGCCATGTCCGGAGCCAGTGGAGTGGCCGCAACCGGGCGAGGTTCAGTCGGAGTACGCAGGGTTGTGCGGGACTCGGAGACATGTATTCGGCGACGGCGAGGTCCGTACCCCAGGCAGCTAACGTCGCACCAGGGACACGGCCAGCGCATCACCGGCCCGGGTAGCCGCAACCAACGGTGCGGTCAGGCCGGCGACCGCAGCAGCGCGTAGGCGCCCTTGTGGGCGGACGAGCTTGGGACCAAGCTTTGCCATTACCGCGGTCAGTCCGGGCAGCGGTCGAAACCACAGCCGGATCTCCGTGACCCGGGCGTCAGCGTCGAGGCGAACTAGCGTCGCCTCCTCAACGGCCTGCCGGCCAACTCGGGCGCGGTAGAAGAGGGCCCGGGTCGTCGCGTCGCCGACATCTTCGAAGTAGCGGATGTCCTGGACCGATGCGAAGAGCGCGCGCATCAGCGGGCGCATTTCGTCGTGGCCCCGGAACTGCGTGCGCATCGTGATCGGCGAGTGCAAAGCGACGTCGGGCGACAGCGTCCCTAGGAATCCCTCGATGTCGCGAGCTTCCACGGCCGCGCGGTAGCGCCCGGTCGTCTCAGCGGCGCGCTCGACATCAGACTGGTCGGTCATCGTCATTCCGCTCCTCTTCTGGGTCGTTGGTCAGCGTGGGTCACTTCTCTCCGGGGCCTGGATCTTTGCCGAGACCTCGACCCCGGCGTCGAGGGGCAGCTCGATTGAGAAGAATCCCCGGTCGGGATGGCGAACATGTCGCTGGTAGTCGAGGAGATCTGGATCGTTCCTGCCGAGGTCGGCTATCACGAGAGCGTTGGGTGCTAGTCGTGGCTGCATGAGGTCAAGCACGGCCAGGTATTGGTCGTTGCGGCCGTCGAGGACGAGCAGGTCGACCTCGTGGGTGACGCCTTGAAGGGTCTGGAGGGCGTCGCCGAGACAGATCTCGACCAGGTGATCCAGCCCGGCGTCGCGGAGATTCTGGCGCGCCAGCGTGACCTTCGAGGGGAGGATCTCGCTCGTGATGAGCGATCCTCCTCCCCGGTCGCAAATTGCCGCAGCGAGATAGATCGTCGAGATGCCGTGTGAGGTGCCGAACTCGACGATGTTGCGTGCCTGGCGGGCCATGGCGAGCAGGTAGTAGAACTCACCGACTTCACGGGTGATGGCAAGCGGAGCGTCGCCGTAGAGCTCATATCTCTGTTCCGGTCCGAGCCGAATACCCATCTCGGCCTCCTGTGTCCGGACTCGCTGCTTTGCCTGCTCGTCCTCCCGATCCGCGGTGGCGTGCAATCGGCCAAGAACCAAGGCCACCGCTTCTGAGGTCAGGGTGCTGCTCATCACGCTCGGCGATCATGACGGGGATCGTGGCTTCGTGCGTCCCCTAGCCACGGCCCCGGGGTTCACCAGAACCCGATGTCGCCGGGGGTGCGGACCGTCGGATGAAGATTCCTGGGATTACTGGTCTGCGATCCTCGGACGTGGATCAGTGGTCGACTTGGCGGCCTTGTTCTCGCCGGATGTATGTGGCGTTGTGCCTGATGATGACTTGTCCGCCGCAGCAGCGGCTGGTCGTCAAGCGCCGCCGGCGCGCTTTAGGGGCCGTAGGGAGCTTCCGGCTGCGGGTAGCCTCCGAGCGTCTGGGCGATGATGGTGACGGCCTGGTCGATGCCGCGTTCTTCGGCGAGGCGTTTGGCGATGATGGCGGCGCGACCGCGCAGGCCGTCGTTGGTGGCCATCGTGTTGATGGCGCTGGCGAGCCGGTCGGTGGTGAGGGTGCGCCTGGGGATTGGGGGTGGTCCGGCGCCGATGGCGGCGATGCGGTTTCCCCAAAAGGCTTGGTCGGCGCCGAAGGGGACCGCGAGGCTGGGCACGCCGGCGCGTAGGCCGGTGTGGGTGGTCCCGGCGCCGCCGTGGTGGATCACCGCGAGCATGCGCGGGAACAGTAGGTCGTGTGGGGTCTCGCCGATGACGAGGATGCGCTCTGAGCGTTGGGTCGCTCCGAGGCCGACCCAGCCCGAGCCGAGGACCGCACGGTGGCCTGTGCGTTGGATCGCGCCGGCCACGACCTCGGTGAGGGCTCGGGGGTCGCTGGTGGTCATGCTGCCAAAGCCGACGTAGACAGGCGGTGGACCCGCGGCCAAAAACGTCTCCAGCTCGTCAGACAGGTGCGCCTCGGCGGGTGAGTCGACCTGCCAGGCGCCGGTCACGTGGTCGTCTGGTCCCCAGTCGTGTGGTTTAGACACCACGGTCGGGCTGAAGCCGTAGAGGAAGGGGTGTCCGTGACCGCGCCAGGTGCGAAACGGGCCGAGCAGCGGCGGGGAGGCGTGCTGGTCGTGCGTTTGGCGCCATCGGCTGACCGCAGGACGGAAAAGGCCCCAGAAGGCCTGCTCGGCGAGCAGGTGGCTGAGCAAGTTGACCGGGCCGGGAAACCGCGGTGCGCCGGCCGCGACCGTCGCAAACGTTCGCGTCGGAGTCAACGGCTGGACTGCCGCTCCGATCGATGGCAGTTTCAGTGCCTGGGCGGCGTAGAAGGCGGGCAGGGACAGGGGCCCGCAGTGCATGACGGCGTCGGCGTCGCGCGCGGCTTGCCAGGCGTCGGCGACAATACTGTTTCCCAGCTCGCGCAGCGCGGAGCGAAAGCCCCGTAACGCCCGGAGCGGGTTGCCATGGGAGTCGACGATGCGCTGCGACGCGGGATCAAGTAACAGCGCCTGTGGATCGCCGGTGAGCGCGGCGAACTCCACGCCCTGGGCCTCGACCAGCGGGCGAAACGTCTCGTGCGTCGCCACGCGGACGAGCCAGCCGGCCCGGCCCAGGCCGCCCGCAAGCGCGACGAAGGGCTGAACGTCGCCAAGCGAGCCCGGCGCGACCAAGACCAGCCGCTTTCTGCCGACAGAGAGCTTGCTGGCAGCCATCACGCGACGGATCTTCGCCGATGCCCGCCGCGCGCGGGGGCCCGGTGACGCACCGATCCGCAGGTAGGGCGGGGGGTCAATCGCGCGCGGCAAGGACGCAACCCGGCTACCCGTAAGTCTGGGCGCCGACCCGCCATGCGTCCGCGTGGCGTCGCCGATGCGACTGCCTTTCGCGGCTAGGGTGGATTTGTGGAGATCTTGTGCGGCGCGCGGGTGATGACGATGCACGCGTATCAGCCCGAGGCGGCGGCCGTCGCCATCGATGGCGCCTTGATCGTGGCCGTCGGCTCGGAGTCACACGTCCGCGCGGTGGCCGGTGCTGCGCCTGTGACACGCCTGCCAGGCGGAGTCCTCCTACCGGGCTTCATCGACGCGCACCATCACTACGCCTACGCTGCGTTGGCCGGGCAGACTGCGCCGCTGCGGACACCCCGCGGCTCGTCGATCAAAGAGCTGCTGCGGCGAATCGCCGCCGAGGCCGGCGCTTCGCCCGCGGGCTGCGTCTATCTCTGCGGGTATGAGCCTTGGGAACTTTGCGAGCAGCGCGGCCCACGAGCCGAAGAGCTCGACGACGCCTGTCCCGATCGGCCGCTGTTCGTGCAGGCGGCCAACGCGCACGAGGGCGTGTTGAACACGCGCGGCCTGCAGCTGATGGGTTGGGACGCCAGGACGCCTGACCCTCCTAACGGAACGATCGTGCGGCGCCGCGGCAAGCTCACTGGGCAGCTGGTCGAGGCGGCCGCCTTTATGGCCGAGGCGCGCTTCCGCGACGAGGCCTTGGCGACCGGTGAGCGAGCTTGGCTGGCCGCCTGCGAGCGCCATGGTCGCGAGTTGCTCTCACTCGGCATCACGCGCGTCGCCGACGCAGCCGCCGCACGGCCGGTCGAGGCGCTCTATCAGAAGGCCGCGGAGGCCGGCGTTCTTCCGCTCGCCGTCCACCCCATGCCCGTGGCGAGCTCTGACCTGCTGCGACCACGGCTGTCCGGACTCCCGACCGGGACGGGACCGGCCGACGCCTCCGTCGGCGCCGCCAAGCTCTTCGTCGATGGCGGCCACCGCTGCGCTCTGTGCCTCGCACCGCGCGAGGCCGGGCGGATGCTCGCCGCGACCGTCCGCCACGCGTGGTCAAGCCGGACCCTCGCCGCCGTCCGTCACGTCAAACGCGCAGGACCGATCCGCGTCAGCCGGGATCTGCACGTCCATGCGGGCATGCGCGTCTGGGAGCGTGACGCGCTCGCAGACATCGTCGGCGTGGCCGCGGGCCGGGGCTTTCAGGTGGCACAGCACGCTATCGGCGACGACGCGATCGGGATGGCGCTGCACGCGGTGGCTAAGAGCGAGGCGGCTCTGCATCGCCGGCCGGGAGTCCCGCGACTCGAGCACGTCGTCATGGCCCGGCCAGAGCATCTCCGGGCGGCCGGCGACCTTGGGGTCGCCGCCGTCGTCCAGCCCGGGTTCGTGCACCACTACGGCGACGACCTCCTCGCCACCCCCCTGCCCGAGCCCATCGGCATGCTGCCGCTACGAGACATGGTCGACGCGGGAGTCGTCCTCGCGGGTAGCTCGGACTACCCGGCCACGCCACCTAACGTCATGGCGGCGATCCAGGCGGGCGTGACCCGCAAGACCGCGAGGGGCGCACTGCTAGAAGCCGACCAGGCGATCGACACCGCGACCCTCCTACGGGCCTACACCGCGGGCTCCTCCGTCGCGCTCGGCCTCGACGACCGCGTCGGCCGGGTCAAGGTCGGCATGCAGGCCGACCTCGTCCACCTCGCGGCAGACCCAACCACCGCGGCGCCTGACACCATCGGCGCCATCGCCGCCACACGCACCTGGGTCGGCGGCCGTCTCGCCTACTCCAGGTAGACAGACGACACGACACCTGGGAGAGTTGTCCCGGCGTGTCACGTCGAGGCGCGCGCTGGTTGACTGCCGTGCTGAGAAGCCTGGCCATCACTCGATCGCCTCGCTGCTGGGCGAGCGACTCGGGTCGCACGACGGCAGCGACGCAGCCCTCGCCCATGATGTAGCCGTCAGCGCGCTCGTCGAAGGTCCTGCAGTGGGCGATGCGCGACATGAGCCCGACCTTGGAGAAGGCTAGTGGCGCCCTGATCCTCCCCCGAAGGAGGAGCCCGAGAAGAAGAAGAACCAGACCTCAAACGTGGTCACGACGATGAACACGGATGAGATCAGGATGAGGTCTAGGGCGCCGAGTGTTCTGCTGGATGCCGTCTCGTGGGGACGGTCACCGCGCATGCTGCGTAGCCATGGGACGTCGCGGCGGATTGTGGGTGGTTCTCCGGCCAGGCGCCGGTAGGTGCGGTCGAGGACTGCCAGCACCCGGACGAGCACGAAGCTGAGCACCCCGATCGCGGCTACGACGGCGGCAATCGGTCCCATCGTCGGCCCGCCGTCGCCTTCTAGGCGCGATCCGATCCAGAGGGCGAGCAGCGGGCTGCCGGTCCATACGTTAGTCGTGACGAGCGTCATCGAAGCGACAAGACTCGCACGTTTCAGACGCCCGCCGATCGTGAGGCGCTCCCCGTCAGAAGGGTGTGGTGCCACACGGCGTCGACCCAATCTCACATTGGAAATCCTATCCAGATATTGCCAATGCGAATGGCCACCAGGAAACGCACCCGGTTGACCGAACTGAACAAGGCCAGCTCCTGAAAGAGCGGGGCTTCCGCGTCTATAAGCAGATGTCTGACGAGCGCATGGTCCCTTCCAAACGTCCAACCTCGCGCGAGCTCGGCGAGCTCGTCGCCGCCCTCAGAGCTGGACGCGGCGCTAGGTGGTCTCTTCGCCTGTGGCTCGAACTGCTGCCCGCGCGACGACGACGAGCGCTTCCGCGAAATCGCCGCCCAGTTCTGGGCCGGAATCCGCGCGCAGGTCAGCGACGGATCGCCGCCGCATGGAAAGCAGAGGGCCGCGAGCCCCCAAGCGCACCCGAGCAGCTCGTCACGGCGATCATCGCCCTCGACGCCGGGCTGATCCTGCAACACCTTGTGGATCCTGAGGCCGTCCCACTCGATCTGTGACCCGAACCTTTCGAGCTGCTCTTCAGCTCGCTCGAGTCGCGCTAACCCGGCGCAACACAGACGTCGGGACAGTTGCTTCGAGGCGTCCGCTCCGATGCCGGGTAGCGACAGGAGGGGGCCGACACGACGCCGAATCGGCTCTCGTTATCGTGCCCTGTTCGGGCTTGGTGGTCGAGGAGGTGTTGGCTTGGTTGGGAAGCCGGTCGTGGGCAAGGCCGTGTATGACCGCATCGGTCGCGGCTATAGCGAGGTGCGGCGCCCGGACCCGCGGATTGCCGCGCGCATAGATCGGGCGCTTGGCAGCGTGTCCAGCGTCTTGAACGTAGGCGCAGGCGCCGGGTCCTATGAGCCCAGTGATCGAGACGTCACCGCGGTCGAGCCATCGCAGTTGATGATCTCTCAAAGGCGGGAGGGGTCAGCGCCGGTCGTCCAGGCCACCGCGGAGGACCTTCCGTTTGACGATGACACCTTCGATGCCGCGATGGCGATCATCACCGTCCACCATTGGGCCGATCCCGATGCGGGGCTGGCAGAAATGGTGCGCGTCGCGCGCGATCGCGTCGTCATCCTCAGCTTCGATCCCGAGCCACTCGCGCAGCTGTGGTTGGTTCGTGACTACTTCCCTCGAGCGTTGGAGATCCATGTTGGCATGATGGCTCCGATCAAAGAGCTGCTTGCCAGGCTCCCCAACGCCAGGCAGGAGTCGGTTGCAATCCCGCGCCTGTGCCAAGACGGATTCTCCTGCGCCCTTTGGGATCGCCCGGAGATGCACCTTGATCCCCACGTACGCCAGGCCAGCTCGTCCTGGCACCTGATGCCCGCTGAGCTGACCAAGCGCGGCCTGTCCGCGTTGCGCGCGGACCTCGACAGCGGTCGCTGGGACGAACGCAACGGCGACCTTCGTTCGCTCCCGGAGCTCGATGTCGGCCTGCGCCTGATCGTCTCCGAGCTCGGCTAGAATTGGCTCCCAGGCGGCTGCGTAGGCCACGAACATCCGAAGGCTCGGCCGGATTCCAGGATCACGGTCGAACGCGCCCATCCGGATGCCGATCGGGTCGGTCTGGTTAGGGTTGCCGGCGAAGAGCGCTGACCCGCAGGCGCCACAGAGCCATTTCTCTCGGCCGTCCTGGGGCTTCCACACGCGCAGCTGGTCCTCGCCCGCGACGACCAGGAAGCTGCCGGGTGCAGCGCTGGGCAGCGTGTGCAGTGGCAATAGCTGGCGAGGACGCGTGGCTCAGAGACCTCGGAATAATGCCTCCGTCAAACAGTGAAGATGTGATCAGGCGTTTGGGCCCGAGGTCTGACCTACCGTGAAACTGACCCCGCGTGGGTGTCTTGCCGGGACCTGTCGATCTCGGGCCGGCGCCG
>JAABUJ010001238.1_pt1 | contig 38953 bp, 30 predicted proteins | sample 5559131 | NCBI WGS metagenome assembly JAABUJ01 (sample SAMN10711875, study PRJNA513366) | rock metagenome | isolation source: Antarctica rocks | place: Antarctica: Victoria Land, Mt New Zealand nord | collected 2016-01-07 | reverse complement strand
CATCACGCGCCTGTACACGCGCGACGGGGTCGTGGGCGAGGTCTACACCGGCGACACCGACGCCGAGCAGGACGCGATCGTCCGCCTCATCCACGATGACCTGGCCCCCGCGATACTAGGGCGCAGCACGATGAACCCCGACGGGTGCGCGCTGGCCATGCAACCCGCTACCTACGACATCCTGCGCGATCGCGGCCTGGCCTTGCAGGCGATCGCCTGCCTTGACGCCGCGATCTGGGACAGCTTCGGTAAAGCGGTCGGCCTGCCGCTCTTCCGCCTGTGGGGCGCCTCGCGTGCCGCGCTGCCGATCATCATCATCGGGGGCTACTATGGGCTCGACGCGCGGGATCTGTCCGCGCAGATGAAGCGCTACGTTGAGATGGGCGTGGCCGGCTGCAAGTTCAAGGTGGGCGGGGCGTCGCCGGCCGAGGACGCCGAGCGCGTGCGCGTCGCGCGCGCGGCCGTGGGCGACGACTTCGTGCTGATGGTCGACGCCAACCAGGGCTACACGCGCGACCAGGCGGTGGAGTTCGCGCGGCGCGCGGCTGGCCTCAACATCCGGTGGTTCGAGGAGCCCTGCCGCTGGTACAACGACCGCCGCTGGATGCGCGACGTGCGCTACGCGACGGGCCTCCCCGTGACGGCCGGTCAGAGCGAGTACACGGTCGCGGGCGTGCGCGACCTCATCGCCGATGGCGCGGTCGACGTATGCAACTTCGATAGCTCCTGGAGTGGCGGCCCCACGGTGTGGCGTCGAGTCGCGGGTCTCGCCGCAGCCTACGGCGTGGAGATGGCCCACCACGAGGAGCCGCAGGTGGCTGCCCATTTGCTGGCCAGCGTCCCCCACGGCACCTTTGTGGAGTGCTTCGACCAGGACCGCGACCCGGTTTTCTGGGGCCTCTTCGCCAACCGGCCGGCCATCCGCGATGGCCTCTACCCTCTGCCGGACGGACCCGGCTTCGGCATCGAGCTGGACGGGGACTTCATCGCGCGCTACACGGTCGGCTCACGCGGCACGGAACGATGACTATGTCGGGAGAGGCACGGGGAATGGCTCCGCTGGCCGGGATCACGATTGTAGCGGTCGAGCAGTATGGGGCTGGACCCTATGCGACGCTTTACCTGGCCGACATGGGCGCCGATGTGGTCAAAATCGAGGACCCTGGCGCTGGCGGCGACATCGGTCGCTACGTCCCGCCCGGCCAGGACGGGACCGACAGCCTATTCTTCGAGACTTTCAATCGGGGCAAGCGCAGCCTGGCCCTGGATCTGAAGAGCGCGGCCGGCCGCGCGGTCTTCGAGCGCCTCGTCGCCCAATCCCACGCCGTGTTCAACAATCTACGCGGCGACCTCCCCGACCGTATGGGCCTGACCTACGCGGCGCTCGGGGAGATCAACCCGGCCATCGTGTGCGCCTCGCTCTCAGCCTACGGACGTTCCGGCGAGCGCCGGGGCTATCCCGGCTACGACGCGCTCGTGCAGGCCGAGGCCGGTTGGGCCGCGCTGACCGGCGAGCCTGGCGGGCCACCGATCAAGAGCGGCCTCTCACTCGCCGACTACGCCACGGGGCTGACGGCGGCGCTGGCGTTGATGGTGGCTCTGTTCGACGCGCGGCGTACTGGCGTCGGCCGAGACGTCGACACTTCGCTCTACGATGTCGCGCTGGCCCTGTTAACCTACCCGGCGACGTGGCGCCTAACCGCCGGCATCGAGACCGAGCGGCAGCCCATGTCGGGCCATCCCAGCATGGTCCCGTTCCAGTTTTTTCAGACGGCGGACGGCTTCCTGGCGGTGGCCTGTCCCAAGCAGAAATTTTTTGAGCTACTCGTCGCGGCCATCGATCGGCCAGGACTGTCCACCGATCCGCGCTTTGCCACATTCGAGGCCCGTCGCGCACACCGCACCGAGCTCGTTGCCATCCTAGGTGAGCGACTGCGGCGGGAAACGACCGCCATGTGGATGGAGCGCCTGAGCGGTCGTGTCCCCTGCGCCCCGGTACGCTCGCTTGATGAGGCGCTCGATGAGGAGGAGCTCAGGGCACGGGATATGCTCGCTTCGTATCCTCACCCCATCTTCGCGCGCGTGCAGGCGATCGCCACACCGTTCACCCTGACCGGCTACGCACCGGACTATCGCGCGGCGCCCGCGCTCGACGGCGACCGGCGGGCCATACTGGACGAGTTGGGCTACGCTGCCGACGACATCGCCGCCCTTGCCGCGGCCGGAGCATTTGGCGGCGGGTTGTAAACATCGGTCGTCGTCGATGGGATGGAACGGATCGGGGACCAGCGTGATCTGGGCCATCTCATCGGTAGGCGCCTTATTCGTGGCGACAGCCACAGGACTCGCGCACGATTAGCTCGGTCGCCAGGACGACGCGCTGCACTGGCTTGGATGAGCGCCCGTCCAACCGCTCAAAGAGTAACTCCGCGGCCCGTCGCCCCAATTCGGCCGCCGGCTGCCGTACGAGGGTCAGGCGCGGGTGGAGCAGCGCTGCAATCTCAAAGTCGTCGAACCCGATCAGCGCTACATCGTGCGGCACCCGCAGCCCTAAGTGATCCAACGCCTGGAGAACACCGATCGTGATCAAGTTATTCATGGCGAAGATGGCGGTCGGTGGCTCGGACAGGGCGGCCAGTTCGCGTAGCGCGCGTGCGGCGGTCGCGCTGTCGGCGGCGTCAAGGCGCGATATCTCCGCGAGGCCCGCCGCTTTGAGCGCCTCTCGATAGCCGGCGCGGCGCTCCCGCGTCGTATACAGTCCCGCGCCCGCGCCGATGTAGGCGATGCGGCGATGCCCGTGCCCAATTAGGTGCTCCGTTGCTTCCCGTGCCCCGCGCCGGTTCTGAACGACCACCGCGTCGGTCGGGATGCCTGGGATAGGCCGGTCCAGCGCGATGACGGGCAGCGCAGCCACCTGCTCCTCAGCGAGATACGCGTGTCCGTTCGCCGTCGGCACGAGCAGCAGACCGTCGACACGCCGTCGGACCAGGATGTCGACCTGCTGGCGCTCGATCTCGACCTGCTCGTCCGAGTCGCACAGGATCACGGCGTACCCGTGCGCCCGCGCGACCTCTTCGATGGCTTTGGCGCAACCGGCGTAGAACGGGTTGGTGATGTCGGCGATCACGAGGCCCATCGTCCGCGACCGTTGCCCCTTGAGGCTGCGCGCGGCATCATTCGGCTGGTAACCCAGCGTGGCAATCGCCGTCCGCACCCGCGCCGCCGTCTCTGGGCGCACACTTTGTTTCCCGTTGACGACCCGCGACACGGTCATCACGCCCACCCGCGCCTCCCGTGCCACGTCATGCAGCGTGGGACGACTGGTTGGTCCTGCTGGCACGCGCGGTTCTCTCCTCTCAATCGTCGGTCGTCCATCATGAGCCATCCGGACAGCGACATACTGATCGCTATGGTCAGCTAGACATCCATGCGGTCGGCGCGGAGTCTCGTTACAGTGTAGACGATCGGGAGGATGGTTGGCCGTGCGCGCGGGCCTGCTGGCCTGCTGCGATGGATGAGGCTATCGATCACGCGGTCCATGCCAGATGCCATCTCTGGAACTGGACATCCACCCGACGCCGAGAACCGGACGCCGCCGTGCCCATCCCCCCGCGATGCGGCGTCGTGTCTGATCCCATGTCACGACGCCGCTCGTCGCATCGGACGCCTCGAGGCTCGACGCGCCGACAGCGCATGCCGCCGTGATCGCGTCCTCCGGTGCCATGTTGTGGAGCAGAGAGTACAGGAAGCCGGCCACGGTCGCGTCGCCCGCGCCGTTCGTCCCCACGACCCGCGTCTCGAAAACGGTCGACCAGAACTCGCGACCGGCCCACACCGCATGGTCGCGCGGGATACCAGGTCCGGCGGCTGCGAGCCGTTCGGCCGAGGCCGTGCGCAGGTAGAAGCCGCGCTCTCCTACCTTAATCCCCACAATCCCGGCCCCCAGCGCGAGCAACTGATCCCCAAGCTCCGACACCCGCTCCACCGGCATAGCGTCGAGGGCGGCCGAGCCTCCGGCCAACTCCGCTGCCCGCCCCGGCTCAAGCATCACCAGCACCTCCTCCAGGCTCGGCACGAAGACATCGACATAGGGCAGCACGGCGGCGAGGATGCCACGCCAATCGGCGTGATCGGCCGCCGACGCTGGGTCGGGGTAGGCCATGTCGAGGGCGGTTGTGAGTCCGGCCGCCCGCGCACGGCGCATCACGCCGACCAGGGCCATGCCCCCGTCCTCGTACATCCGTCGCATCAGGGGTGGGTAACCGAAGTGGAACAGCCGCGCTCCCGTGAGGGCGCCAGCGGGGATATCATCGGCGACGAACGTATCGTTGGCGCCGGGGTAGTGCAGTACCATGCGGTCGCGACCGGGAGGGCTCAGGATGACGCTGTAGGAGGTGTGCGCGCCGGACGTGATCAGTAGCCTATCCGCGAGGCCGGCGCGGGCTAGGATGGCCGCGACGACGCTGCCGAACGCGTCGTCGCCCACTTTGCCCAGGAGCCGCGTGGGGGCGCCGAGTTGATGCAGGGCGCGCCCCGTGTTCGACACGCAGCCGCCCGTTGCCACCGTCGCGGGACCAATCTCGGCCAGGGTACCGGGTCGAAAGCGGGTCGCTGCCTCGTCCATCGGTAGGTTGGGGATCACGTCGAGGCAGATATGCCCCGCGACGATGGCACCCCCGCTCGCGTGGCTGTCCCCCCCGCTCGATGTGTCCATGGCCCTACACTGCGACCACGGACCGCGTCCGCTCGGACTCCAGCGCGGCCGTGAACAGGCGGTGGCTGAGCGCGGCCTCCGCTGGGGTGGCGCAGGTGAAGGGCTGCCGCATGGCGGGGCCGTGCGCGAGCTCGTCAACGAACGCCGCCCACATTTGCAGGATGGCGTCCGTGAAGCCAAACTCGAAGATACCGCCCGTGACCGTGCGGTAGGCGCTATGATAGCCGATGTCAATGCTCTGCCACGCTTGCTCGCCGCCGGCACGGTACTCCATCACGCGCAGCATGCGTGGATACTTTGTGCTGAATGCGATGGAGGACTCCGTCCCGATCACCTCGAGCGACCATGTGTCCATGTCACCGGGTGAGATGCGCTTGGTCTCGATGGTCATCGGGAAGCGTCCGCCGTCGGCGTCGACCTCGGTGGCGAGGATGGCGTTATCCCATGTGTCGCAGGGGACCAGGCGCCCGTCCGTGTCGGGTCGCTCCGTGACGATGTTGGAGAGCAGCGCCCGCACGTCGCGCGGTATCCAGCCGAAGCGGAAGGGCAGGTGCACCGCGTGCATGCCCAGGTCACCCATGCACCCGTAGGCGCCGTTGAACGCGATGATGCGCTTCCAGTTGATCGGCTTGTGGGGGTCGAGGTCGCTGGAGTGGAGGTAACGACTGCGCACCTCGATGATGCGGCCGAAGCGCCCCTCCCGCACGGCCCGCACGACGCGCTGCGCGCCTGGGTAGAACGGATACTCCGACGAGACGCGCACAAAGACGTCGGGGTGTGCCCGCATGGCCGCCATGATGCGCTCGTTGGCCGCCAGGTCGATCCCGACCGGCTTCTCCGCCAACAGCGGCTTGCCCGCCGCGATGATATCAGTGTAGAGGTCGGCGTGCAGGTGGTGCGGCACCGCGCAATACACGGCGTCGACGTCTGGATTGGCGAGGAGCGCGCGGTAGTCGGTCGTGACGCACCGCAGTGTGGGCACGGTGTCACGATACCAGTCGAAGAGCGCCGGATTGGTGTCGCAAACGCCGACGATCGCGGGAGCGACATCGAGGTCGAGCAAAGCCGGCCAGCGGGCCGCGGCCACAGCAAACTCGTGGCCCATCAGACCCGCGCCGATGATGCCGAAACGGATGGTTTGCCTAGCCATGGGCCGCGACCTCCTCCCGCGCTTGATCCAGCGAGCGCAGCGCCTCGTCGGGCGTCGCGCCCTCATGCACGATGCGCATGAACGCCTCCGTGATGCCGCGCGGGTCGGGGTGCTGGATGACGTTGCGGCCGTACACGATCCCCGCCGCTCCCTGGCGCATCAGTTCGTGGGTGCGGCGCAGGATCTCCTCCTCCGAGGCCTTACCGCCGCCGCGCACGAGGACAGGCCGGCCACCCGCAGCCTCGATCACGCGGCCATAGTCGGCCACATCGTCGGTCGGGTCGGCCTTGATGACGTCAGCGCCGAGTTCGACGGCCTGGCGGACCAACGGAACGATCTTGTCCGGGTCGCCGTCGACCATATAGCCGCCGGCCCTGTCGTTCGTCCGCATCACGAGTGGTTCCACCATGAGCGGCATGCCGTAGCGCTCGCACTCCGGCTTGAGGCGCGCTACATTGGCGACGCAGGCGTGGTAGACCTCAGGCTGCTCGGGGATGAGGAACAGGTTGACCACGACGCAAGCGGCGTCGAGCCGCAGCGCTTGCTCGACAGGTCGCTCGATAGAGTGGGAGAACAGGTGCCGCGGCAACGCCTTGCCGTAGACGTTAGCCACATCGGTGCGCAGGACAAGCGCGGGCTTGGCCTTGCCGGGGATGGCCTGAAGGACAGGAGCCTGGCCGGGGCTGAGCTGAATCGCATCGGGGTTCGCGGCGACGATCGTCGCCACGGCGCGGCGGATATCTTCGATCCCACTGAGGAACGCGCCCTCGTTGAAGAAGCCGTGGTCAATCGCCACGTCGAAACACTTGCCATCCGCGGCGAACAATCGATGCAACCGGGCCGTGACACTCATATTCGTCGTCTCCTCCTGCAACCGTTGGCGGCGCGGCGCGATGGCTGAATTGGCTTTCATGCATGCACGCACTACCAGCGGGTTTGACAAGCCGCCTCTGTTTTGGTAACGTTATCTCAACTAAAGATAACGTTATTATAACGACGCCGGGCCGTCAAGAAGGGGGGACGTGAACTTGTCCCGACTGACCTCACGGTTTCAGTATCGCGCGTGTGTCCCCGATCAACCAGGGGGAGCGGTCAGCAGCGCCGCTCCGACTCTTGACATACGAGAGGAGGAAAGTGATGGAGTGGTACCCGATTAAGCTCACGGCTCACATCAGGAGCTACGCATTCGGTGAGCGCCTCATCCCCGACATCGTGGGGAAAGCGAACCTGCCCGACGGCGTGGTCGCCGAGACCTGGGAGATCAGTGACTACCGCGACACGACCGGCACGGTCACCAATGGCGCCTTCGCCGGACGCACCCTCCACGATCTTGTTCACGCGCACCCCGACGAAGTCGTCGGCGTAGGCTGGCACGGCCCGCACTTCCCGTTGCTTGAGAAGTTTCTCGACGCGTCACATATGCTGCCCGTCCACCTGCATGCCGACGACGAGACGGCGCGCCGCGTCTACGATGCGCCTAACGGCAAGACCGAGGCCTGGCATATCCTCTGGGCCGCGCCGGACGCCACCATTCTGGCTGGCGTCAAGCCTGGCGTGTCCCGCGATGAGTTGCTCGCCGCTTTTAGGGCGCAGGCCTACGATGCGGTGATGCCGCGCCACCCCATCCGCGCCGGTGATACCGTCTATGTGCCGGGTGGCGTCATCCACGCCTTCGGCCCCGATACGCTCATCTTCGAGGTGCAGCAGACCTCCGACCTCACGCAGACCGTCATGCCCGCGGATCTCTACGGCAACCGTTACAGCGTTGCCATATGGGAGGCCAACATGAACGCGGCGCTCGACGAGCTACGTCCGAAGTACCAGCCGCGCCCGAACCCCGGCCTCGCCCACTGGGACGGCAAGAATCGCTACGTCGTCGGCTGCGCTGGCCCCTACTTCGCGCTGGAGCGATGGACCCTGGCGGAGCCGCACCTGGAGCCGACGCACCCACGCCGTTGCCTGACGATCTCCAACGTCGGCGATCCGGTGCGGCTCAATTACGTGACGGGCTCCGACACGCTGGATCGTGGAGAGTCGTGCCTGCTACCAGCCGCCATCGGCGAGCTACAGGTCGTGCCTCGGGGCGGCGCCAGCCTCATCGCCTGTTACGTGCCCGACCTGGACCGTGATATCGTGGAGCCGTTGCGAGCAGCGGGATATGCCGACGGCGATATCAGCCGCTTAGGGGACGTCGGTGTTTAGGGCAAAACATCCCATCCCGACACTCAGTCCCGCCTACGCTACCGATCAGCTCCCCTCCCCCGCAACCAGATAGTGGAGCATGCCGGGCGAAAGGATCACGTCGGCATCCGTCAACGAGTCGTGCAGCTGCACGGGGGAGTGGCAGCCGACGATGGGCACCGCGACGAATGGCTGCGACGCGATATAGGCCAGGATGATGGCTGTGATGGACGTGCCCAGCCGCGCGGCAAGCTCGCCCGCTCGCACCAGACGGGCCATGGTCTGCTCGGTCTCATAATCGCGCCGCACACTCTGCTTGATAGCCGGCAGCCCCCCGGCCCTGGCCTTCGTGAAGAACCCCCTGGCCTGCGATGAAAACGCGAGCACCGCCATGTCCGCCTCATGATAGAAGGCATGGGCGTCGTCGTCCATGATGGCGACATCAGCAGCCACAGATCCTGGATTCGGGACGGCCAAGCTCCATTGGAGCTGGCTGGCGACAAACGAGTCCAGGCTATGCGCTGCGGCATAGGCCTGTGCTTCACCGATGCGGGCGGGCGTCCAATTGGAACAGCCAAAGAAGCGGATCTTGCCGGCGCGCATTTGGTCATTCAGCGTCTCCACGATCTCGTCGACAGGCCGACGGGGATCGTCCCGGTGGAGCCAGTACAGGTCAATCGTTCCCACGCCCAGGCAGTCGAGGCTCTCGTCTAAGTCGGCGATAATCTCCTGCGGAGACAGGCGCGGGGTGTGCATGGTCGCCAGATCGGGGTGAGCGCCCTTGGTGGCCAGGATCATCCGGTCCCGCTGCCCCGTCGTCTTGAGCCACTGCCCGATCGTCTTTTCGCTCCTGTGCTTCTCGCCGGAGTGCCAGTCGCCGTAGACGTGCGCGGTATCCAGGAAGGCGCCACCCGCCTCCACGAAGGCGTCCAAGACGGCAAAGGAGTCGTGGCGGCTCAACGCTGTGCCCATGTCGCCCGTGCCCAGGCAGATGTGCGAGACGCGCATGGTGGTGTGGGGGATCGTGATGTATCTCATACCGGTTGCCTCCCGTGAGCAAAGAATGCGTCCGCTTCGTCAATCACCTGCGACCTATCACGGCCTCCGGCAGTGCATCCCCGTCCCCCTGCACATGGGCGACCAGATAGCGTACCAGATAAAAGCGGACGCACATGCCGTCTTTGTCTACGGCGGTTTACACCATGACTATCGACAGGCGGCGTAGCCCGCTAAGGGCGAGCGGTTAGACTAACCGGCCGGCACAATCAGATAATGGGGCCCCTATGAGCTGTTAGACCATTGGTGCGGCGGTCGTCGTGATCTCTCGACGCGGGCTATCACCCGACCCCTGACACCCTAGTACATGAGAAAGCCGCCGCTGATGTTGAGCGTGGCGCCGGAGACGAAGGAGGCGTGGCGGCTGGCTAGGAAGACGACCGGCCCCGCGATCTCCTCCGGCTCGGCGGTGCGCCCTAATGGGGTGGCCTTGATCTGCCCCTCCAGCATCGCGGGGTCGAGCCCGTCCATCAGCATCGGCGTGACGACGAAGCTCGGCGCTACGGCATTGACCGTGATCCCATCCGGCCCATAGGTGCGTGCGAGGCCCCGCGTCATGGTCACGATCCCGCCTTTGGTCGCGTTGTAGACGACCGAGCCGCCAAAGCCGCCCGACTGCCAGCCCTGCGACGAGAAGAGGATGAGACGGCCGCCGCGGCCCTGACCGCGCATGGCTTGCGCGACGGCGCGGCTGAGGAAGAAACTAGCCTTGAGGTTCAGGTCCACCTGGAAGTCCCAGTCGTCCTCGGTGACTTGATCGAGATCGGCGCGACGGCGCAGCACGGCGGCTAGGTGCACGAGCACATCGAGCGAGCCGAATTCCGCCTGTGCACGCTCCACCAAAGTCTGGTGGACCGCGAGATCGCGCAGGTCGGCGCCGACAGCGACATGCCCCGTCCCCTCCATGCTGGCGACGACCGTGTCGACCGCCTCCTGGCGCAGGTCGACGGCCATGACGCGCGCGCCCGTTGTTCCAAAAGCCTCGGCCACCGCCCGCCCGATGCCGCCGGCCGCGCCGGTGACGATCACGCCCTTCCCTTCGAGCCCCGCGTCAAGACTCCACGCCATCTTACCCTCTCCTCGCCGCCCACCGTCCAGCCTCGGCACAGCAGGGCCGCGCACGATCCCTGGATTCGTTTCCAATACGGCGATTATACGAACTATGGACCGAAGACGTCAAGGAATACGCCGTCCAGGATAGGGCAATCGTATGGCAAAGAGGAGCGCAACATCTGCCGGCGTTGTGTAGGCTACGGCGGTGGCGCCGTCGAGTCGCGGACGACCAGCTCACAGTGCAGGATGCGGCGCTGATGCGGGCCAGTAGGATGGGCAATGCGCTCGATCAAACACTCCGCCGCGACGCGCCCCAACTCCATCATCGGTTGACGCACCGTCGTCAGGTGCGGCCGCAAGAGCCCGGCGATGGGGATGTCATCGAAGCCGATCAGAGAGACATCGTCGGGGACGCGCAGCCCCCGCTCGGTGAGTGCCGCCATCGCACCAAGGGCCGTCCGGTCGTTGACGCAGACGATAGCGGTTGGCGGATCGGGCGCACCGAGGAGCCCTAACGTTCCGTGATAACCGCTGCTCTCATCGAGTTCGCCCTCGCGTACCAGAGTAACCGGCGCTGGTAGCCCCGCGTCCGCCAACCCACGCCGATAGCCCTCGAGACGCCCTAGGGCCACACCCCGGCTAATCTGGCCGCCGATGAAGCCGATGCGCCGATGGCCAAGCGAAACGAGATGTCGAACCGCTGCCCTTTCCCCTTCCATCGTGTCGGTGCTCACTTCATCCGCGTATGGGTGAGGCGGCCAACGGCCGATGCAGACCATCGCCATGCCACCCTCGCACAGGGCGTGCAGCACCTCGGCGCTCTCGGCGCTCCGTTCGCCCGCCGTGCCCGTCAGGATAACCCCATCGACGCGCTTGCGCCGCAACGTCCGGGCCGTATCCATCTCGGCGCGCGCGTCTTCAACGCCACAGATGATGAGGATATACCCGGCGCGTTGCACGACATCTTGGATACCTCGTGCCATTTGGCTCGAGGACGGACTAGCGATGTCGGTAAGGACCAGAGCGAGCAACTCGCTTTGCCGCGTGGTCAAGCTGCGCGCCAACCCATTCGGCTCATAATTGAGCGCGCGCATGGCTGTCTCGATACGCTTACGGGTGCCGGCGCCGACGTATCCACTTCCATTGATCAGGCGCGAGACCGTCGCCGTCGAAACCCCCGCCCTCTCAGCGACCTTGTAGATCGTCGCGCTCGCGGGTCGTCGCGTCGCGCTTTCTTGTGTAACCTCTTTCACTTTATCAATAGTACAGGAAACCCGCGTCCACTGTCAATGCACGCTCACACTGCGCGTGCACCTCGAAATAGTGGGACGCGGCCTGCGACTGCGGTCGTAGGGCACACCACCGCCGACTGCGGTCGGGTGTCGCCCTGCGACGTGACGCGTCGACGCCCCCCGTCCGGGCACCGCAGTGCCCGTGGTCTGCCATGCGACCGCAGTCGCAGGCGTCTCCCGCGCAATTCCACTATTTCGAGGTGCACCCCACACCGCTCCTCGGCAGGGCCACTCAGTTCTTGGGATGAAGGGCATCCACGCCAGAGAACCGAGTGGCCCTGCCGAGCTGGAAGCAGTCTACTTGACAGCGCTACGCAAGGTGGGGTACTATGCCGTCTGTAAGTGGTTTCATAAGTGTCGTTTTATCGTGAGACCTCGGGTGAATGGTGATTGCGGGTCACTAGACGCTAAAAAACGTTTCCAGTAACATGTTCTTGCTAGCTAAGAGCCGATTGGATGTGGTGATGATACTGGAAGCGGTATCACTAGCCCGCGCGTGACGAGGAGAGCGGTGGAATTGCGTATGGATAGTTACGTGATCGACCTCGATGAACGGACGGGAGTGCTGGTTTCTCTAGGCGATCATGCTGTTCATGAGTGGGAAGGCCGCTATGTTACGCAATGCTGCGATCTTATTCTGTGGGAACGCCGTTGTACAATCAACTGAGGGAAGTAGATAAGGATCTCACAATGCCTATCCAATTAATTGATTCGACAGAATTACTCGACAGCGGTGAGGCACTACGGGCACGCGCGGCAGAAGACGGTTATCTGTTCTTTAGAAAGCTTATCCCAGTTGAGGATATACTTGCTGTGCGTGCAAATGTCCTTAAAGTCGTCGAACAGCATGGGTGGCTTCAGCCCGGACAGGATGAATTAGGCGGATTACTTCAGAGAGAAGCCTTTGCCACAATTCCTGAAAGTGACATGCGAACCGACATTGGCGTTACCCATGCCATGTATGACGACGTCCAGAAAATCGAGAGCATGCATCGTTTGCCGCATCATCCGAAGCTACTTGCATTCTTCGAGCACCTTTTCGACAAGCAGGTCCTGGTACATGCCCGTCATATTGCACGTATGATCACGTCGCATCCGGCGATGGTTCCCACACCTGTACACCAGGATTACCCTTTCATTCAGGGAACTTCAGGGACGTGGACAGGCTGGATCCCCCTGGGGAACTGTCCGCGAACAATGGGTGGACTTACAGTGTTACGCGCATCACATAAACTCGGCTACGTGCCTGTCCAAACAACGCAAGGGGCAGGAGGGCTCGCTGCGCAGCTTTGCCCGACAGACCCGCCGGATTGGGCAGAAATCGACTATCAAGCCGGGGACGTCCTCGCTTTCCCCGCCTTTACTGTCCATCGCGCCCTGCCTGTGGCAATTAAGGATCAGATTCGATTGTCCTTGGATGTCCGTTATCAACCGATAGATGACGCGATCGAAGCACGTTCTCTCAAACCTCATTGCGCGCTCACTTGGGAGGAAATCTATGCGGGCTGGCAGCGTGATGACCTAAAATATTATTGGCAGCATATACCCCTCAATCTTCAGGGATGGGACGATTCCTTCATGCAACCCCAAAAGCGTATTTGTTGACACAGACGGCCACATCTCGCGTGTGGCCAGGAACGGAGTTGCTGATCGAGATTCACATCCTCAGGCGCCGCGCATCTGCATTTCGAAACGATGTGCTCATCACTATCTCTTGGTAGAGACATCAGTACTCCACAATGAAGTCGCGCTTGCTACCTAAAGGCGTGCGGTGCATATAAGATTAAGAGCCGATTAGATGCGGTGATGATACTGAAAGCGGTAGCGCTAGCCCGCACATGAGGAGGAGAGCGGTGGAATTGCGTACGGATAGCTGTGTGATTGACCTCGATGAACGGACGGGAGCACTGGTTTCCCTCCGCGCCGCGCATGCTCCGCGACAAGAGTTCCTCATCTCCGATCACGGCGATTTCCCCCTTTTCGTCGTGCAGTACCTCGATGCGCAGCACGCCCTACAGGAACTGTCTTCGCTCGACGCGCGTCGGGTGTCCGTGCAAGCGCGGTCGGGCGCTGCGGGGGACGAAGTCATATGCTCGTACGAGCATATCGGCGCACTGGACCTGTCGGCGGTGGCCACGATCCACACAAGCCCCGACGATCCGGCAATTTTCTGGCGCATCGCGTTCACGATGCCCACGGACGCCACCATCACCAACGTTCAATATCCCTATATCGTCGTTTCGTACGCGCCCGACGGCGACAAAGATGGCAGCAAGTTGCTCCAGCCATTCTCCAACGGCCGTCTACATCAGCGGCTACGGCCGCATCATTTCCCGCCCGACTTCCCGGATCTGTGGCATCTTGCGCCGCCGAATAACGAGGCCGCGCACTACCCTGGCCTGACCTTCGCTCAGTTCCTGGCCTATTACAACCAGCAGGCGGGTCTACTCCTGAGTTGTCGCGACGCCGCCGGTCATGTGAAGCAGATCAAGCCCGCCCATCGCGAGCCTGGACTGCGCCTTAGCCTGGCGCATGTCGTGGGCTGGACAACGGCCGGGACCCACGAGATTTCCTACGACGTGGCCCTGCAAGGATTTGCGGGCGACTGGTATGACGCGGCGGATATTTATCGCGACTGGTCGCTCCAGCAGTCTTGGGCGGCAACCCCGCTCCGCGAACGCTCCGACCTGCCCGCCTGGCTGGCCAAGGCGCCGCTCCACATCGTCATGCGCATTCAAGGTGAACTCGACGAAGGTCCTACCCAGACGCACCCCGAGTTTACGCCGTTCGAAAACGCTCTGCCACTGCTCGACCGCGTGGCGGAGCGCATCGGCGGCCCGTTGGCCCCCGTGATTATGTCATGGGAGCGTCCGGGACCGTGGGTGTACCCGGATTGCTTCCCGCCGGTCGGCGGGGCAGACTCGTTGCGATACTTTTCGTCCGCCGCGCGTGAGCGCGGCTGGCACATCGGCACCTATTGCAACGGTACCCGCTGGGCCACGGCGCATAAATGGTCCGGCTATCGCGGAGAGGAGTTCTTCCGCGCGCAGGGCGGCCCGGAGAGCGTGTGTGTCCAGCCAGATGGCCGCCTGTGGGCTGCTCGCTGGGATGAGCGGTGGCGCCCGAGCTATCCCGGTTGTATCGGGACGGAACGTACCAAAGAATTGTTGCGAGATTATGCGCGGACGCTGCTTGACCTCGGCCTGGACTGGATACAGATCCTGGATCAGAACGTCGGATGCTGCACCTTCCCCTGCTACGCGGATGGGCACACCCATGAGCCAACCCCCGGTCACTGGATGACCGCTGAGATGATGGCCCTCCTTAACAGTATCCGGGAGCGGGGCGACACGAGCAAGCGCGAGATCGCCTGGTCCGTGGAGTCGCCTTGCTGCGAATATTTCCTGCCCGCGTTCGTCATCTGTGACATCAGGCCCGATTTCAGGACGGACTTCGTGCCCCTCTATAATTATCTGTACCACGAACATATCATGACGCAGGCCATCTTCTCCGCCGCGCCGAACCCCTACTTCCTGGTGCTCAAGTTCGCCCGCTCGTTTGTCCTCGGTGAAGTACTCGGCTGCCATATGGGCGCGGGCGGCCGCTTGCAAAATTGGGAGCCGCCGCGCGGCCAGCCCTGGATGGAGTGGGACAGGCCCGCCGGCGACCAGGAGGCGGCCTATGACGTCTTGCGCAACATAACCGCGCTCCGGCAGCGTATCGGCGCCGACTTCCTGACTTTCGGGCGCATGCTCCGACCGATTCCGGCGCGCGATATCAAGACGATAGAGTGGACACTTGACGCGGAGGCAAACAACGTGCCGGCGGTCGAAACAGGGACCTGGCAGGCGCCGGACGGGCGGATCGCCGTTGCCCTGGCGAACTGGACGGACCAGGACCAGCCCGTAACCGTCGACCTCCAGGGATACGAGGGCCGGCACATTAGACTGCATCTGAGCGCCGCAGGCATGGTGGAGGAGGTCGCCATCGACGCCCCGCAAGACGGGCTGACGCCGCTCACGCTGCCACCTCATGCGTGCGCCCTGCTCGTGCTATCGGGTACAGACTCCGCGGGTGGGAACGATGCCATTCATCCCGACGCTTTGCGTCGCCGCTCCCCGACGCCCTCAATGGGGAGCGCCAGCTGATTTGACAGACCATGTCGCCGTCTATCCGAGGGAATCGAGAACCGCTCTATCTATGAAGGGAGGTGAGTGACGCACAGTTGCCGTACGTCTACCGTTCACAGTAGCTGAGCTTAACGCGCAACGCGTTGGCCTAATCGTGGGGACATAGCAGGAGATGACCGTCATGAAGCGCACGAAGTTTCTCGTATCCAGCCTCTCTGCCGCCGCGGCGCTGGCCGCTCCGGGGTTGAGCAGTTCACTCCCGCGCGTCTGGGCGCGCGAGGCCGGCGCGACGACCACGATCAGTTGGTGGAATTGGGGCGATCCCGCGATCCGGCAGAGCGCCTCGGCCACGCCCAACCAGCACAATTCGCCCAACGACGCGGTGAAGGTGTTCTACCAGCAGAGCCATCCGGGCGTCACCGTGGACTCCACATCGTATAACTACCCGGACTATGTGACAGCCCTCAAAACAGCGTTCGCGGGCGGCAACCCGCCGGATACGGTCGAGTTGGAGCCGGGACCCTTGATCACCCAGTACCAGCCCTACTTGCTCGCGCTGGATAGCTACGCGGCCAAGCGTTGGGGCGCGAACTGGCGGGAGCGATTTTACCCCCTTGGCATCGCCCAAACGCTCGCCGCCGACCCACAGCACAAGACGATGTATGGGTTACCGATCGGGCTGGAATGCGGCAACGGGCTGTTCTACAACACGGCTATCTTCGCGAAATACAATCTCAAGCAGCCCCAGACGTACGCCGAACTCAAGCATGTCGCCGATGTGCTCAATAGCCACGGTATGGTGCCAATCTCATGGGGCGCGAAGGATGGCTGGCCGAACTTCGATTGGTTGCGCATGCTCGTCGAGCAAACGGCCCCGGGAGTCTGGGATCAGGCACTGGCGGGGAAGGCCAAGTTCACCGATCCGGGCATCGTCCACGCCCTACAGATCCTGGTGCGGATGCAGAAAGATCGTATCTTTTCCACGTCCGTCTGGGGGACCACAGCGTATCCGGAGGCGATCACGCTGTTCATGAGCGGGAAGGCTGCCATGTACCTCAGTGGCACCTGGGACGTATCCGGCTACTCTGCGCCGACGACGACGACACGCAACGTGATCGACGTGATGCCGTTGCCGGTCATGGCGCCTGGGCTCACGCGTGGGCACCTCTGGGCGGCGACAAACCTCATCGCGGGGGTCTCCAAGACGACCCCGCACCCCCAGGCGGCCTTCGACTTCATCGCGTGGCAGGCCGAGCAGGGGCAGCAGCTCACCTGGATCAATAAGAGCGGTTTCCTGCCATCGCTCAAAGGCCTGGCCGCGCCACCGCAACCCGACGCGCGCTACCGCAAGATCGAAGCGTACTTCCAGCAGCAGCTTCCCCATACGGTGATCCGCTATGGCGCGCCCCTGACCGCCGCGCTCCAGAAGGCGGTCGAGGACGCCATCGCGAACGCCTCCACCCTGGGCATGGACCCGGCTAAGGCGCTGGCTGCGGTGCAGAGCGTGGCCGACGCCAAGCGATAAAGATCGGGCAGCAGGATCGTGTATCAAGAGAGCGGGCAGGATCGCATGAAGGTTGAATTACGCGTGCGACAGGGCGCGGTCGTGGCGCGGGGAGTGCGTCGCGCGCGGCGGTCCTGGGCAAAACGATGGGGCATCAATGCCGGCTTGCTGTTTATCCTGCCCGCCTTGCTTGTCTACGCCACCGTGGTGCTCTATCCGCTGCTCAGCATGTTCTATCTGAGCACTTTCTCGTGGGATGGACTCAGCCCGACCAAGGTATTTGTCGGACTGGCCAATTTTCAGCAGATCATAGCGGACCCCATCTTCGTCGTCACGCTGCGCAATGCCGTGATCTGGATCGTCTTCAACGTGGGTGTGGGTCTGGCGCTGGGGCTCGCCCTGGCCTTGCTCGTTAACCAGAAGCTGCGTGGGACGGTCATTTTCCGCACGCTGTATTTCATTCCCGTGACCGTCTCCGTTATCGTGGTCGGTCAGGTCTGGGGCTGGATCTATCAGGGTGACTTTGGAGTCCTCAACAACTATCTCGGTGCGGTGGGCCTGCACAGCTGGAAGCAAGATTGGCTCGGCAACCCCAACCTGGCCATCTACGCGGCCTCGGTGGTGCAACTGTGGGCAGGAGCAGGCTTCGCGATGATGGTGTATCTGGCCGGCCTGCAGGCGATCCCTGGAGAAATCCTCGAAGCGACGCAGGTCGATGGCGCGACGGCCTGGCAACGCCTCTTGCGGGTTACGTTTCCGCTCTTGCTTCCGCAAACCATAACGCTCACCATCCTCGGGATCATCGGCACACTTAGCCAATTCACGCTCGTCTACGTGCTGACGAAAGGGGGTCCTGCCTACCAGAGCGAACTGCCGTCGCTCTATGTGTTCGACCAGGCGTTCACCTTGAGCCAGCAGGGGTATGCGAGCGCCGTCTCTGTTGTCATCTTCGGGTTAAGCCTCGTCCTGACCGTCCTGCAGCTACGGTTGTACCGACGCTATCAGGGTTACTAAGATCTGTCTCGTTAACCAATTTCCTGTCTATTTGGGTGTAGCCATGCAGTCAAACGACTGAGTAGGCGCATCCGGGTAGGTATGAGTGAGAGGAAGCGACTTTGCCATGGCCGCGCGTAGCCACAAGCACCGGCTCTCCTACCGCCTCTGGCGGGGCTGTCTCTATCTGATCGCCATTGCCGTCGCCGCACTCGCCGTGGCCCCGTTGGTGATCGCGGTGGGGACTGCGGTGAAAATCCCAGGTACGGCAACGAGCGATCTCAGTATCTTTCCGGAGCATCCCGACTGGGCGAATTTCCCCGCCGTGGTGACCGGAACCTCACTGTTGACCTATGTCCGCAATAGCATCATCGTGACCGCCGCCACCGTAGCCGTTAGTTTGGCATGCGCGTCCCTGGCGGCCTACGCCTTCTCGCGCATGACCTTCTTCATGAAGAAAACGTTCTACCTGATCATCCTAATGGGCTTAACGCTGCCCGTGGTCGTCGTGCTCGTCCCCCTCTTTCAGGTCGAACGGACGCTACACCTGTTCAATACGTATGGAGCGCTCGTGCTGCCCTACGTTGGGTTCGGCATACCGTTCGCCATCCTGATTCTCAAGAATTATTTCGATTCAGTGCCACGTGAGATGGAGGAGGCCGCCCGTATCGACGGCGCTTCGCTGCTGCGCGCGTTCGTCTCTATCGTACTTCCGTTGACCAAGCCGGCGCTCATCACCGTGGCCATTTTCCAGTCGGTCAACTCCTGGAACGAATTCCTACTGGCGCTCCTGTTCATGACCCAGGATGCGATGCGGACGGTACCGCTGGCGATTGTCCCGTTTATCGGCCAGTATGGGAACCAGACCGAATACATGTTCGCAACGCTGATCCTGATTACGTTGCCACCAATCGTCCTATTTATTATTATGCAACGCCAGTTCGTGGGCGGCCTGACCGCCGGAGCGGTCAAAGGGTAGATCGGCCATGCGCCCTCTCTGTGTAGCCGCGACGAACACTGGGCGCATCAAACGACGAGGGCGCATCAAGCGACGAAAGCGGGACACACCATGACCAGTTATATCCGGGAGGACGGGGCGCGGTTAGCTCTGGGCAACGATGCTGTGGAAGGGGTCCTGGACCTGTCTGGCAGGAGCTCACATCTGTCGGAGATGACCAACAAGCTGACCGGGCGGCGCTTCACTTTTGGTGGTGGCGACGATTGTTCGCTACGGCTGTCTACGGCCACCGAGCGTATCGAGATACCGGAGTGGGCCTTCCGACTCGGATCGGTTGACCCCGTAGGCCCGCGCGACGAGGAAGGGTATCAACAGGGCCTGTACGCCGATGGTATCGACATGGGCGATTGGCTGCGCGTGTCAGCCCTCAACGAATACCCTGTTGGAGCCGTCGGATACACGACCGCTGTGTACCCCGGATATGCATGGTATCGCCACCAATTCGAGTTACCGGCAGGCGCGCGCGCACAGCCCATCTCCCTCCTGCTAGGCGGCTGCGACGATCAGGATTGGCTTGCCTACTGGGTCTACGTCAACGGCATCCTGGTCGGTTCTGCGGAGCCGGGGGTCCAGCGGTGGCATCCGACGCCACGATTCGATACCCATCCCGGCGAGGCAGCCTATGAGGCGTGGCGCTTCGGGCAGCGGAATACACTGGCAGTCCAGGTCCGTGGCCTCGATCGGCGGCGGCCCGGCATGGTCGAGAGCAACCTGGAGCGGTATTCGGTGGGGACACCGTTGTACGAGCAATGCATCCTTGTCGGCGAGCCATACAGGGATATCTCCACATTCAGCCTACGCTCCTACGAGCGGGACGAGCGCCCGGAGCGATCAGAGCTATCCCTGCATCTAACAGACGGCACCGACGTATTGCTCGACGTGCGCTACTGGGCGGACTCCGATGATCCCGTCCTATACAAACAGGTACACATGTGCAACGGTCGCGACCAGCCGCTCCTGTTGCTCGACGTCGACGTGCATCGCCTGGTTAGTACGGCGGATATATCCGATGGCGGCTGGGGCGAGATATGCACTGTCGGTGGAGAATTGTTCTGCGGAGTGTGCCATCCAGCCGGCATCGTACAGGGTGAACCGGGCAGCGTCCGACTGCGCCTGTTTCCGGGCCGCATATTGAGTCCCGCCGAGCGGTATGACAGCAAAATAGCGATCCTCGGCGTCGGGCCGGAAGGAGACGCGGCACAGAGCTTTCTGCGCTACCTGGAGCAACGGAGCCCGCGCAGGCGCGAGATCCGTTCGCTGTACTCTCCCTACGGTATCTACGACTTCGCTGGGAGCGTGCCCACCGAAGTGACGGAGCGCCTCCTCCTCGATAATCTGGACGATGTCGCGCGGCTGCAAGCGCGCGGCATTGTCTTCGATTACTATGCGATCGATACCGGGTGGAACAACCCCACCGGTGATTTGACGGACTTCAACCCAGCGACGTTTCCGACGGGACCCTCGGCCGTCTTTGCACGGATCGCGCAACTCGGCATGAAACCCGGGCTCTGGGCCTCACCCTCTTTCGGGCCGGCCGCGTTTCGGCCGGGCGCGAGCATACCCGCCTTGGAGTCGTGTAAGACCCGCTCCACCCACCTTGGCGACGAGGACACAGACGAGGCGAGCCCCGTGGACAGCCCGGCCTTCTGTCTCGCCGCGGAGCCGTACCGTTCGATGTTACATGCGGCGTTACTGCACCATGTGCGGCACAACGACGTGCGCTGCTTCAAGTTTGACGGGCATCAACTGCACTGTAACAACCCCGACCATGGCCATCTCGCGGCGACGTATTCGGTCGAACCCATCATGGACGCGCTTATCGAGACGATCATTGACGTGCGCGCCGCCTGTGACGATGTCATGGTCATGTGGTATTGGGGTGTGCGCTCGCCGTGGTGGCTACTGTACGGGGATACGCTCTACGAACATGGCATTCACATGGAGGCTGCCACGCCGGCCGATGCGCCAAGCATTAAGATGCGCCAATCCGTGACCGTCAGCCTCGATCAGGGCGCCGACTATGCCTGGGATCGCGTACCGTTGCCGTCCCAGGATAGCCTGGGCGTCTGGGTGAGCGACACACGCTGGGGCAGTTGGATGAAGACTGAAGGCTGGCAAGACGCCTGGGTGATGGATGTGGCTCGTGGGAGCATGTTGCTGCAGTTGTGGGGCGACATCACACTCTTCGAGGAACATGATCTCGACTTTCTTACCCGTATGTCCGCCTGGATAAGCGAACGCGGATATCTTCTTACTCAGACGCATCGGATCCTTTCACATCCCTGGAGCGGAGAGCCCTACGGCTATGCGCACATGCACGACGACCAAGGCATGATCGCGGTCCACAACCCCGGTTTTGTCGATCGCACCGTGTCTCTCCATTTAGGGCACGATACACCGCCGCTACCTGACAACGCAGGGCGGTACAGAGTGTTGTGCGTCTACCCCTTTCAGGGCTCGCCTGTCCTATCGATGGCAAAAGGATATGCTGCCGGCGACACGCTGAACATCCATTTGAATCCGTTCCAGGTCACTATGCTACAGCTAGATCCGATCACGGCAGAGGAGGCGCCGCCCCCGTCCCCCCGGCGGCCGACCACACGCCACGGACGAGCGTTGACCTGCGCGCTCGACGACGTCGGGCGGGAACCGATGTCATTGGTGTCCATCGACGCTGTCGATCCCGTCATCCGGCGCTTGGTCAGGCGGGCCATCACCGGGCGCGCTCAATACATCGATACGGAGGCGTCATTCCGCCAGAGCCTCGCGTATAGCGATCCGCGTGACCGGCGCCTGGAGTATCGTCGTCTCGTAGGCCACATTGACGTGCCCGCGCGCGAGGCTGAGTCCCTCTTGCTCCTGACGGTCCAGACCTCGCGGGACGGCGTGTTCTGGCATCACCGCTCGCTTCAAGACATTATCAGCGTCCACGCGTCGGGGGACGGGCGTGCTCTCGACCTCGACATGACACCACGACGGTGGCACGAACAGGCCGGGGCCTGGAGCTGGATGACCTTCCAACGAACCCTGGCGGCGGCTAGCCGGCCAGCCAGACTGACTTTGGATGTCCAGTGCTGTCTACCAGTCTCAGTGGCGACGACGTGGAGCGCGTGGTTGATTGAGAGATGAGGCCGTTCGTTTAGCCACTACCGCCGTGACCAAGGGCAGCGCGCAGCGCGGTGTGCGCGATGGCTTCGCGGGCGTGCCGCGCAGCGTCGAGCGTGGGAGTACCCGCGAAAATCATGTGCGCCGTCCCGAGGATACGGGTCACCACGGTAGGGACACCAGCTTCCTTCAGCCGCAGCCCATATGCCTCACCTTCGTCCCGAAACGCGTCACATTCCGCCGTGATGATAATGGCGGGTGGCAGGCCGCCAAGATCTGTGGCGTGGGCGGGACTGGCATAGGGGTTGTCGCGCTCCGTGTCGGGTGGCAGGTAGGTATCCCACATCGTGCGCATCGCGCCTGTGGGATCGAACTCGCGCATCGATGGTGTGCCGCAGGAACTATCCAGGACTGGGATCTCCAACACCTGCAACGCGAGCGCCGGTCCCGCCTCATCGCGGGCGCGCAAGCACGTGGCGGCGGTGAGAGCGGCGCCAGCGCTCTCACCGCCGATCGCGATGCGGCGGGCGTCACCGCCAAGCTCAAGAGCGTGCGTGGTCACCCACTGGAGCGCCGACCAGCAGTCATCGAATCCCTGGGGAAAGCGATACTCCGGCGCCAGCCGGTAGTCCACCGAGACCACCAGCGCGTCAACCGCGTTCGCCGTGGCTCGGCATTGATACTCGTACATGTCAAGGGATCCGGCGCTGAACGCGCCGCCGTGGATCCACACATACACAGGGAGCAAGCCAGATCGGTCGGGCCGGTAGAAACGGATGCGGACGGCCGCGCCGTCACGGCCGGGTATGAATCGCTCACCAATCTCGGCGACGGGCTGCAGTCCAATCGCGTCCCAGATCGCGGTCATGTAGGCGTCGCTCGCGTGCCGCCGCTCTGTCACCGAGGTCGCGACCGCCACGGCTGCGGCGGCTCCTCCATGGAAATTTTCAAGGAGGGCCTGCGTCCGCGAGTCCAAAGGCACAGCATTTACCTCCTCGGAGACGGTCTATGTCCAACGGCCGACGCGTTACCGGATGCGCTCGCCTAAATACTGTGGTTGCCCGGCCACGATCACGACATCATGCACGAAGGGCACCAGCGCCACGACGTACGGATGCCCTCCGTCGACGGCCACGGACGGCGAATGCAAGCCGGTGACGGGCGAGTAGATGGAGACCACGTAGTGGCCGGGCGGCAGATCCAGCTCGACCGTCGGGCTGAGCGGCCGGCCCAGCCCCGAGTCACCGACTTCGCGGCAATCGGCCACGTAGGCGGCGTAGGCATGCCCTGGGATGCCCAACCCGGTCACGATCACCTCCTCCGTGTCGATGCGTATCCAATCCGTCGTCGGCCGCGCATGCACGACATCAACGTCCCTGATGAACGCGGACAGGTGGCCCATCCAAGCGCGGATCTTGCGCCGCGACTCCTCGGTCCCCGTCTCGCGTCCGACGGTGATAGCGAAGTCGATGTAGTCGTAGTGACAGCCGCTCAACACCGCCGTCCAGGCCCGCTTGCGATGGATCGTCCAGCCGATGTCGTCGCGGTACATGCTGGCGCTGTTGTCCTCGTCCAGGATGCAGGGCTTGGGCTCGGCGGACGCGGCGAGGCAGAAGTCCCGGATCTCGGATAGCGCGAGGTCCCTGCCCATGAAGCGGCCCAGCATGTAGCGACGGCCGCGGTAGACCGTGTCAGGCAGGGGGTGCACGTTGACCGCGTCAAAGGCCGGATTGGAGAAGCTCACGTCGAGCGGCTGTTCCCAGTGCGGATGGTAGGTGAAGGCCTGCGACCAGAAAATCAGGTGCTTGTAGGGCAGCGTTACTTCCTCGTCGCGCACCGTCGCGGCGATTGTCTCCTGCCACGCGTCGACCTCGCGTGGCGTCACATGGCCACCATGGCCGCCGCCGGGCTCGTTGCACACCTCGTAGTACACGTTGTCGAACGCGTGCGTCTCCCGGACCACGCGCCGCGCGTACGCCTGTTGGCGCTCGACCAGAGTCGGGTCCGTGAGCGAGGTATAGTCCTGCCACTCGACGTTGCCGACACCGTTGACGTTGTTGGCCGCGCGCAGGGGGTTGAGCGCCCAGATTTCGTCGGCGTAGGTATTGCTGAACAGGGTCAGCTCGACGACAATCCCGCGCGCGGACGCCAGGGTCAGGAAGCGGCGCAGACGCGCGAAGTAATCCTCGTCCCAGCGGTCCAGGTCGTAGATGGGCTCGCCGTCGAGGGCCAGGCCCGGACCGACGCGCTGCCAGGGCGCGAGGTAGTCGGGCGACTCGGGCTTGCACGGGGAGGATGGGTTGCGCGGGGTCTGCAGTTCGCGAAATAGGAGGAACAACCGCGTGAGCGTCTGCCCCTTGTCCGCCGCGTCGTCAAGATAGCGCTCGAAATCAAAGGCGCGATTAACGACGGAGCCGTAGTGCTCGGTAGCGCACACCAGCACGCGCGGCTGGCCGCGGAACAGGAAATACCTGGGGTTGTCAGGGTGCAGGCAAAACGGTTGTTGATTAGACATGATACCGGCTACTTCCTCCATATTAGTTCGGCAATCCTCTTCTGCCCGGACTAATAACCTTTGGTGCTAGTTGGGGAGTCTCTCCAACGCCTTTGATGCGATGGAGGTAGCCCCAATGCCTCTGTATTGCGTCAAATGGTGCGCACACGGGTGAATCAGGGTCGTCAGGACCTGTTCGATAGCCGCATCGGCCTCCCATCAGGCATCTGTGCAACAAATACTAGATCAAAGCATCGAGGACGCGAGAAAAGCGGCGGTTTCAACTAGCACCAAAGGTTAATATATGCTTGGGGGCACAGATACGATACGCAGCCGCCGCACCCACCCGATAGCCCCAGCGTCGGCATCGCACGCGAGTGGCGCTACGTCAGCCGCTCCCAGGTCGCCTCACGCGCCACAACGCCATAACAGTTTACGAAGCGGACCACATCCTGAACGGGTCCCAGAGGTCAAGCGTCGCGGTTTTCTCCCCGTGCATTAAGCGCACCGCGGCTACCACGACCTCGAATGCTCGATCATCGAGTTCCGTACAACACGCAGCTATATCGACCGATCGCGGTCCTTCCAACAACGAACGCGCGACATCCAGGAGCAGCCGCTCCACGATGCCCAGGTACGGCGCCTCATCCAACTCCACCCTCCCCTTCGCGTAGTCGATGCGGTCGCTGTATGCGTCCCATAAACCCTCTCTGGCCGTGAGCAGGAGCAGCACCGCATGCCACCGCCGATTATGCGCCACCGACCGCACGCCATGAGCGCGGGCGAGGGCCGCGTGATAGCGCTCGGCATGGTCATATGCCATAGCTTCTACATCAGATCTATCGGTCATCGTGGTTTCCCCCATCATAGCCGCTTCCTCATGACGTTCGTCTTCGGTCTTTACCTACGACATGGTTCAATACACGCCCAGCGCAGCTTGACCGTTTGAGCCTCTGACTGGCGCAACACTGTCACGTCCGTTTGAACCATGTCTAACCGGACAAGGCCTAACCCGCCCCTTCACGGTGAACTGTAACGTCCCCGCTTCGCTACCCATGACAGCTAGCCGGATGACTGCCGGTCATCGTCGCAGAGCTCCAGGGCGAGGTAGGCGGCGCCGACGATGTCGTCGGTGCCGATGCCCGCGTAGCGGTAGAGGTCGGCTTGCGCCCCCGATTGGCCGAACTGGTCGACGCCGAGCGGCACGGTCGGGCTACCATGCACGCCGCCCAGGAAGGCGAGACTGTGCGCCGAGGCATCCTGCACCGTGACGATGGGCCCGTGGCGCTCGTGGGGCGGTAACAAGGTCTGGAGCAGTCCGGGATCCGCCGTGGCCCTCGCATCGTGACGCCGTGCCCGCCGTGACGCGCGTAGCGCGTCGAACAGCCGGTCCGGCCCCGTCACATGGAGGACGTTGGCCGCGACCCCCTCGCTCGCCAGTCGATGCGCCGCCTCGACCGCCTCCGGCGCCATCGCGCCGGTCGTGACGATCTGCACGGTGTCCGCCGGGCTCGCGTCGGGCGCGAGGTCGTGCCCCTCCACCAGGCGATAGCCCCCTGCAATAACCTGACGGCGCAACTCGTCCGCACCGAGCCGCGCGAGCGCCGGCTCCAACAGTCCCTGGTCGATCTTTTTGGTGGAAAGGCGCAGATATGTCGAGTGCCCGTCCACCCGGTCGCAGCACTCCCGCAGGGCATGGAGCATAATCCACTCCACCTCGCGGGCGAAGGCTGGCTCGTAGTAGCGCAGTCCCGGCAATTCGATACCAAGCGACGCCGTGACCGTCGATTGGTGGGCGCCGCCCTCGGGGCTCAAGCTCACCCCTGCTGGTGTGCCGGCGAAAATCATCTTGGAGCCATTGTAGAGCGCGTAAATCAACGCGTCGAGACCGCGGCACACAAAGGGGTCGTAGACCGTGCCAATGGGGAAGAGTTGCTGGCCGCAGAACTCGTAGGAAAGGCCAAGTTGGCCGAGCAGCAGGAACAGGTTCATCTCGGAGATACCTAGCTCGACGTGCTGGCCATGCGGGCCGGGCTGCCAGCGCAGCATACGTTGCATATCGTCGTGGTAGTCGCGCTGGTCGGCCGGGGCGAAGACGCCCACTTTGGTCACCCAATTGGAGAGGTGCGTCGAGATGGCGACGTCGGGTGCGGTCGTGACGATGCGCTCGCCCAACGCGGGCACCTCGGCCAGCCGGGGTAATAGACGGCCCAGCGCCTCCTGCGTGGAGAGGCCCTTGGGGTACGACAGGTCCAGTGCGTCGGGGATGACCGCGGCGGGGACGAGCGGGGCTGGCCGCCCCTGGCCGTCCCGGAGTCCTCCCGCCGTCGCGGCGCACCAGCGCCCCTCAGGCGAGTCGGGCATGAAAGCCTCCCACTCCGTGCCAGGCACGATGTCCAGATCGCGCCCCAGCGCCGCGACCTGCTCGCCCGTGAGTAGCATGGAGTGGTTGAGCGCATCGGCGGCGAACGGTAGCCCCCAGCCCTTAATGGTGTAGGCGAAGACGACGGCCGGCGCGTCCTCAGACTCGTCGGCGCGGGCAAAGACGCCGAGTAGCTCGTTCAGGTCGTGCCCGCCCAGGTTGGCGAGCAACTCGTGCAGGGTCTCGTCAGGGGTATCGATCAACGCCGCGATGATCGCGGGGTCCTCGCCCTCGGGCGCGTTGAGGCCACCCGGGTGGGCGAGGCGGGCACGCAGGTCCGCCCCGCGCCGGCGCAGCAGGCTTTGATACTCCTCGTTGCTCATCTCATCGATGCGCAGGCGCAGGCGCTCGCCCCCCGGTCGGTGGAAGGCCTCCTGCAGCTGACGCCCATATTTGGCCTCTAGCACGCGCCAGCCAGCCGCCGCGAAGAGCCCCTTGAGTTGGGCGACGCGCGCGCCCGGCACGACGCGGTCGAGGCTCTGCCGATTGAGGTCCACAACCAGCATGACGTTGCCCAATCCGGCCAACGCCTCTTCAGCCACAGCCTCCCACACGTTACCCTCATCCAGCTCGGCGTCCCCGACGATGGCGATGAAGCGCCGCGCGGTGACGTCGCCGAAGTGCAGCCGCGCGTAGCGAGCGGCCACGGCAGCGAAGGCCGGGGCGACGGCGCCGAGCCCGACCGAACCAGTGCTGAAGTCGACCGGGTCGGGATCCTTGGTGCGGCTCGGATAGGCCTGCAACCCGCCGAACGCGCGCAGGGTCGTGAGGTATCGCGTGTCCAGATTCCCGAGCAGGTACTGGATGGCGTGGTAGGCCGGGGATGCATGCGGCTTGACGCTGACGCGGTCACCGGCCTGGAGGTGGCGAAAGTAGAGGGCGGTCAGGATGGAGATCATCGAGGCCGACGAGGCCTGGTGGCCGCCCACCTTGATGTCGTCGAGGTTGGGCCGCACATGGTTGGCATGGTGGATCATGAGCGTGGCGAGCCATAGCACGCGTCGCTGGATGCGGTCGAGGATCTCGTACTCGTCGGGCCGCAGCACCGCCCCGCCCGGGCGAGGCGCCCACATTGCAGCGGGCTCACCGCGCGCGGCAGCCAGCGGCGGCGGTGGAGCTACTGGCGCGGACGTATCCTCGGAGCCCGCACTTGTTGATGTCCCCAATTCGCTTTGCATATGGATAGTACTCCATTGGGTCGGTGCGTCCCTGCCATGTCACACATGTTACCGCCGCGCCGCGCTCGACACTGGGCGCGGCGTCTTCCGACGCCGGACTAGGCGCGCGACCACTGGCCCGGATGGGAGCGTCTTGATCGAAGTGGCGGTTGTCTCCGACACATCACTTACGATATTATCATAGTGGAAACGTCGCTGGAAAGGTTTTCTTGAACAAGAGGAAAGAGTGATGACGAGCATCGTGATGCCCAAGATGGGCTACGACATGACCGAGGGCAAGGTAACGCGCTGGCTCAAACACGAGGGCGAGACCGTGCGCAAGGGCGAGGCGATCGCCGAGATCGAGACCGATAAAGTGACGATCGAGATGGAGTCGACCGACGATGGCGTGCTACAGCGCATCGTCGTGCCGGAGGGTGACGTGACGCCTGTCGGGGAGCCTATCGCCATACTGGTCGCGCCGGACGAACTCCTCCCCGCAGGGGATCCGTCCGCCGCTCGGTCTCCCAACACCCCACCAAGCATCCCCTCCTCCATCGCGTCCGGCGACTCGTCCGCTCCCGATAACGGGTCTTCCGCACCGCGCGGAGAGGCGGGAGATCCCGCTCACGCATTGAGTGTGACAGGGGGCGGTCGCGATCGGGACATGGGCGCGTCACCCCTGGCTCGCCGCCTGGCCAGGGAGCACGGGGTTGACCTGTCGACCATCCGTGGCAGCGGCCCTGGGGGCCGTATCACCCGCGAGGACGTGCTGGCGGCCACAGCCACTGGTACGAGTGCCACGCCTGCTGTGGTAATGGTTCCGGCGGAGGTCCCGGCCACACCAGCGCGGGCGAGCGGACCATTCGCGGCGACTACGGTCGATTGCGTGACCGAGGCTCCCATACCCCCGGATGCCCTACAGACCGTGATAGACCCTGGGCCGGGATCTTCAGGCGCGGCACAGCCCGGCGAGCAACTGCTGACACGGCTCCAGCAAACGATGGGACGCCGCATGGTCGAGAGCAAGACGCAGGCGCCACACTTCTACCTGACTATTGAGGTGGACATGACGGCGGCGGTCGCGTTACGCGCCGAGGTCAATGTGGACGCCGCCACCACAGCAGAAAACGGCGATGAGGTTAAGATCTCCGTCAACGACCTCGTCGTGAAAGCCACCGCGCGGGCGCTGACCCGTTTTCCGATGTTCAACGCCTCCTTCGCGGGCGACCGTCTCGTGCTCCACGATGAGATCGCCATCGCCGTTGCGGTGGCCATCGAGGATGGGTTGGTCACCCCGGTCGTCCGCGACACCGCCCACAAGCCCATCGCACAGATCGCGCGCGAGACACGCGCGCTGGCCGCGCGCGCACGCGGCGGCAAGAGCCGCGCCGGGGACTACGAGGGGGGCACGTTCACGGTCAGCAATCTCGGCATGCTCGGCGTCGATACCTTTGTGGCGATCATTAACCCGCCCCAGGCCGCCATCTTGGCCGTGGGCGCGGTGCGCCGAGTCCCGATCTATGCCGGCGAGGGGCTCGTGCCGCGTGAGCGCATGAGCCTCACGCTCTCGGTCGACCACCGCGTGACCGACGGCGCCACCGGCGCGCGCTTCCTTGCCGTGGTGCGCGAGTTCCTGGAACACCCAGCCCGCTTGTTACTATAAGGTAGGACGAAACGATGTCGAGGCAGCCCATCCGACAGGGCCGGCGCTGCAAGGAAATCTCACCGGGCGGCAGTGCAGATTATGGCGAAAAGGTGAACTATAGTGGACCTTTTGGGGTCCACTATAGGGCCAACGCCTCGCTGGAGATGCGCTCGACGAGCAGAGTCTAGCGCGTATGCCCATGATCGAGATCCCGGCGATGGCAGTGGACCGCGCCTCCTCTCTCTATGGCAAGGTGGTCATCGTCACCGACGCCAGCAGGGGTCCGGACGCGCGATCACGACGGATCTAGCGAGCACAACAACACGACGACAATCGCCGCACTACAGGTAGACGGCGTCGATATTGCACAAGGAGGGCAGGATGGCCGTGAAGCAGGGCTGGAGGGGGCGCGTTTTCGAGGACTTTGTGGTCGGCGATATTTACCCTCATCCGTTGGGTCGTACGATTACAAGCGCCGACAACATTTGGTTTACCCTTCTGACGCTGAACACGAACCCTATCCACTTCGATCATGCGTACGCATCTCACACCGAGTTCGGGCGACCGCTCGTCAACTCTACTTTGACCCTGGCTCTGGTCACGGGTCAGAGCGTCACCGACCTGTCCCAAAACGCGCTCGCTAACCTGGGATGGGATGAGGTACGCCTCCCCCACCCCGTTTTCGAGGGGGACACGGTCTACGCCCATTCGGAGGTGTTGGAGACGCGGGAGTCGCGGTCGCGACCAAACGTGGGCATCGTGCGCGTCAAGACAACCGGCACGAACCAGGATGGCACACCGGTCATAGAGTTTACGCGCACCTTCATGGTATTTCGGCGCGACCATGTGCCCATGACACCCGTCCACCCCGTTGGGGCAGAGGTGGAGGAGGGGCACGCATGACGAACGCACGACCTGCCGTCTGGTCGGCTGTGACGGTCATGCGTGGCGACGCGCGGCGCGGGCCGCCATCTCCCCGACGTAACGTGCGCGCTGTAGCGATTGGTGCTCAGCGATGACTGCAACGCGCTCCTGGCTTTTTGTCCCTGGAAACCGGCCCGACCGTTTCGACCGGGCCTACGTGTCGGGTGCCGATCGGGTGATCGTGGATCTGGAGGACGCTGTCGCGCCCCACCACAAGGATGAGGCGCGACGAGCCATCGCCGCCTGGCTCACTCCGCGGCAGCCCGTCTTCGTCCGCGTCAACGCGCCGGGTAGCAAATGGTTCACAGACGACCTCGACGCTGTGTGCAAGCCGGGATTGGCCGGCATTATGTTGCCGAAAGCGGAAGAAGTCGCGGCCGTCCGGCAGGCGGCGCGGATGCTGGTAGGACTAGAGGGGACGACGATCATACCGCTTGTCGAGACAGCGCGCGGGATATGGGCCGCGCGTCGCCTTGCCAGTTCATCCCCCCGTGTGGAGCGTCTCGCTCTCGGCCTCCTCGATCTTGCCCTCGATCTTGGCGTCCCACTGGGGCTCAACGACCAACAGGCGCTGATCGTGCGGACACAGCTTGTCCTGGCCTCACGGGTAGCCAGGGTGGCCGCGCCCATCGATAGCGTGACAGCGGCAACAGACCTCACAGTGGAGGTGAGCGCCGCGAGCGCGGCGGCCTATCGCCTAGGATTTGCCGGCAAGTTCGCCATCCATCCCCGGCAAGTACCCATCATCAACGCCGCGTTCGGGCCGACAAGCGACGAGGTGGCATGGGCGACACGGGTTGTGGCAAGCTTCGACGTGGCGGGCAGCGGTGTACTGATGGTCGACGGCGTGATGATTGACCGGCCCACCGTTGAGCAAGCCCGCAACATCTTGGGCAGAAAGAACGACCTCGGGCTCCCGTAGGGGATGCGTCAGGACTCGGAACGCAATCGGGCTGTTGCATGCGTCAGCCTGCGGTGTGGCCCGCCTGATCGCGCCTACGCCGCCTACAGCACCGCGCACACCTCACCCCAGCGGTCCTGGAACAGGCGGCGCTGATCGGCCAAGGACACCGTCTCGTTCATGTGTTGGCGATAGCGGAGATGGTCGCGCCGTTCGTCGTGGGCGGAGCAGAAGCGGGCCGCTGACGCAAACGAGCCGACGCCACGCATCGGATAGTGGCGCTGCTTGATGCCGCGATGGTCCTGGTCCAGGCGATTGTTCATAGAGCGGTTGGTCCGATGATGCACCGCTGGCCCCAGCGTCTCGCGGATGGCGCGGGGTAGGCGTCGTGCCCGTCCGTGGTCACCTTCTCTGGCGCATGGCCGACCACCGTCCGTAATGCACCGCTATAGCGCTATAAAAGGAGTGGGATACCTGACCCGTTGGCTCCCCCCACCAGTGATTCTGAGTCCTGACGCATCCCTCACGACGCGCTCCGCGCATCGCATGTAGCACCGGAAACGGCCGAGGCGTAGGCGCTCTCGACCAGCTCGAGGGTGCGTAGGTTATCCTCACCAGTCGTTTCCGGCGTCTGACCCGTGCGTAGGCAGGTGACCCAGTGGCGCTGGATCGCCACGACGCTCTCCTGTACGACATCCCAGGGCGGCGTGGTCCAGTCGTAGCGCGGGATGGATAACCGGTCGTCCTCGACTGTCCCATCGGCGTGCGCAACCGTCAGCCGGTACCCTGGCGTGACGTCGACCGTCCCCTCCGAGCCCTCAATATGCGCCAGGACTTGCGGGAAGGGGTCTTCCAGCGCGTAGCTGGAGTAGGAAAAATCGACCACGCACGAGGCGTCGTCGAATTGGAGCAAGACGGTCGCCGCGTCCTCCCCCTTGATGTGCGGACGCACCCGCAGAGTCTGACAGGTCAGCGCGCGCGGCTCCCCGAAGTAGAAACGGGCGAGGTCGAGCATATGCACGCCGAGGTCGGCCACGATCAGGCGAGTTTCTTCGGCGAGATAGGGCTGGTTGGCGAACACGTTGAAGTGGGTCCGCCAGGAGAGGCGGCCGAAGAACGGCCGTCCCACCGCTCCCTGGTCCAGCACACGACGCACCGCGCGCATCGGCGGCTGCCAGCGGAAGTTCTCGTGGACCATGAACGCGACGCCGGCGTCGCGGCAGGCCGCGACCATGGCACGGGCGTCGTGGAGCGCGATCGCCATAGGCTTCTGGCAGATGATCGCCACGCCATGGCGCGCGGCCGCCTCGACGAGGGCGCGGTGACTGGGCGGCGTGGTGACGATGTCCACGAAATCGAGCCGCGCCGCGCGCAGCATCTCCTCGGCGTCGTCATACCACACGGGCACGGCATACTCCTCGGCGGCGCGTCGGGCGCGGCCCGCGTCGGCGTCGCAGACGGCGACGAGGTCGACATCCGCCGCCAGTTCGCGCCAGGCGTGCAATTGGTTATAGGCAAAGAAACCGCATCCGACCAGTCCGGCGCGGAGCGGGCGCGTAGGGTCTTGCATCGTCATCTCCCTCGTCGTTCGGCGGCCCTCCAGTCCAAGCTCTGGTCTGACCGCATGCCGCAATGACAGCATCAGTATAGGCATCCCCGGGCGACTGTCAAGCCCGCAGTCGAGCGCCCCCTACATCAGGGTGCGCCATGCGATTGTGTGCGAAGCACGGCCAACGACGCGCGCCATCACAAGGAGACGTCGACCCGTGCGACCGCGTAGGGCCGCAGCGTGAGCCGCAACATCCCTTGTGTGATGCTGTGCTCCTCGCCCGGCTCGCCCTGGAAGGCCCCGCCAGGCGACGTGGCGCGCGCGAAGCTCTCTTCGTCTAGGTAGCGGACATGCGCGGCTGCGGCGTCGAGGCCGCGCAGGCGCACATCACGGACGGTGGCCGTCATGTTGGCCAGCAGGACGCGCGTACGCGCGCCGTCCCGCAGTACCAGGCTATCGACCTGCAGTGGTGCGTTGGAGGCACTGGCGACGACGTTCGCCCTGGCAAACGCGCCGGCGTCGGCCAGCACATGGTACAGCGGGAACAGCATGCCCGGCGACGCGTGGAAACGCGCGGGAATCTCCGACCCGGCGGCCGTTTCCATGACGCCACGCCAGCCGGTCGTTTCGTAGTAGGTCACGCTGGCCGCACCCCCCGCGGCCAGGTACTTGATACTGCCGACGGTCCAGCCCGCGCCGAAGAGAGACATCTGACGCGGGTCGACCGGCGCTGGCAACGCGTTCGGTGCCGGCTCCGGCTCGGGGCCAATGGCGTTGGGGTTGAAGCGCGGCTTCAGCGTCACCGGGCTGACGGCTAGCGGCCGGTCCGCGCAGAACTGGCGCGCGCTCTCCAGTGTGACGGCCTGGGTGGCCAGCGTTTCCGTCAGCGACGCGTTGTCGAAGGCATGCACCTGCGGATTGATCGAGTAGCTCACCAGATTCAGCGCGTCGATGGGGGGCCGTTCGCGGTTGATCTCCGTGAAGTAGGCGTTGGTGCCGGCGCCGACGACGGCGCGCGGTTGATAGACGGCAAGCACCCGGCGCGCCAACTCCACCCAACGCGCCGTGGTCGATGTCTCATCTTTATGGAAAATCAGCCATGTCGCGACCTCCGGCTTACGCTCCTCCAGCAGCGTCGCCAGCGCGTCCAACTCCTGCTCCGCCGTCTGGGAAAGGAAGAGGGCGATCTCGAGGGGCACGCCGAGCACACGGGACTCGCGCACCGCCCGATCGAGCGCAGCGGCATAGGTGTCGGAGGCGAGGTCCAGATCGACGTGCAGATGGCCCAGGTGGAGCTCGTGCAGACGTTCCAACTCATCCTTGCCCAGGGCGCGGCCGTGGCTGGCCAGGCCCAGCCCGATGCGCGGCAACGGCCATGCGACCGTGGCATCGATGTCCACGCCAACGGTGCCGTCCTCCTCGCCATCAGACAGCGGAAGCGTCCCATGCAGCGTGAGCGTGAACGACTGCGCGATGCGCTCGCCCTGACGCACCTTCACCGGGTAGGGCAACCGCAGCGGCGTGGAATAGGTCTTGTAGGAGGCGTCGGTCCAATTGCGCTGATCCTCCATCTCGAACGTGTCTCCGCCCAGACGCACCTCGGCGCGCACGCCGGGTAACACCTCATGGGTGATGGCCTCGAAGTCCAGGAAGGGCTGGTGAGGCGCGATATGCACGGGGAACATGCCCTCTTCGCGGGAGCCATCGATGTGCTGGACCGTACACGCGACGCCGGCGCAGGCCATGGGATGCAGGATACAGAAGCCGATGCGGTTCTTCCAAAAGGCGTTGTGCGCTTGCCCGTCCATCGTGTAGCTAATGGCGCCGTCTGCCGAGCCATGCAGCGTGCCGTGCCAAGCAAAGTCTATGCCATTCCCTGTGTGCCGCGCATCGAACGAGAGGTCGAACGAGTCGGCGCGGGCATCCAGGCGTACGTTGGACAGGACGGCAGGGATGGTGTCCCAGTTGTGGTCGCGCACGGCGACGTACACCCGGCGCAGCGCCTCGCGGTCGCCGAAGCGGATATAGCGCAGGTCGGCGCCGTCGAGCATCAGTGAGATCGGTCCCGCGCGCAACACCTGTGTCGCCAATGGTGGCTCGTCAGTTCCGCAGTACTTTATGTATGTCGCGGCATCTGTTGTCTCTCTGGTTGTCATGCGTCTGCCTCACTCCTTGCTTTAGTCCTGCATTGGGCAGATTGACGGCCCTGGTCTTCGTGCCGCATACCATACGGGAGGTTCCCATGTCCGTGCCCGTGCATCCGCGAGCCACGTTGCCCCCCCTCGCCCCCGACGCCGCCATCGACCTGCAACTCCACTCCGCGTACAGCGACGGGGTGTGGGACGCCGAGGAGCTTCTCGATCACGTCGCCGCCGAGGGATTCGCCCTCGTCGCGGTGACAGACCACGACCGTCCGGATACCACGACGGAGGTCCAGCGCCTCGCGGCCGAGCGAGGAGTCTTGGCGCTGCCCGCCACGGAAATGACGTCGCCCTGGGACGGAGCGATCGTCGACGTGCTCTGCTACGGCTTCGACCCCACACGGGAGACCCTTGGGGCGCTCGCTGTAACGACGCGCTGCGGCGAACGGGAAAACACGGAGACAGTAGTTCATCTTCACCATAGAGAGTGGGACGGGTAAGCTAGAGGCAGACCGCCCCGATAGAATTGCTGGAGGACCGCTCGATGCTGCTGCGCTCGACCTACCTGCGCCGGAAACCGGCCATCTTTAAGACGATGACGGGCTTGACCGTCGCCTTGTTCGAGGACTTGGTGTGGGACATCCGGCCGGCCTTGGCTCAGACGCGGTACGCTGCGCAGGATCGTCCGGGGCGGCAGCGGGCGATCGGTGGGGGGCGGCACTGCCGCCTGCCGGAGCGCGAGGAGATTCTGCTCACCGTGATCTGGTTGCGCCATTACTTCACGCAGGAGGCGCTGGGTTACTTCTTCGGGGTGTCCGATTCCACCGCCAAGCGGGCCATCGAACGCGTGCTGCCGGTGCTCGAACAGCGGGGCCGTGACACGATGCGGCAGCCACCTCCGTCGTGGCGACAGCGCTATGGGGTGGCCGAGGCGCTGCGCGCCTACCCCGCATTGGCGGATCTGGACGCGGAAGAATTCCGCGATGGCTTCTTCGGTCACGCGGAGCGTCGCGCCGTGATAGGGTGGCATCAACATGACCATCGCCGCACCGGCGTCCTGCGCGCGGCAGCTGCGCGCGGCGGCGATCTTGGTGCTGAAGTGGCTCGTTGTGACGATGACGGGGACACGCCCCGCCACATGGTCGATGATCGCCGTGGTCAGTGTCTCGCGTTCGTCGTCATCCAGTGAAAACTGCTCGGAGTAGTTCGCCAGGATGCAGATGCCGCCGACGCCGGCGTCGACCAGGAAATCGACCACCCGATTTTGGCTCTCCAGGTCGAGTGCGCCGCACTCGTCGAACGTCGTCGGTGCGATCGGGAAACATCCGGTGTACATTACGCCGCCTCCTCCAATTACCTGGTGTAGTCAGCATCCGGCGTGCCTCGTGCGATTGCGTCATCTACCATCCTAGAGCAAACCTGCCACCGATGACGACTCCGGCGCTATATTCTCCTACTTTGAGACGCAGACAGGCGGATTGATGCGCCAACCCCCTCTGCTCGCCCGACTCGTCCGACCGGAATGGTCGCTTCTGCTTCGGAACGTCGCTTTGGCGCAGAGATAAAAGGGACGCCCCTCAACGAATCCAGCTACTCCCGGTCAATTGAGTTCGCTCCGATGCGGTGCGCCGCGAACTCTCATAACCATCATCGCAGGCGGGTGCGTCACCGTAGCCTTGACCGCACTATAGATCGTTTCTCCAGCCCCATCACGAATCTCTGTGACCGAGAGATAGGAGCTGGTTGTCAATCGGCGTCAGCTCACGCGTCACTAGTTGGTCATCGCTCCATCTTGCCGCCGTAGGTGTGGCAACTCGACCATCTGGAAGCCGTGCCGCACTGCGGCAGCGCGATCAAAGTCAACACCAAGACCGGCCTGTGTCGGCGGCAGCAGATACCCGTCCTCAAAGCTCGGCGTCATCGGAAAAACATCAGGCAAGACATCCGTCAGTGGTCGAGGCAGTTCCAACACACCCACGTTCGTACTGGCCAGACACAGGTGCAGACAGGCCGCGGTACTGACCGGCCCGTTCGGATTGTGCGGCGCCAGATTAATATAGTGCGTTTCGCACCACCCCGCGATCTTGCGCACTTCCGTAATGCCCGCGCCAAGGGTTGGATCGACGCGGGCATAATCGATCAGATCCTCCTCAATGAGCTGGCGATACTCCCATTTACTCGCGAACTGCTCGCCCGCAGCCAAGGGGACGCCGGTGCGAGCGCGCAGGGTGCGGTAGGCGTTTGTGTCTTCGGCGCGGAGGGGGTCCTCGACAAAATACGGCCGATAGGCTTCGATCTCTCGGCACAACGTCGTGGCGTCGACCGGATCGAGCCGGGTATGCACATCCACACACATCTCCACCTCGTCGCCCAAGGCCATGCGGACCGCCTCACACTGCCGTAAGGCGACACGCACAGCCTGGCGGGGTTCCAGCACGTCATTCGTCTGTGGGAGCGCCCAACGCACGAACTTATAGCCTTGCGCGCTGGTACGCTGGCAACTCTCGATCAGGGCCTCGATGCTACCGTCTTCGGGGCCATTGTGCGGGTAGCAGATCACTTTGTCGCGGACGAGGCCGCCGAGCAGTTGGTAGACAGGGACGCCGTGGGTCTTTCCGGCGATATCCCAAAGTGCGGTGTCAATGGCCGCAATGGCCGAGGCACCCACCCGATCGGCCGGGAAGAAGCCCCCTCGGAACAACACCTGCCACAGATGCTCGATACGTGACGGGTCCTGTCCAATCAATAACGGCGTGACATGATCCACAAAGCCCATCACAGCCCGTTCGCGTGAGGTTAGGTTCGATTCGCCGATGCCCCATATCCCTTCATCGGTATCGACAACAACAAACAGCCATGTGCGAGACCCGTTGAACACGGGATAAGTTGTGACGTCGGTAATCCTCATGCTGGCCCCTTCCCTTTAGTCGACCCGATAGACCTTACCACGTTTTTCACCCGCCCCATTTACCAACAGTATCAATCTTGATACTGTTGGTAAATGACAGGGCGTAAAAAGCGGGTGCGAGAGCGGGGTGTGGTATCACAAAAAGGAGGGGTTTGGTCCCGTGCGGAGACGCGCGGGGGTGTCTAGCGGAGAGAACGGGAGGGCGGCATGTCTCTACAGTACGATTGGACGACAGCGGTGGTCCCCGAGGAAACGGCGCGGGTGGCGCGGGCGGCGTTCCCTAAGGGCAGCGTGGCGCTGTGGATGCGTGACCACTTGGGCGCGTTCGTGCGCGACATCGACCTGGATCGGATCTATTGCCTGCGCGGGCGGCCGGTCGAGGCGCCGTGGCGGATGGTAGTGGTCACGGTATTGCAAGACATTGAGGGACTCTCGGACCGGCAGGCGGCCGACGCGGTGCGTGCACGCATCGACTGGAAATATGCCTGTGCGACACGAGGTCGCATTATGCGAGTGGGAAGCGGTCGGACGCCTCCCCAGGTCAGTGTCCCAGACCTGTCCCCAATCCTCGCGTGCGTCGCTGGTAACGGCGGGGTGCGAAGCCGAGGGTAAC
>JAABUJ010001237.1_pt1 | contig 38987 bp, 24 predicted proteins | sample 5559131 | NCBI WGS metagenome assembly JAABUJ01 (sample SAMN10711875, study PRJNA513366) | rock metagenome | isolation source: Antarctica rocks | place: Antarctica: Victoria Land, Mt New Zealand nord | collected 2016-01-07 | reverse complement strand
TTAAGTAGCTTTATATTGATAGCAGCTACTATTGCAACATTTTTAATTAACATTGCATACAACTCTTCTTGTTTAACTACATGTCTGCTTTATAAATATTATATGTAAGCATTATTAACTTAATTATTAGATCACTCATTCTTTACAGAGTAAAAATACATTAATTAATATACTTTATCTTTTTAGTAAGTCTGCAACATATAAAAGATTACTTTTATCTTTTATAATTTTTCTGATATTATTAGATTCTCTTTCTTATATAATCTCACTTATAATACTTATGTATCAGTAATCTTTAAGTTCATAATCTTTATTTTTAAGTTAAATCTTAAGAACTTACTTATAAATCAGTCTCAAAATTCTTAAAATCTGAACAGAGCTTTTAAGTTAAGTTAAACTTTAATGTTAAAGTTTAACTTAAATTCTTAAGCTAACAATTAAAGTTTAACTTAACTTAACTTAAAAGCTCTGTTCAAGTTAAACTGAGTTAATTTAACTTAATAATTACTTTAATAAAGAAAAACATTATTACATTAAATATTTCTTAAGTCTTTAAAGCTGCATTAAATAGAAGTGTGATCTCAGACATAAAGCTAAAAATTATAATTAATATAAATATTTGTTAATTAAGTCTGAAAAAATGCAATTTAATTTATTATTATTTTATAATTAACTCAAAAAGCTGTTTCTGACACTGCTGATTAATTAATGATAATGAATTCATTTATTATTATAGAAATAAAATTGAGTTTTATACTGAAAGATTATAAATAATTAAAGACATTAATTAATAAATTAATTCTGATTTAATTTAAATCACTGTTGAACATATTACAATATAAGAAAGATAGAACTTTTCTTTATATAATATAATATAAAAATTTATTTCTTTATTCTGTAGCCTCAATGCTGAAGTAATGATGAGCACTGAAGAGAGAATGAATATATAGTTTATGTATTATTGCATTAAAACTTTTATAATTAAAATATAAATCAAATTAGTTCAGACTGAAGCTTGAGTTTCAGAGCTGCTTAAAAGTATATTTTAAATCTTTAATGCTATTAAATGTAAATTGATCTGTAGAAAGTTGTTTTTATTCATTTACACTATGTAGAGTATATATAGAAAATGATGACTAAGACATAAATAGGGGTGCTTAGTAAGAGATGAGTAAGCAATGATATCACAGAATGTTGATTTGCTTTGCGGCTCCTTGCAGGATTACCCTCAGCCTCAGCGACAAGACTGCTGGCCCCATCCATATCTGCATTCAATGAGCAGGCCTAAGACAGACTTGGCCATTAAACAAACTCTACGGGTGGCAGCTACGACGAGAAATGTTTTCAGGCCTTTAGAAATGGATGCCCTACCAACCCAATCACTGGAGAATTCTAGCTTCATTGATGCCCCAAAGACCGTTAATCTCCAACGTGAGGTTAGAGGCCAAAGCAGCGATGATTTATCGATGCTTGTCCCTGCTCATAATGGAGCGTCTACAATTCTGCAACCAAGATCTTACCAGCGTGAGATGCTGGAACAGAGTTTGCAGCGTAACATTATTGTTGCAGTACAGTCCCTGTCTAGGCCCTATGGTAGTTTTTCTAACACGTTCAGATGGAGACAGGCTGTGGCAAGACACAAATCGCTGTGCTTCGCATTGCTAGTGAGTTAGAACGGTGTCCACCAGACAAAGTATGTACTCACCGTGGATGATGTGCGAAGCTACATCACACCTAACACCTCTCTACAGCTGGTATGGTTCTTGGCACCCACTGTAGCTCTTGCTGAGCAACAGCATCATGTCCTTCGGTCGCAGCTGCCTGCATTTCAGCTTCGACTGTTATTGGGAGCAGATAAAGTGGAGCTATGGAGTGAAAAGCACATATGGGATAGTGTGTTTCTCAATGTTCGAATCGTTGTGTCCACCCATCAGGTCTGTTGGAAAACGATGAGTCTGCAAATGGGTTAAGTGACTACGACTGACGGATGGATTGGTCCTAGATACTACTTGACGCTCTGACTCACGGCTTTGTACGAATGTCTCGTCTGGCGTTGTTGATATTTGATGAGGGTCGGTTGGGCCCATCGAATTCTAGCAGTCACAGCGCTGATTTTGAAAAGCCCATCACTGCGTGTCCTCTCATCCGGCCAATCGCATCATGCAGGAATTCTACCACAATCATCGCAGCCCGGATATCCATCTTTCGAAACCACATATCCTGGGACTCACCGCCTCACCAACTGTAAACGCAAAGCCCGGTAGCCTGGAGTACGTTGAATGTCTTGCAAGCTTGAACAGACTGCTGACTAAGAAAGACAACTCGAACGGAATTTGAATGCTATTAGCCGCTCGCCAGCTTTGCATCGACAGGAGATGCTGGAATACGTGTACCCTCCGGAGGTAGTCTGTTTGACTTATCAGCCATGCCATCGGACCAGCCAGGCAGCTTCCGCAGCGCTTCAGAGTCTGCACAGTATCTACCAAGGTCTTGACATATGGCAAGACCCATATGTCGTCAGGCTTGTCGCGAGTAGCAGTGATAGCAGCAGGAGACAGCTAGATAAGGTGCTCCTGAACAGAAAGACATATTGTCAGGATCAGATCTCAACACTGCACCGGAAAAGTGTTAGGTTATTCGAAGAGCTCGGCTGCTGGGCTGTCGAACAGTATCTGTTTCTTTGTATCGAGAAGTTCAAATCTCACGTTGACGACGAGTCAATTCTTCTTCAAGATTGGGATGACGAGGAGAAAGCTTACCTCAGGGGACTGCTCGACCGTGTCGTCATTACGCCTCCTGGTATACCTGAGGATGGTCAACTTTCCGAAAAGGCACTTCATTTCATCAATTTTCTTACTCGCCAGGATGTGTCAGACTTTACGGGACTTGTCTTCGTAGAGGAGAGGGCTACCGTGAGTATGCTGTCTCATCTACTGACCATACATCCACTAACGAAGGATACTTTTATGGCAAGCACATTCGTCGGCACTTCTAACAGCTCCAAAAGGAAATTGAGTATTGGGGAGCTCTTAGATGTTCGCAATCAGAAAGAAACTCTTGACCATCTAAAATCTGGAGAGAGGAACTTGGTGATCGCTACTAGTGTTCTCGAAGAAGGTATCGATGTCTCCGCGTGCAACATCGTCATATGCTACAACAAGCCAGCGACTCTCAAGTCTTTTATTCAAAGGAGGGGTAGAGCGAGGAAGGAGAGATCTAAGCTCGTACTTATGGTCGACAGCGATGATCCCTTCACGCTGATTAGCTGGCATGAACTCGAGGATGAAATGAAGAAGGCGTACCAGGATGAGATGCGTCAGTATGAAGCGTATCAGAGGAAAGACGACCTTGATGAGCAGAGGAGCAGGTCTCTTTGCATCAATGCTACTGGGTGCGTTTGGGTAGCTATGCCACTGTGTTCCATGCAGCTAATTATGACAGTGCACTACTTGCACTTGATAATGCTGTCCAGCATTTATACCATTTTTGTGCTACTCTACCGGCAAATCCTTATGTTGACTTGTCTCCGGAATTCGTCATCTCTGAAATCGCCAAGGGTGGACTATTCTCCGCGAAGGTTATACTACCCAATTCCGTCGATCCTTCCGTGAGAGAAGCACATGGAATTTCGCACTGGAGCAGTGAAAGATACGCTAAGAGAGATGCCGCCTTCGAAGCTTATGTTGCACTTCACAACGCAGGCCTCGTCAACGATCATCTCTTACCCTTGTTGGAGCGTGACTCTGACGTCGTGGATGGGAGCACTCCAGTGGAGAAACGAGCCGCGCTGATCGAGGTCGCAGATCAACTGAATCCGTGGAGAACTGTTGCCCACAAGTGGGAAGAAGCCACAAAAATGCAGACAGCGAGCATTGACATCAGCAAATTCGGAGAGCCTCCACTTCAAATGGTGATGATAATGCCCCAGAGTTGTCCCAAGATGGCCGAGTTCCCGTTGTACTGGGATCAAACTACCAGGCTCACAGTTTCTCTGAGGATTACCGAAAATAGCGTCTACGCCCTCAATCACCTCTCTCAGGCTTCTAAAGTATCGGCGCTCATTCTTCAGTCCGTATTTGGGAGCCGCATGGATAAGGAACGTGATGACTTTCCAGCTCTTTTCGTTCCTCGAATAGAGCCCTGGCATCTCGAATCGTGGCTGACAACATATACGGGTTCGCAATCTGCAGGCGAAATCTCGGCGGCATGTCTTGACATCGGGCAGCAAGGCCTCGTCCGCGACCAAAATCGACAAGGTTCAGTGTACATCCTAAGAGGCTTCACCCACGAGTTACCGGAATCTTACCAGGACCCACTAAGCGTGACGGTGCCTGCTTCGCCAGAAGAGCTCTTCGTGAAGCTTATGAATCTACCCAAGCGCAGGGATTTCTTACATCCTATCACACTTGCTATCCAGACGAACGTCGTAGCCGGTTCCAAGCCCGAGTATCGTCCCGCTAGCAGCTGTTTGGTAGACAGGTTACCTCTTCCATACTCTCAATTCGCCTTGCTCATACCCTCGATCATGCATCATCTAGAGGTGTTCATGGTTGCTGATCATTTGTGCAAGAATGTTCTCAGCAAAGTTGCGTTCAAAGACCTAGGCCTTGTTGTTACCGCGCTAAGCGCATCTGGGGCGAAAGAGGCCACCAATTACCAGCGACTGGAGTTCCTTGGCGACAGCATCTTAAAACTCTTCACATCCATAACACTCATGGCGGAAAATTTAAATTGGCATGAGGGATTCCTTTCTGCGAAGAAGGATCGTGTTGTGGCGAACGCCCGTCTGTCTCGAGCGGCAGTTGAACTAGGGCTAGATCGGTACATTCTGACGAAGCAGTTTACTAGTCAGAAATGGAGGCCTCTGTATAATTCTGAGCTTTTGAGATCCAGGACTGAGTCCAGGCGGCAAATGTCTTCGAAGATTTTGGCAGACGTGGTGGAGGCACTCATAGGAGCAGCTTTCCTGGATGGTGATGCTGAGAGGGCCTTGTTGTGCCTCAAAGTGTTCCTACCAGAAGTTCCGTGGTTCCCGCTGGAGCAGAGGCAAATGGCTCTGTACGAAAGAGCGAATCCGATCGACACATTTCCTCCTCGTTTCAGGGAGCTGGAGAGATTAGTCGGTTACAGCTTCAACAACAAATCTCTCCTCGTTGAGGCCATGACGCATGCCTCATACAGTGGGTCCAATACAGCGATGTCATACCAGCGACTTGAGTTTCTCGGGGACTCAGTCCTCGATTACATTGTCGTGACGGGTGTTTTTCGTGACGAGAAGGAACTGAAACATTACCGGATGCATACCATGCGGACCGCGCTCGTCAATGCCGGGTTTCTGGCATTCCTCTGCATGGACCACTATATCGCGGAATCTAGGGCGGAGGTCGTGGAGGACAAGGCGATGAGGACTTTCCACACCGTCACGTCCACCGTCGCTCTGCATATTTGGCAGTTCATGCGCCATACATCCCCTCAAGTCACGCGCGCACAGATGGCCTGTGTCGATCGATACCGGAAACTCTGTTCGTCTATCAAAGACTCGCTCTGGTGTGGCATACAATACCCATGGGCTCTTCTCGCCAGACTTGAAGTTGACAAATTCTTCTCGGATCTGATAGAATCGTTAGTCGGTGCCATCTACATTGACTCTCACGGTTGTTGGTCCTCATGTGAGAAATTTCTCGAGACAATCGGCGTGCTTCCGTACCTTAGACGGATAGTCGAAGGCAATATCAAGCTGCTTCATCCGAAAGAGGAAATCGGGCAGCTGGCGGATACGGAAGTGGTCAATTATGTGCATGGATTGGAGGAGGGGAAGAGGGCGTATTGGTGTCAGGTGTTTGTTGGGGCAAGGGAAATCGTGAGGGTTGGAGACGGAACCAGCAGATTCGAGGTCGAAACGAGGGCGGCGGAGAAGGCGGTGGAGATATTGTTACTGGAGAAGCAAGAACCTCGATTTTCCGCCGGCGGTCTTGATGAACTTGATGAAGATATGACTGAAAGAATGACGACTTGAAATTCTACGGTTTGGTACTGGTCTATATAGACGAGACGGTTGTCCTACGGCAGGCTTGCCGAAAGAATACGGCGATATGACTTTATTATTGAGCGTGGAGATCTTTAGCGTAATTCGAAGGTGTTTGTGGCCCAAAAGGTTGACACACAATGTCGACCTGTCTTCTCACAGCTTGATAGCTTGACAAATGCGGACTTGTGCTGGGAGTACACTGTAAAACGACATCTTTCGTTCCACCCCTGTTCAAATCAGTAGATCTTGAAGCATTAGGACTCATCAATGTCCTTCCTATCTACATCGGAGCAGAATCATATGATGCGTATCCGACGTGACAATGGTACGAAAGACCCACTAGTCAGCAGCATCGCGGTGGCATTCGCCGGAGATGATATGAACTTTATGGCCGGATTTTGGCTGTCATATACGGGCCATACAGATGTGGGCGACCCATAGTGCGGGCTGGGCCTTTAGAGGTAGCCACCCTTCATAGTGTTGTTTCTCGGCACGCTCTAGTTTCAGAGCAAGACGCATCGGACGAGCCTAGAGGTTCGATATCATAAGCGGAGATCAGCCTTCCACAGGTTTGATGACCGATGCTCTGTGCCTTCCGATATTCGATGGAGGCAACATTGGGATCCGAAGGGGGCATTTGGAGAGGGTTTTCCGGGCCTGATAGTTCCAACCTTTGCGCGGCTGTTTACGAATCCCGAGGCCAGATGGGGTGCTTTAGAGGGGCCGATTAGCGGCGGCTTAGATTCTAGTTCTAGGTACTGTACGAAGTACTCTAACGCCTCGTCCGGAGTTCCGGAAGGGATTGAATATCTTATCTCTCGGCTTGTTAAGTTTATTCCCTGAAAGTACTGTAGGTGCGGACATTTGAAGCATAGAAAACATACTGCAGTGTGCTTTTAACAGTATGTCATCGCAGCTCCCAGCAATTCAACGCATCGATCCCAACTTCGTTATCGGAGCAAGCCCTGATGATTATTCATCTTGCAAGACGTAAGGTAAGAATTACTTCACCCCTGGAGGTCGACTTACTACGCAGCCGGCCTCGCGTCGCACTCCATGTTCGCAACAACCCACCATCCTCAAAGACTACGCACCCCAGACCTACCACTCCTTTCTTCCCATTGAACTTGATCTCAAGCGTACTAGGTAACCAACACCATCCCATCTCTCATCGTCTGCACCTTGAAATCCATACCCACAGCCAGCATCAACCCCTCCCTCCCTTCCTCCCTACAGTCTCTCATCTCATCTCATATCAAGCCCTTTCCCCACCGCTCCAAACAACAGCACGTCCACTTTCAGCATATCTCTTTTGAACTTGGTGTTAAGAGAACGATTATAAAGTCGATTCGTCAACAGAGGAAACCACTGGAAGGCCCCGAGGCGTGATTGGGTTTGGAGCCGGAGGCACATGGGAAGAAAGGATGAAAGGGTATAATGTGGGACTACTGCGTTCGGGTAGTGGTCATGGTGAATGATTAATGTCGATTATGAGCACAGATCAGCAATTTGGCTTTGTCAGATACGGTAGACTTTTGGCAAGACACAAAACTCATGGTCTGGTGCCAGCGTCTTATCCACCTTTCCACCAGGGCCGAGTATGTTTGCCCATCAAATCCAAGGAGAAGGAGAAGAAGAAGAAGAGGAATGAAATAAAAGAAATATGTCCAACCTGAAACAAAAGTATTTGACACCGACCCTACTAACCCAACCCAGAATCATGATACGCAGAACCATAAAGACATACGGCACTAACACTGGCCCAAGTCTTCAGTGCTGAGCCTCCGCGTCGTAGCCAGTGTCAGCGAACTCGGAATTGTCCCTCTCGTATAGTCTTTCCGGCTCGACGTGGCGCCGGAAAACATAACGTTGGAAGAAGTACGGGATCTGGCGGAGACCGTAGGCGGCGTGGACGTGGGTCGGCACGCTAAACACTTGATCCAGTTCTTCGAGCGTCTTCCCCTTGGTCTCCGGCATGAACAAGAGAACCAGAATGAAGCCGATGAGGTTCCACGTCGCGTACCAGGCGAACGCCCCTTGAGGCTTGAAAGCCGAAAGCATCCGTGGCCACGTGATGGCGAGAACGAAGTTGAAGAACCAGGTGGTCGCCGTCGCGAGACTCATGCCGTAAGCACGAACATACAGAGGGTACGCTTCGGCCGAGTATGTGAAAGGGACAGGGCCTTCACCAGGTGAGTAAACGATGGTGAAGCAATATATGCCGAGGGCGATGCAGGCGATTTTGGCCTTTTCCTGCGGGATCCAGAAGCTGAATCCGGTGAAGAACAGGAAGAAGGACATCATTGGGAATGTGGTCAACAACAGGTTTCGACGCCCGTAAGTGTCAATCGTATAGATGGCCGGAATCGCAAAAAGCCAATTAATGAGCCCATATCCGAGCGAAGCCGAAAGGGCTGATATCTCAGAGAAGTTTGCCTCCATGAAGATCTCCGAAGAGTAGTACGCGATAACATTGATGCCGCAAAACTGAGACGAAGTTAGCCACAACCCCGAAAAGGAGCACAGCGGGAGCTCGCGTACCTGTTGCATGAACATGACGATCTCGGACGCGACCAAGGCTCGCCGATTCCGGGGCACGGTGATCAGCTCGACAATTTTACTTTGGCCGACTTTCATGTGCGACTCGGCATCGAGTAAAGTGTGCATGTAGAACACGTCTCGCGCAGCTTGAACTTTGGTGTACCTGAGCTTGATCATCGCACGATAGGCTTTGGCGTGACGGCCCTTGCTCATATACCAGCGTGGTGACTCCGGACACATGAAGACGAAACAGATGACCACCAGTGCAGGGAACATTGCGGAAGCCATCATCAGTCGCCAGTTGAGACCGGTAATGTGTGGAGGATCCTTGACCTGGAAGAAAGCCAGGTCGGCGACGTAACCTAACATGATCCCGAAAGCGGTCCACATCTGCCATTGCATCACCAAGGCACCCCGAATCGCAGGGGGCGTGGTCTCGGCGGCGTATATCGGAACGGTTGCGGACTTCGGCCCGATGCCGAAGCCAAGGGCAAAGCGAGCGATGAACAAATGCCACCATGTGTTGACGAAGCCCTGCCAAAAGCATGCCAGAGCCGAAATGCAACAGGTGAGGAAGATGGTGCCACGGCGACCGAACCAGTGGTTCAACGGAACCGTCAACCAACACCCGATCAGAGCACAACAGAGGTAAGGTGCGGAGTTTACAAGTCCCAGCAACCAGGTTGATCGTGAATCTTTACCGTCGATGCCGAATTGCTTTCCGTAGAAGATCTGTCCGCCATTGACAACCGCCTCGTCTTTCCCAAGTCAGCGCGGCTGCCCCTTCCGGCGTTCGCATGGAAGACTTACCCATTCCCTGCACCGCCGCACAGGTGGAGCAAAGGACGATCACGACATACATCAGCCTGGGTTGGGCCCACCTGCTTTCAAACTCTTTCCGCAGGGTCAGACGCTCTTCCTCTGTGAGATCGGGACACTCCTCGTACTTGGCTGGGTCCTGGGCAAGAACGGCACCGATGCGGCAGGCTCTGATGTCGCTTTCATCACCCAGCTGGTACTTCGTGGCGTATTCAGCGCCCATGTTTTCGAGTTCGGGATGACTGTAACCGGCGAGAGGGTTGGCCAGCTTGGCGTTAACATTGCGTCTGGCCTTGTCACCGGCGGTGACTGAAGTCCTGCGACTGAGTGGGCTCTTGGAGTTGTTCCGCCCATCGCGATCAAACTCGCTTTTCCATTCCTCTTCCCCGGAAGAACTGTCGTGAGCGACCTTTTCCAGTGCTTCGGTCATCTTCCAAGTCGAGGCAGCTGGAGGGGTTGTGTCAGACGAGGCTGAGTCGATGGGGTTGATAAGTCGATTCGAGAACTCAGCCAAGCGGATTACATGCAAAAAGAAGTATAAATCTCCGAGAGGGGATGAGCTGAAGACTGAGATGAAGCATGCACGGGGCAAGAAGTAAGCGGAGTTTGAATGAAAGAAAGAAAGAAAGAGGGAAAAGAGAAGAGACAGATGAGAGATGACGGTCGTACAGTAAGGTGAGCCACAGCTGTTCCTGTCGCTGTCTCGCAGCTGCTGCCTCTCAGCCTTGGACCAAAAGTGGCTTAGTACTGCTTCGGTACCTTATACGCCGTACCTGAGTCTACCCCGGAAGGCTGGGGTGGTTTCCGCCCGAGTGGCTTACCTAAGGGACCTAGGTATCTTATCTATCTAAGCTATCTTGGGCAAGGGACTGATTAGGTCCCTTAACTTACCTTATTAATATTACCAGGTACCTTAATGATAACTTACCTGGTAGGTACCTTGAGTTAGGTACGAATTACTGGTACTTCTCAAACGCCATACCTTAGCTTACATAAGGTATTGAAGCAATTACCTTAGGTTACCTGAAGCCCGGCCAGCTGCACTAGAGGAGTGGAGAGGAGAGTGGAGGGCGAATCACACGCGGATCAGATAAGCTTGGATACCTGGACCTGGATCTGGGCCTCGACACGGAAAGGTACAGGGCTACAACGAACAATCACAACGGAGGAAGTGAATTCGCATACCCCTCCTATTACTGATGACACTGAACCTGTTGGACATACCACTGCCACTGCCACTGCCACTGCCTTCATGTCCATATGTAGAACACTTGTAGCCTTCCGCCCCCAATCTGCGCAAGATCGCCACGTGGTATCTACTTTGACTTCAATCTGACCCTTTCACGTGCAAGCCTTTTTTTCCTTCCTCACCTGATTTACTGACCCTACCCTGTCCCGAGGAAGCCGTCAAGCCTCCCAATGGCCCACCTCCCGATTCAACACCGCGACCGTCAGCTTCAGTCTCCTCACTTCCTCTCCCAGCGCAGCGACTTTCCTCACGGCCTGGTCCCGCTCTTGGCTCAGGCTATCGACATGCTCGTTGAGGTGTCGAAGATACTCTTTCGCCTTCACCGAGGCCATTGACCCGGATGACGGGGACTTCAACCTGCCGCTCGCGTCCTCCCTGCTCTTCGGTGGCGAATACACCGTGCCCTTGCCCAAGCCCTCTTCCGTGAACACGACCGGTCCGCGACGGTGGCGGTGGTGGTGTTTGCGTTTGGGTGACGGTGGGTGCGACCCCTTCAGCCCCGGGACTTGTCCGTTGAAGCTGGACGGTTTGTCCGGGGTCGTTTGACCAGCATTGCGAGCTGAATGTTGAATCCGCGGAGTGACGGATTGTGCCGGTGAGGAGAGCGCCTTGGCCATCTCGGTAGGCTGCGTCACTGGATGAAGATTTTCTTGATCATGGATATCGAATGTGAGCGGCTGGTGCCAAGATGCTTGAGTGCCCGCAGCAGCGTGTTGGTTCGACGTATCCGTTGCAGCCAGTGCTTCTGGCGAAGCGATGTCGTCAAACGAAGAGTGTCCTTTCCCAACTCCAACTCCGATATTCCTGGAGCGAGGCGACAAGGCAGCACGAATTATAGGTTTGGTAGTTTGGTGTACGACGGGATGGTAAGCCAGGCTCTCGGGCCGTTGTTTGCGCTTCTGGCCCCGCTTCGAGTGCTCCTCGAAACCGGCAATGTTCGCCTTTGACGGGCTTGCGCGCTTGATAGGCTCCTTCTCTGGCGTCACAGATACAGGAGCGGGAAACTGTTCGATCAGATCTATAAATGCTGTGCGCGCCTTGTGACCTTGAGAGACTGGTGGAGGCTGAACTTTCGTAGAGCTCTCCGAACACCCATCGATTTGAGTGTTGGGATGCAGATAGAGTGATCTTTCAGAGCTCCCGCTAACGACATCATTATGAACAGTCATGTCGAAAGTTGAAAATACCCTAGGAGTAGAGTCGCGGTAAGGGTGGGCTTGAGTAGCAGGAGTGGCAGATGTCTTGACCGGACTTTGGGCTCTAAGAAATCTGATGACGCGTGTGGTGCCATCCGTTATGGATATCTGATCAGCGATCGGACACTTGGACTCTGGACAACCCTTCGTCGGCGAGACGATCACGATGGCCACGCGCTCCTCATCAATCTCAGAGTATGTAAGAGCGGGCGGATGTGCTGCGGACGGTTGCCAAAGGTCGCGGTCTTTGCCAAGACTGACATGTTCCAGCCGGCGGCGAACAGCTCGGCGTTCTTGGCCGGGGAACACGCACTATTGAAGCCGTCAGTGTAAGCGGGCACAAGCGTCCGAGCAATCCAGCCTACCTCGCCAGCTCTCTCACCGTGAATCTGCTTTCGGCGGCGTTGAGCCTGTGTCCTCAAGAGGAAGGCCACCTCGTTCGCGGAAGCTGTTTCCGGTAACGGTGGCCGGGTGCGCAGCGACAACATGAAGAGAGGATCCGCCAAGACTTCTTTTTCTCGGAGTGATTCCAGTAGCTGAATGTTCCCCGTACCAATCTTATCTAGATGTCCAAGACGAAGAGGCGCGTGCTCAGCGGCAAGGGTTGACTGGGAGCTAAAGTGTGGAAGGTGAAACGGAGGCGACTTGGGCGGGGTTTTGCCCAGGAGAACGTTTTGGTGTCCAAGCAAGTTGCTTGGTATAAAGGACGAGAGACGGTCGCTGCCGTTTCTTTGTGGCCGACACTGCTTGCGAACGATCATCTCATGAACGTGATCCGCCATCGGGCTTGCGTCAGGCTCAATGGCTGATTGCGCGTACATACACTCTCTGAAAACGGGAATTTCCTGCAACAATGTCGGCAAAGCCTTCTTGAGATCGGCGACGATAGCCTCTCGGTCGCTCTGGTCACTGCTTCCTGGTGACGAGGAGAGGTTCTCGTGATCGGCCTCTAAAGCTGCTGCGAAACTCTCTTGCCGTCCCTGAAGCTCTAAGGAAATTGGACCGCGCTGAGTTCTCCAAGATTCCACACTATATGCGTTATGTGATCAGGACGACTGCTTGTCAGAGCACGTTGGAGACCATGGTAGTGTTTCAGCGTTCTCGTGGACAGCTTCATCGAGGACGTTTTGTAGTATGTCCATGACACGGCCAAGCGAACAAGGTAAAGCAATGTAGCGGGAGCAATCCTATAATGTGAGTTCACGCGAGCAGGGGGTAACGAATCATTGACGTGATATGGTAACGCGAGAAGCAAAGCGATAAAATGAAGCGCTAAGTAAAGTCGTTGCTGCGGTGTGATCTGATTCCTTTGCATCTGGCGCTCCCACAGTTGCTTTCTCAGGAAGTGTTCTTGCGCTGTACAAGTGACTTTTTTCTTGAGCCACAGATCATGGTCCGCACGAAGTATTCTGTTTCTGGACCGGGATTGATGATGTAGATAGTCAACTACAGCAAGGCTGCGCAGCTTAGCTGACGTGCGTTCATGCGAGAACTGAGTATTCGAGCTTTCCAGTCAGAGATTCTCACCGAGACCTAGTTCATACTGCAGAGACAATACGAATCATGAATACATGTCCTGATGAAAGTCCACGAGGGTCCACAAGGGCAGGCAATCATACTAGCATTCAGCAACAAAGAGCGACATTGTTGTGGCAGTACAATCACAAAGTAACGGTGCAAGTAGAGCATGCGGATGCAGATCCTGTCTAGCAGTTTAAAAGATGCTCTCACATTGTGCACAGAGACTGCAAAGCTCGTGATCATGTTCTCAGGGGCTCTTCCTTCCCATGATCAAAGCAAGACTATTCCTCAAAGCAAACTATTTCACTTCCTCGCTTTGCTCTTCACACTTCCTCATCCCTTTTTCGGCTTGACGACTTCTTCGCTTTCTTCTGCATCTTCTAATTCATCATCTTCAGTCTCTTCTTTGGCCTTACCCTTCGCTTTCCCTGGTGCTTTTTTCGATGCTGCCTTCTTCGGCGCTCTTTTCTTCGGCGCTTTGACATACCTGTCTTTCTTCAGGTCAAGTTCTTCCTCGTCCTCATCATTGTTAGCCACGGGCTCTTCATCATCTTCGGATTCCTCAATTGCTTCTTCGAGATCAGGCTTGTCCTTAGTCAACTTCTTCGGAGCCATAGTATTGCTGGCTTTCATGAACGGAAGGGGGTGCGATTGCTGATTGTATAGTCTAGTGAAAGCCGACTTTGTCTGAGAGTCAATCTTCACATCCTCTGCATTCATGGGTCCAACACCCAACTCAAGGAGAGCATCCCAGTCGTCTTTCGTGAGGAAGTAACTGTCCATCAGTTCAATGATATCCACGACAGCGTCCTTGCCCTGAGACTGCAATCTCTGAACCAGCTGGTACCATAGCGTCGGCAAGTACTGTTGTCGGATTTCATGCCTATCACCTGAAGCTCGCAGCCGCATGTGCCCTTGAATTTCTTTGACATATCGTCCGAGTTTCTCTGTATGATCTCGTCAGCATTGTTCAGTCTAAGCTCTAAAACCACATATTTACGTTGTTTGCTATTATTGCCGAGCCACTGCGTGAACTGGGTCTGGCCGTGACCCGCCATAGATCCGGCAATGAAGCTGGCTGGTCGCACAAAGCTGAAGACAGCATGCGTCGGCATCAAGCTCCACTGTTGCTGCGAGCCGTGGATCATTCTGTCCGCAAGGTCGCCGTCGCTGATGCTTTGAGCTGCTCTATCAACCAACTCCAACTGCTTCAGGGTCCTCTCCTTTCCAGAATACGCATTGGAGAGTGCCGGGGTCGTCTTCAGGTAATTCTCTTGTAGCATCAGATGGCTCAGCTCATGGTCGTTGAAGTACAACTCGATCTTGTCGTTCAAGGTTGCCGTACTGCTTGGAGCAAACATTTGCGCACCAATGATCTTCGAAACTATATCCCAAGGTTTGAGGATGACATGCTTCTGCCATGCTTTCGACATTTCCTTTCCCTGATCAAAGTCCATCGCCTCTTGGTCAAGTTTCGCGGTTGAGATCATATTGATGATCTGTCGAATGTCGGCGCGACTGCCTTCGATCAAAGCATCAATCACCTGCGGAGGTAATTTTATACCTTCGCGGAAACAGATTGTCATGATCCTTGCGCGGACTTGGTCCGTTCGAGGTTTCTGAAATGGAAGGTCATAGGTGACATGATCGAAAGGCTTCATCTTGGGCAATTTCCGATCGTTGCATATCAAGATCATTGGAATCTGAGTTTTCTTGCAGACGGCAGCAAGAGCCCCTACGCCCCCTCGATCACCAGCGGACATGCCATCGACCTCATCCATGATAAGGACAAGCTTTTTTTTGTTATTCTCGACTTTCTTTCCGTCTCCAGCGAAGTATCCAAGGAGAGAAGTTGTGTCAAGGACACCTCGCAGGCCATTCTCAACGAGCTTTTTACTTCGAGTGTCGCTGGCGTTACTCTCTACAATATCATAGCCTTCCAGCTTCGCCACAAGGTGGGCAGCGGTGGTTTTACCGATCCCAGGCGGACCATGTATCATCACTGCACGAAAATTTCCGGTGCCATCTTTTCCGGCTTTTCTAAACTGTGTCCTCGAATTACTCCGCCAATGCCGTAACCAGGTCTGTAGCTTCTCGACCTGGGTTTTATTCCCACAAATCATGCCAGTGGACGTTGGTGCGTATTTCACTGTCCACAACTGGCTATCGGACTTCATCGCTGCTCCTGTCCTGTCTCCCGCCCCTGAACTTCCTCTGACACCACCTGCACCCCCATTGCTGCGCTCTTCTTTCTCCATCTGTGCGGCCATGTCCTTCACTTTTTGTAGTTCTTGTCGTTTCTTCTCTTCATTCTTCTCGGCGGCTTTGCCGTCACCACCATTTGCAGGCAGCTTTCGGATAAGTTCGAATAAACCATCTTCATTGATAGTCTTGATGTCATTTTTCCGAATGACCTCAAGTTTCTTCGGACCGGCGTCGTTGCCTAGAACAACGTAACTGGTTTTCGTACTTGGGGCGGTAGTGACCTTGCCCCCATAACGTTTCACCAGCTCCTGCCCTTCTTCCCTACCTAAAGCGTCCAGTATGCCGGTAAAGACGAATGTTAGTCCGGTAAGGCAATTCTCAGCCCCAACAGGAATTTCCTTAGACCCAGCAGCGGGAGGCGGTTGAGAACGCTGTGCTTGATTGCGGAAGTCAAACTTCTTCTGTTCGCCGGACGGTCCCGGTGGTGTAGGGGGCCGCACGGTTGGGATACTGTCAAATATCTCTTGCATTCCCTTGCTCTCACTGACATCGACCTTCTTCTTAGGTGTCCGTGGGATTTTAGCAGACGACCTCTTCATCGGAGATTCAACCTGCTTGCTACGAGTACTCTCTAGAGCAGGATCGAGGTCGTCCGCATCTTCTTCATCACTCAACTCTATGGATTTTCTCTTCTTCCCAACCCTTGACGCTGGGACTTTGCTCTTCCTGCTGACTTTATCAAGTACTATATTTTCCACAGCATCCGCGACTGCGAGTTGGCCATCTGTAATGGTATCTTGCAAGTCATTGTCACCGTTGATAGACACAGTGGTCTTTGTCCCCTTGCCATTTCTGACGGATTTGCGTCGTGATTGCAAGCTAGACCCTCCCTCACCAGCGTCGTGGGCTTCGTCAGTCTTCCTGAGCTTTGCGGTCCTGATACCCTCCTCACTGGCGTCATGCTCGTTCCGGAATGCCTCGTCACTCCGATTCCCATCATCAACTTTTCTCTTCGGTGCCTTCTTCGAGGAGGTTACCCGGCCATTCGGAGCTGATGTCATGGGGGTTGAGGATGCTGTTGGCGTGCGTAGGACCTCGGACTGAGTTACTCTAGGAGTTGCTGCGGTGGCTTTCCGCTCGGCCAGGGCGCTGGATTTCGTTGGTGTGGACCGTGATGGCTTGGTCTTCGCACTTGTAGCGAAGTAATCCGAAGTCGTAGTGACTTCACCCTTTGGCGATTCTTGAGTTCTAAACGTACATAAGAATCAGCTTCAGGGGCATACCGTAGCAAGCACAGTAACTCAAGCTTACTTGGGCTTCTGTGTAGCATTCCTCCTTGGCATGATCTTCTCCCTATCGAAGACCAATGAGCTGAAGTGACTAATTAGGTCCGCTGGGCCTACTGACTCGGAAAGCAACACCTCATCATCGCTATCACTAACAACCTTACGGGTTTTTGCTATCGCTCGTCAATGAGTACACGTCATTGATTAGGTCGACCTCGAGTTACCTCTGCCCTTGCGCTTTGGCTGCGTAGTCTGAATTCGTATGAGGTTTATGTTAGCCAGCCGTGGCAAGACAGAAGGGTTTCACATGGACAGACACAGGTGATTAGGGATATCCAGCCAGTGCCTAACATATGCATGAATTGACAGAGTGGGAGTAGAAGGGGCGCAAGCTACAACGAGATGGCCTACATTCTGAATCTTGGTTGCAGGCTCCTGGCTCGACATAGTACCCTGACTTCCTCCACCCCCGAAGAATCTCCTTATGTCATTAGACATCTTATCCTCTTATAGAGACCGTGCCGCGGTAAAGTCCTGAGAGATTATCAGGGAGCCATCCGCAGGTATTATTGTTGCCTACCGTAGGCGCAACCCCGTACCAAACGCGTGGTGATGATGTCGGTCGCGTACGAGCGCTGGAATTCCGGCGCTAGCTGACACTGATTGAAGTCACGTGGTACTGTGGACCCATAGTATTGTACACTTCTGGACTCACGAAGGGTAACATGAAGCCAATTTCGATCTACGAGGTTGGTAAAGGCTCGATGCGCAGTGGATCTCCGTTGCAATGTCTGTTACCTCGATGTACGTTGTACCCATCATACAGTCTCTGGCATGCGCTGATGTAGAATGTCTAGGCTTTTCCTCCCTGGCGCTTCCACCGTCTCGCCGTGCCTTTTCCACGACTCCGTCGACGCTGAGTTGGCTCATGCCTAAGCGTGGCCAACCCACGAAGACTCGCAAAGGTCGCCCTCGGGTACCAACAGGTGGAAGTACCCGCGGCACGACGGTCGTTTGGGGCGACTATGGGCTTCGGATGAGAGATCACGACCGACGTGTGTCTGCCGCACAGCTCAAAAACGGAGAAGATACTATACGGAAGCGATTACGAGGGTTGAAGTATCGGTTGTACATGCGGATTTCCGCAAACATTGGTGTTTACACGAGTGGCAATGAAAGTCGTATGGGTAAAGGAAAAGGAAGCTTCGATTACTGGGCGAGTAGGGTGGCCGTGAGTAAAATCATCTTCGAGCTGAAAGGGAATTTGCACGAGAAAGTTGCAAGGGAAGCATTCAGGCTAGCTGCGAACAAAATGCCGGGTAAGTCACCACACTGTAGATCCGTTCTGTGCCATTTAATACTTACACGGGCTTCTCCTAGGATTGTACGAGTTTGTCAAGAAAGGGGATCCGCCCGTCATGGGTATTACCAAGCTTAGCGACGGCATCACGATTGATGAGCTTCGAAGACCGCGTCTAAAGCTTCCAGATGCAGACAGGGCTGAGCCGTTACCTACATCAATATGACTTCGTACCGCAGCTTCACTGGGACAAATAGTTGATGGCTGTTTTGGCCGGCCGTACTAGGTGTATTAAAGCTGTTCGTTACGAACTGACGTTCCGACAAATGCTTTACTGCTCCTTAAGCGCCAACCCCAGAACCATGACCATAACCTTGCTCCCTTCGGCTCTGCGCTGCATCACCTTCGTCGATCTGCGCTGAGGTACTGCCGAAACCATCTACGTCAAAACAGCAGTCAGAGTCACACCCAACCCTCAAGAAGACCTCACGGAGCTACCAACACAGACCTTGTTTGGCCTCCCCGCTGCTTGTGGTTGTTTCCCCTCCGAAGCCGTGCTCTGATATCGCCTCCCCGTATCTGATGTTTTCTGATGTCTTGCCACCTCTCTCAGACTTCTCTTGCTCTTCCCGCGAGGGGGTAGCGTCTGTCTGCGTCTCTCCTGCTGTATGGAAGTAAGCCTCTGAGTAGCACCAGGGCATATTCAAGAAGCAGAAAGTCTACAAAGGTCACTAACCGCCTAGTTGGCCACTGTCCTTTGCATGGGGTTTCGTTATTGTCTGAATTGATTCGTACCTATGGCTTGATTAGGTACGATTCGGGTAATCATGGATTGGGAATAAGTGCTGACTGGCTCCCTTCGCCGCCTGGGCTCGTGTCCATAAGGTCTGAGGACATCGTCGCTGTTCCCAATGCAGTTGGTCGGTTCAATCCTCGAGCTCAATGTTGTATCAGTGAGCCCAATATCTTCATAGGCGTGCTGGATGATCTAGGTTATATCGCTACCTTACGGTTGCTAAGAAAGACTGTTTGAGTGACGCAAACATTACCCTTACTCTGTACCGACCTCAAGGTAAGGTACTTGAGGTGCGGGATAGGTTCCGCTTCTAACTTAGCTTACCTAAGGTAGGGGATGAGGTACACGCAATGCGAGATATGTTGGATATCACGTGAGAGGATATGGTACGCTTGCACACTGACAAGCGAATATCACATCATATGTCAAAGCTGTGAATCAGTCCGTAGAAAGTTGTTCCTATTCATTTACACTATGTAGAGTATATATAGAAAATGATGACTAAGACATAAATAGAGACACTTAGTAAGAGATAAGTAAGCAATGATATTACATTCTTTTCTACTGCACAGTCACAACAGTTCACTGATGTGAATGCAGAGATTTGCTTAACATTCTGTAAAATTTCTGTCTGTAATTTGCATTCACATTGTTTTATCTCACTTCACATTGCTATTGTCATTCAAAAGCAGCTAGAAGTGCAGATCATTGTTGTTATAACAGTAAGATAAATTATTTACTGTTTACACTGTCTGTCTATATCATCAGTCACAACTTCTTAAAAAAAATTCTCTTCTTCTTTCTTTAGTTTTTGATCACACTTCAACTTTTAATCATTACTTCATTAACTTATTAATTTTTTTATTCACTCTATCACTATGTAAGCTTTCATAATATGTTCATAATGTGTTACTAATGTTTTATAAATCATTTCTTAAGATCTGTGTTTTATGTTGTGTCACTGCTGCTTCATCATCAGATATAGATGACAACAATTCAAACTAAAAGAAGTCTACTTCTAATTGTGTTCACAAAACTACTGATCATTTTTATCTTAAAAAAAGTTCATAAAACTCTTCTCTCAATATGTTGTTGTCTTGATTTCAATTTAAAGATTAACAATACATAAAGCTAATTAAATATTCTGTTTCTAATGCTGCTTTCTTTTCTTTCTTTAATGAGTCAATTAATGATTAGCTCAGCTTCTTATTGCTTAATGTTCTGATCAATTTGCTGTTGAAGAGTTAACTTAAGATTAAGCTTAAGATGTTGTTAATAATTTGACAGTTAATTCTGCACATTAACATGAATTTAGATCATTTTTGCACTCACTGAACATATTGTGAAGTTATTGTCATTCACATTTGTAAGAAATGTGAGCTGACTGTCTGTGACAACTGTATGTATAAAGACAGATTATTTATGATGTATATTCAGATTAAGTTCAATGACTGTCATCTTCTCTGCAGTTTATGTACAAACTGTCATTGAGATGCATAGAATATTCAGTGTAGCTTTTGTAAATATAAGTTTATATTAGTATGATGACTACTTATTATTTTAAATTATGCAAAGTTTAAATTCTCTTTATCTGTTAACTCAGCAACTTCTTGTCATCATTGTGTTGTTGCTCTGTTCACTGTTCTCATCATCATCATTAGCAACATTACACTTCTCATCAGCTACAATTACTCATTGACAGAGAATGTTTTGAGTGCTGTAAATAAGTTAAAGATGACTGTTAAGATTTTTCATTATTAAGTTAAAAAATTTAATGTTGATGTGTTTATTGCTCTGCTTGCATTGCTGTCTCATCTGCATCAGTTGTGTTCTCACTTGCTGTTGTATCATTATAGTGAACAGTAATTTTGTTTTAAATACAGTCTGTGCTTAACTTATGATCTTTTTTTTTTTTCAATAGATAGATAGTTAATGAAGTTGCTTTGCTTCTGATACTATCATCTTCTAGTTTATAAGAGTCTTTTTCTTAAGTCTTTTATGTAGATTATATGAGCTCATATTTCTTTTATGAGCTGTCATCAGATCACTGTTAATTCTTATTAAAGTTAAGACTTTTTGACCTTTCTTTTCAGCTTTACTACTTGTTCACTTTAACTTCAACTCATTATGTCATTGTTATAAGTCTTTACTGAGTTATTTTTAATCATTTAGTTTTTCTCTGATATTATGTAATGCTGAGACTTTCACTCTCTCTTAATTACATCTCTCTTCTGTCATAAATGTTAAAGTCAAGTCATCAACATCTCTTCAGCTTTCAATAGTCTTCTGTAATGCATTCATCACATTATTCATTTCAGTCAAGATCAGTTCAGAAAAAGCAACACTTCAATGTGCTTTTGAAATGTTCTGTAATGAGAATACAGATGAGTTTACTCATTTATAACATTTTTATATCTTATAAATTGTCTTTTAAAAGAGATCTTCTCTCTTCTTTATTAAGAGCTTATATAGCTCTTCTTTTTGCCTATAATCTCATTCAGCTCAAGATATGATTGAGAGTTCTTCATAAAAAGACAATGATGACTCTTTCTGTTTAAGAATTTCATTAACTTCAGAACTTAATTGCTGCACAGATAGTTTAGCTTGTTTCAGACTGCTTTGCAGCTCTGAATTAGCTCAAAATTCATTGACATCAAAGATATGTGCTTTCACAAGCTAATTATTATGAATTAAATTTTATAAAACATGCTCTGTGAGCATTTCTAATGCATAAGTTTCTAATGAATGAGTTTTCAATATCTTATAAGACTCAAATCATTTAGCTTTAAACTTCTGAGACTCTTCATTTTGTATAAACACTCAGTCTTCTTTCTTTGTAGTGCTTAACTGCACTGTTTCATCACAAATTGTTTTTGATTCAATAATCTTTTATAAAAGAATTTCATTAACAGTTACTCAAATCATCTGTATCTGTTCAACTCATTTTAACTAATCTTCAAAGTCAGTTTCTCTCAGCAGTCAGAAATCATTTAAGTCATCTGATAGTCATGAATTTACTTTATACAATAAGTAGAATGAGCTCTGTTTAATTGTATTATAAGCTCAGATTTAAGTCACAAAAAGTGCTTGCAGTAAGTATTCATTTCATAATTGAGTTGATTTACTCATAAGATATTTTGTAAACATGAAGCTCAACATTTCATTTAGATTTTCTATCTTTTCATTTGTACAGAAATGATAAAAAGTCATTGTTCTATGCTGAGTTCTGAGCTTTTTCAAATAGTAGGTCACAACACAGCTGAGAAAGTTCATATTATTATTGAATAGTAACTCTCTTGATGAACTATAATTCATAAAGATTTCATCACACAGAAAATCTGCAACTGTTATTTTCATTGCATTCAGAACAGCTTTAGTCACAGATCAGTCTGTAACATAATTAATTGCTGTTATAATTCAGCAGTTCTCTCAGAACATTTAAGATAGTATATTTATTATGTTAATTTCTTATCTTTCAAACAATAGTAAATTCTTACAAGTTAAATATAAATGTTCTTTAATCTCTTAATGTTTTCAGAATCATTGAGCAACTTAACAGTTAAGACAATGCTTTATAAACAATTTGATATTCTGCAATAGTTCATGTCATCAAGCTTAAAGTTAAATGACTTTTAGCAGTTCTGACACTTCTAAATGCTCATATTTGATGTGCATATGTTTTAAAAAGTCTGCACAGTACTAAAACTGTAGAAATGACACTTTGCTGTTGTCTTACTTTCAAATCAAATATGAGTCATTCAATTTCAAATCATAATGCAGTCAAAATTGATTCATCACATCATTTTTACACACATGCTTGCAAAGCAGTGACTTTTCAGGTTCTGTATTATCTTTCAGATACAGTATCATCACTTTCTTTCATTTCACATTGTCTAATCTTCACAGAGCATCTAAGAACACTTTATTTGCTGAGTTTTTCTTTATGAAATTGAGTTAATAACTAATTAAATCTAATATGACAGTCTGAGCTTCAGATTAATATTGAATGTCAAGATTATACTGCTGAAATTTGTCAATTCATTAAGCTAGCTGTTTAAATGAGTGCAGTGTATTCTTTAAATATTGTAGATCTTTATAATTCATAACAATAATCATAGTATGATCATTTTCAATATAGTACTGTTAAGTTCAAAGTGCATGCTTAATGATCAATAGTTTCTTTTTATAAACAGAATAATTAAGCTCTGCATCTTGTAACTTTCAGTCATTATAAATAACTGAATAAAGTTTTCTATTCATTTCATTCTGCATCAGAGCACAGTCAATTGCCTATTTGAAAGTGTTCATTTCAATAGTAAATGATTTGTATACAGCTACTTAAATAAGTATTGATTCAGATGTAAGTGCATTCTTAAGTTGTTGAAAGACACTGTTACATAGTGCATTTCAAACAATGAATTAATTTTTCTTTATACATAACTCAATGTTGTTCTTCTTAAGCAAATTCAATAGTGATGCTGCAATTCATGCAAATTCTTGTATGAACTGTCAGTAATATAAAGTCAGTTCAAGAAACTGCTGTACATAATGTGCTGTCTTTGAGGCAGATCAATTCTTAATGACTGATATCTTGACAGAGACTGACTGTAGTGTGTCTTGTTTCATAATATGTTCACAAAACTTAAGAATTTTCACCTCAACAGTGCATTTACTAGACTTAGCATATAGCTTATGTTTCTTTAAGATACTGAGAACAGTTCATAAGTGTTTTCAATGATCTGAAATTGAGTTGAAAAAGATCAGTATGTTGTTGAGATATATTAGATAGAATTTGTTGAGTAAGTTTCATAATATAGAGTTCATCATTGACTAAAATGTCATCAGAGCATTGCATAGCTCAAAGAGCATAGCTGTGAACTTATATTTGCTGTAATGAGTGTTGAAGACAGTCTTTTTTATATCATTTTTGATTATACAAACTTGATAATAGCTCAAAGTGAGATTAAGCTTAATTAGATATTGAGCTTTGTCAATTCAATCTAGACATTTCTGAATTTAGAAAAGTGAATATTCATTCTTAACAGTAACATTATTTAACACTTTATAATCAATGCACATTCATTATGTATTCTTCTTCTTTTTAACAAACAGAATCAGAAAGTTTCATGAATTTGTAAACTCACAAATTAGATCTTTATTCATTAATTCTATTATCTGTTTAGTCTGTTCATTCAGCTGTAGCTATGACAGAAAATAAGCATTTATGTTGACAGACTTAATGTCATTAGTGTTAATGCTATGTTTAAACATTTATTTAGATGATAATTTGTCTGATAAAGTCAACCTAAATATAGATTGAAACTCTTTGATAATGACTTGTAATCATTCATTTATAATAGCTAACAGTTTAGCTTCTGACTTCTTTGAGTTTCATTGAATCACTAATAAGTATTTAACAGTTCTATACTTTTAAAGTATCTTCATAGCTGCACACTCTTCAATTACATTTAATGTTGACCTGTTTACAGCTTGTTGTCACTTTTTCAGAAACAGATAATAATGTTTCTGTTGTTGATCTCAGATCATTATACAGCTCATAGCTTAATTAATCTGAGAATTAGTGACTTTTAGTCAGATTAATCTCAGAATAAGATCATGTTCTTAAAGATTCACAATTCATGCTTTTAATTGTTGTTGAAAGCTATTTATCTTGAGATGAAAGATCAGCTTTACAGTTAATTAAATGATCTGTCTGTTTAGCAAGAATATCTTAAGTAATTTGATTTTATATTGACTATTAATTGACATTTGATTGACAACTGTCAAGAAGATATATATTTGATTTACATCTAAATCAATTAGTACTTTCATGTTTATCTTGTTCAGTCTGCCTCAAATGCAGTCTGCAAGAATGTATGCATTTAAATTGAGAGTGTTGATTTGACTAAAGATTATACTTAATAATAAGAATTTTAGGTCATTCAGTGTGAATGCTTCATTCAGATCATTATTAAGTTGAATAGAAGCTTCTGTTAACTTGTTCACAAACACTTCTATATCTATGAACAACTCTAGTTTTTCAAATTGTTCAAATCAACTTCAACAATCTTCAGCTTCTTCTTGTCTTTATTCTTTTTCTTGTTCTTATTTTTGCTTTTATCTTTATTCTTATCAGTGTCCCTGTTGTCTCAGCAGTCTTTAGCTATATACAAGAACTTTTTATAGTGAAAGTACACTTTATTCTTTTTACATCAGATTCAATAAGCTTTCATATTTAACTTGTTTAATTTAGACATAATTGATCTTTCATGACTTTGAGACTGATCTCAAGAATTAATTGATGAGTTATTACAGTTTGAATTTAAGCTGTCAAAGATGTTAAGATAATTCTCATTATGTGTTTCTTAAAGACTTTATTCAATTTAATTGACTCATCAAATTAACTCATTAAAAGTAGTCACTTCAGTCTCTGAATACTTTCAGAGTTTAGATTAAATCTTCTGCTTTAAATTCTGAGTGAACTGCTGTTTCTGTTTGTATTTAACTGATATAGACTGAAGAAGTTATACAATCTTTGTAAACTTTACTTTATATTGTTGAACTGATTTTGTTTGTTCAATGTCTCATAATAATGATGTTGATATTTTATTTCATTAATGTTTTCAAAGATCAGTAGAAATGCTAAAAAGAAGTTATTCATATTTTAAGATCTAACATTTAATAAATCTTCTTCAGCTTGAAGTTGTTCTTCTTTTCAGAGTCATCATACTTTAACAGTATCTTTTAAATAACTGACTGTAACAATAATCTTTACTTTATTGTTCAGAAGTTGATTCATCAACATTTCATAGAATTGAAAGTAAACTTTTATTTTGAGAACTTACATCTCTGCAGTGTCTGCTTTTCAATTATTTTTATAGACAGATAATGTCTTCATCTTCAGAGCATTCTTAAATACTGCTACAGAGAGAGACATTATTACATTAGATATTTCTTAAGTCTCTGAAGCTGCACTAAATAAAGATGTAATCTCAGACATAGAGCTAAAGATCAGTTAATTAGCATAAATATTTTTTAATTAAGCTTGAAGAAATACAATTTAACTTATCATTGTCTTGTAATTGACTTAAGAAGCCATTTCTGACATTGATGACTGACTAATGATAGTGAGTTCATTCATCATTATAGAAATAGAGTTGAGCTTTATACTGAGAGATTGTAAATAATTAAAAACATCAATTAATAAATCAATTCTGATTCAGTTTGAATTGCTGTTGAACATGTTACAATATAAGAAAGATAGAACTTTTTTTCATATAACACAGTGTAAGAACTTGTTTCTTTATTCTGTAGTCTCAACACTGAAGTAATGATAAGCACTGAAAAGAGAATGAATACATAGTCTATGCATTACTGCATTAAAACTTTTATGATCAGAATATAAATTAAATCAGCTCAGATTAAAGCCTGAGTCTTAAAGCTGCTTGAAAGTGTGTCTCAAACCTTTGATGCTATTAGATGTGAATCAGTTTGTAGAAAGTTGTTTCTATTCATTTATGCTATGTAGAGTATATATAGGAAATGATGACTAAGACATAAATAGGGGTGCTTAGTAAGAGATGAGTAAGCAATGATATCACAAAGTGTATTGTATCCTCTCACGTGATATCCAGCATTTCTCGCATCGCGTGTACTGTAGCTTTCAAGTTCCATTGGCATGGCCACGCCACGATGTCCCAAGGCCAAGCCCTAACCTACCTAAGGTACCCAGGTGCGGAGAGGACTGATGAAAGTAAGGTACTGTAAAGGCTTCAGCTGTACTCATACCGCATTGGCGCTCTGCTCAGCATACTGCTACTCGGCCTCTGCAGTACCCACTCACTGAGCCCTGCTAAGCACTATTGACGGGGAGGATGTGCCACAGCTTATAACTGAGAAACGCGTGAAGGATTCCACTTCATGTGCATAGCAAAGCAGCCGAGGTTATCTCGAACGACTCACACTATCCAAATCACTTTTGCCGAATTCTAAAATGCCGAGCTGAGGAACTCGTGAATTAGAAGAGCTGGAGCATCTTTATTCTCCCCATCAACATTGGAATTCCGTGTCCAGTACAGTGCGAGAATCGCTCTATCCCGATCCATACGGTACGTCCAGGGCTCTCATCCAAAGGTCAGGGAGAAGGATACTTTTGAAGCGTTATTGTTTTAAAGATGTATTCTTGCGATTACGGTACGCCCCATGCCTACTTCGGATGGTAAAGCGTCAAATGCGCACATCCCAGGCATCGACAGTTGCGTTGCTTCCAAGTCAGAACGCCAATGCACCGAGCACGAGTACGCGCTTAAAAGTCCATGCCCATCAGGTAACTGTTCGCTCATCATCAGCATTTTTGAACAAGAGTAGCGCGCAAGATTGTCTACCTTTCAACAACACGCATAAACTTGGCCACGAAAGCTTCGAGATGAAATATGGCTTTCTGCGAAGAAAAAGAGTGTATGAGTTAGCACGACCTTCTGAGCATAACTATAAAGACTACCTACACTACCCATCCGGATTCGGTGATCATAGAAAGCGGACCACTTGATGACGTCCTTCTTTAGAGCATCGTCGATCTTTGGGATCAGCTTGAAAGTGAGCGTCTTGCAGCCGTAAGCTGTCTTGATCCGAGAATGGAGGAAAGCGGCACACACCTTCAAGATTGTCGTAGCCGGAATACAGTGAGAAAGTAGATCATAGAGCTTTGCGCGAACTTGTAGGATCCGCGCTGGCGAGTGCTCCGCCATGATCTCGTCTGCCACTTGTGCGATAAGCGCTTCCCAGTCTGGTGGCGGAATGACCGTCTTATCCGTAACCTTTTCACTATAGGTCTCTGTTGATATCGTGCTCTAGTGGGTGGATTGATGCCAACATACTTTTGGGCATGCACGGCCTCGAACATCAGCAACGCCCTCCGTAAATTCCTTCCACAGTCCCTTGCTATCCTCTTGTTCAGTCCATCAGCCTCCGTCCAGCCCTCCTTCGCCCCGACCTTCTTCAAGACCTGGCATATTTCGAGCTCTGTGGGCGCTGCGACCCTTACCAGCAGGGTCCGTGACCGGATCGGCGCAATGATGTTGGCCGTGCTGTTGGCCAGCAAGATCAACCTGAGATTCGGACTATATTTCTCCATTGTCCGCCTCAACGCCGCCTGTGCGTCACGTGTTAGATGATCGGCCTCATTGATAACCACAACCTTGAACCGTTGCCGTGCGGCTTGGTCGACTTGTTGTGTCTGAGCCACTTCCTTCAGGAGCTCCTGTACCACCACACGGTCAAAATTACCGACATCGGATGGCGTGATCTCGAGGTGATAGACAGATGCGACGATATTGAACTCCAATTTCCGATTGGAGGAGGTCTGAAAGACGCGAGAATCAATCTTGATCTTTTCAACCCCAGGGCCATATAGCTCTTTGAGTGTTGCAACTATCCGAGTCTTCTTGCCCGCTCCGGACGGACCGTAGACCAGGAGGTGGGGGAAGTCTCCACTTTGTGCCTACAGCTGTCAGCGTCGACTCGGAGCGTAAGAACGTGTGAGCCTACCAGCGACTTTAGTCGTGCGGAAAGCTCGTGATGATAAGTTAAAGCTTCCAAAGATCGCGGTCTATGCTTGTCGACAAGCAACGCCATAATGTCGGTGGGTTCAGTATGGCCCAGACAGTTCACGGGTCTGAAACCACCACCTTACCTCTCTACCTTACCTTATCTGATTGATACGTCGGCTGTGATACGCGCCCAAACCGTGTCTTAAGTTTACCGTATACCAGGACGCACCTAAATCTTGATGACTAATCAGGACTTGCCCCTGTCATGAAATGCATATTCAGTATTCACCTACGGAGAACTAAAGCCGAATCACTCAATTGCCAGGCTATATGAAGCTCTAGGTGGATTATACTGGACATTGCTCTAGTAAGACCCCTTGCTAGAGCTCTAGCCGTGACGACAAGCAAATTTAGACCTAGGGGTCGCCTTGCCTGTCAATTTAACCCAAGACATACCCCAGACTATGGTGACAAGGGCAGACACATGTTCTTTGTTTAAAAACTGCGCCCTTTCCTGTCCCTCGAAGTAGTTAAGGTTGCGAGAGAAATGTCCCGCCTAGGCGGGCGCACTTCGCATCGCCGACTGTATTCGCGGCGGTAGAGTATCACCCCTGAACCGGAGCCCTCAAGATTTGAAAATATCACTTCCCGCAGGCCGCTATTGTCTTTCAATTAACTTCGGTAGGCACCATATCGTGATGCCTCCGAAGGTTTCTCCTCTAGCCCATACCTACCGGCACAGGTGCAAGATTACCATCCTTGTCGTATCGTGCTTCTGTTGCAGAAAGTCAGCCCCCACCGCTGTGGTGCATCTCTAGCCTTTGGAAGTGGCGACTTACTAAAGAAGGTATATGAGAGTGTCACGGTATCAATGCCCTTCATGGCTGGATCTTTCACGAAGTCGGGGTCGATAAAGAAGAAAACGGGCATATCTACCGTTTCACCCGCATTCAACCTCTGCTCCTCGAAGCAGAAGCATTGTATCTTGCTGAAATACGGCGCCACTTGCCCTGGCGTGACACTATACGTTGCCACGCCGATAATATCGTCGTCGCTCTTGTTGGTTGCCGTGTAGAAGGCCAGGGCTGTCTCGCCAGGTAGAACCCGTACTTCTCTTTGCTGAGGCGTGAACTTCCATGGCAGAACATCCGACACAGAGCCATTGAAGGTGACACGCAACCGCCGAGAGGACGTGACAGGTTGAAGGCGTGCAGTAGGGTCTTCTGCAGAGGAATGCACGGAGGCTTTGATGGGCTGACCACCCCAGCCTGTCTGTTGACATATCTGCGGTGGAAAGTCAGGCAGAGCGCACACGAGCCTTTCACGTTGGGGTAACACACCATCTTGTACATGGGTACGGAGCCGTAAGAGACTGCAACGGTGCCCAATATGATACTCAGGGCATAATATCTGCCAGAATCAGTATCTTTCGACGAGTTATGTCAACGGTTCAGCCTCACAAACTGGACTTATTCTTGTGGGAGAATGGCGCGCGCAACTGTTCCATTGTAGGCGCAACATTTTGGCGTGACCTCGAGGTGGAGGTCATGCCTCGGGGCGATGCTCGTCGCGAGGACCCAAGTACTTTGGCCTTTGCCGTTCGGAGGCAAGTTGAACAGATCCACGGCCTTGCACCAACTACTCTTTGCAGAGCCGTTGGCGTTGTTTCGAGCATTCTAATTCTCCCCGTCGTTGTAGCGATTGTATGACGGTGATGTGGTGGTGTACGGAATCGTTCCTAGCTCTTGTACGTTGGGGCCGGAGTAACTTGTACCTTATAAGGTACATACCTCAAGTACTTCGTACCAAGATAATTTACCTTAGGTTGAGGGTATACCTAAGGTAGGTAAACACGAGATACTACTCACACACATAGACGTGTAATATTTTAGGTCCATCTAGAGTTTATAGCACGCAGAAGGGTGGTGACTGGTAAACACTATGAACGAGCCACCACCCCCTGAAAGCACGAAACGAAACGTGTACACATGGGCGGCCGTTTAGGGCAGCCGGCTGAGCAAGTAGGAACAGAACGAAAATGAGCCGGCAATCCTAGCGGTTGACACGACATTGTGCAGTTCACGATGTCCTGATCTGGTATGCTGATTCCAGTGCAGTAGCCCAGTGGCCCTGGACAGAGCAAGGAACGGCATTCTATCTTCATTTAGAGAAGCTTATGATAGAAATTTGAACTCGCAGCATCCATCTAGGCCTACCGTATCAGCTCCCATTCAGAACACGGTTGAGCAACTTCCCAAACACCCCTCGTAAACGTTGCGGGTTCTCCTGCGCGCATGTGAACACAACAGCCGTACTGATGGCAAATGCGAGGTCTTCCCGCCAACGGTACTGTGAAGCATTTAGACATTGGATCAAGCTGCCAAGTGACTCGGGCAACCTCACCTTTACTTCATATCTTCTTGGTAGTATCGTCGCTAAAGCCCTAGGCGCGACAAATAGCGCAACCTCTTGCCTCCTTTGTGGGGCTTCAAGCAGAATACTCCAACCGCACATGGCGCAGGCCACATTTATGCAAAGACCTTGATCCCACATCATTGGCGTGATCTTATCATAGCTGATGAGCTTAGGCCCAAGGCGAGACCGAGATAGGCATATCGAATAATAGAAAATGCTGATAAACATTCCCAAGAAAGTCGAAGACCGAACGGCGTCTCTCAGCGCTTGTCGGAATGCTTTGATAGACGGCGATCTCATTCTTAAGAGAAGTTGAAGTGGGAAGTACATGGCGAAAGCGAACCGAAAGGCTCGGCCGAACCTCACTATGGCATGCTTCTCGCAGCTCGGGCCAACTCCCATGTGAACGATCTCACAGGGGATCGGAACCGTCTTGGCAGGATCACCCCAGTCGAGTGGCCAGCCGTGGTCCCGACACATACTTTGCAGCAATGGCGCTTGCCCAGTGTTCTTTCCGTAGACGAACTGTCCCCGCCTCACCCGCCGCAGGGTTTCGACCAGGCGCGGATCAACCTGAGCGGCGTCTGCAATCCACCTCGTGTAAGCTCGTGGGAGACGTCCTGGGAGATATATCCACGCCCACATCACTGCGCCAGCGCTGACCGCAAAGATACTGGCGTCGGTCAGGTGAGACACGCAAGATTCAATGCGAGACCATCTATTCTTTGCGACTCTGTATGATCGATGGCGCGACCATAACTCGCCCACCAAGGTATCTATTGCTCGTATGACGGCGAAGAGCGTCAGATCCAACGTCTTGCCAGCAAGATCAACCCTTCCTTTCGAAGGAGCCTGCCCGGGCCTGATGGCTTGAGACCCCTCTAGCCCTTCAGCATCCTTGACAGTTACTTCAGTGCGAGAAACAACATCCTCTTCCTTGTCTTGTGTCGCCACATTACCACTCAAAAGCTGAAAGCTGAACCAAGCAGCCACAAAAGCGGCAAGGAAACGGGCGGGTCTGACTGGATCACGGACGATCGACTTCCATCCATTACGTCGAGCGATCGTGTCCAGTCGCCTGAGCATGACGCGGAGTGGCACCTGTAACAGAGTAGACCCCCCAACCAGCAAACCGCAGAAGGCAGGAAACCGGTCGACTGATAACGGGCGTGTCAAGGTTTGCCGCAGCTATAGAAATCCATTTGTTAGCCCTGATTTCATGAAAAAATAATAATGGTAATGATCAGCAGGACCGGACCACTGAAAAATGAAAGCTAAGAAGGACCAAAGTGCGGTGATCATCATGATCGAGTGGCGCTATTGAATGCCAATTGACAGAGCTCTCTCAAGGGGTTTTACCGATATCCGCCAATCCAGGCCTTTCCCATTATTGCTGCAGAAGTCGAGAAGCAGCTTGAAACATCTCGGGGCTGTGTTCGAAATATAGCCCAGAGCATAGGCCCTAAGTAATCTTCACGGGATATGGTCAGTGAAAGATTTGCTATGCATGATTTTGAGATCAGGCAGGACATTCCGCTCTGTGAGGTATGGGTCTAAGAGTTCAAGGGCCCAACCCGGCTTGATGGCATCGGCGGCACTCACGGCTTCAGGTATTCGACGCTCAAGAGGACAGTTCGTCGCCGCTCTTTGGGATCTCGATGCATGACAGCTCTGCGACGACCCAAGTATCGCTTAGACGTTGGTTCCCATCAACCGGCTCGAAGATATCTACTAGCTTAGATCTTGATGCTTGATATATCTATCGTGCCATGTGTTAGCGGCGCTCTTGCGGTGAAGCCTTCGGCTTGTTGAGCCTTGGGGCATGGCTGAACAGTTGCCGCCTAAATTACTAGTATGAAGCACGGCAACCCTTCAAGAAGCTTTGGCAATTTCGCTGGACCACAAGAAGCTGATGGCTACCTCATCCTCTTCAGAGTATAGGCCGCCAGGGACATCTCTGCATCACTTGGTAGTCAGATGTCAACGAACCAGCACAGAAGCATATATGAGAAATGGCACCTAATACTTCGAAGCTCATGTCCAGCTGAAGCGGAGTACCTTATGTGTAGCTGATTCGGGAAGTGCTATCTGTTTGAATATTCCAATCGCACTGGAACACCGAGTTGCGCTGGGGCAAAGGGGGGAAGAGAATCATGAAGGCAGGTACTGGGTTTGAACTCGATTCTATCCAATGCTAAGAGGAAACCACAAGAAAGCACTGCATTCAGGGCTTTGATCGATCCACACACGCACACACACACACACACACACACATACACACCTCAATAGATAGTCTGTTCAATGAGAATGTGTTCGCATCGAAGTTGCACTGTGTTTCAACGAGTCAGTCAGTAAGTCTATCAAGTACTCGCAGCTGGATAAGGTAGGTAGGAATTTCAAAGACTCACTGAAACGTCAATCGCAAATTCAGGATCAAAGAGGATCAGATGGTTCCATAGCTTGTGATAATATCGTACTGGAATATTGATGATTGAAGATGTACCGTATTTCTGGGCAGAATCTCGTGACGTCGCGATGAAAATCAGGTACTGTACCTTACCTAAGGTATATCGGACATACACTTAATAGCAGTGTGTAATGATCGTAGTATTGTCTAACTAACTAAGTGATAAAAGACAAAGATCTCATGTGATAGAAAACTTTTCAGGAGATTGACACTAAGTCTAATCAGACAATGTCTTGACATGTTCTTGAGTCCTTATACTAAGTCAAAATAGACATGAATATCAACACATCTTCTCAGATCATTTAATGTCAGCAAGATCAGATTTCAATATTTTATAGCTATTTCTTTTTTCTTTTTGTGATTAGTCATTTGTAGTCTGATAAGCTCAATAAATCATTTAAATTTAACAATTAAAAGTAACTTTATAAAATCATCAATAATTATTTAATCTATAGATGTATAAACAAGCTTAATGTTCTTGTGAGCTTTGACTAGACACACAAAGTGATAATGAATGTTGATGTATTTTGTTTAATTGTAAAATTGCAGATTTTTTATAAGAGTCATAGCTTTTTAATTGTTCATGTTAATAAGAACTGCTTTAAACTCATTATTGTTTAGCTGCATTTCAGTCAGCAAGCTTCATATTTAAATTGCTTCTTTTGTAGTTTTTATTAAGATGATGTATTTCACTTTAATAAAGAAGAAAATGACAATAATTTAATATTTAAATCATCATAAGACTGATTTGTTAATCAATTAAAAAATATATTTTAATGTAAATTATTACATCTTGTTATTTTTTTCTCAATTGAAGTTTAAACTTCTTTTAAGACTGAGTAATTTTGATCTATTTCTGTATTAAATAATGATGTTGATGATTCTTTTTATATAATAAAACACTTACTTAAGAGTATTTCAATACATTGTATTTAGATTGTGAATGAATTAATTAAGAATCAAAATTAAATAAATTATGTTAAAGTGAGTCTGCATCATAGTGTACATTAAGAATTTAATTGCTGACTAATATTGCTCAATAAAAATAACATTAACATAATTCTTAAAAGTCTATAGACTGAGATCTTGCTTTATTGAAGTGAAAACTAATTTTAAATTATTAAATTAAAAGCAATTTAATGTCTTCTTTAAATAAGTCTTTTAAGAGACAGTGAGAGTTCTTAACTTCTGATTTTGTTTAATCTTTATATTAAGATAGTATTTACATAACTTATAATTAATTATTTTATAAGTGTCATTAAGTTTTTATTTAAGATCATTAATGATCTTTATGCTGAGATTAAGAAGTAGAATTTCATCAATATAAATAAATATTAGTAAATTGCTGTGCTTAAAGACATTAACATCATTAATTAAATATGTAAAGTCTAAATTAGTTAAAAATAAATAAATAATTTTATATTATATTTAAGATGACTACTTTAGTCTATAAAGAGTCTTGTTAAGTTGATACATTTTTATTTTACTAAAATAGCTTATAAACTGTATAATGAACACAATTTTGTCTAAAATATTATTTAAAAAGACTGTTTTGATGTTTATTTGCTTGAGATGATAGTCATAATATGTGACTATTGTGAAGGTCTCTTTATAAGTAATTAATTTAATGATAAAGATATACATCTCACTGTAGTTGATGTTGTAGCATTGTTTAAAGTCTTTAATTACTTATTTAATTTTATACTTTATGATTAAGCTATTTACATCTCACTTATAATGATAAATTCATTGTTCTTGAAGAGCTCAACAATTCAAGAAGAGATTAGCAAGATCTTATATTTCATTTTTATTTAAAATCTTAATATCTGCATTCATAACTGCTTTTCATCAAATAATGTTAAATACAATAATGACTTTTTTATAAATAGTTAACTTTTCTTTAAAGTCTTTTTCTTCTCATTTTAATGTAATCTTTACAATTAGCTCTGCAACACAGAACAAGATCATTAAATTATTTTTGTAGTGTTTTAATGATTGTTAATCTTTTCTGAAATGATGTAAAGATATTAATGATGAAAATAATAACATTATAGATTTATCTTTATTGTTCTTAATTAACTCAGCAATATAAGCTGAATAAAAGTTTTTATAATTTTCTTAAAACTCATAAAACTTCTTTAATTCATTCTCTTTGTCTGTTATTGAGTACAGAGCAAGAATAAATATATAATTTTAAGTTATATTGCTGTCTTTTTCTTCTCAATTCATACTTAGTAATTCTGAACATTTGAGCTTAAAAGACTGACATATTTATTTTAATGATGAAATTAATAAATATATAATCTTAAGATTATTAATTCATATTAATTCTTCATTAAATACAATATCTCATCTTCATACTATCTTTTCTTTATCAGATAGTCAAATTCTAAAGATATTAAACTTTTTATATTTAATAAACATATCTTCTTCATTTTATTCATTGAACTTAACACTCTTTAAATGTCTTTTTTCTAATATGTATACATAAGCTTTGCATTCTTATACTTGTAGATAACTGAGATTGATGAACTTAGTATTATTATTGAAGTTCATTAATTTATATTATAATTAAGCTGAAAATCTTTTCATTTATAGTCTTTATAGAGCTTTAATTAAAAAGATAATAAATTATTTTAATGATTTTTAATCATAACTTTCTCAGTGTTTCAGCACTGATTATTATGACTTTTATTTGTAATGTAATGAGCTCATTACTTTATTTTATAACTCTGTTTTGCTTCAATGTATAAAGTACAGTTAATTTATATGTAATCTCTTATCAATAAAGAAAGTCTTTAAGTCTATGATCTTTAAATTTATCTTCATTATTAATTTAAACAGTTAGCTATAAATGTTCAATATGCTTCTTTAAGAAGTTAAAATAACATTTAATTATTTTTTCTGCTTTTTTCTTTTGTTTTATAGAATAAATATGTCAAACACAGAAGTAATTGTCTATGCAGATGATGTATTAAATGAATTTGTTGTAAGTAACTGATGTTATAAGATTAACAACATTAATATATATTATTTTACATATATTAATAGCTTATCATTACAGTCATTTTGAAATCAGTTATTGCTGTTTTGTCTTGATGCAGACATTATACACATGATGATTTTAAGATTTTAATAAATTATAAAGATAAATTTTAATGACTATCTTAAATAGCTTAATTAAGCTGTTCATATCTATATGAGTAAGATAACAGTATCAGATGTTATAGAATATCTTTTGACTAATTGCTGTCATTATTGAAAGAAAAAAATACTTATATTATATTATATTACTTAGTGAAGCTCTATAATCATGTATCTATAAGCTGTGATCATCTTAAGAAAGTTAAGAATATTAATTGCAGTTAACATTAATAGAGATTTTACTCAGCTTCTGATGTTAATTTTAATTGATTTAATAAAAACAACTAAAACTATTGAGAAGCAGTGTTCTAGCTACTTCTATTAAGTCAATTAGAACTAGCATTAGAAGCTGAGTGAAGTCTTTAATGATATTGATTGCAGTTAACATTCTTAACTTTCTCACAATGATTATGCAGCTCATAGACACACAGTCATAGAATTTTACTAAACAGCACAATATAGTATAAGTATCTTTTTTCTTTCAATAAATTATGAGCTCAGACCAGCAAGAAGCTTCTTAAAGAAAGTGCATACTTTTAATGTATTGATAACTTAATATGTATCTTGTTAAATAGATAAACAAGCATCTACAATAACTAAATATATAAACTTAAATCATTAAGCAAAATCAGCACTTTCAGCAGCTTGATATACATCTTATTAAATAAATAAATAAGCATCTGTAACAACTAAATATGTAAGCTTAAACTGTTAAGTAAAATCAGCATTTTCAGCAGCTTAATATGTGTCTTGTTGAACAAATAAATAAACATTTACAGTTACTCATTAAGAGCACTGTTCTTCAGCAACTTAATATGAATCATTAAAATAAATAAGCATTTACTGTCTTACAAAATAAAAGACATAAGACTTTCTTTATTTTATTTACATTATTTTCTATATATACATCATTATTTTACTTTATTTACTTCTTATACTACATATCAACTATCATCATCATGAACTTCAATAACTTCTTTACAAAGCAATAATTAATCTTAATTCTTACTTGCAAGAACTGCAATCAATGATTCATTCTTATATAGAAATAATTAATAAAAGAAGATTTATAAAATGTAATTAAAATCTTAGCAGTCAATATTTTTATCAATAAATTCTCATTTTCTCTCAGCAATCTTGACTTTAGAAGTCAGAAAATTAACATAAAGATTTTATACTGACTTATTATTTGTATCAACATAAATAATTAAGAATATTTAATAAATAAGATTAGCATAAAGAATGTCTGAAATGCTTTAAGATTTAAGTATAAAAAGAAGTTGCAGATGATGAAAAGACAGTATTTAATGAAGTTTATTAAATATAAAATATCAGAAAATGTATTCATTAAAGAAGCATAAATTTATTTAAGTAAATTTAACAGAAAGATTGCTGCAACTCAGTCTGATATAATTAATTTATTTAAGTCAAAGCAATGATTTTAAACACTGCTTTAAGTGTTATTAAATAAATATATTATAATTTATAATGTAATTAATGCTTAAAACTCTTTCAATGTTAAAAGAGATCTGTAGAAGCTTTAAAAGAAAGAGATATAACTAAATATTAAGAAGATAAACATTTAATAAATTATAATTGTAATTCATTAAACTACTGTGTAATTAATGTCAAGAAACATCATTAAAGATTATTTTACTTTAATAGTGATTAGCTTTTTTATTGTAAAGTCTTTAAATATTTTTTTTATCAAAATACTCATAGCATTCAGAATTACAAATATCTTTTTGATGCTTAAAAGACATTTAAAAGAAGATAAACAAGTTAATTGTAATTAAGTTATACTGTAAGTTAAGATTTAAGTATAAAAAGAAAACACATAAAATCTTTAATGTAGAGATTAGCAATAACACTGTTTTCTTTTTTTTAAACTTTAAAGAGAAAGAGAAAGTCAGCAATGAAATTGCTGCTTTATTTAAGAAAATTGTCAGTAAAATGCTTAAATTTAAATGAATTACAGACTTAAAATTTTTCTTATATATTAAAAGTAAGCATCACACTTTTAGTCATAGCTATCATAAGTTATATATTTAACACTCTCTTTAACTCTATCATGATATTACTATACACTCATATCAAATCATAGCTAAACTCCTCACACAACAATTAATAAGCAAAGTACTATATAGACAGTCTTTGCATACAAATCTTTTAAGTTTCTTAGTTATTGTTAAAAGGTGGCACCACACTAATAGCACAGCTATCATGGGTTATATATCTAACACTTTCCCTAACCCGCGATCGGCCCGCAACTGACCCACAGGTGTAAAGAGTGCACACAGATGGTGGTTCAAACTCACAACCTTTTGGACTTACTCTCTCACCATGGACTTGAACCACTGGCAGAGGTGGCCTAGGCACCATTTTACACAAGTTATCATGCACTAACCCGGGCTCATAACCTGTTAAAAGGTGGCACCACACTTTTAGCCACAGCTATCATGAGTTATATAT
>JAABUJ010001234.1_pt1 | contig 39055 bp, 39 predicted proteins | sample 5559131 | NCBI WGS metagenome assembly JAABUJ01 (sample SAMN10711875, study PRJNA513366) | rock metagenome | isolation source: Antarctica rocks | place: Antarctica: Victoria Land, Mt New Zealand nord | collected 2016-01-07 | reverse complement strand
TTGCGCCCCCCCACCCGGGCCCCCCCCCCCCGCGGCCCGGGGGGCCCCCCCCCCCGGGGGGGGGGGGGGGGGGGGGGGGCAGGTACCGGCCGTGGTGGCGACACGACAACTGAGGCCCAGAACAGTGGGAGATAGATTGAAGTGCGGACTTGGCGCGGTTGGGTCTGGTTAGCGGGCTTGGGTTTCGACTTTCGGAGGGGCGCGAAGGAAGGGAGGGAGGGAGATGGGGGACGGGGGATGGAGGATGGGGGATGTGGTGCTAGCTGGAGCGAGAGGTACTGTTGGGAGGGTGCGGTGGAGGGCCAGGGGTCTGAGATTTGAGGAGGGGCCGTGGGGGGGGCGGGGGGTTGGAGGAGGGGAGGGAAGGGGGGATGGATGCGTCGATTCTGCCAGTGCTGCACGCTTTGGATGGAGAAGACGAAGGAGGTGGAGGGCCTGCTTCGAGCATTGTCGGCTTCTCTTTGTCTTTGTCTTTGGCTTGCCCTTGCGGCGTCCGTTTCTGTCTACAAGAGGCGAGCTCTCCGGGGCCTCTTGTCAAGAAATATGGAAAGATATTTGAAGCCATTGCTGTCTCATTTGTAGCCTCCGTTCATTGCTTCCATTCGCGTGTTGCGTGTTGCGTGTTGCCAGACCCTTTCACAGGGCGTGTGTAATTATGACTTGGAGAACAGCCTCCTGTCAAAGGGATAGAACTACATGTCTGAGCTTGAGAGAATACTTCCGAGGTAACTCTCTGAACTCTGTGAATCAGGATATCCAACGTGATCATGTTTGCGTCGATTGGCAACGCGAGAGCGGATCGGAAGGAGTCTGGATGTCGATTTCCGGTGTGATTGGATGCCGCGTCTAGACCTCTACGATGAACTCGACTTGGGACCTTGCTCGGTGCTCTGGGCTAGTTGTGACTCTGGCCACAGGTCTACGGGAGGTGATCCCGGCTGGAGGGGGGGTTGGTGAGGGTGGGTACTCAAGTGGGTAGGGCATGCGGAGAAGAAGGGAGTCCTTCCGCTCTTCGTACCTACTGGCCGCCAATTACTCGAGCTCCATAGGGCTCGCAAAGATAAAAACGAAACCTCTATTGAGGACTACGGTGTGTTGGACGACTCCTTCGGTTTTCTCCAGCAGTTCTGCCTTATTCTTCTTCTCCTATGAAATCCGAAGTACTGGCCATGATTCCGACACGAGAATATCGCCAACTCATGACCAGCAGCGTGAACTCCATGCCAACATCTCCACCTCTCCTTCCTCCAGACGAAGGACAGTGGAGTGAAGTCATGCTCCTCGTATCACATCCATCCTCCTCACAAAATAACAGGTTCCATCCGCTCCTACGACTCCAACACACCGCGAACACCCACCGACACCTCTTCCCGCAACGGTCCATCATCACCACCCTCTTGCCCGTCTTCCTCTTCCTCCTGCCCACCCCACCCCACCCCTCCATACCGCACCCACCTGCCTCCCTCCTCCTGCGCTTCCTCATAATCCTCATCCCCCGGAACTAAATCCTCCCAAACATACAGGTTCTCCAGACTCCGCACTCCCGCCCACCACGTCGCCAGCGTCTCGACCTCCACGCCTCGCAGCCACACTTCGCCCAGATTCTCCCACTGGATCGGGGGTGTAGAGATGCGTTTCAGCCGGTACGGCCCGCTGGGGTGGTTTGCCATGCCGGGTGATGTTGGTATCGACATCGAAGTTAGAGGTGCAGGGTGCCGGGTTTGATACTGGTGTTGCTGCACGGAGGGTGGAAAAGCAGTAGCGTAGAGCGAGAGAGGAGGGGAGGAGGTGAAGGTGAAGGAAGTGGGGTTCAGGTAGAGGGTCAGTGGGTTCGGACCCGTGATCTGCAAGGCCGGAGGCGGTCCTGATCCCGGATGGTCGGATGTGACGGTGTCGACGACGGCGTCGAATTCCTCCTCCGGCAGCGCCAACCACTCAAACCCCAAGAGCTGCAGCCCCCTTCCAAACCCCCCCAGCCAGTCGTGCAGTGTCTTCATTCCCGTCCTCACACGCTCATCTCTCACCTCTCTGTCTCCGTTCTCGTCTTCCCCTGTCCTTGCCCCCAAGCCCCTTCTCCTCCCACCCCCATAAACTTCCAACGGCACAAAGATCGCCAAGTCTAGGACCCTCAATCCCAACCAAAACCTGGTCCCGGTCCACCCGACCTCTTCTCCGTACGTGCTCCCGCGCCACTTCAAACTGACGAGGTGGATCAACGAGATCGGATTGAGGTTCAACCTGAGCTTGGTGGTCGGGGGCAGCGACTCGAGTGCCTGCCGGATGTGAATGAGCGTGCTGTGGGTGGTGGCCTCGGGCCGCCAGGGGCGGGGACCTGGGACCGAAAGGGTCAGGGTGTGTAGGGAGGGGATATACTGGGTGAAGAGATATTTCAAGAAGTGGGTCAGCAGTTCGGGGTAAGAATCTGGTTTTGGTAGAGTGGACCTCGACCTCGACTTCGACTTTGACTTCGACTTCGACTTCGAGGTCGAGGTCGAGGTTAGGTTGGGACTTGGAGCTGGGGTCGAATTGGGAATGAATGCTGAAGTGGGGGACAAGATGGTGATGACGAAATGCGTGCATAATTGCCCTATTGTCCGTAGTGGCCTCACTGCGGTGGGTGTCCGGACTAGGGTTCCAGATTCTTGGTTTATGATGGTGATGGTGTAGTAGAGCGTCCTGAACAACTCGTCGAGGCGCGCATCGGTCCAGTCGTGAATGGATTTGGAGACGAGGCGGAGCTGGAGCACGTCGGTCGGGGAGAGGGTGTTGAGGAGTGCGGTTGCGGCGTCGTTGTTGGGGTGTGGTGAGAGGTAGTATGGGCGTAGGCTGGATGGGACGGGCTGAGAGGCACGGTGGATGAAGGCTTCGAGGGGCGAAATGCGCGGTCTCAGGAGTCGACGCATCTTGACGTTGGTGGCAGTAGTCTCCACGTGGTGAGGTTGGAAGGAGAAGTGACATGTGGAAGTAGACGAGGAACTGGGTCGACGGTGATCAATAGTGAATAAAACCCACGGCGCGCAGCCACGCTTAGTGGTGACCGAAGTAGCAATAGGAGTGAATTCATAATACATGCTCCACGTTGCCACGTATCTTGACCTGACCTCAGGTTTATCTCGTCGAGTAAATCAGTTGATGCAACGCCAAATGCTATGCTTCAACCATCTAATGCTTTTCTTGAAATCCTCCAGAAAAGATGCGCTGCCAAACATCGAACCATTTCTGTTGATACACAGAGAGAGGTTTCCCAGGATTACGAAAAGAGCGCGACATGATCTCTTTTAGGTGGAAACGTAAGCTTTTGAGCGCTAGAATCACCTTCCAATCATTTACAGAGAATCGAATCCGGTTGCCGTCAATGACCATGACCCCAGCGTACATCTATTAAAGTCAGCTAGCTACTGGCACACCGGTCTTGTTTGCTTGCCTTGAACTCCGCCTCTCCACATAATAGAGCAATGGCAATCTCCTCGACGGCACTCGTTTCGTGTGCATTGTAGAACCTATTGTTTGTTAGGTAGGAAGATACACTGGAAGATGAAGCGGCTAACTTATTGGTGGATTGCATGATGTGGTAGTAAGACAGCCATTTCATGGAACTCTGCTGTTTGTTCACCGACGATGGATGTAGACTGACGGACTGGTTGTTGGCTACACTTCTCCATCCCTTGCCATCACGGACAAGAAGTTTGGGATAAAAACTCCAAGCAGTAACGGAAGTGACGATTAGGTCGTTGTCGTTATTGATGTTGACAGAACCGGGGAGGACGAAGAAGTGCCGTTGCCGAGTAGAGAATCGTGCTCTAACGAACGTCAGCTTAGCCGAGCAGGACAATCTCAGAACCAACCGTTGCAAAGAAGTCTTCTCAGCCTCGTCGAGGGTTAGAAATCCGGCATCCACCATGGAAACTACAAGCTGATTCTTCAGGTCTTCGATGTTTGCCAAAGTCTGTGCATTGAGGAAATTCTTTCGACAGAACTGGTACTCGGAGCATCCAGGGGTATTAGACACACGTCTCCAAGCAACGTAAGCATTGTAGACCGTGAGAATATCAGAGTCACCTATTCCATTAGACGAGAGCAGATTTAGGGTTGGATCATTTACCTCTCTTGTACGCAAGCCGCGCCAGATCTGCCTGTGACCGAGCTCCCATGGGTGTAGAGAAGGGCGATTTTGATGATAAGATAGCCGCAATGGTGAGTGTAACATCCATGCACTTGAATATGCTACCGAGGAGAACGAGCTTGCCAAGAAACACATCTAGTGGTAGTTTGGCTAATTGTCTTCCCAGCGCTGTCAGCTCCTCGGCAGCCGTAAGCGCTTTGACATCCACAAGAGCATCGATTGCTCGGCGGATGTTTTTCGGCAAGGGAGGATCCAGGGCGTCCAAAAGTGTCTGCTCGATACTACCAAGCTTGCATATCTTTACCCGCAATACAAGGTCTTGCAAGGATAGCCTTAGCATCTCAGGTGTCTGTTGCTCGGCCATCTGCATGACGAAAATCAGTGCCTATACAAGGAACGATCCAGGAAGTATCACGTACTTGGTTGTCATGGCGGTATTTAGTAAAAAGATGGAAGCAAATGCCTTCCTGTACACGACCAGCTCTGCCGCGCCGTTGCTTGGCATTAGCCCGTGATATGAAAGACTCGATCAATTTCGAAAGCTGCCGGCGCTCATCAAACCTCATTTCCTTGTGTTTCCCTGTGTCAATGACACAAGTAACATCAGGTATCGTGATTCCGGTCTCAGCAATATTTGTGGCCAAGACTATCTTCCTCGTGCACTTGGGAGGAACTTGAAAGGCTTGCTCTTGCTCTTCACTCGCTATGCTGGAATGAAGCGCGTAGATATACCACCCTTCAGAAAATGAGGGATGGCCAGAAAGGATGTCGTTCATTCGTCGAATCTCTGCGATACCAGAGAGAAAGACCAAAATAGCCTTGCTATAAGTGGTATACTCGGCAGCATGAGCAATCTTCTCGAGTAGTACCGTGATAAGGTTGTAATCAGTCCGATATTCATCGAAGTGAAGGATAGCGTTGCGCGTCTTCTTGCTGTACGCCTGAAGAGTTTCTGCAGCTTCAGCTTTTGTCTTCTGGTCCGAAGGGTCTTCCAAATCCGGTTCGTCCGAATCGCCCACTTGGGTCCGCTGATTATCAGGATTGTACTTGGTAAGTTCCAAAGCATCCTCCAGATATTTTGTCGAAACCAGAAAGGTTCTTCCTGGCACATTGAGAACTGGTGCGCCATCCAGATAACGAGAGAAGCGTTGTGCATCGACCGTAGCTGACATCAAGACAACCTTCAGATCAGGTCGCCTTACCATCAGCTTGCGCAGAACAATCAACAGGAAGTCGCTCTCGATGCTCCGCTCATGCACCTCATCAAGCAACAAATGTGTAATCGAGCCAAGATCGTCCGCGTTCTCCATTAAGCGCATAACGATACCAGTGGTCGCATAGACTAACCGTGTTTGGCTTGTAATCTGGTTCTCTAATCGTATAGCATAGCCGACCAGGGATCGAGGCGTTCCTAGATCGTTTCTTCGCTCTCCTAACTCTTCGCTAACTCGCCGTGCGAGTGAGATTGCAGATATGCGACGAGGTTCTGTACAGTAAATCTTGCATAGGCGGCCATGAGACAACTCGTGTTCGAGGACGAAAGCCGGAACCTGAGTGCTCTTGCCACAACCCGTTTCTCCGCAGATAATAATCACTTGATTGCGTTCAATCGCCTCCAAAACTTCATTTTTGAAATGCCACATCGGTAGTTGCATTCTTGTGATTAGCATCCGCCGATATGAGGACGTAGAGGCCTTATGGGCCCACATCTCCTTCACATTCGCAATATTAGTGGGCTCGACGATGCTGGGGGTACCAGACCGTTCATCAGGAGTAAGACTCGCAGCATGAACATTCGCGTTTCTCTTTCTAAATCCATCAATAAGGACAATTCCGTCCTCCTCATCTCTCGCTGTCTTCTCCCGTACCATGTCACGAAGTTTGCTAAGATTCTCGCGGTCGATCTTGTCGATGTGCCCTTTCCTGGCTTCGGAAAATTCGAACCAAAGCTCCCTCCAGACCGAGGGCAACCTGAGATATGCTTTCTCCTCCTTTGCAGAAGACGCATATAGGATAAACAGAGCCGCGGTAGAGATGTAGGCTTCCGATTGCACGGTGCTGGGAGTGGATATCGAAGTCATTGCTATCGTATCCGAGCGCTGAGTGGAAACGCAGGATAGGCTGGGAAACGGGGAGCTCAAGTTGATATCCTGCGCTTTGGACCAGGTCACCGTAACAGAATGCCGAATAGCGAAGTTTGACGATGAGATCACTTTGTAAGCTACTTGACAAGCAGGGTCTCTGAAGGAACAGATCAAACCTTGTCAGCACTGAAGAGCATAGACGTTCAAGCTGCATCATACCTTGCTTTACAGAGTTCCTCGAGGACTCGTCGAGGACTCATGCCAGTCCACTTGCCAAAGTCTCTGATTATGAGACGGATTCCCTCCTGCTCCTGAACGGTCATGCTTGTAATCCCTGTCATTGCATCGGTGTTGCTCTCTGGTAGATTCTGGAAAAGACCAGCTAGAATGTCGTCTTCATCCGCTTCTTGCGACACCTGACTAGAAGCAACGCTTTCCGTATCTAACTGTACGGTAGCCTCGTTGCTGCTATTGAGGTCGTTGCTGTAATCTGTAAGAGCGTTTGGTCTCCTATCATCGAGCCCGTATTTTCTACGCTGAACTGACTCTTGTGCGAGTGCCTTGCGTTGATCGTCCCATTGCCGTTCGGCTTCAAATGGATCGAAAAGAACATCTCGCTCTATTTTTGAGATTCTTCGGAGAAGTTTGTCTTGCAATGGGATCAAAGTCTCCCTGTAACTCAGAGGCATAGAATTCTTACTTTTAGACTTCCTACCTCTAATAGATCTTTCAAGCGTCAAATCAGGTCTCGACTCATAGAGCTCGGACTTCACTGATAACCAGGTCGGTAACAATTCTTCTGGGTTGATATCGCTATCCGAATCGCCCAACACATCCTCTGCTTCCACCGAAACTGGGCGATCTGTCGACTTTTTGCCAATTGGAGGTTTATCTGAATTTGAGGAGACTTCTGTGAGTGGAGTATTCGTGCCCGAATGTCGGGAGCTGTCCAAAGGTAGATCTGTATACTGTAAGCTATCGACGACTCCATACATATCTTGACTCAGTTGCCCTCCACAATGGCTAGTCTAGCAGATGAAGATTTCGTTCTCACCTTCTTCCAGCCTAACGCTCAAGAATTCTCTCTCATCAAGCTGCTTTGGTCGCTGCCTCGATCCTTGGTCCTCGTATGACAGCGAGTCTTTTTGATCGCAATTGAGGGCTAGCCAATCTAATGACTCCTCCAAGCCCCAGATGGTATCCTTACCCGCCCCTTTCGTCGAAGCGTAGGTCCCACGTTGATCTATTAGACTCTGCAGAACCTGTTGGACTCTATCTTCAGGTATATCAAGGGCTTGCAATGTCTGTTGTAACGTCCACAGTCGTACACTGCTTTCTTCCTCACTTGAAGTCTTCGTTGTGTGTTCCGTATCCAGCCTCGAGTCTCTGGGCCCATCACCCCGCCGAATGAGTTCAATGATATGTTCTATTGCTTCCGGCGGGAGCCATTGTCTATAACTGAGGCGCTCCGTCTGTCCTCGAAGCAGACGACGCTCGGTCTGTAGTCGCGTCACTTGCCGGGCGGAGTCCCTCTTGCTTTTAGACGCATGCTGTTCCACCAGGCTCTGTAGCTCCGATTCTTCGAGCTGCTTCTCAAATTCCTCCGGAGTGAGTTCATGGAGCTTCGTTGGAGGCTCGACTGCCTCAGTATCCTTGACAAGATCAGTGTTCGTTTCTGTACTGGTTAATGGTATAATAGAGCTTTCAGCTTCAGACGCAGATGCTAGATCGTTGCTCTTGGGCTTTGAAGCTATTGAAGTTGTTGCAAAACCTCTAGCAGGGTTCGCCGACGGCTTCTTTTTTTTCTTATTTGGCGCCATAAATGTTGAAGCGCTTAAACGAACGCATTTACCTTTCACTCAAAAAGGTGAACTGCGAGGTGCAAAGGCTTAGCTTTTGACAACATGATGAATTGAACCTTCAAAACATCCTGCTAATAACGTCGGGATCTGCCGTCACCAAAAATGACTAATATCTGAGAAATTAAGCACGACAAAGAAATATTTCGTACACAAGTTCGTGCACGAATTGGGGATTTCAATTCGAGGGGATCTGCAGAATGGCGGAGGTTAAGAGTAATGGGGTGAAGAGCATTGATCTGGAAGCACTGCGCGTCTCGGTCATGTCAAGTTCGACCTCACATCGACAAGCGGAACTACATGTACTGGAAGACCAGCTCACGAATACAGGCAAGCGTTCTTCTCGGCGTAGAGGCACATACAGATTCGAACAGGCGACTAATAATGCGCCTTAGAGGTCAACGGACGCTCCGTGGAGCCACTCCTTAACATCCTATTCAACACCTACCCGTTATACCATGATCGCCCATCCAGGCGTGCTGTGCAGATTTGTTTGATCACAATCTTCTCGTCCCCTCTGGGCCTTGATAATCTGCCGGCTTTCGTAAATACTCTCAAAGTGGAAGCATCGAAGCCAGGCATTGCTCCGACCAATGCCCTTGTTCTGGTAGAGTGGTGCGGTCTTCTACTGTCGCAACTCTCTGAAACAGTAGAACTATGGAATCGCTGTGGGATCGACGTGATAACGGGACTGGCGCAAGCACTGGAATTATGTCTAGGTTCTGCGGTCAGGGACAGTGTCAAACACTCCGCCTTGGTTGTCACACGCCGCGGCCTTCGCAAAGTCTTCTATTCAGAGACTATTGCTGAAGAAGCGATTACATCGGTCGTCACGAGTTTGACTACAAAGGGCACATCGAATGCGAAGAATGCTGTTCTCCTTGGTGTAGTAGCCGGAGTATGTGCACGACGCCCCAACCCGAAGCATGTTCTCGAAGGGCTTAAGAAAGATTATTATACATTCTATCTGCGAGAGTTGATTGGGTCACGAGCACTCGTCCCCCGTCATCTTGCTGAGGGCTTGCATGATTTCTTTGTGTCGTTCACGAGTTGCGAGGACTTCAATTCGCAGATTGTGCCTGCACTCGAGAAAGCACTTCTGCGAGCTCCAGAGATTATACTCAATGATCTCATTGGCCCTCTCATCCGTTCGATCAACAAAGACATCGATATTTCGGATATGTTACTTAGAGATCTTCTGAAGCCGTTGCTAGCGAACATAAAGTCCACCAACGCAATAATACGGACGGGTGCTACTAATGCATTTGGTGTTTTGGCGTCTCATTGCTACAACCAAGTCCAGCTTGAAAGGGTTGCGGAGGACATTTTACTCCCGCTGAAACAATCTAAGATTACAGTTGTCGAACAGCGCCACCTGCACGCGCAAATGCTCTCACTCATACCATGCTCAGAGATACTTTCACAACGAATACCCAAAGATCTTGCTGAAGTAACAGCCAAGGAACCTAATGAGACTGCACTTCGTGCTGAGGCAGCAGCCTTGGTCAAACACCTTACATTTGGTCTCTCACGAGGCTTAGCAGCAGATAAGACTGTTCTCGATGTGTTCCATAAAGGACTCAGTGACAAGAAAGCGCTTGTCCGGAGATTATGGGCTATGAGTATTGGAGACTTGCTTTGGGGTCTCACCGACGATCAGAGCAGAGCCGCGTGTGTTGGTACCTTCGTCGAGGCAACCATTGGCGATTTGCTGGTCGTGTATAATGAGGTCGTCGAGAACCCATTACCAGCAGCTCAAACCGGCCTTGTTGCAGCTGCATACGTGCTTGTTGCGCTTTCAGGGTCAAGACTTCAGTCAACATACAATGAGAAGCTTACAACGACGTTGAAGAAAGCCAATATCGTGCAAAAGGCTTTGACAACTGAGCCAAAGCCATCTTTCCTCCTAAACCATAAGATCTACTCTAAGCTGTCACTAGATGAAGAATTTCTTTGGGCGCTTCGCGCACTCGCAACCGTGTCAAGACATCTGGCTTCCGGTGACGCAACATCCCCAACAGGGGACGCGTGGGCGCAAGCTTTTCTGTACATGATTACATCCGTGACTGCTCCAGTCAGTATTCGGCGTAGCGCCTCAAGGCTCCTCTCCGAAGTTTATATCGCCAACCCGGCTACCATTTCACGAATCATGGTTGAGGGCCTATGGCGCTGGGGACGGCGTGTTGAGACTGCGGATAGAGATTCAGCCGCAATGACTGCAAGAACTGGCAACAGCAGATTACACGAAGCTATTCGCTCTATTTGTTTGCCACCCACTGTACTCGACGATCTAGGTGCTAAGATAGAGCCGGCCATCCTGAAGGATCAGCTCGTCGAAATGCTAGTTCTTTGTCGGCCAGAGATTCTACCACGCATTCAATGGATCGAGATGACGCTTAGGGCTGGCATTGATCCGGGCACGCTAGTGCAGGAAAGGTCAGCGCGATGTCTGGAAGTGATCACCGGTTTTACGACGGTATGTAAAATAATTCGAGTACTGAGCGGCACGTTCATATGAGAATGGGATACCCTAGCTAATTGTTTTTCAGAATGAGTCAGAGACGGTGAGGCATGCAGCATGCAATGCTGCTGCCGATCTGGCATTTGTAGCTCCTGAAGTCATGATACCTACCATCATCGAGCAAATGAGAACCGATTTGAATGCGGAGCAATTGAATAGTCTCGGACCTACAGAGGCAGCTATTGCTCGTACACCCGAAGGTATAGCTTTCATTGACGTTTTAGCCTCAAAGGGTCAGACTCAAGGACCAGACAAGAGTGCCAAAGACTACGATGTGCTTAAGTGGGAGGAAGACCTACGCGCGCAGCTAGCTCAGAAGAAAGGACAGCAGAAGAAACTTACTGCTGAGCAACAAGCAAAAGTCAACGCTCAGCTGACAAAGGAAGCCAACATCCGAGAGAATGCACACAGTGTCGAAGTCAAATTAAGGAGAGGAATCGGCTTCATACAGAGTCTAGCGATGGGGCCACCTATCGAAGCGGAACTATGGATGAATCCAGCAGTTCACTGCTTGTTGAGCATCATCTCAGCCGGAGCAGCTTTGCTTGTCGGCGACTCTGCAGCCGCAGCATATCTCGCATGTGCCGAACGTATATCTCCGCGGTTGGGCACAGTCAGACATTTCATTGGCGTAGCAACATTACGTGCATTGGGAGCTTCAAGCTTATCGCTTGAAATGGAGCAAGAGCCATTGGGTGGTATGTTTCCCCGAACTTGCGCTTTGTCACATTCTAATACTGATGCTTCTCAGACTTAATTACTAGAGTGCTCTACCGTCTTCGGTTCACTAGCGAGCAACGACCATTCGATACCGTCTCTTTAAGCTATATTCTACCAATTATCCAGATGGTTCTACAAAAGGAAGGGATTGATCGTTCCGGCGAGGATGCCGATGAACAAGTCGTTCTCGCGTTGGAGTTTCTCTCCGTACACACCGATGCTTGTAAGCAAACGAGTTTCAGAAGAAGGAGCTGTGGCTGACATTCTGATAAGGCTCCGACATCCGCCTGCCACGGGGGGAGTTGCTCTCCGCCTTGATACTGGCAATGCAGAAGTATTCGCAGCACTACAAGATCATCAAAGACTGTCTGCTCGACTTCTGTCGATGCATTGCTCCTACTATTACGCCATCAGAAATTGATGTGTTGGTCCGTGGGACAATCGCTCCCCAGATAGCGGTCCGAACCTCTGTACTGCAAGCTATTGCAGCCGAGATAGACTTGACCGATCTTGACTTTTCGGAAGAGATCTGGCTTGCGTGTCATGATGACGCTGAAGAGAATATTGAGCTGGCTCGAGCCATCTGGGATGAAAATGGACTTGAGCCGGAAGAAGACTCAGCACTCAAAACTCTACCTTACCTCGAAAGCACGGATAAACAACTGCGAAGAGCCGCAGCTCGAGCGCTGGCAGACTGCGTTTCACAATACCCGCACACGTTCAAGACCGTGTTGATTACGCTCGATGACAGATACCGCGAAATGGCCAAGCCAAGAGCGCCAGAATTGGATGAGTATGGTATGCCGAAGAAGGTGGACCTCAGAGATCCATGGGAAGCACGCAGCGGCATTGCACTAGCCTACAAAGAACTGGCTGCAGTCTTCGAACCCTCCGAGCTCGTAAAGTTCATAAAGTTCCTCACTACAGAGGGCCCTCTTGGCGACGTCAATGCTAGAGTGAGAGATGAAATGATAGACTGTGCTACAACAATCATTGCGACACATGGTCAAGATAAGGTCGAGGAGCTTATGGGTACCTTCGAGCATACTCTGGACGGTTCGGCCGAAAATTCAGTCATATCAGACCAAGTCAGCGAAGCAATCGTCATCCTGTATGGGGCTTTAGCGCGTCATCTCCGCACTCACGATGAGCGAGTTCCGAAGGTTGTACAGCGACTACTCGCAACCCTGAGTACTCCGTCAGAGACGGTGCAGTACGCTGTTGCTGAATGCCTGCCACCACTCATCCGTACGTCTACTTATAATGTCTCTGAAAATGTTCAACAGATGCTCGATCAGCTATTTCAGGCAAAAAGATACGCCTCTCGGAGGGGTGCTGCCTATGGGCTGGCGGGTATCGTTAGCGGCAAAGGCATATCGGCTCTGCGTGAGTACCGGATTATGTCTACGCTCAAGGGGGCTATCGAGAACAAGAAGGACCAAAACTATCGACAGGGTGCTTTGTTTGCTTACGAGCTCTTGTCTCTGATCATGAGACGAACCTTTGAACCATACGTTATCCAGATAGTACCGCAACTGCTCACAAGCTTTGGGGATTCCAGCGCAGATGTCCGAGAAGCCAGTCTGGATACAGCCAAGACTTGTTTTGCCAGCTTGACCTCGTACGGTGTCAAGCAGATTCTGCCAACCCTTCTGGAAGGCCTTGATGACCAGCAATGGCGAAGCAAGAAGGGCGCTTGCGACCTTCTTGGTGCAATGGCGTACTTGGATCCTCAGCAGCTGGCTTCAAGTCTACCGGACATCATTCCGCCTCTGACCAATGTTCTCAACGACAGTCACAAAGAGGTTCGTGCTTCCGCTAACCGCAGCTTGCAACGGTTTGGAGAAGTCATTAGCAATCCAGAGATCAAGGGATCGGTGGAAATTCTTCTGAAAGCTCTCAGTGACCCCACCAAGTACACAGATGATGCGCTCGACGGCTTGATCAAGGTTTCCTTTACACATTACCTTGACGCGCCATCGCTTGCTTTGGTCGTCCGCATTCTCGAAAGAGGCCTAGGGGATCGATCTGCCACCAAGCGCAAAGCAGCCCAGATTATTGGCAGCTTAGCACACCTCACTGAGCGTAAAGATCTCGTGTCCCATTTACCAATTCTTGTGGCGGGCTTGAAACTTGCCATTGTCGATCCTGTTCCCACGACTCGGGCTACTGCTTCTAAGGCGCTGGGGTCGCTTATCGAAAAGCTGGGTGAAGAGGCCTTACCAGATCTGATACCAGGTCTAATGTCAACCTTGAAGTCGGAAACAGGAGCTGGCGACAGGCTGGGATCAGCACAAGCCCTTAGCGAGGTGCTCGCTGGATTAGGCACCGGACGGCTTGAGGAAACTTTGCCGACCATTTTACAGAACGTTTCTAGCACCAAGCCAGCTGTCCGCGAAGGGTTCATGTCGCTGTTCATCTTTTTGCCTGCATGCTTTGGCAATAGCTTTGCATCCTACCTTAGCAGGATCATCCCGCCTATACTTTCCGGCTTGGCAGATGAGGTAGAGTCAATTCGGGAGACCTCTCTGCGCGCTGGACGACTCCTCGTCAAGAACTTTGCAACGCGAGCAATCGACCTTTTGTTACCAGAGCTCGAGCGAGGCCTTGCGGATGACAGCTATCGCATTCGACTGAGCTCCGTGGAGCTTGTCGGTGATCTCCTGTTCAACCTCACTGGCATCAGTGGGAAGAATGAACAAGATGAAGAGGACGATGGTGCCGCCGAGGCTGGGCAGTCGCTGCTGGAAGTGCTTGGCGAAGAGAAGCGCAACAAGATCTTATCAGCGCTTTATATTTGTCGATGCGATACTTCCGGTCTAGTCCGTAGTGCCGCCATAAATGTTTGGAAGGCTCTAGTAGCCACTCCAAGAACACTGAAGGAACTGATCCCCACGCTTACACAGCTCATCATTCGTCGTCTTGCGAGCTCAAACATCGAGCAGAAAGTAATTGCAGGCAATGCTCTTGGCGAGCTTATACGGAAGGCCGGAGAGGGAGTGCTTGCAAGCCTCTTGCCGACATTGGAGAAGGGGCTGCAAACATCAACAGACACAGACGCAAGACAAGGCATCTGTATCGCTTTGCGGGAAATCATCTCGTCTGCATCACCTGACACGTTGGAGGACTACGAAAAGACACTCGTTGCGGTCGTGCGTACAGCGCTGGTCGATCAAGATGAGGACGTCCGCGAGGCTGCTGCAGAGGCCTTCGATTCACTCCAACGACTGTTTGGCAAGAAGGCAGTTGACCAGGTTCTACCGAATCTTCTCAGCTTGTTGCGGTCAAAAGGTGAAGCAGAGAACGCTTTATCTGCGCTTCTGACTTTGTTGACCGACAACACGCGCTCAAACATCATTTTACCGAATCTGATTCCTACGTTGTTGACTTCCCCAATTTCAGCCTTCAATGCAAAGGCCATTGCATCATTGTCACAGGTTGCTAGTCAAGCCATGACCAGAAGACTTCCGGCTATCCTAAATGCGTTGATGGATAACATTGTGTCATGCAAGGACGACAACCTCCGAGCCGATCTCAATAGTGCCTTTGATGCCATCCTGCTCTCAGTGGACGAGTTCGATGGTCTCAACACCGCTATGAGTGTCATGCTAGCTTTGGTAAAGCATGATGATCATCGCAAGCGAGCTTCTGCGGACCTTCATCTCGCGAGATTCTTCTCCGACGCGGACATCGATTTTTCCCGTTACAACCAGGATCTAATCCGTGTTCTGCTCATATCATTTGATGACCGAGATTCAGAAGTAGTCAAAGCAGCCTGGACGGCCTTGACCGAACTGACCAAGCGGTTACGGAAAGAGGAGATGGAGTCACTTGTCTTCTCTACACGTCAAATTTTGCAACAAGTCGGAGTGCCTGGCTCAGATCTTCCAGGATTTGCTTTGCCTAAGGGCATTAACTCCGTTCTTCCGATATTCTTACAGGGCCTGATGAACGGAACTGCTGATCAGCGTACACAATCAGCCTTAGCTATATCTGATATCGTTGACCGGACCAGTGCGGACTCCTTGAAGCCTTTCGTGACACAGATTACTGGCCCGTTAATCCGTGTCGTATCTGAGCGGTCCGTGGATGTTAAAAGTAAGGTGTTTTACTCGGCCCAAAATTGTATAGCAAGCTGACGAAGATAAAGCTGCCATTCTGTTGACCCTGAACAACCTTTTGGAAAAGATCCCGACGCTTCTAAAACCATTCCTTCCACAGTTGCAGCGCACCTTCGCCAAATCACTGGCGGATACGTCCAGTGAACTGCTGCGTAGTCGCGCGGCCAAGGCGCTGGGTACATTAATCACCCTAACACCCCGTATTGATCCACTAATCGCTGGTATGACCCTCGTGGCACGCGGCCTCTCTGGCATTTGCTGACTTGCATCGAGAACTCGTAACCGGGTCGAAGACTATGGACCCTGGGGTCAAGAACGCAATGCTCAAGGCTCTCTACGAGGTCGTGAGTAAGGCCGGCGCAAACATGAGCGAGATGTCTCGAAATGCTATACTGGCCCTTATCGACAATGATACGGATGGAAAAGATGGTGATTACTTGATAAGTAATGCGTCAGTGGGAACGCGCTGACATTTCTCAGATGCCATGACAGTCACTCATGCGCGACTCCTAGGTGCTATGATCAAAAATCTGCCTCCGCCAAGCGCGTCTGCGTTGATCAAGTAAGTTCAAATTGAGGACATCTACGGTTTAAGGATGTGCAGGCTCTGATAGCGGCTTTAGACATCGTGTCCTTAACATCCACTTTACACAAGCCTCCATACTAGCCCTCAACTCGGTGCTCTTAGAATCACCTGCTTCACTGACTGAGGGCTTCCGGGACGAGACACCAGCGGTAATATGCAAAGGAATCGGCGACAACCAGGTGAGTTCTGAACCAGACTGAGGGAGATACATTGTACTGAGATAGTCTGCGCAAAGACTTCTATATCAGATAACAGCATCCTCGCGGCCGGCAAGTACCTCCTCACCGGGGGCGGCAACCTGGGCTTCGAGAGCAGCAAGTCGATATTTGAAGCGCTTGCAAAGATCATACAGCCGGGCCACCCAATAGACGCTCGGCGCTTAGCACTGGTCGTGGTCCGTACAGTCAGTCGCATACACAACGACGTCGTCAAGCCTCATATCCCTCTACTTGCTCCATCGATCTTCACCAGTGTACGTGATCCCGTGATCCCGGTCAAACTTACGGCAGAGGCGGCCTTTCTTGCTGTTTTCTCGGTCGTTAAGGAGGAGAGCACACTTTTCGACAAACACATGGCCGGCCCAGGGGCTCAGCTGCCCGCGAATACGAAGAGGAGCATGCAAGATTACTTTAGGCGTGTTGCAACGAGATTAGGAAGCCAGGCACGGGAAAGAAGAGAAGCTGAAGGCGGCCAAGGTGGACTTGGCCTCTCTGGGGACGAGCGGGACGACGAGAGAGAAATATGGAGCGTCGGTAAAGTTGACCTTGGAGAAGGCCAATTCTCAGACGCGTGATGCTGCCGTTGTTGTCACGAAGCGACGAGTTACGACGAGCGTGGAAAAGTGATAGATTCTAGCCTGGGGACTTGGGAACCTCGATTTGATTGTAGAAATAGACTTTTCAGCGGTACAGTGGCATCTTGTATTCTATCCCAGTCTTGTCTTAATTGCGCAGAATTGGAATGCAATATTTCCATTTGCATCTCTCAAGGAGTTGATGTTAAGGTTGTGATTTTATGTATTGTAGCATATCGCCGTGTCCAATATTGTAAGGGTGAGATCAAACTGGAGCCCTACTCCGGCGACTGCTTTTCGCTAAGCGAGAGGAAGGCCGCTAACACTAGTGCGACTCCTCATTTGCACTCTTGAACACGACATCGAAAACTAACGACAACGACCATCGACCCGCCACCGACGAGCATCGCATCAAGATGTAAGTATTTATCCTTGATATCATCCTAGATGATAAGTCTGGTACACGTTCACCACCAGTCTTGCTTGGATGGTGTTGCGATGGTGACTCCATGGGCTGTCTGGGCGTTGATCTACCGACCTCACCTGACGCTTTCAACTAATACCTCGACTATCTTCCAGGGTCAATCTTCGCACTCAGAAACGCCTCGCAGCGTCCGTGGTAGGCTGCGGTAAGCGTAAGATTTGGCTCGATCCGAATGAAGTCAACGAAATCTCGAACGCGAACTCCCGTCAGACCATCCGCAAGCTCGTGTCCGATGGCCTCATCATCCGAAAGCCAGTCACCATGCACTCTCGTGCGAGAGCCAGGGAGTTGACCGCCGCGAGGAGAATCGGACGACACCGTGGTTTTGGTAAGAGGAAGGGTACTTCGGATGCGCGTATGCCAAGGTATGATGACCTCTGGAGATGAATTCATGGGATCATGGACAGTCTCGGAGCTGCGGGTCGGTAATATGTCTTGAAGAGTTGCTGAAAATCGTATCATTACAGCCAGGTTATTTGGATGCGGCGCCTTAGGGTCCTCCGTCGTCTACTCGTCAAATATCGTGCCAGCGGCAAGATCGACAAGCATCTGTACCATGAACTCTACCATCTCAGCAAGGGTAACACTTTCAAACACAAGCGGGCGCTAGTCGAGCATGTATGATCCCCTTCACCTTGACGATCTACGTCATCCACCTGCTGACGTTGCATGCTCAACAGATCCACAAGGCCAAGGCCGAGAAGCAACGCGAGAGGATCTTGAAGGAGGAGATGGACGCCAAACGTGCCAAGACCAAGGCAGCTCGGGAGAGGAGGCAGGAACGTGTATCTGCGAAGAGAAATGCGTTGACCGGTGGGGACGAAGAGGAGCCAAAGAAGGAGTAGCTATCATGATGTCTGCGAGGGTCGCTTTACCGACTTCAGGGCTGTTCATGAGGGAGATATGTGTGGCTTGTCTACGGCTTTCCATACTCATGATTGCAGGTAGCATACGGTTGAACACAGTGATCTCTGGAGTTTGCAAGATGGATGTATCTCGTCAGTCTTGGCGTAGAGGATGACCTTGACCATCACTGTGACTCTTGCTTTGAATCTGTCGTTGCCGTATAGCTGTCTGCTCTGACCACCGGTAGACTAGTGAACAACATCCCTAGGAGTTGTCTTCTAAGTCAATCATGACCAGCATACCCGCCGCCTCCATCCGCTCAGATAAAGCTACCAATTGTTCATCACCACTCTCCCCACCCATCACCTCAAAGCGCCACGAAGCAAGAGTTGATCGACATTACCGAGATACAGTAATGTACTCGAGGCAACAATGAATGCTCTTCTCAGTACCTCCTAAATTGATAGTCTCATCAACCCTTGGCGAGTCTCTAGCTAGATAGTGCTTTTCCTAAGCCTTCTCCCCCACCCATAGTAAGAGCAAAATCACGGCCACAACCCCATCCACAATCCCGTTACAGCGACGTATAGAGTTGTGCAGCCCTTCGCCGTGGTGTTGTTGTGATGTGGTCTTCCATTGATACGCTATGCTGCTCTATAGGATGCGCCTAAAAGCAACCCTTGGCCTGATTTACTGAGTTTCTGGAAAGCCCTACTACGGCCTGTATTCAGTCTTGTAGTTTCTCTCGGTTTTGAAGCAGTCCTCATTTCTTATCAATCTGAATATTTGACAGCATATCCCCGCCCGCCAGCAAGATGAAGTGCGATCTGCCTGCTCTACAGGCAATGGATGGCATCTGTCAACTGTGCAACCACTACTTTTGCGCCGAACACTTTGTCTCTGAGTTCCATAGCTGTCGTACGTTTGAGGTTTGATTTCGTGTTTGTTGGGCGAGCTCTTGACAGCTATGTGATAGCAGCGGGCAGGAAATCCAATCGATACACACGTCTCAAATTATAAGCAGGCTTGAACATCTGAGCACTCGCGGCGTATGTTTGGCACGGGCATGCTCTTGAAGCTATTAGGGACGATCGACTATGATGCCTTTTTCGCTCGTGCAAAAGCGTTACGACAGGGACTTTCTTTGGAGCTCAAACTTCCGAGCGCAGACGAAGCCGTTCATGACACTGAGATCGTCGGTGGGCCAGAATGCCATGCCTCAATCACCTTTAAAGACGGCAAGAGTTAGCTTGCAAAGTTCGAATTACCCAGCCACGCCGATGTTCTTCCGGAAGACCAGAAGGAGAGGTTCTCTCGGAAGCTAGCAGATGCCTTTGTCGAACTTGATCGTCACCCTCTCGGAAAGCTGTGCAGTCTCTAACCATCCATGTAGAGGCACTTGGCATAGGACTTGCTTTTCTCGACTACGATTCGACCGGAGCGCTATGTTCACATGGCTCGTTCGAGCAATCGGACGAGTATTACAGAGCCTCGTGGAGAATTGCGGTATTCGTTTCATCAAGTCACGTCAGTTGGCCATTTCCAATACAATTGACCTGTATCTGGTATAGAGGGCATATCTCGACCACCTACCAACAACACAGAACTCGCATGAACAGGGAGTCCTGTTCCCTCTCAATATCTTGATACATGATCCGAACATTCCTGGTCGAATGACGCCTACAATATCACAGGCATAATCGATTAGGCATATGCTATCCTCACCTTTCAATCCCTTCTTCTAATGAACGACTTGGGCTTGCTTTTGCAGGAAGGTCTACTAGTACCGAATAACGACAGAGCTACGCTTTCTCGCATTCTGCGCGAAGGGAACGGAAGAGATGGTCTGGCCGTCTTGGCAGCGCAGAACTTCAATTTCGGCTTCGAAGAGTACATCGAGACTGGCCCCCATCAGTGAACTATTTAGCAACAGTCGCTGCCTGGTGGAAAGCGGTTAAACGGCACAGAGGTTTTCGATTGAGATACCTGGCACAAGGACGCTTTGGAAGAGTATGGCGATGGAGGTTTAAGCTGAAGCACCGGCTCTTAACCGTCACCTCCAAAACACGAGAGTTTATGACGCACCCTCATCGAATGTGAACGCGGGTCTCACTGCTTGAAGGTTTACCGCAACGCATCAAGTATATAATAAACCTTTGCGTCTGTTAATACATGAGATCATCTTGTGTTTCCAAGTGATAAAGCCAGTCAATTGTACGCTAGTTGGCTGTGGTGAGAATCTGGGTGATGTCGTCCACACTCCACTACCAAAATTAAAAGTGAGAACATTATGAGGGTCCGCGATGATCATTCGTAGACCAAAGCATGAGGTACATTTGAGCGTGATCGCACCAGGGAAGGAAAGATGTAATCTACCACGGCTCTCCTGTGTTCATGCATTGTATGAAAATCTCCAATCCCACCTACATCGAATCTGAATTTCTGCGCTTCCAACCAGTCAGCAACCACCACAAAATGCCCCAAGCCCACTCGCCACCAGCTCGATCCAAGAAAACCCCTTACCTCGCAAAAAACCATCTCAATCCCCTCCCCTCCCCTTCTCCCCTCTCCCCAACGTCTAAAAAGTCCCCATCCTCGCCGCCGCATCCGACATCTCCACATAGCGACGCCGATCGCTGCCCCTCCTCACCTCCTCCTCATGCTGCTCCTCCGCAGACATGCTTAAACGACGAAACCTCTCGTCTTCAACCATCTCGTCCACCGTCCAAGCATCCACGACGCTCTGCTGGATCCTATACTCGTAGAGAGCGTCAGTGCCGGTGCTGAGAGTCCACTGCGTCCCGAATACGTCAGCAAAGACCGATCGTCTAGCTCGGACTACGGAACATCACGTCCTTGACCGGAAGATGAACGACAAACGACAAACGACAAAGAACGCCCCCCCGCCCCCGGGCCACATGTGCGTGCATGCCGACCGGCTGGCTGGCTGCGCGATCGAAAACCCAAATCGATCAGTAGACTCACACTCTCAACACACCACATCCAGATCAGTACCACGGCGCTCGCGAGGCTGTACGCGAACAGCAACCAAACCACCAGCGGGATCCACGTCTGCTCGAACCATTGCAGCGGTGTCGTGGGCAGTGCGAAGGGTAGGGTTGTGCCGTTGGTGGTTGTCGCTGAGGTGGAAGTGGAGGTGGGGGACGAGGCGGTGAGTAGGACGGTGACGTCGAGGTTGGCGGGGTAGTAGGGGGCGTTGCCGAAGAGGTCGGGCGTGGTGGTTGTGGTTGTGGTTGTTGTGCTGGGTAGGGTGGTGAGTGTTGTGAGGGGTGAGGTTGAGGTTGAGGTTGAGGTTAGGGTGGGTGGTGGGTGGGACATCTTATTGATGGGTTTGGGTATTGAGTGCTGACGCGGAAGGCTGGTGAGCGTTAGTGTGTATAAGGTTCACTGTTAACGACGAGGTCTGTGAGGTGTCGAGTGTTATTGTTGGGATGCGCGATGAGTATTGACCGAGATGTTGAGTGGTTTAGGAGAGGTGATGGATCCAGCTCTGAACGAATGTGTTTCTCTGAGCTCACGTTTCAATGCGTGCTGCGTCACAGGCAACAACGAGGAGAACAATGAGGCACGCAGAGAATACTGAGATACATATCATGTTCAGCCCATTCAACACACATTGCGCATTGTTCTTCGTGTTTCGAAGAGGAGGAGAAAATATATACAAACGCATGCCTGATCCAAACGACCCTTACATATTATTCATTAGCGATTGTGAACTTCCTCGATGCCTATTTCTCCCACGGCAGACTGAAAGTCCCCACCCACTCCTCCACCTCACGTCTCAGCTCGACTATCTCCCTCACCGCTTCCCCTTCGCCAAGGAACTCTAAGAAAGCATTCACACTAGCTGGATTCTTCCGGCCCTTCGCTTCCGACTCTTCTTTGGCTGTCTTGTCGAGCTTTTGCGTGATCGTCACTGCCCGGTCGACGATCTCGGCTACTCGAGTGAAGTCCTCCGGCCTGAAGCCACGTGTGGTCATTGCGGGCGAACCCATTCGGAGACCACCCGGCTTCATCGCAGACTTGTCTCCTGGAACGGTGTTCTTGTTGCTTGCGACGCCCACCAGTTCGAGTACACGCTCTACACGTGCCCCGTCGACACCGCGATTCTTCAAATCGACGAGAACAAGATGGTTGTCTGTACCGCCACTGACGATATTGTAACCAAGGCCACCCTTCTCCTTCGAATTACCGAGTCGGTCGGCAAGTGCTTTCGCGTTCAGTAAAACTGTTCGCTGGTATTCTTTGAACTCCCTACTCTGCGCTTGATGTAAAGCAACTGCCAGCGCTGTGATGGTATGGTTGTGTGGTCCTCCCTGATGGCCGGGGAAGACTGAAGCATTGATTGGCCCCTCAAGGTCGTACATCTCCTCTTTGCCTTTTTTGTCCACCCGCCTAACGCCTTTCCGGTAGAAGATCATGGCACCGCGAGGACCACGGAGGGACTTGTGGGTTGTAGTGGTAACGACGTCAGTGTACTGAAAGGGAGATGGGATGACTCCAGCGGCGACAAGACCGGACACGTGTGCCATGTCGCTCAGAAGATATGCTCCAACTTTGGTTGCAATGTCCCGCATACGACTGTAATCAATCAGTCTGCTGTACGCCGAGGTTCCTGCGACTATCAACTTTGGTCGGTAGAGCATAGCATTTTCTTCCAGTCTGTTGTAGTCTATGAGGCCCGTTGATTCGTCGAGCCGATAAGGGAGAGTTTCGAAGTATTTGGAGACGGCGGAAATCTTCTTCGTTGCTGTCTGATAACCGTGTGATAGATGTCCACCATGGGGAAGGTCAAGACCCATGATACGATCATGCGTGCTGAGAAGGGCGGAATAAGCGTAAAGGTTTGCGGGTGAGCCAGATAAAGCTTGCGGAGTTGTTCAGCACACTCCGCTGTCACCAGTATGTCTGAGCAGCTTACGTTGTACGTTGACGCCCCATTCATCCTCTTTCAATCCAAACGTCTGCAAGGCCCGCTTCTGGCAAAGCCTCTCTGCCTCGTCGATGTGCTCGTTGCCCCCGTAATATCGTGCTCCAGGATATCCTTCCGAATACTTATCTGCAGCAACAGGTCCTTAGCGCTGAACCATCCTTTGGGATATATAACATACTTTGCATTACACTGCCCAATGCGTCGAGGACTGCTTGGGAGGTAAAGTTTTCGGATGGGATGAGGTTGATGAAATGCTTCTGTCGTCGTTTCTCCTATACATATGTGTTGAGCCCCGCCCAGCCGTCTTACTCAAATCTTGTCAGACATACCTTTTGCAGAATCTCGTACACGACGGGGTCGGCTTCTTCAAGATTGGCCGCGAGTAGCTGCAGGTCCTAAGTCAGCAGACTGTACGAACAACGCAATTTCATACTGACCTTGTGTTGCCCTTCTGCGGCTAAAGAAGCCATTGCCCGCCACTGTGGTGCTCGATGTTGAATGGCCGTCCGCCGGCAAGCATACAACGACGCATTGTCACAGCTGGTGCGTGACAAAGCTTGGGAAGCTTGTCTGCTACATCGAAAGACAAACATCGCAACCACCGTGCAGGTCGACAGGCCTATGGCAGACTGTCAGGCAAGACGCCAATGTGGTAGTGGCGTGGGTTGGGTGGTTCTGCAGTCATCCATCGATGAGTCTGCCGTAGCTGCCCCACTTTGGCTAGATTGTTCGCTTAACCGCTTTACATCTTTGACGTCCTCCCTTCGACTTTCTCTTCTTTCCTCACGCAACTAAATCCAAGATGAAGAGATGACCTCTACAACAGCTACAGCACTGATACCTGGCGTAAGCTGCATGGTGTGGGCGCTGCTGACATGTTCTGGGTCCAACTTACCACCTTTTGAGGGACAATTTGAGACTATCTGATTGGATCTATTGCGTTTCTTCTCTTGGAAGATTCAGATTGCTGGGGATGCTCAATTGCCGTGGCGGTCCCTCGCCGTCCTATACCTTGTGTACTTTAGAACTAGCGATCATGTACTGGCATCATGATTGAGTTCTCCCGTGACCCTATGTTTGGTCCCAGCTCGTTACATCCCTTTACATCCCGTTCTACCACATTGCCATACTACATGATCACAGATTATCCGACAAACCCTCCTCATTGCCTTGATTGCTACCTTCCTTCAGAAAGATATAAAGATCCATGATTCAACCAGTCTCCCATCACTTCAAACAGGAACAACTATAGCAGATAAACATCTCTTGGGCAGGGCTTCTTAATAATCTCCAGACATCGAATACTCAGCAAACGTGCTCTTCATATTTCGGCAACCAGCCTGATCTGCTTCCCGAGTTCCTCGATTGGTACTCCAGACTGAGGATGCTGAGATCATGGAATCTGACATCGAAGTCGCCACGAACTAGGATCGAACACCTATGAAGCATATAGGGAGACAACCACACGCAAGGAAGAGCTAGGTAATGGTGGCTGGATAGGACTTTGGCCTCCTGAGTGCGGAATCTGCGGAATCCACGGTGTGACTCGGTCTTTTCAGATGAGGCTCTAGCGGAACAGCAAGTCTACCGTATCCACAGAACACTACAAGACAACTTCTTTGGGCAGGCGTTGACCTCCCTTTATTGATGATCCCAACCGCGATGGATGATGCAATCAGATGATCTGGAAGGAAAACTCTCTTTAGAGTGTCAATCCCAGCAAGATCACTCACCTGTAGAGGTACCGACCTTGAGATACTTGCCTGGTCTTTGCCGCTGGCGTCATATATATGACTTTCCTCTGTGATCTAGGTAACAACGGGGTCGCTCTCTAGCAGTCAGAGAGCTTAGGACTCGGACTATCTTGCGAAGTCGCTGCTACCGCTCCACTAAGCTTATAGTTGACGGTATATTCTCAGCTACCTTGGATCACAATGGAACTTCGATGCAGCGAAAGCAAGCAACCATACGCCCTGTCATGCCAAGTGCCTAGAAGTCTAGTGAACGGATTCAACCGGTGGAGCATCCAGTGATGTGTGCCCCTTTCCACGTCACATTCACAGCAGGGTAAAACGCGAACCACACGCGTAGGGCTTGAGGTCTCGGCTAGTATGGTGATCTTATTCACGGTTTGTCTATATAAGGCGCTCACTTTACAGCAATACAACTTCTTTCTTTCTTCTTTCACCACACAACAACCGCCAAGCATCTCTGGGAAGGTCGTTGAGTTTCTGCGCAGAAGACACTCAGCTTGTCAACTTCCCTCACCACTCTGTATGCTCACCATCTCCATCCTTTCCAATATGATCCACTGATACATTGCAGTAAACATCTCACTCTTTCACAATAGTCACAAGCTCAGCCAAGATGTCGCTTCGTTCAGCATCTGGAGATGTAACGTAACCCCAAGCATCTGAAGATTGTTTCTAACATCAGTCTCAGGCACCTTCAGAGGCTCTGAACCCGAGTCTGAGCAGTACACTTGTAGCTGATAGTGGAGACTCCTCTATCACTGATACGCGACGCAACTTAAATGTGAAGAATGACTCTGAGGTTGTTAATGAGAAAGATGCGTCTCTGCATGATCTCTCCTCATCTCTGCCACCGCAACCAGCCGCGCTTGGACGCATTTTCTCAAAAGAGTCAACGCCAGAAGAAAAGTACAATCCGCTAGATCCGACCAGACCGATCTTCAACATCACTTCCTCCACGCAAGCAGCGCAGTCCCTGAACATGACCTTTAACTATCCCTCCGGCCATCAAGGTTCTTTCAAGTTGAGGATGGACCTAGGTTCCTTGCTCGGGCTTGCCGCTCCGGGTGGACCTTCCTCTTTGCCATCCATCAAGCCTCCATACCAACAGTACGCGCCAGCAGTGAGTTCTACTCGGCGACAAATCACTAACAGCAGACGAATTATCATCCAGTCTCCCAGCAAAGGGTTTCATATCCTGCCACCAGAGTTACGCAATCGTGTCTATCGCATGCTCTTTGTGAAAAAGCAGCCTGTCCAGCTCCACGCTGGGAGGGATCTTTCACGCTCTTCTCAATTCCTTTCTTACCAGCGCCAAGTCCACCAAGAAGGTGTGGGCATTCTCTACGGGCTAAACCGGTTCGTATTCACTCGATCTGCCTATCACGTCGGCCGCTGGTTCGACCCGGTGATTTCAGCGACCGGCTACTCTCACGTCGAGGAATGCCTCCGCACCATCGGGCGACACAACACCTCTCTCCTGAAGCACGTCACTTTCGTCTTCACCGACGTTTCTAAGAATACGAATCCAGACATCACCATAGATGAGCGTCGCTTCGTCAACGACAAGACTCTTCACCGGTGCCTCAGATGGCTTGGGAAATACAGCAAGCTAGACACGCTCACGGTCGACTTCCAAGGCACGCGTATGGTGATGCGTTCCGACATCTACTTTCTCGATGCGCTCACCACCATCGTGGCGAAAGAACTCCATATCAAAGGCAGCCTGGACCCGAAGATCGAGTACGAAGTTGAGGACTATATGACTTTCCCTGGCAAATCCGAGCCGTTGATGAGGGCCTGGAACAAGCCTTGGTAAGCCTTGGGAGGGAACGTATGGGCCAAGGTGCCGTTGATGCTAGATTCCGGGTCGTCCATGGAACAGCACGGGTATGGGACGGTGGCTGTTGGAGTGGCGGTATAGAGCATTTCGGACCTATGGGGAGGAACGACCAGCATCCAGACTAGGAATGATTGAAGATGTCAGGATCATGACTGATGGCCTACTAGAATACGGCCTCGACTCTTTCTCATCTCTTTTTTCCTTTGATATACACTCTACCTTGCACTTGCTATTGGTCTTGCACTCGCTATTTGCCTCTCACATGCTATTGGCCTTGCACTTGCTACTTGCCCTTCACTTCTACCTTTGCGATATTTTTTAAGATAGACTCCACGGTGGTACGACCTCCCAAAGAGCGCTCTATTAATGCATAACAATTTGGCTCCTCTACTTGAATCCCACGCTACACAATGTCTCTCGCTCATCTACCCGTATCGCTCCTCTCCAGCTCCAACAACAGCACCCCGCAGCCAGTGATAGATGTAAATGCCACGCCCGACCTAGTGGCACACTTCACAAGCCACCTACCCACCTACCCACCTACCCAGCTTTCACGCAAGCCATCACTCCGCACACGGTACCTCCACCCCGCAACACCCGACGAGCATCCTACCTTCTCACCCCTACAGCTACTTCGATTTGATTTGAGGATGTCGCGGACGAGCAACTCCCCCCAGCACGGCTGGGTGCTGGAACGGCAGCAACTCCCCCGGCCGTCGTCGCACCCGACATCTCCTTCCTCCCTCAGCAGCCGCAGCAGCTTCGTTCTGCCGCGGAGGCCAGGTAGGTGCTATGCCCCGACGTTCACCAGTTCTCATTCGAAAGGGTAGAAGCAAGTAACGAAACGAACGTGACCACCATAACCACAGAAGCCAGCCGTTGCGTTGGGGCTGATACACGCCTACATTGTCGGGCGGTTCGACGCACGGTTGTATCCGGGCTCGGCGCCATCTCTGAACCTTTGGCATCTACTGGAGGGGGCTTGCTGGGATGCGCAGTTGGTCGCGACGGTATCGGCGAAGTACTACTGGCATTATGACGGAGGGCAGGGGAGGGATGGGAACTCCATATCTCCTTCTTTAAGATTCTTCGATAGAAGACTGCTCATGGCGACCGGGAAAACAGCCATTCCAGAACACATAGTATTTACTCAATGGCCCAAGACGTCAGGCATCTGTATATTGTCAACCTTGGTAAGGCCTCATCTTCTTCTGCACAGGAAGAGCTCCGGCCATAGCAGTTATCAAGGTCTTTCTGACGCTTTGCCTCATCCTCATCGCCTGCGATCTCCCATTCGTGCCCGCTTTGACCAACATCCGTCCCCAACAGAGCATGAGTCGCGACCTGTTGGTCCAGGCGAGCAATCCTCCTAGCTCCCTGACGAAAGCGTCTCAGCGACGCAGCCTCCCTTCCTTGACCTCCGATCAATTCGGAAGATCTACGCTGTCTCCTGCTTTGGGACGTGTCAGTTTCCGGGTGGGCAGGACCTGGCGAGCCGTTGCTGCTAGCTAGGGCAGGGCTGGACTGTGCGACGAGAGGGAAGGGAAGATGGACGCGAGGGGCGCGTTATGGTTCTATGTCCGTCGTGCCCCGGCGATGGGGTTCCTCCTTCCAATATGTGGTGCCTGAAGCAGTCGAGTAGATGACATACTGTATGCTTTCAGGCGCAAGAAGTGCCGTATATTGTCTCGATGTCGACTCCCCAAATCGAAAGCCAATGTCGTAGTAGCCACCCACGCTCCTGAGACCGCTCACATTCATTTATTGTACTTCGTAGGCAAGGAAGGAAGGCCATCGCATCAGGCCTTCTCTGGGATGTGTGTGGGTGGCTTCTTGCGAAACGGGTGGCGCATGGCGCTGCTGCAGGAACCCGTCGTCGAAGGGGTGGTCCGAGCGTTCCTTTCTCTTCCTCTTGCCTCTTCATTAGTTGAGGGTTCAAGTCTCCTTTAATCTTACCTGACAGGGAGCGGCGGATGAGTGCGGCTGAGTGCAGCTGACGGATCGAGTGAGTGAGTCTGGTTGGTCACAATACTGATGATATTAATATAACGACAGACCAAGAGGAGCAAAAGAGCAGCTGCGAATAATGATTGTCGGTCTTGCTTCAGCTGAGTGAGTGGTGAAGACGGGCGGCGAGCGCGACTCCTCTCTTGACGTGATTCTGAGCTCTGACTGGCAAGCTCATTTGATTTGCGGTCGCCATCCCCTTTCCTTTCTGCTTCCCCTTCCCCTTTCTTGGCGGAGAAGAAGAAGGAGAAGGAGAGCTCTGCTCAGTACGAGTTACCCGTACCACACAGCCATAAGACAGTAAGTCATTTTGATTGGCTGTACAAATATTAATATTAGTATTTCATATTAAGTAAGGTTAATTAATTTAGTTAATTAAATTTAGCGACACGCGCTCCCCTTACCGCATCCCTTTATAATCTCCCATCAAATTCCAACCTTCATCTTCTTCTTCTCTTCTCTCCTTCACCTCACTCACCAACACACACCACATTCGTTCAAACAAATCTTACACCGGTTTACACCGATTTCACTCGTTTAATAAGAGCCAGATAAACACCAGATTTCCAATCACTTCTTCAACCAACTCTCTCCATCTCCCAATCAACCATTCTACGCGTTAAAAGCAAACAAATCTAATACCCAGCAACAATGCGTTTCTCCACCGTCGCAACTGCTTCTGCCGCCCTTGTGGCTGGCGCGTCTGCCTACAGCAACGGCACCGTCTACACCACGGAGGTTGTGACTTCGTTCACCACCTACTGCCCGTCTCCCACCACGGTGGTCCACAACAGCCAGACCTACACCGTCACCGAGGTAAGGCTCTCAACATTCCAATGGCGTGTGATTGCTATTTGGATACTCGAATTTCGGGCTCTCGAACAAGGTCGCGCTGACTCTAACCTAGGCTACTACCCTGACCATCACCAACTGCCCGTGTACCGTCACCAAGCCAGTCATCACCTCGACGGTCGTGTCCTGCTCCACCTGGTAATTCCTCTTCATGACCACAACACTAGCCGAAGTCCGAAGCTAACGGGTTCTTGCTAGCCCCGGTAGCTCTGCTGCTGCTGCTCCCATCGCGACCTCTAGTCCCGCCAGCTCTGCTCCTGCCAACTCTGCGGCAGCCAGCTCCGCGCCAGCCAGCTCTGCACCAGCCAGCCCTGCCCAGAGCAGCGCTGCTCCGGCCGCTCCTGCGTCATCCTTTGCCGCTGCCTCGTCCGCCCCGGCCGCTCCAGCTGCGCCAGCTGCCTCGAGCGCTGCCTCGAGCCCGGCCGCTCCTGCCTCCAACAACGGAACCTCGCCAGCCTCCCCGGCCGGCACTTCGTCCGTCGCAGGTGCCGCACAGGGAACCGCCTCCATGGTCGCTCCGGCGGTTGCGACCTTCACCGGTGCTGCCAACAAGGCTTTCGCCGCGTCGGGTGCCGGTCTGGCCGGTCTAGTCGGCCTGGCCGCCTACATCTTGTAAAGTGGTTGACCTGCCCTTCCGTCCTCGGTCCTTTTGACTCTTTTCGCTATCATCAAGATGGCTTATCGAGCATGAGGCATTGGGTAGATGGGATCACAAGTTCAAGGGGGTTATGGAAGCGGTTTACGATTTCTCGATCATTTCGCCAGCCTTTGCTTCGCGCGGTGGACTTGATACAATATCTATGGTCGGATGCTAAGAAGAAGGAAGCGAAAGATCTGTTTGAGGGACGATGGTATGGGAGAGTGGTGTAATTTGATGGCTTCATGTTCGCATTACAGTACCGATTTAGATCTGCGATGCGCAAGCATAGCATTTGATGACATGTTCACCATCTGAAATCTTTAACTTTCCACCGTGACTTGAACGTGACTGGCGATTGGATCATATAACTGTAAATGTGTCGCACCCGATCGGGTGTGTAGTGAAGCGTCTCTACGTGTCTGCCACGGTTCCATTACGGTTTCGGTCCAGTTTTGGGGATCTCCCAGAGAGGAGGAGGAGGAGGCGGAGGAGGAGGCGGAGAGAAAGCGGAGAAAAGGGGAAGGGAAACGAAGCGAAGGGCAGGGTAGGGCTTGGGAACAAAGGGTCTGTCCTGCCCCTCATGCCATCCGTCCATAAATCTTGGAAACATCATTATGACGCCCAATTGTTCGTTTGACGGACTGACGGACTGACTGACCAACTGGATGACTGAAGGACTGAAGGACTGAAGGACTGCTTGATGTGCACGCATATGTATGTATGTGTGTAAGTAGGTAGGTAGGTACATATGTGTCGTGTCCGTCTACCATCGACCATCTACATTGACGTCTCCATCAAAAGCCAAAAAAAACCAACCACAGCAATCGTGTAGGTAGTAGATGGTAAATTGTGGTTGATCACAGCCAAGAAAGCAACAATCAGGTGGGTTAGGTGGGGCACGGCAGATACCTGAGATACCTTACGTTGATGGGTTTGACGAAGGTGCAGTGCGGTGTGGTATAGACTGAATGGATGGCTGGAGAAGGTAGCGAAGTGATAGATATAGCTACAGACACAGCTGCAGATGCGAAGCAGATCGGAGCAGATGCAGATGCAGAGCAGATCATAGCAGATCAAAGCAGATCAATCAGCAGACAAGAACAGGTGCACGCTCGCATGCTGCCCCGACCTGCTTTCCTTTCCATCAAATACAAATACGCCGTAAACAACTCCTTTTTCTCGCTCCGAAAACTACACGCTCAAGCGATTCAGACTGCACTCCAGATCGAGGTATACAAGGCAACGTTCAGAACCCGCGAAACGGATCGCTACCCTCTCCCACCATCGGTGCATACACATGCCCGTGGCCATGGCCGTGCCCGAATCCAGGTCCGCCACTCCCGTCCCCAACGCCCCAAAACTCCAGATCCTTCTTCCTGCCCTGCCGCGTCCGAAAACTCTTCCTCGTCGGCCGCCTCTCCTGCCCCTGCCCCTGTCCCTGTTCCACCGGCGGCGGCCCCTCATACTTCCGAGCCCGTTCAACAAAAGCCTCCATCCGCACGGTGCCGACGGCGTCGAAGAAGTTATTCACCCCGACCCCCGGTGGCCCGGCGCTAGCGCTTGCCTCGGACGTACGCGGGCTGAGGCTGCTCTGGGCACTGCTGCCGTGGCGGATGCCGATGCCGCCGAAGAAGGAGGGCGCGTTGTGCGTCGTGTCGGCCGAGGTGGCGGTGTGGAGGCTGTGGTTGGAGGTGAAGGCGCTGTGGTTGGTGATGCTGCGAAAGGGGCCGGTGGGTTGGCGGGGTCCCGTGCTGCTGCGCTTCCGCCCGTGGTTGGAGAAGCGAGGGACGTGAGGCGGTTCGGCCGCGTCGTGGTCTTGTTCTTGCGCCGTGGCATAGGAGGCGGATTTCGCGTCTGCGCCCTGCGTCCATCCGTGGCGGACGCTGCTGGCTGAAGAGGGGTACGCTCGAGCGCTGGTGGTGTTCGGTCGAGCTTTTCCTTTGGCGACCCGGATGGAATCGCGGATGGGGTTGCGGCGGAGGGTGCCGGGGTTGGAGCGTGGTGGAGGCTCGTATTCTCGTGACGGGATTACGGGTCGAGAATCGAGATCGTGCACACCAAGCGTGGAATGGCTCAGAAACGAGAGGGCAGTAAGCCAGAAGTAGTGACGTTCCTTGGACGTTGCTGTGAACTTGAGCGCACGCTGTGGGGTTAATATCAAGATCGACCGATTGAGATGCTGCTGCGGGCTTGATCCTTTGGGATATGGAGTGTCGTCTTTGACATCCAACACCGATTGGATCATCACTTGTAGAAGTTAGCTTTTTTCTGGTCATCGAGATGTACCAGAGCTTACATTTTCGACCGCTCTTGCCTAACAGAGCAGATTCTGAAGTCGGTTGCTTGCTGCTCCACATCACGGCTCTTTCATATGGTGCAAGCCACACCCAACGTTTATGTCTGATCCCCGATCCGGTGACACTCGCGGACCCATCCGCTATATTCCTGCCGACTTCCCAATCGGCCTGTGGGGATTCCGATACACCGAAAGACTTCCTCTTGCGGACATACTTCCACATCCACTCGCCGACCATCGTCTGAGCGATGGCATCCACCACGGTCGTCTGCTGAACCGAGGTGTCGATGACGGTGTTTCCAGCATCTGAGTTACTGGTCGAATATTGTTGCTCGTGCTGGTATGGCCGGACAGTGTGTCTGTAGCCGGAAGAAGAATTGTCATCTGTTGGCATGGGTGGAAGTCGTGGAAGCTTAGGGCTCTCCGGCACTGCCGATGGTATGAATTTCGGCGGCGGCGATTGGCTGTGGGACCGACCATCATGTCCACCACGAGGGAATGCAGCAGCGGATCGTACCTTTCGCATCGTAGACTTCTTGGCTGGTGGCCTCCCGGATTCGCGGCGCCTGTCTCCAGGGTAGGCGCCTCCGCTATATGGCGTTGGACTTTGCGCACCGTCGCTTGCACTGAGTGGAATTTTTCTGGAACTCAATCTGGTGGGTACCGGGAACGGTGGGGCTGCTGTTGTTGGAACGGTGCTGCTCGTGCTTGGAAGGCTAGGACTCCTTGACCTCTGCAGATGAGCCGCAGTTCCACTAGAAATGAGAGCGGTTTTCCGGATGTCAGGCTGCTTCGCGATGCTGCCCCACCTCGGTGTACTATCAGAAGGTTTTGTGCTTGGCTGGCTTATGGCGGATGGCCCCCAGCCTGCTGAACGCGCGTGCGGCCCATCCAGCGCACTTGTGCCCTCAGTCTCCGTATGATCGTGCTCCTTTTCAACCTCTTCATCCACCTCCGGGATGTCCCTACTCTCAGATAGGTGCTCTTTCTTTTTGGGGACCAGTTTCCACGAGTTTTCTACCTTGGATAGTGTCTTGCGGATAGGTGCAGCATTTCGGAAGTCATCGTCGCTTAGATCGGCCTCCGCCTTCTCGTCTGCTTCATCGCTTGGGATGTCGAATCCTGCAAAGAGACTACTTGACCTAAACGGCCGCCTAATCGGCGCACTGTTGCTGCTGTCTAGAGGTCCGTTGTCGTTGTTGCCAGGATAAGCCTCGTTTGGCTCGACTGGATATCCCACAGGCCTAGGCGGTGGAGCTCGGTCTGGTGGAGGGTTTTGTAGACTGGTACGGAAGGTCTTGATAATAGCGTCGTGTGATGTTGGACTCCCACCGTCGTCTTCTATATCTCTCAGCTGTGGTGTAGGTGGTTGAGATGAGATGGCAGACGGGCGCAATTTCTCGGGAAGCTTGATGGCTCGGTTATCGATCCTAATCTCTTCCGTCTGAACGGAGATGGACCTCAGCTTAACCGCAGGCACGAGTGACGCCTGACAGGCAGTACTTTTCGTATGTGGCGGGAGAACAACGCTGTTCCTTGGAGACGATGGTGCAGATACAGGTGGGTGAACCGTTATAGTTGGGACGGGCACAAGTTGTGAAGTTGATGAGTCTGTACTACTGAGCACTGCTGTTGTTTGCTGCTTTCTTGAATCTTCCGTTTGCGTCGAGGAGGACCTCATTTCTCCCACCCCAACTCGAAGGTTACGAGACGTAACAACATTTTCTAGAGCTTCCTTGTAGATGCAACCAGGACATGGTAGGTCGTCGAACGTTTGTGAGGGAGAAGAAGCCATGGTAATCGACCTTTGCAGGGACGGGAGATCTTTGCATTGATCGACAGGCAGAATGGCACTTACAGACACTCGTTTGCGGCTTTGATTCGGTCCGTTCTCCAGCCGGGCCGGTTCTCCATCCTCGTGGGCATCATCTCCGCTGATTTTCACGGTTTGGATTTTGAGTCCTGGGGATGGCGTAGGTGAGTATTGAACACCAATGTCTGTATACCGAAGCTCCAGCACAGCAGCTAAATCTTCGCCGCCGTCGGAAATCCCAGTCTTCTCTGTGGTTAAAGGCTCCCCTGCTTTCGCAATGGCGAACTCCCGCTCGGGAGGTAGGCCGAGGACTTTTCTGGCCTTTTGGTCCTCTCTACTCACCGAAAGAGCTGACATCCTTCCCAACCGTTCTTCGGGCAACGCGTCCGGTGATACTCGACCATCCTCGAGGTTGTTGTCATCTAGCATGTCCTCCTCCTCTTCATCAAATCCCAACTCGTCGGCGAGCGTAAGGCCGCTTGCCTTCACACCTCCATACCCGTTCGGTCCACTCAGCATTGATAACCGTATGTTGTGTGCGTCGCCATCGTGAGTGCTGTTGCTCATACCGCTCGTCGGTCGTCTGTCCAGCGCGCTGCTGGCACGAATACTGGTTCTGTCCCCTTCTCTCTCAAATCCATGGTTCTCGACTGCGCCTTCGGCGTCAAAATCGCCACCGTGGTATGGTCCGTTGGCCTCGGCCGCTGCAATCTCCGCAAGGACCGTCTTCAATCGGCCTTCCACAACGTGCACTTTTCGCTCCAGTTTTCGCCTCTCGCCGTCCCAAGTTTGCCTGTCTCGTTCCCACAAAGCATGAGTTCGGTCGCCCTCCTCTTCCTGACTCCGGATTCTAGCTTGCGAAACTTCCAGCCGTTGCCTGACATCCGATAGACTTGTTAGAGCTTCATCGCGCTCCTTCGCCAGTTCGCCGAAAGCAGAGGAAGATCCTCCCTCCAAGGCTTGCAACTGGCGCTCCAGCGCACGATTCTCTTTCGCATTTCTACTCAGTGTTTCCGTGATGGTCTCGTTTTCGATTTTTGCAGTATGAAGGCTTGATTCGAGATTCTCGATCAGACTGGTCTTACTTTCGAGGTCCCTCCTAAGAGACAAGATCTCGGAAACGAGTGAGGCGTGTAAGGTTGGCGTGAACCTGCGAGGATCGAGTATGGAAATGGTCTCGTCATTCGCATAGTCTTTCGATCCGCCATGGTTGCGGAAGTAAGAGTCTCCACTCGGAGGGAACGGCGGCGGAGACGAAGAGGGCCCGGGAGACGAGTTGCAGTGTCGTGATGAGTGTCTTGATGATCGCCGCGAGAGTGATCTGGCAGGCGTCCTGTACGGAGTGTCGGTAGGTGTCGGTAGGGCTTGTGCCGTGTATGTATATTCATCTTCTCTGGACATGTTCATCGGGATCTCTTTGAACCGATCCCGCCTATCCGGTCAACCTGCTAGACTCTCCACCCCCTTTGGGTGTTCTTCCGGGCGAGATCACGAACTCCCCGCATCCATGCACTTCCGTTCACAGGGAAAGCGCAACTTGCGTAATATGTATACTCGTCGCCAAGTTCCTGAGAGGAGTGCGAGAGATACGCGGTAGTGATTTGCCTTGCCCTAGACTGTGTGATGATGTGTCAGAAAAGCCTGGGTAGCAATTGGAGTCAGCGGTTCCATACTGACGAGTATGCGTGAGCTTTACCCAAGCAGGTGTGGTCAACTGTTGACAGTCTATTAGTTATAATTCGATGACGGAATTCTCGACGCTGTGGTAGAGTCAACCATCACGAACTATATAGCCTCGGCGCCGAGGGGTAACCCATGGGGCTGTGGGCATCGACCCCTTGCGACAGGTCAAGAAACGTGCAACATACCTATGGGTATCTCTAAAAAAGCCAGCTTTTGATATGAAAGTGCACTTCTAAGCTCCCGTACGCCAAAGCAATGAACGGAAAAGTGTCGTGGTCCGCTGAGGGTGTGTCCTGTGCCGGCTGTTCCTTTTGGAACTGAATTGTATATTACATGGACAAGATGAACGAGGACCCAGATCAAACAAGAGGACGTCGATGGAAGTACGGAAGGTCGAATTAGAAGGAAGGCTTGTGGACGGGAAGTGCAGTCCTAGTCGATGCTGCGCCGTTGGGATCAGCAGGGAGTTTTTGAAGGTAGAGAAAGTCTCGACAGCTGGATACAGTAGACACTGGAAAGTCCTGATCGAGGTAGTGCCATGGACAAGGCAGATCAACCAAGCTACAATGATGTTGACTTGGCAATGCCGAGGGGGAGGAGCTGCAATGACAGCGGAAAAGGAACAACGCACCTCCCAGCAACATAAACATGCCGCATCAGACGTTCCGAGCGTCAAGTGCTGTACCGAAGGAAAGAGCGTCGACCACTAACGGGCCGTTGGATGAAAGAACCAAAGTGTTTCAAGGGACCTGGATGGATAGCTGCGCGCTCTGACGATGAGAAATCGCGCTTCAGACAGCAGGTACAGTAGGGTGGTGAAGACTTGGATGCCCTCGACGGGAGACGGGACACTTGACGGGGATCCAGCATGAACTCCCGAGTGACCGTGAACGAACGGTCCTCGGTGCAGCGAGTCCATAGCCATGTTCACGAGCAGGGTAGAGGCATGGACCAACCAGGGCAAGATCGGGAGATGAGGCAAGGATAAGGCACTGTAGCTTAGCCCATGTGAGTTGCCGAGGGTTAAAAGTAGCCGAGGTAAGGTACTTTAATTGATACGGTAAGTGTACCCGAAGGTAAGGTACCAGGAACTGACTGACACGTAGAGTATGATACTGATTACTTATTATCGGGAAGAGAGAGATGTTCTTTGATGAACAGACAATCTGACTGGTGATGATGTCTGTACGCATCCCTTCCCTTTCATTCTGACTCGCTCTCCACGAAATTCCTCTGTGAAGCACAAATACCTGTCTATTCTACAGAGAAGTAGAAAACAGACGCTGTGGGATGTACTGTAAAGTTACCTTACAGATACTCTTGAAGAAGTACCGACCATTGACCATTGACCATTGACCATTGAACAGATAGGTAGGTTTGACGGTGTGATGAAACAAGATGCACCAATGCTTCCGGGACGCTGGGACCGAAGACTAAGGTAGGTGAGTGAGACTAAGTGAAGCCAAAACGTTTCCAGCTTTCGTCCGATCGTTGAGAGACCGCCGTTGCTTCCTGGCTTGAGCTAGCTCTGCGGCGCTGTGCTGTCCTAAGTTAGTGCTTTGCTGTGCTCTGCTCCGACTTTGTGGCTGCCCCTTCCGATATTTGCAATTCGACACTAATAACTCATTTATACTCAGGGACGAAGATGAAAGGTCAAAGCGCAGAGAAATCCTTTCAAACCAGACTTCAGATACCTCCTCCTTTACACGGGGCAGAGAGTGGAGTGGATGTTGGAGATTGGAAACGGCGCAGCAGCCAATCCTCCGCTACTACACCATTCAGGGGCCTCCGGTTGTGAAGAGTCTTGGGTGCTGTCTGCTGAGTTGTTGCTGTTGACGCATACAGATGGAGTAAAGGTAAAAGAATTAATGCTGTACGAAATGTCACAGTACAACTTCAGCAGCTGTCGACCAGATCAAGCCCTGCCATCGACGTTGACTGTTGCACAAAACCCCCGATTTGCTTTTTGGGCAGCAAGGCCGTTTCTCCATCGAGACAGACAGAGACAGAGACTGCAACAGAGACGTCGGCCGAGGCGAGTGCAGAGTGAGCCGGTGTGCTCTAACCTGCAGTAGCGGTGGATTTGCCTTCAACAGTTGTTCGTACAGTATCTAAAGGAGTGAAAACGATAACGTCAAAGGCAATTGATGCGTTGCTGCTGTCAAGGATGCAAAAGGTAATGCAATGCAGTGCATGGTCCATCACATGCACGCCTAACGCCCCTTTCGTCCCACATCGCACGACTACCTTACCTAAACAAAGCCGTGAAGATCTCTGCTCTGCTCTGCGAGCTGTGTGGTCAAAATTCCCCGATACACAGGGCCAATCACTAAGCTAGTATCTAATTGAGCATCGCCATAATATCCATTTGCTTGTTCGGAGTGGTGGCGGACAATCTTGCTAGTTAACAACTTCGTACTTCTCCTTCTCTATCTTAGGGCCGATAGACCGAAGAGTGGCTCAAGCAGTTGAAACCAGAGGGGCTGAAACCCGGCTGTGATGCAATCTCAGAAGCTGGGCGCCACTGAGGCACTTGGTACTTGAAGATGTGATGCGCTCTCTAACGTAGGGAGTACACGCACATCGATGGATACCCAATCGGTCGGCCCTTGCCTGTCTTGGCCCGGCCGCACTCCATCCATCACCGCTCTGTACGGCCTCTGCCGACCGTAGTCGCGCACAAGTCCTCCCAGAGTACCCGATCAGCCCGTCCACGCCGCGTCCTCTCCGAGCAGGTAGGTATCTGTACCTTTGGTAGCAAGCCGCACTTTCGCCGTGCCCACGGCGGCCTCGCACCAACCGGTCCGTCGCTCACACTATGTATACTACTATGTTCCAAGATCCTGACGAAGACAGACTGGAGAAGCCCTCTCGAACTCCGCCGAACCCCCACCGTCTTTTCCCTCTCCCCCACCACCAGCCCCACCATCACCACCACCATCATCCCCCCCACCCCTATCACCAGCACCAGCACCAGCACCAGCACCAGCGCCAGCACCAGCACCACCACCCACTCCCCGACCCCCCACCCACCTCACCACCTCCGCCAACCCCCACCCCCATCCCCCTCCCAATCCCC
>JAABUJ010001232.1_pt1 | contig 39076 bp, 40 predicted proteins | sample 5559131 | NCBI WGS metagenome assembly JAABUJ01 (sample SAMN10711875, study PRJNA513366) | rock metagenome | isolation source: Antarctica rocks | place: Antarctica: Victoria Land, Mt New Zealand nord | collected 2016-01-07 | reverse complement strand
ATATATATTCATAATAATTCTGTCTATTCAGATTTATAGAAATAAGTGTTTAGTTGTGATTTTAACATCAAAATGCTGTTGTTTGAGCTTGATTTTGAAGAAGTTTCAAAAAAAAAGTTGCGTGAGTAGGATCCGCTGTAAACTCCGCCTTGTCAGCAGCTGTAAAAACGAAACCCCCACACACATTTAACAAGTGTCTTTGACTAGGTACTGTAACTACAACTTGTCCTCTAACCACCTAAAACTCTCCACCAAGACGTCGAACCCTTCAAAGTCCAGGCCATCATGGAAGTATTCTGGGCCGCTCCGCCTGTGTCAAGGTATGTGACAGATCACAGTACGCAAAACTGCAACTCAAGCAGTTCGATGGATGGGCCAGTCTCTGACAGTAACAGTGCAGAACACTCACATCTGCAACTCTTGCCACCTCCTTACTCGTCCATGGCCAGCTACTCTCCGGCCAACGGGTCATATTTTACCTACCGTGGATCTTGAAGTTTCCCCCTGAGCTATGGCGAGTTTTGTCCGCGTTCCTGATCACGGGACCTGGGTTGGGGATCGTCTTCGACACTTATTTCCGTATGTCCTTGGTTCGCTGTGTCTCTATGCTGTTCTAACGTCTATGGAGTATATACCTACGGTAGCTCATTGGAGACTGAGTCGACGAGGTTTAGCCAGCCGGGGAGCTTCTTCACATACCTAATATTTGTCGGCGCCGTCATCCTCGTAAGTATCGGACGCTGTCCTCACAGTGATCCTACATCTCAACCTGCTACCTCCTACTCTTGTCTTTATCTTTCCTTTTCTTTATACACGCTCAGTGTGATTCAAGCACCTCGCATTATCTGCCCGCCCAGCCACCATCTAGCTGAAGCGGTTCCTGGAGACGAGGTAGAGCACCCTCGCATCTCGCACGATCCATCATTCGCAATCAATCCAAAGAGGATCGTGTGCGGTGCGGGCATGGTGGGAACGTCATTTGAGAAAGCCTGCGTAACTACAGAATCTGCGTTTGGTGGTTTTGGCTCCCTACATATTTCTCATCTTTTCTCTTTCTCATATCCAAGGTCTTGCTGGTCATGTCTGAATATACATGAGGCACTTGACTCTCGAACAGTACTGACCGGTAATTCAGATAACAGCAGGCGGCTTCCTCGGCGCCTTCGTCTTCACATCAGGTACGGCACTCACTCTTCCTCACTCTTCCTTACTTTTCTCGCCCCTCCCTCATCCCTCCCCAAACCATCCAAGCTGACCATCGGCGATTCCACAGCCCTCACCCTCGCCCTAGCCTACACCTACTCGCAAGACAACCGGAACCGCAAAGTAACCATCTTCATCATCACGATTCCCGTCCCATACCTCCCGTACGCCATGCTGCTGATGACCTTCGTCATGGGCGGTCCCAACATGGCCCTCCAGCAAGCAACCGGCCTCGTCGCCGCCCACCTGTACGACTTCCTGACGCGCATCTACCCGACTTTCGGCGGGGGCAGGAACTTCATCCAGACGCCTGCCGTCGTGCAGCGGTGGTTTGGGGCGTCGAGCCGGAGTGAGACGGCCAGGGGGTATGGGACGGCGTTCAGGCCTGCGACGCAGCAGGGAAGTCAGGGCAGATCGACTGGCTTTGGAGGAGGGATTTCGGGCATTTGGGGTGGGAGAGGCGCGGGGAGGAGGCTGGGTGGCGATTGAGATTGGGATTGTATATTGGGTTGATGATGAAGGTCAGGCGTTAGATTCAGGTAGGGGTTGAATTTTTATTCACGCCGTAGATTTGGAAATGGGTGGTCACATGAATGGACTCACTTACGCTGGATTACTTGGAAGACTTGTGAATGCCTCATATGCTCAGTTAAGTTGTATACACTCACATACGTCACGGTCCAATCGAGAGACGATACTGCAGTCTCTCATCTAGTGATACAAGTTATATACCCCACCCGTATCAGTCGATCTCCGGGAAGGCACAACCGTCGGCGGGTTGAGGCGGAAAGGAGATGAGCCGAGGGCAAGCTCCATATACTTGTACACGGCAGGTTCTCATAAAAGTGCCGTTCGAAACCTTCACGATGGGAAGTGATAGGATGTGAGTAGACTTGGGGTTATATATATTATAGATCCATAAGAACAGAGAAAAGAGAACGGCCGAGTTCAAGGACTGCCGCGCATCAACCGAAGCCCTTAGACTCTCAACATGATCTAAGTTGTGGATCTCATTTCTTCTCTCGACAGATCATGACACATATGTGCGTTAGGACTTGGTTGGATTGTGTCGTAGATATATGATGTAGATCCATATGATGGATGTGAGTTTGAGTATTAGATGTGAAGGGGTAACGGCCCGGCCCTGGTGGTAGATAGAGGAAGTTAGGAAGGGAAACTCTTGAACACCTGGTCGTAGATTCATGTGGCCATGAGAGATATGGCACAAGGTGGAGGTTGTGAAGGCCACGAGCGTCGGCATGAGTGCGGCTGGTGCGTCGAGGTGAAAGTGAGTCGAGGTCAGGGGAGGAGTGGCTACGTCGTCGATCAGAACTGGTCTGAGGCGGACGTCAGCGTTGAGCAGCACCTTGAAAGGGTTGAAAGGCGCAGACGATTCGGGGACAGTCAATTCGATGCAACTTACCCAAAGTCATACTCATCGACACGTCCGTATTCTCCACCATCTTGGTAAACTCCTCGAAGCTGATCTTCCCGTCGCGATCCAGATCCGCCTCCATGATCGTCTTGTCCACTATCTGCCCCATCGCAAACAAGCACATCAGCCTCACCTCACACGAGCCCTCCCTCCCCCTTCCCCTTCCCACCAAGCCCCAGGTTCAACACAACGTCTCTCCCCTCCGCCTCGCACCCCACACCCCGTCCATCACCGCCCAGGTACGTAAACCACTCACCTGCTGCAACTGCTGATCCTTCAAATTACTCCCAACCATCATCTTCAGCACGATGAACAGCTCCCCGTTACTGATATACCCGTCGCGATCGATATCGTACACCTTGAACGCGAACCGCAGCTTCTCTTCCTTGTTGCCCTTGGACGAAAACGCGGAGAGGCCCGAGACGAACTCCTGGAAGTCGACGTCGCCGCCGCCGTCCTCGTCGAAGATGGCGATCATCCTGGAACACGAATATCGAAGTGTAACATCAGTATGAGGGGGAGGAGAGGAGAGAGCCGCGGTGTGGATGGAGGGGAAGGGCAAGTTACCGCGTTGCCAGTGGGTTCGAGGACACCTGCGGGAGGCTGAGGAATTCGTCGCGCTCGATCGTCCCGGAGTTGTCCTGACGTCCTGTCTGTCAATTTCGGGATTCGTGCGCATGGGGGTGAAGTAAGGGGGGGTTCCTGACTTTGTCGAGTTTCATGAACCGTTTTCGTAATCTGTCGATCTCATCCTTGTCGACTGGCGGGTGGTGTCTGTCAGTATGAGCGTCGGAGTGAATAGGGCTGAGTGATGTATGTTGCGCTCACAATTGGACCCTTGCACTATGTTCTGCAGCGCCTGTGCTGGAGGTTCCGATATCTTTCGTCGCGCATCCATAAGCGCTGCTTGGTTCGCGGAGGCCATGTTGGCTGTAATTGTAGCGCTGATGGGATTGTAGAAACTGGGAGTGTGTAGGTAGTCAATAGAGTACAGGTACCTTGTGTATCGTAATCTGTAACTTATTGTCTTTGATATACGGTGCCGCTTTACACATACAAAGGGTCTCGCTTAACACGTAAGACGCAACCTCCTCCTTTCAGTCCAAGCGCAAATCCGGTTGTTGTGGCCAGATTTTGGGCCCCAGAACTAACCTCACCCCGACGACGAAAACATAATATCATCCAAAATCGCCACAACAAAAACCGAAACACAACTCAAAAACTCGATATCTCGATTCTGCATGACTTAAGCTATCGGGCGATATGAATTTTGTGCGGCCATCTTATGCCCCACTTCCTACTATCGCCATCGTCATCGCGATATGGGGGGCGCTCGCTTCCGACAGCGCAAATTATCCACAAAACAAACATTACAGATCTTAAGAGAAGATCAGGTAGATCAAATCGACGATGACGCTCAAAGAAACATTCCCAAAGTCGATACCGGCGTGGAAAAGGGTGAAGAAATCGTAAGTCGGTTCTAAAATTAGCATACGTCATGCACGTGTCACGTGCACCCCATCAGCCCTGTCGCAGTCTGGTAGCAAAACAAAGGATCACAGACCACGAAGCTGACGGGAGAGCGATGGTGTAGGAACACCATCTTCAAGCAGCGATATCTGCTTCACAAGCGGCAGCGATCGGAGGCAAGGTTGCCCAAATTTACATCCCAACTCCAGATACGATCCACAGTAGCATCGAATATGACCGACTATATCCCCTTACCTTCTCGCAGCCGGCGACGTATATCCGCTTCTCCTCGACGGTGGAGGACTGTTGTGGGTGTCCGTACAATCTGGACGATGAGGACGATGCATTCTTGAAGTCCATGAACAAGAATGCCTCAACACAATGTTCGGAAGACCAGTTCGAAGAGGTCATGACCTTCTTTGAGGAGACCGCCCACGCAAAACAGCCCTTTGCAGCCGTAGACAATCCCCCAGTCCTTGCCTGGGAAGAAATGGAGAACGCTTGGGATGATGCCCTTGACGAAAATGCGAGACCGTTTGCAAAAGAAATGTACCCGCACTGGACAGGCAGGAGGCTAAGGCAAGGGAACAAGGGCTTGATGCCCGGCCTCAAGGTACGAGATCCTGGTGAATCCACTCTACTCAGACAATGCTCTGACAGTTGTAGTTGGAAACTGGTGCGGATACTGACGACGGTGATCCATACGTCTGTTTCCGGAGGCGGGAGGTGCGGCAAGTTCGGAAAACTCGAGGGAGAGACGCTCAGAGCGCCGAGAAGCTCAGGAAACTGAGAAGGGAGCTCGAAGATGCTCGCCAGCTCTTGGCAATGGTGAAGCAGCGCGAATTGACAAGAAGAGAGATGCTGGCCATGGACAGACTCCTTTTCGAACAAAGGGCCAAAGTCAAGGAGATGAAAAGGTCTCTTGCTATCAAAGGAGATGATGAGGACCTCATCAATCAGAAGGTAGGAAGAGTTCCCCTCGCACTTCCGTGGCTCGACTGATGTAGCTTGCAGCCACAGAAAAGAAAGCCATTGGAAGCATCATCTTCTCAACGGACCTCTGCAACACAGTTGCGCTTTCCTCCGAGGTCGGATGTCCGATCCACCGAAGCAGATATGGTCACACTGCAGGACGTTCTGGCGGAGAAGGAGAACGAGATTGAGCGAGAGATTGAGCAGAAGATATCACAACACCGGAAGTGGAATGAGGGATACATAGACTTGACACGAGCGCCACTCTCACCGACCCTGGAACAGGGTACAAGCTCAAGCTTCCGGACTGCTGTAACGGAGTATTTACCCACACCACCTGCATCTGTTTCTTCGGAACAGTCAGGTGACCCTCTTCCTGATGTCCATCCGAATCGAGTCAAAGATAATTCTGTTACTGTCCGGTACGCATCTCCAACGTACGATGGACCATTTCACACTCAACCTTCTTTCCGGCGCCGGATCGGTAGAGGAGGTCGACTAATGATTGACCGCCGGGGAATGCATCTTCCGTCAAAGGAAGGGATAGACGCTACCGTCCTGGACCGTTTCAAGTATGATCAAGACGACGAGGACGATGAAGCCATATTTCTGGTCGATCCATACAACGTCTTCAGTATGCGGTACCGGGCTTCCTTCTCCGGAAACAGTCGAGATCATGCACCTGCTCAGGTTCCTGCAACCCGACGCTCCCAAACTGACACGACGATGAACAGTGCACAGTCGGGTGGGTCTCACGCCACTAGCTCCCAGCCAACGAATCCTCCACTAGATTGAGGTCGTAAGGTACCAGGTTTGTGCACTTCAAGCGTTGTACGAGATGGCAGTCGTTCAAATGCCCAATCTCCAAGTTTGCCGTGAAGGACATGGATGTGTCCGAATGGACGCATATTTCACAGCTGCGTTGTAGCGGCGGAGAAGGCAACCAACTGGCGCCATCGATGGGCCTTACGGCTCCCTTGCCCCGTTACGAGTAACATCGGCAAGTACACGGGCTTGCCGATTTGAGGACGGATATCCCCATTCTGTTGTATAGTATTGTTTCAGATTAGGTGGAGCAGGCTAGGAGTCGCCAGGTTAGCTTGCAATGGTATTCGATCGAATTAATAGAAACTACTACCCACTTTGATACGAATTCTTGAAGCGTTGTCGAGCCTCCCTTGAGAGAACTGTTGAACGCTTAGGTTCCCCTTCTCTTCTTGGATTGGGACATTCCATCCTGTTCGCATCTTCGTTTCGTGGATACGATGTCAGTGCTGTGATCAACGCTGGGAGTAGGAGATAGATTGAGTCTTTCTAGCTCCTCAAGCGCTTCCTTCAAGATCATCTTCTCCCCTAACCTAACTTGGATCGCCATACACCGTCGTGCCCTGATGGAAGGATCTTGAAGTAGTGCTTGATCTTCTGCTAGGGTAGTCGCATAGTCTTCTTGTCTGGTAAGGATGATTTTGCGCAGAATTTGTGCAATGTCACTGGTGATCTCAGGTACTGGAGGTTGGCGGCCCGTCACATTGAGGTTACAGGTCTCGCCATCAGATGGCAGGAACCTGATCAAGAGCAGTAGCTCATCCGGAAAGGATGATTGTGATAAGCCAGGATGCGTGAGGTCATAGGCACTGGTGAGATCGCCTTTGTCCGCGATATTTTGAAGCTTGTGAAGCCATTAAGCATTGGTTCTAAAATATAAGTATGGAGAACCACTCACCCTCGCATCCATATTCGCCCCAGTCATGCCTGTGCAGTCTGCAACCACCCGGGCTATCATCTCCGTGGATAGCTCAACGACGTCGTAGGAAGCGTATCTGTCTGTGACGTACCCATAGCGCCGTAGCAAATCCGAACACGGCAGCGGTCCATAATCATTGAAGAGTTGCCCGCCCTTCTCGATAGCAGTCAACGACTTCATCACGAGAGAATTCTCGCCATAGAACAATCGAGCCTGGAATCCAGTAAGTGAGGAAGCTTGATTCGCCGGCGGATGACGCTGCATACATTGTTTGCCAGTGCATCTGCGTTGAGCATATCCGCCAAAGGCACCATACCCTTAGGAAGATCTTCCTCGTCATCATCCGAAACAAAGCCTTCATCGTCCACTTGCTGCTTGCTTTCGTCCTTCTCAATGTAAAAGCCGTAAGCCATAACCAAGGTCGCCATGGTGTGCGCCATGGCTAGGATGGTTGCTTGACCGCTCGGTCCTTCGTATGATTCGACACCTGGTGGATATGGGAACAGTTCTGGGCTTTTTCGCATGATGGGCATAACCTGTTCGCAAAACGTTTTGTCCGCCTCATCCTTGCCGATCTTCTGAGTGACAGCGCTGCCTTGGAGCTCAGCAAGTTCAGCTGGTGACCAGTATATCAAGGTATCGAAGTGGCCCGGGAGGACACGGAAGTAAGGCCGCCATAACGTGTCCGGTGTCTTCAAAGACTCGTAAATCATTACCACTACCATAGACAGCCATGAATCCAAGTCATCGAGTGTATCGGGTATCCGTTTGCGTAGGTCGGAATTCTCGACGGAGAGTACTATCGAACGAGGGATTGAGAATAGGACCTCGTCCGCTTCTATGTCCGTTGTAGCGACTAGGTTTCAATCAGCGGGAGCTCGAGAGACTCGGTTCTCCGGACGTTCCGAAAGGGAATCATACTAACGCCTCTACCACCACCAGTTGCCCTTAGGTCAACCAGTGCAATCTTGCTACTAATAGAGGCGCCACCCTGTTCCCGAAGCCAACGTAAGAAATCGGTTGAATCTGCTTCGAAGTCCATCCCTCTCGGATGTAAGAGAGGTCCAAAATAACAGCAATGAAACAATGTGCGATATTAGGTAGGTCGAAAGGTGGTAGAGGCGATCCCGCTCCGCAAGTTTATATTTGTGCGGGTTACTGGTCCGTGCACGGCCCCGTTGATTGGCGGGCACATTCAAGAACCCCACCACGACACCTTAAAAGGTCTTTTCAGAGGAAAGGCCCATAGCAAGATGATAGCCCTCGGCATCGAAGGGTCCGCTAATAAACTCGGTGTGGGACTGATCTTACATCCTGCGAAAGGCGGCCCAGCTCGGATATTGGCCAATATACGACATACCTACGTCTCCCCACCTGGTGAGGGCTTCCTTCCCAAAGATACAGCGAAGCATCATCGAGCATGGATCACGAGACTCGTGAAGAAGGCGATGAAAGAGGCGGGCATCACGGTCGATGATCTGGAATGCATATGCTACACCAAAGGTCCCGGTATGGGTGCCCCGCTGCAAAGTGTAGCAGTGGCAGCCCGGATGCTCAGCTTGCTCTGGGGAAAGGAGCTCGTGGGCGTCAACCACTGCGTTGGCCATATCGAGATGGGCCGGGAAATAACAGGCGCTCAGAATCCAGTCGTTTTGTACGTTTCCGGCGGCAACACGCAGGTCATCGCGTATGCGGAGCAACGGTATCGGATATTTGGCGAAGCCCTAGACATAGCGGTCGGGAACTGCCTCGACCGTTTTGCACGCACCCTCAATATCTCGAATGACCCGGCGCCTGGATACAATATCGAACAGCTTGCGAAGCAAGGGGTGCACCTGCTCGACCTGCCGTATGCGGTCAAGGGCATGGACTGCTCGTTCTCCGGCATCCTAGCTAGCATCGATATACTAGCCGCGTCGCTCAAAGCCAACCCTGGCCAGGTTGATTCATTTACCGGAGGCCCGATCACCACAGCGGACCTTTGTTTCAGTCTCCAAGAGACCGTCTTCGCAATGCTAGTTGAAATTACTGAGCGCGCAATGGCACATGTAGGCTCCAACCAAGTGCTCATAGTCGGCGGTGTGGGCTGCAACGAGCGGCTACAAGAGATGATGGGATTGATGGCCCGGGATCGGGGAGGAAGTGTGTTCGCAACTGATGAGCGGTTCTGCATCGATAATGGGATCATGATCGCTCATGCTGGTTTGTTGGCATACCGGACGGGGTTTAGGACACTGCTGGACGAAAGCACATGTACACAGAGATTTAGAACGGACGAGGTTTATGTCAAATGGAGAGACTGATGACAAGGTCTTATTGAGCTAGACGATCTTCTGAGCACACGATACCGCCCAAGCCGAGACGACCACTTGCCGTAAACCCCGTAATCACACCGGCTGGAAATGACAATAGCTAAAGTGCAGCAAACACAGTGGCTGAAAGCTACCCTTGCAGCAGAGAGCAGCTGAGAATGGCTGCAGCCAGTAGCAGCATTGAGATCACCAGGGACTCTGCAGACTGATGACGTTCAACAGGTGCCAAAGTCTAGTCCTCAGTACTAGTTGGCTGATACATGATCGTTGTAACGTACTATGAGATGTGAGTATAATGGACTTAACAGGTTGGAAAACGCCAACACGTACCTTGCGTTTGTACCGAGTGGTGGCACTGGTAGCCAATACCCCGTCCTTGATACTACTGGTAGCGAGGTGATTCAAGACTGTATGGTTTGGCATGTTCAACACACTGCTGTCGTCCTTCATCGGCGTCGTTCCATTCAAGATTGACTTTCCCAGAAACAAGGGTAAGCTTGGCGGTTGAGGTAGATCCTCAATAGCTCCAACAGCACGCTGATACTGACGAGAGTCCTCGGGCTGATCGAGATCAAGGAGGTACTTCGGAATCGTAGCTGCATAGTGCTTCGGCTCACTAGTATCCTCTTCTTTAACAGACTTCTCTCCCTGAGCAACGTTCTGAGCATGATCCTTCACCGCGGTGGTGGGTGGGAGCACTTGTGGGGGAAAGACGCCCGGCGGAACTTGTTGTTCGGCGGAGGCGGTTGGAGCAGGCACATCATCGGCGCTGACCTCGATGTAATTAACGAGAATGTTGGTGTAATCAACGGCAGTCGGCAGGTCATCTGATGTTCGCATTTCGCCATCAACGATGAATTTGAGATGATGAGTTCCGGGAGGAAGCTGGATGACCGCAGACAACACATTACGGTTCTCACTGTGGATGAGCTCGAGTCAGCACATTCGAAGAGGCTATGGAAACCCTTTCTGGAAAACAAATGCATGAACCATGTCCAATAAAGCTTAGTTTTCACGATCAGATCGCTTGGGACGGGTACGGGCAGTCGTGGCAGAGACTCAGACAATGAAAGGGAGGACCTACTCTTTGTGCAGCCTGAACTTTCTCTGCCAAGCAGCAAACGTGCCTGTAACATAGACCTTCTCTCCACCCTGCTTCCACTCGATCAGTGTCGGCACGGACGTCCTTGTGTCCTCCAGCGGATATGCCTGTAGCTCGTCGCCAAGTTCGTCATCATCAAGCGTCGTACTGCTTAGGACGGAGCTACGTCGAGGCAAGGTGCTGTCAAGCTCGTCTTGATCAAGTGCGGAGGCAAGGTCGGCTGAAGTGATGATGGGCGACCCAGGTGCGTGAATCTCTTCTTCGATAGGGAGCGGCAAGCGGGGAGGGATGTTGAGCTGGGATGGAGGTGCGTAACCTGAGTCACGAGGCGGACCGGAGGGCTCGATGTTTGGACCTTTGTTGCGTCTGCCTTGAGTGGACGACGGCACATTCACGGGCCCAGACGCTGCCTGTTCCTTCTCTTTGAGCTCCTTCTGTTCCTTCTCCTCCTTCTCCACGCGTTTACTGAAGGTTTCCCAATCAAGGCCTTGCCCCTTCATCTGCTGGCGTGACTGTTCGTTCCCCATCTTGTCCTCGGGTCCACTTAACCTTGTATCTGACTCGGCGGCGCCTTGTAGATGGTGCTGCAGCCGAGGTTTTCTCGACTGAAAGGTAGACTGAGCTGTTGCACTGGTTGTTGACTCTGAAGGTTGGACAGGAGTAGCCTTGCCAGTCTGCAGGGCATGAATCGAATCCCGTCTGCGTGGCTCCCTTCGCTGACTGCTAGCTCTCTGTGGGTTGTGGGCACGCGCAGCTGGAGAGGTGGGCGTGTTGCCTTCTGGCTTGGAGGGATTGTTACCCATCTTAACACTTTTGAATCTCCGCGACGTGCCGTAGCCAATCGCTTAATGAAGTGAATGGGTCTCGGTAGAAGCCGTCCGTGGAGATGATTGAAATAACGAATTTCTCTACGCAGCAAAAATGTGGTTGTGGTGAATTGATAGCTGGAGTGAATATAAGGCTTGGCATGTGAACTTTTTGACTTCAGATATGAAGTTCCCCACGCAAGTCAATAAGGTACCTTAACTTAATAATAATGTGTTGGCTAACTTAGATAGGGTAAAGCAAGCCACACCCGGTTAGAACGTTCGCTAGTAATATTCGAACCCGGCCTTGATGTTACGGTAATTTAAGGGATGACGATCTTCTGTTAAGGCTCACACGCTTCAAACCTTAATATACCTTCCCCATAAGGTACCTAGCATGGACTTCGGAATGAATTCGTATCAAGGTGCAGCGAGACTAGTGGGGCAGTATTTGCCTCTGTCGGACTGAGGTGGTGGAATATTATCATGACCACTGCTCAGACAATATTCTCTGTCATTTACTCCTCCCTGTATTATCTTGTCTTCCCTCTGTTGATCCTACTCAATTGGGTTCTTATCGCACTGGGCGTCATCGCTGCCCCTCTTCTTCATTTGGGCCATTATATCCTGCACGCTTGTCTATGGCCTCTCCGTATACTCGCCAGATTTGAGGTATGTCTTGACGGTGTGACAGGCTTGCCAATTGGCCGGACTAACCTTTTCAGACCCTGTATATATTCTTTGGCGTTGCCACCGTTGTCGGCGCTGTCACGGGCTTGATTCTACACCTCTCGTCATCGATCGTTCTCACCACGCTCAAGCTTGATGCGGTCACCGAAGAACGTGGACGTACGATAGCCTCCCACCAAGCCGAGAAGCAAAGAAAGCAGAAGCAGAAGGGGCAGCGGGAAATGCCTGAAGTGGGCAAGTACCGAACGACGGATCGATACTTGAAAAGCCAGTACACCGACTGGCTGGGGAAGGACGGAGGACAGGGTGAAAAGGGGCTTCTGTCGACCACAATTCTTGAGGAAAACGATGATTCCGAGCTAGATTTATAAAGCCGCCATCTGTCAGGATCTTTTCCAAATGTCCTAGTGCCCCCAACTCAAATCAAGTGTACGCAAAGTCAGATGAGCTCAGCAGCCAACCTTCCTCCAATGAACAGATGCCATGGGTCGTAGAAGCTATATAGATGGTGATACATTGAGCTGAAGCCACGGCGCGACCACCCAACGTACCCATGGCTTTTGCGAGCCTCGTTGAATATGAAGATTTCAAGCCCACTCTCTTGGCGCCCTATAAATGCACTTTCCCTCAGACTGGTCCCATGTGAACACTTTGATTTTCCTTGCGCCTGAACAACTGTCACATAAACGCCACGCTAAAGGGTATCACCCATCGAATCCCAAAATGTTCAGTCAGAAGATGCGCAACCCCTGCATCCGCAGCTCACACACTCTATAGTCTGATCCTCCTTCAGCTGCGCTTTGGGTACCCTGCAGATGCAGGTTGCATTGAAGTTGGTCTCTTTGGTTTGGATGCAGGGAAGACAACACAGCTACCAAACCATCAGCGCCCCTTACGAGGATAAAGAGGATTGCTTAGAGCGATGCTGCAGGGACCGTGCTGTGCTAACCTTCTCATAGCCCTGCTTCTTCCACTTCGCAATCAGATCTGCATTCGCATAGCCATTCTTGATCAGATAATCGTACAGCTGCTTCGATATTGCTTCTTTTTCATAATAGAGATCGTAGATATATCGCGACCCTGGCCGAGAGCATTGTTAGCCTAAGCCGGTACAAGCCCAACATGCAGCTGATTGAGAACCGACATACGTTGATGGTTGATCTGGAAGACGGGCCAGAGTACCTCATGCCGCTTCTTGCCTTCGTGCGGAGCATTCTCGGCGTCTTTCATTTTATTGCTGAATTCCAGCAGCGTGTCTTCGATGTCCTCGAAGCCATCGGGTGGGGGTTTGCGATTGCGGGCTGTGCGGACCGGTGGCATATTTCGAGGGATGGCTCCAGGAAGGAGTAGCCTTTGCGTAATAGTGTAGACGTCTTGAGTGCCGCCGCAAACGAGTTGTTTATGTGTAGTCTTACGGAGGTGATCCTCCAAACTGATATCGGCACTTGAGCCTCATCCGTCAGACGTTAGCAGCCTTTAGTGCAAGTTTGGCCACATCCGACTATAGATGCGCTCCCACCGACCTCATTCCCAAATAGCGGGCAGGATAATGATCAATCCAACATACCTTGCGCAGCGGACGCGAACATGTATGGCACCACCGTGAATTCATCTAGTAAATGCTAACCTTCTGCCAGCTGTGAACTGGGCCGATGCCAAACGGCGGGTGATCAGATCATATCGAGAGTGGCTTCGAGCGGTAAGCTTGCCATTGCTCGACAGCTCTTGGACGACTGGTTCTGCGGTACCGTGTATATCATAGGGCTTACGAGAATGAACGCAGGCTCCAGAGATCCAAACGATGTACTCCCTCAACATGCCGGTATCAGTACTGCGAACGAAAGTACGGCAAGAGTACGAGAGGCATCGATATGTTGGTCAGCTTAATGTGGTGGATATGTTGATAGCTCAGGGAAACATGGAGTATCAGGTATAGCACCCTCAAACTGAAGCAGATATTCGGGGAGCCTAATCAGCGGGGGCGGTGGCTCTGTACACTTGGGCTTGTCGAAGAGATGGAATGGGAGTTATACACCCACTTGCTAATATGTTGAGCTTGGCAGGAGACGCTGAATTTCTGGAAGCAAGTGCCGCATATATTGAAATACTTTCGGGCGGAGGAGACTCCGACTGCGCGGCTGCCAGAAAATTTCATGAGCGGGTTTCTGGAGGTATGACAATCCTCAATAGGTAGAAGCATCACGATTAATGCTGACCGTTCGCACTGCAGGGGAGGAATTGAACGTCTTGTTATCGAGTCTTTTACTATTTATACATAAAAACAGCGATTTGCGACTTATGCCGCAACACAAACGCCTTGAATGCATCGCTCAGTATGAGCCTATGAAGCCGTTCCTTCATTACTCCTTCGCCGCGTGGGCGTCTCTCGCGGCGGTGAACTTGTCCGCGACAGTATCGCACAGATCCATCAGGTCATCGAAGCCCTTTTCTAACGCATCATACGCCGTTGTGCCATCTGCGCCAGGATCAGCATGCACGAACGAGTACGGCGAACTTCACATAGGGTACAGCTTATGCTGTTGATGGGGCTCACCATATGTCTGTATTCGAACGTTCATCTTGGCCTCGGATGGATGTGGTATTGAGTAACCACAAAACTCGACCTCAGGGCTACGAGGGTCAATCCCAAGATTCTAGCCCTCGCACAAGTGATACGTACTTCTTCATTATGATGTACCGAAGAGCATTCCCCAGCGTGTGATCCTCGCCTTCGAACTGAAAGGAAGCTGCCGTATCACTGGCGCCTGGTAGCTGTTCATTCCATTCGCCATTAGCCACAGGCCGTAGAATAGCATCTTGTACATGACGATTAGACCAAAGTCCTTGTCGGCTCGTTGGGGGTCAAAAGCCGGTAGCCAAACAAAGCACACCATAACCCGACCGCGGAGTATGGCGCATCAGGTAGTCTGTCGTATGACCGGCCAAGTTGAAATAAGGTAGGGACGGAGTTGCTTACGATCAGAATGCGCCGCTCTCCAAGTTCGAGCACGGGCTCTGGTGGAGCAGTCGTGTCGCCATGACTGTCATTTGCAGCATCTGGCATTGGGTGATCCTGCGAAGTGGACACTTGCGCGGCATCGCGGGAGAAACCTTCTGACATGTGTTTGAGTCGCAGTACACAGTACTTGTAGGGAGGTACCGTACTTTGCTGTTGATGTGCCGTCGCCCCGGATCTTCATGGATGATTTTCTGACATTTTCAACGCTCCCTTCAATTTTAGTGGCTCTAAGGTACCGAGTTCCTGAAGTCAGCCCTGTGCCACATGCCTACCTTACATAGAAGGCCTCGGACTTTCGGACTTTACGGCGTATTTACAGTATCATGGATTTATTCTGATTCATCCATGATCCAACTTGCTTACGAGTACTATACTTACTCGTACTCGTTACTGCGAGGTGTCAGGATGTTCTAAAGATAATTACCCTACTAGCCAAGACAGCACTTGCAGCATCGACGCTCGAGATGATCCACAGCACAAGCAGTAGTTACCTTGACCACCTCATCGTTCCATAGAGCTGATGCGGGGCGGCGCACGATTTACAGTTCCACACTGCCGACAGCATGCGTGTAAGGCACAGTTTTGGGGGCTGGCCAAAGTACAGTACATACCACCAAACTTCTTCCTCTTCCTCTTCTCATCATCACCCTCTTCATATCATCCGGACGATTCTAGGGCGCTTCACATGCCGTAGACTGTCGAATCACGAATAAGAGGCCTGGTCGGAGTGGCAAGGGTTCAACGTTACTCGAACGAATCGGGCCGAGTGGCTTGGTTGGGCTCGTTTCGTTGGCACAAAAGCGCCCTGTGCAGGTCTCGGCCCCACGAATAAAAATGCCTGGCAAGCGATTGTGCTCCCACCGGCCTGAAGGAAGCATGCACCTCAACCCACGAATCTGACAGATCTTGTTGTTTCAGCTGCTTCTTGGAATCCGACTTCGATATGCTGATAACGTTGACGTTATGGTTGTCTTGTCCATTAAAACAAGGAACGAGAACAAAGTAGGACGGGTGAGGGATTGAGTTCAGAGAACGGTTGAGTAAGGTAACGTTAAGTTAATTTGTATCTGTACCTCGACTGGAAATGGACGGGGCGAATGCAGTCTGCCGTTGATGGAGAGGACGACCTAGTAGGACGAGGCCGTGGGCGCGTCTGCGGCGTTGCTGGAAGCAAAGCTAAAGGGTGGATGGTAACGTTATGGTACCTTTTGGGTAAAGCGATCGGCTCTTGCAGGAAACTCCGGACTCATACCTGGTAAGAATTCACCTGTTATAACGGTTCCCCAAGCCATGGTTGTCATTGCTTTGGTTGTTCTTAGATCCTATTTTATTTCGAATTTACTTTTCTTTTTGGGGCCAGATCAGGACCCATCACAGATCCTTCGATCTTTTCACTCATACGGGACCAAAAGTGTGAGGTGGTTGAGTAGGATACAGGATACAGACATTTAATTGTTACCTCTGTTTTCTGGTCATCCGTCAAAAAAACTGATGTAAATCTATTCTCTCCATCTACTGTACCTAAAAACCTTACCTCTCGTGAGCGACGCCAAACCCGCTTCCCCTAAGACGAAACTATCGCCAGCTCGGGACCACCGCAAGCTCGTCAGACCTGAAACATTCGCCAATAACAGTATTAATAATAATACCTTACTTTGTCCCTCATCTCCAGAATCCAACTCGCGCTCATCCATAGCATCAACATCTTCGAAGGTACCGTGCCTTACCTACCTAAGGATAACGGGAACATTCCACTGCCTATGGTGTGCCGGGCGTTGGGTTACAGCACCTTTACTCTCACCGTGTGAAACAGAGGACAGGCAGACAAGACCCGAATCCATATTTGTATTTATAATACTGGCTCGACTCAGTACTACCAAACCAAACCAAACCTGCCTACATTACTGTAAGACTGCCTTACAGGCCTCGCTCGTTCGTCCCGCTGGCCGTCGTCTCGTCTCCGTCTCGTCTTCGTCTTCGTCTCTGTCTCCTACATATTCGGACCCTTGCACCCTTTTGTCTCAAGCGCACCAGCTGTCGACTACCACCCCTCCTTTTCCATTCTCACCTTCAGCTGCCTCATATAATCTTCTCAACTCGAATTAAACAACCAACATACGCCTCCTCCTGCGTCATCCGGAGCGGCGTAGGAGTCGCTGTTGGATGTGTGGAAAGGGAAAGTCATCGTGGGAAGTGCATAGTATTGGCTATCATAACTACCTACCTACGCAGCTGGCAAGACAAGGAGACTTTCTGCGACACCCGCCGATTGTTTCCCGTCGAACCCGTTTCACCTCGTTTTCGGACCAGCAAACCTACTCTGGCACAATCCTGTCTCTCCTTCATTGAGAGGGTCCGTCTACCCTCCTCGCCGGACTCTGACCTGAGCCATACTTGTATCGCACTCATTTGATCAACATGACAACTGCAGTTGCATCTGCTGCGGCGGCACCGCTCGCTCCGCCCTCTGTACAGCGCGATGCAAGTCCACGGTCATACCCAGCGTTGGCGCCATCGGCTCCTTCGGCCCCAGCTGAGCGTTCGCCTGCCTCAGCGACACCGAACACGGCGTCCGCTGCCGGATCGGGTGGGACCAGCGACGGTGCGGCCTCGAAAGCCGCCGCCGAAGCAAAGCGATCTCCAAACTCGTACGTTTTATACTATTCTATCCTGCTGTTATCTTCCCATGACGCTGACTCATGACCATGCAGGTCCCGGAGCGGTCCCGCACCGAAGATTCTCGTGAAAAAGGAGCCGCCGTCATCGCCAAATCTCCCGACAGGGTCGCGACATAGACCTCGCAAGCTCGACCTGTCGACCAATGCACAGGCTGGTCAAGGCGCAATGTCGTCGCGCCCATCCGCCGGACCATTGACCAGCAGGGACGGTGGATTGGTGATGCAAGACGTTGGCCTGGCATGTCTCTCTCCAGGCTTCCAAACCCATGATCCGACCATGCGAGAGCAACTGCAGCGAAGTATATCTGTTCGAGATCAGCAGAGACATATCATCGAGTCACGACTGCAGAAGACAGCGAAACCCAGCGATGGTGCTGACGGTTCGAGGACGGCGGAACTGAGTGCGTTCCCGGCCTCGCTCAAAACACCATCAACCTCGAAGAAGCGACCACCTCCGGGTCTCTCGATCGTCCCGCCGCCACACGAGCAGTTTGCCAACGAGCATCGAGTGGTTCAGTCGGCACCGCTGCACCAAAGCTTCACCGGCAGGGATCGGCCTCATCCGATGACTCGTCATGTCACCGGTCAGCCGTCGAATCTTTCGAGTACTTCTCACATCCATCACGTACCCGCCACGCAGACTAACAACCGCCTGCCACCCATCGCCGACGTGTTCGCATCCGAAGGACTTGGTGCCCATCGGGAACACGCGCACCGGAATAGCTACTACACTTCCAACTCGACTTCCAACTCCTCCCATTCGAATCACAGGCCTGCGTTCCCATCTCCCAGTCGTCCCTCCCACCAATCTCATGCCCCACCCTCAAGCCGGTCGAGGGAATACCGATCGGCGGAAGAGGCTGTTGCAGATCTGTCTGGAGGACGGGAGGATCTTCTGCCCCGAATCATTCACTATGGAGGCCATCAGCCTCCCACCCCGCCGTCGCCACTCACCGGCAACGGACTCACACCGCACAAGCACAATCACCCCCCCTCGAGCGGCGAAGCGAGCCTCAACGTACCATCGAGGAGAAGAGCCAGGGCGGAGTACGAGCGCGACAATGGGAGTCCGCCGCTTGGAGGCGGGCCAGAGGCGCGACGAGGACCGTTTGGCGAGGGCGTCGACAGCCCCGATATTCAGCGGAAGAAAAAAGATGAATTTCTCGGTCTTTGTGCGCGGGCTTGGGAATTGTTTCATTCATGATTGCCCGGTCCATACCGTCGCACTACAATCATAGCTATCCACCTACTGGCGCTTTTGCGGCTGTCCATTTGTTGATTCAGTATCATTTATGAGGATATATCTCTCATTCCCAAGGTTTTACAGAAAGGCGGCCTGCGCTAATAGGGTTTTCGGGATGTGCTGAGCTTTGCTAGGATTTTTCCCTTCTTTGCTCTGATGCTGGGTTTATGGGGTTTGACGCGGAACGTACAGGGATCCGCATTCTGTGGCAGGTTATTGGACTTGGTAGGGAAGCAAGCCCGGATGGACGATGGATGATGTATGGGAAAGGACTGAAGCTGGTCGATAAAGGGACGGCTTGAAGAGCGCCATCTATACTTGCATGCTTGCTTCCTGACCTTTGGTCTAGCGTTGTGGCGTCCGGTGGGGTTCTTGATTTGGTGCTATGCTCTGACCTTGTGCTTTGCTTCTTAGGTAGTAAGACATGCGGGTATAGAGAGTAGGATTCTATTCGGTATAAACTATTGATCGATGGGGCAGAGTCTATTACATGTTCTCGTTGTCATGATCCGTGACGTGCGGCTCTACCGTCCAGCTCCTCCATGTCTGTCTGCTCTGTCCCATTTCTAGGGCCAGTCCTCACCCCCTCGCTCGCAGCGCGCACCATTGACCTTCCCACATGCGATCTCTCAACCCAACCCATAGGGCAAACATATGTTCTCATCATACAACCACTAGAACTGTCTCAACGCGTCACACGCGGTACCTACGGCTCGATCACCACAATGTCAGGGCCACATCCCTGTTGGAGACATCCGCAATCATTAACTGCTCTTGATTGAGGCAACCCACACACTTCCAAATAGATCCATTGTAGGCCAAACAACCACGGTAAGTGTTGGTACATGGTCCCAGGAGCTGCAACGGCACCCTACATATGAAACCCCAAGGCAGTTGCCGTATAACGTCAGTGGAGCTAGAACTCGAAGCTTCGAACGAAGCGAAGGGGTCTATGGCAGCAAAGTTGCGCTGGGGCGGTGGGTGTGGATTGTGTAGCTCTGACGGTCAGTGGTGAAGTCCGGAACATAAAGTTCACACCCCAACAGCTCTTGAGCTCAGCGAAGTCTGCGATGTTGCGGTTCCATCTGAGGCCGACCTGTTGTCGTTGTACTCGGTATCAGACGCCACGCCGGATTCGATGTTCATTAGCCACATGTGCATATTGAAAGCGACGGGCTTCGCCCGCCAGATTGTAGGTCAACTCCAGAGAAGGACAGACAGCTTCCGTGTGAAAGAACCTGTTAGACCCCGGAGTCATTCGCCATCGACACCTCGCCTCGAATCAGGCATATTCCTCCGATCCCTCTGCGCCTTCTTCTTCCTCTTCCTCTCCACCGCCCGATCCAGCTGCTTCCCCTTCAGACCGCTAAACTTCTCAATCAGCGTCAGCTTCCTCTGCTCCGTCTTCTTCAAATAAAACGGCTTCTTCCCCTGCCTGATCAGCTCCTTCTCCTTCGCCCGATGCTCCCTCACAATACCCTGCCGCTGATCCTTCGCCTGCTGCGCTTTCTTCCTCGACTCCATGGACAGCAGCGCGCGCTTCAGCGTCTCCTTGGCCGTCGCGTCTTTCGTCTTCCGGATCCCGTCTTTCAGCTGCTTCATCTCGTCCTCCCGGTAGCCGTCGAGGAAGGAGTAGTTCTGCTTGATCTTGCTCTCGTCGAGCGGCCCGCTCAGCGCCTCGAATCGCGGGTCCCGGTGCTCCCGCTTGGTGACGGCAACCGCTTCGCGCTTTCGGGAGACGGCTTTCTTGCTCGATAGCTCGGCCGGCGCGTGCTTGCTCGGCCGGGCGAAGTCGCGACTGTCCTTCTTCCCGGCCTTGCGCTCTGCGGCTTCGTCGCCCTCACCGTGAAGAGCGTGCTTCGTGCCTTTGAGCTTCTTTCGGAGCTCTTGTGGTGCCTCTGGGTCGGGCGCAGGACCGCGCTTTCGCTTCCCTAGGGCTTCCTGCGCCTTGGCGAGGGCACCGAAGGAGATGTTACCGTGGTCTTCGTGGGCGTTACCAGAGATTTCTGACTGCGGCTTGTCAGAGTCGTAGGTTAGGTCTGAATTGTATCACATACCGTGGATTCATCTTGACTTTCTGCGCTCTGTGATATGTCATCCTCGGCCGAGTCATTTAGGCCTTCGGATCCAGCGTTCGATGAATCAGAGCCATTGTCATAGCTCTCGAGTCTTTTGTCATTTCCTTTCTGTGGCCTCACACGACGCTGAAGGGCATCTGACAGGATCATCTTTCGCTTCTTGGAGTAAAGTAGGTAATCGTGGGGTAACTTATGGACTTTTCGGGTCCCGTAGGCGGTGAAGAACTTTTTGTCCAGCAGAAAATAGAATTATCGCGCTAAAGGTAATCTGTCTAACTTATGGATCTACGGTGCATCGCATGAGAGTCTGCCTGGCTGTTGTTGGAGAAGCAAAGGTTTCTGTGACATTTGCCATACCGTATGTTCAACAAGTGCCCGAATCCACTTGTCCTGAAATTATTCTCTTCACTGTCTGTTCCTCTTCCTTACATCCCACCTTACGCCAGCCTACCATATGGACCAATCCAGAAGCAAAGCAGTCAGGTAACGTACAAGACTTCCAACGGCATGTACAGTTCTGCTAATATATATCAGATGGCAAGGAAAAAGAAGCATGCAAGGAAACAAACCGACTTGGCTGCGCCGGCGAACCAGCCGGGAAGCGAGCCGCGAGCTTTCCAGAACCCTACCTTAGATGTGACGCCAAGCGGTAGGCGCACATCTGCCGAAGACATCTTCCACTACCCTGGCACGCGGAGGAGTAGATTTCAGGATCAGGACCAGGATCGACGAAATGATTCTAGGGAAGCTGTCTCGAATGATGGGCGATCAAGGGCACCGGTCCCTCGCGAGCTCCCAGGCGAAGACCGGACGGCCGAGTCAAGAAAAGCTGTGGCATCTACAGGCCACTCGAGACCGTTGCTCTCCCATGGATTTCCGGACCAGTACAGACCCGGTAATACTACGAGAGCTAGCTGGGATACGTGGAGACCGAGAGAGTCGGGATTTCGTGAACCTCACCCAATACAATCTGACTACGGGCCTAGACCAGGCCTAAGCGACGCGCAACCAGCATTCTTAAGCCCTAGATATATGCCTCAGCCCAACCAGAACGGCATATATCCTCCCAGTCTCCCTAAACCCAGCCGAACAGGTTGGATCGAGATTCGGGCTCCGTTGCAAGCCGGTGAAGGCGAGAGGTTGTTTCTTCGAACGCAACCCACTATTACAAGCAACAACGGTACCTCGCCAACGTGGCGACCAGAAGTAACTATGCCATCATATACACCACCGTCAGCAGTACCTTTGGGCGTTCAGAGGAGCTCAAGAATCCAACCGACAAACAGCTTCGCAACGTATCAGCCCTTACGGTCAGTACAGATTACTCGCAAGTTTCCTCTCTGGCGTATTGACGAGTACTACAGGTTTACACATACAGCTAATACGCGGAGTGCCTGGGCCGAGGATGAAGAAGCACGCATACTTTCCCAGGAGCGGTGGACAGGATCTGTAACACAGCGGACCGCCCAATACCCGCAACGGTTCGATCAAGTTGGGTCTGGAATAGCACAGCAACGTCACTCCGAGACGCCGCATCCCAAGAATTCCAACTTTCGAAGAGACGACCGCACACTTAAACCACTACCAATCCCCAAGCCGACGGCACAGTACCTCCAACAAGCCAACCAACCGCCACGCAAATCAGCCACCCTCCGCCCCCTCCTCCTCGTCATCGACCTAAACGGCACTCTCGTCGACCGCAAACGCCGCACCAGCAGCTTCGTCGAACGGCCCAATCTCGCCCCATTCATCGACTACGTTCTCGCCAACCACACCCTGATGATCTGGTCGAGCGCGCAGCCCGACACAGTGCGAAGCGTCTGCCAGCGCCTCTTCTCGCCCGCGCAACGGAGGCAAGTGATTGCGGAATGGGCCCGCGACACGCTGGACCTGACGGCTGCGCAGTACCGGGAGAAAGTGCAGGTGTACAAGCGCCTGGAGAAGATATGGCGGGACGACACCATGCGAGACCGGCATCCGGACGCGGAGAAGGGTGGGTTGTGGGATCAGTCGAATACGGTGCTCATTGATGATAGCCGGCTGAAGGGTGCGGCGCAGCCGCATAACTTGCTGGAGATTCCTGAGTTTCAGAATAGGCCGGAGCAAAGAGGCACAGATGTGCTGGCGCAGGTTGTGGGGTATTTGGAGGAGCTTCGGGTGCAGGATGATGTCAGTAGGTTTATGAGGCTGCGGAGTTTCAGGCTTGATGATGGCTGGGCGAGGCCGTGGCGGGGGGAGGTACAGGTCCAGAGTGGGCAAGCTTGAAGATACAAGCCGTGGTGTTAAGGAACTGATAGGTGTTGTTCTGGACAAAACGTTAAGAAGCATGTTGCTCTTAGGATTGATCAGAGTACACGAACTTCTGGCCTCGATGTATCGATCATTTAGAAGGGACTCGACTGCCATGTGCTCTGTGCATCACATGCTTTGCTTCTTTGTCTTTCAATTCCAAAGGCACGGAGGCCGAGGCGTTGGGCAGCGAACCAAGATAGATATGGCACCAAGACACAGAAAGAATCGAGTATCCACATACCAAGTCTACCCTTCAGTAATCGCACATCTAGATACGCGCGGGCTTGATCAGGATAGGGCCGTACATAAAGGCAGATCTCTATGGCGTCTAGGAACAAGGAAGGAGCAATAAGGTATACGGTTCGTGAGAACATGAAAAGTAAAAAACAATCCGCTGACTCGCATCGCTGCAGTCTACGAAGTCTCCGAGGCGATCCTCACAACCCCGTATCTCGAGCAGATGCCGACACTTGAGGGTAGACAAGGCACAAAACCGTACACATATCAACGCTGCGCTACCCACGTACCATTCAATCACGGATGCCGCACCAGATACAAGCGCTTGCCCTAGCGTTTGAGTATGTTGTCCGCAACTATACCAACGCTTACAAGGCGTGGGGTCTGTTAGGCATGGTTGCCTGGTCGGCCTGAGAGCGCAAGTTGGCGGCAGTGGAACCCGTTCGGGAGAAGTATCTCGAAAAGACGGGCTGAATGAGAGATCGGAACACAATCTGGGCACCACTGAAAGAGAATTTGAGTTAGAAAAGTTCGAACTAGCACCCGTTCACAGGGTATCTTACCCTGTCTGGGGAAGAGCCATCCACAAGACAAGAACAAACTTGAAGGTATAGTAGAAAGCTGTCATATATCAGCAAGCATACACGCCGGCTTTGGACAATCTGTTGTACGTACGAAACCAGTAAACGGCGTGGACAGCACTTTCAAAGACGGTCAGGAACCCGTATACAACCCAGTACTGCATGAAACGTCTGATCAGTCGTGTGCTTATAATCGGGGCACAGCATGTCGTAGTGTTCAGGTTCCGATAAGATCATAGCTGCTCTAGGGCGGATTACATACCGTCAACCACTAAGACAAAGTCAGCAGCCACCCCCGTACAAGAGGAACAGATGATAGATGTAAGGACGCTGTAATCTGGAAAGGTTACAGTCAAGAGAGGGCTTACTTGAGTGTCGTCTGTCTTTCCTACGCTGAACAGCGCCTCAAGCGAATAGTATCCTGGTACGATGAAGCCGGCAATGTTCACGAGGAACTCGCCAGCGATGTTGAAGAAGATGAGGAAGAAGTAGACCCCGAGAAGGCCGAGGAAAGCATAGACTTTGGGGACGGAGGTTTGCTTCTCCAGGTTGTTGAGCATAGGATACTTGGAAAGCTATCAGACTACTTGTTAGCATATCACACTTCTGGGCGGTAGTTATGCGAGGAATCGAGGAAGTCTTGATCGTATTGCGCCGTGTGGTATGTGGGTGTTGAAGTTCGATTGACATACCTCCTTATCGATTTGTCCGATCTGATGTTGGGCTCGGTCTTGGAAAGACATTGCGAAGGTGGGTGCTGTTGTGGGTAATCGACTGTAGTTTCGAGAGTTTACACAGTGCTGATGATGCTTTGGTGCAATGTTCTGTAGAGAAGCTCTGTGGATGATTGCTATGGAGTGTAAGTTATTTCTTGTTCTGCCTCGTTGTAACTAAGATTAACGTTACACGACGAACCTGCAAAGAATCGGTGGTCTGATCCAACCTCCGGGAAGCGAGATCACGTGAGTGTTGGTTAATCTTCTCGGTTGCTCGGCCGACCTTCTTTCTGACAACAACGACCAGCGACAGTGCGCTGAGACGGTGAGCTCAGTGAACCTTGGGTACTAATCTCAAGTATAGGTAGCGCTTCGAAAACCTGGTGCTGCGCTGATAATTATCGCGCGATTTGCCTGCGGTGGTCCGTCCTGTAAGCCGCACATTGTTGTGGTTCAGCCACACAATAAACAGCGATCAATTGTGCCCCGCGGCTACGTTTCGCAACTTGTCAGACCCGCCAAGAAAAGGAGACAGCTGTGAGAGATCCAGTAAGGCAACTGTAAGTCGAGTCCAAGTATGTTTCGTGACACTCATTGTGACCACTACGTTGCTCTGGTGATTATCGAGGACTTGTGCTAACTTGAACCACCGTGATTGTAGGTAGCATCTCCCCACCAAGGGCCAGTATGGCTTCGAATATGCCTCGAGCACGCTCGAACACGTCTGGATCTACAGCCAGTAGTCGCCGGCCAAAGTCTAGAGCCTCAACAACAAGTATGCAATCAATCAACACTCAACCTTCACATGATGCTCCACATGCGCCTGATACGTCCTTCGGGTTCTCGAGTCACCACCAGCAACAACAACCGTCATATTCATATACGGCAGAAGACATGCTTCGCCAGTCGGTTCAGCAGCTGAAAGCTCCAATTAGTGACTTCGCACTGGATCCGGCTCTCCAAGATCGCACCAAGCCTAGCCAGGTCCATACCCCTAGTGCTGACTATAGTACTCAGGGCTTGGAAGGTCGACCTCTGCTAGAACGCTATCGGTCCTTTGATGGCGCAGACAGCCAGCTGCTTGACGCTACATTGGAAGAACCAGGACAGGACGGCACAGAACCGGATGGAGTCAAGAAGAAGAAAGGGTCCGCCTCAAGCATCGCTAATGACCTTGAGCTGCGGAGGCTATTCCGTGAAAACCAAGGCAGATCAATAAGAGAAGTTGCTGCACAAGTATTGACCAACGAACGTGGACCGAAATCCGAGAAAACGAAGCAAATATTTGCAATGCTATGGTATGATCTGCAAAGTCTCTAGTCCTTTCTTGGACTAACTTTGAGCCCTAGGTTGAATTCCGTCTGTAAAAAGAGCACTGGCTCGGTTCCTCGAAATCGCGTCTTTGCCCATTATGCAACAAGATGTGGCACTGAACGAGTCCCTCCTCTGAATCCAGCATCTTTTGGTAAACTTGTCCGAATCATCTTTCCTGGCATCCAGACGCGAAGACTGGGCATGCGTGGAGAGTCAAAGTATCATTATGTTGATCTATCCTTGGAAGAAGACCAGCAGGATGTCATTGACCGGGAGAGAGCTCATAGTGTACAGCATGAAGGGCTATCTCAATCACTGAACGGTAGAAGGTTCGTCCTGCCCTGGCGCGTCGCGCGAGACTCGGTTGTTACTTTGCAGCTCTCTCTACTTACACGCTAGTGATGCTATAGCTTCAACCCACGCCTCCCTGCTAACACTGCTGTGTTTCCATCGCCTGGCGCGTCGTTTGACAACACTATAAAGTTCTCAGACTCGCAGGGTAACATGGCCTCGGGCGGTCTCTTCATTGACGCGACTAGTACCGACCTCGATCGTGCATCCTCACGCTCAAACATGGTTCGGCGTGAACTCAAGTTTCCCACTTTCGAGGAGATGCCTTTTCGAGAGAACGAGCCCATCAATTTACCAAGCATTCACCACTACACTCCACCTGGTACTGATCCTGACGTCGCCGATGCACTCACAGCATTGTACCGATCGCACTGCGTTTCCGTCATAGATTGCATACGGTTCTGCAAAGAGAAGATGTTCTTTCACCACTTCACATCCTTTCATGGCACCTTGACAGTCCCTGTCCAGAAGCTGCTAGCTCAGCCCAGCGTTGCGCCATGGGTTAAGGAGTGCGACTGGCTTATGTACCAGAAGATGATCCGAGTGGTGGCGCCTCTAACCCTTCAAGTGGTACCGAAGCTAGTCATTGATACTCTGAGAACCATATCAGAGAGGCTGGGCGTCCATATCAAAACCACATTTCAAAACCATCCCTCTCACGTCATCGACGCTAAACTCGCTCCTGCAACAATATTTGCTGGTCTTTTGGATCGCCTCCTGAGAGTCAATGAAACGGCCCACGCGGCAGCGAACATGCTGTGCAATGACGCCAACCGCGATCAAATGTGGCATGATTGGGTCCTCAGCGTCAGACCGCTCAAAGTGGTCGAAAGTAGCTTGCCCAACTGTGGTTACCACCGCGTCCTGAAAATCCTGACTTCCGAGATTCGAGAGCTCCTGGGGCCTTTGAACACGCCATCCTACCTCGAAGCTGGGACCATGTTCGAGAGCGCCAGTTTTGCTTCTGGTAGTACGAACCAGCACGCATATCAGATCAACACTTCGACGGAGGGTGTCCTTGATCGGTGGACCAACTTTCTCTGCAGGCTGCCTCAGAGATTCCCCGGCGCAGATGCTCGCACTATTCTCCAAGGGGTGGGTCAAGTCAGCTCAGCAGTCCTCCGCGATATCACCATGGGACAATCGCTGAGCTTCGGCTCGTGGTGGGTTACTAAGGTCTGGGTCGACGAAATGGTCGAGTGGCTCGCCGAGAAGGGTGGGTTCATGGAGCACACACCAATGGCCAGTTCCACTCCCGCGACCGCCTTGGCTCTCGACGCACCATCCGATGTTTTCCACTCGAGGCCACGCACCGCGACAAGCAGTCACGCAGAGAGTAGGTTCAGCAGTGTAGACGTGGATTTCGAGCCTGCGAGAGTTACTTTGAGCGCCAAAAACGGCGGACCGATGGACAGCGCCAACGCAGCAACCGGTCTGGGTCACCTACAGAGCCATGACGATAGCGGCATCAGTCTGGGTATATCGGACGAGGATCTCAGCATGGCCAAATATAGCGGCTTTGTGAGGGACAGCGGCAACCCCGGATCAGATCCAGCCGGTGGTGACGTTGTAGTTTGTTAGGGTTCATCTACTCACCAGCTTGGACAACTCTATCCATGCCCTATCTACACACCTCTCACGCACCGAAGATCCTGCCGACCACCAGACGATCACGACGGCTACGACGGTATGACGGCGGCGGACAGATCGGGGACCGAACAATAGCCGGGGGGCGACCGTTCTCGGACTTGCTTGCACATATTTCTTTCTTTTCTTTTCCCTCATTTCCCAGTTCCAGGCTTGCGTTTTCTTCGGCGGCTGTTCTGGATACACCGAATCTGCTCAAACAGTCTTCTTCACGAGTCGGGCGACCTCGTTTCTACTTGCTTTGCACCCTCCAGCCCAGCGCAACCCAACCTGAATCCTGCAGTTGTGTACGTGTTTGTAGCAGTGCGAGATGGAGATGAGATGCGAGGAGATGGGGCAGGAAGGACGAGGTTTTTGTGATAGTAGTCCCTTGTGCTTGGGTTTGGACAAGGATAGTAGATCGGATCCGGTAGGATAGGATAGGATAAGATACGCGATTTAATGACAGAAAGAAGCTTTGAAGTGATGAGTGTTCATCCCGCTTTTGCAGAGTAGTGTCGATGGACTGTGGGTATGCTCTTATGTGGGGGATGAATCGTAGACAAACGCCCTTTTTCAGACGGCATGATGCATATGCTGTGGATTTGTGGAGCCTTGAGTTTAGTTCTCAGAGAGTATTAGGTTCGTAATGCAGACCATAGTGTTTGTTACTAAGAATGAGGGCTGGTCTTGAAGTCAGGAGAAATATAACTATGTAAACGCTATGCCGCTCCTCAGCTCGTAGGTACAGAATGCCAGTACGCTCACACCATGCGCTCAATTCCATCAGACGTCCTTCGGGGTCGGTGTCAAGAAACGCTCCGCTATCCCATGCTCAGACCAAAAATATAATGTCAACAGAGTGCGGTACATCGCTGCCCAAAACGCTCGACACAATGTTCGGCCCTCAGCATGACCGGTGGTTTATACGACACGAAAACGCTTGCTCTACATCAAATCCAAGGCCGGGAAGAACCTCGGCCCCGCAAATCCATGGACGACGATACTCTGAATATCGATGTTCTGGTCGCGCGCCGGACTCCAAAGCTTAAGAAGAATGTACCTGCCGGATCTGTCCAGATGCACATCGCAGATTAGTTACTTTGTCCACAAGGTCCGAATCTGGCGGTTGAGGAGGCTTTACTTACACAGGCGGGTCGAATTTCATGCTGACCATGCTCCTCTCCTTCTGGATGAAGAACCTCGCGTGAGGGGCCATGATTTCCGACGTCGCTGGTGCGGCGCCGTCCTGCGTGTGAGCACTGTTCGTGTAGGTTGAGAGCTCGATCCGGCTTGGGGTGGCACGTTGCCGATGGCGCCGGATGCCGCTAGGTGGAGGAACCATGCGATGATGAATGTTGACCGAGCGGCTGACACCACTGTCATCGTCGTCGGATGAGTAGGACACTGCCAGGTGGTCCCGCCTGTACCGGTCTGTGAGGATGGCGGCACTGGATTCGTCTTCTTCGTCACCGGATTTATCGTCGCAGTCGGTGATGACAGTGAAAGGTGGCGGAGATGGTAGATGGGTGGTTGCCGAAGGGTGGTCGTTGATGTAGGAGTCCACTTCTGCGTCGATAAACAACTCCTCCACATCGTTCGGATTGCCGGGTATTGCTGATGGGTTTGCCAAGCCGTAGGGAGGACTCCAGGAAGCATAGAATTCCCGTCTCGGTCGTGTGCCGGGGTAAACGTCTGAAGACCGTGGCGGGTGGGCTCTCGGAATTGGATATAAGCTGACACGACTCGAAACCGAACGAGGATCCTCGCGACCAGTGATGGCTGAGGAGCCTGACACATTCCGTGGAGAAGATGACGAGTAGTGGATTTGATATTGAGCGGTACGTGGAAGTAATTCATCTAATGTCATGGAAATGAAAACCATGCCTTCCTGTACCCTACGACAGGTGGACCTTCAGCATTTCGTGCCGTGTTCGGAGAGCATTCACTTACGGAGCGGTAAACCCCCCTGATGGAGCTTTTATGACTAGTTTCTTCAAGCAGAACGTGGTTTCCCCTATATGGCTTAAGATCAGGTTGCATCTGTTGCTTTTCGTACAGTAAACGCTCTGATCGTTTCGTAAGACGTTCTCCGCTCCATAATCTCTACTGTCACTATACTGTTCGATGTGACTTCCTCCGTCGCAACTGACAATCTCCATCTTCAGTCGCCCTGGAACGACCTGACCGAAATGACCATAACTGAAACCTTGCATGCCACCAGGTGGACCATCGCCTTCGAGTTTCCTACGCTTGGATCTTCTCCTGTTCAATTCTGCCTCGCCAGAGTATTCCTGAGTAGTAATGTCGGGTGAGGTGATCCGAGGAATCGGTTGATCTAGGAGCGAGCTCAAGTTAGAGCTGGCTTCGGCCAGACGTTCTCCAGCCTGTTGCAGACCGGCCAGTGCGCTTGAATGATATGAATCTTGTTCCTGACGAGATCGATGGAGGTGTCGAGCACGTGGCGTTGGTTGAAGTCTGTTGCGGATGGCAGGTATGGGAGGATCGGAGGTTTGCGCTCGATCCGCAGTGCTCGGTGCGTCCCTAGCAGCACGAAGCCGGCCGATCTCATGTAACCTCCGGCGGCGCCGCTCTGCATTCCTATGAACGGCTTCATCATCCATGGCTGCTCGTTCGGCTCGCTCCCGTTCTCGGTCGGCTCGCAGAGAGTTCTGAAGTTGTTGTAGACGAACCGAAGAATCGATTGATATATTCATTGAAGGACGAGGCGGTACACTTGCGCCGTTGGTAGATGCCGATGCTTGCGGGAAATCGAAAGGGCCAGACTGAGTATCAAGCGTTCAGTAGTCCATTCAATGTTGACTGCAACTGCAGGGGTTATAGACTAGACAGATGAATGACACATACCATTATCGACAGATGAAGAGGGCTTGTCATCTAAGGTCATCGAGGAAGCTGAATAGGCAAGACTGTAGTATCTGGCCGTTCAGATTGAGAGGCACTGCTGGGACATATAGCTCGTTGTCAATCTAAGGATTCGAGGTTGTTCTGTCTTGTAACTAGATCTTCAAAGATTCGAGAATAGATGACAGAAAATGAGTGACACAGAGTGCATACGTGTACGAGTCAAGTATAAATCTATATTATCCGTCATCGAAGTCGTTGGACAAAGGACTTTGGTTGTCAACGGGCGCCACCCCACATGTACCTTATGGTATGGATATGCTTATGTAAGCGACCATGAGACTGACATTGGATCTAAGGGCCGAACTTAAGTTAGCGCTCCCGGCTTCAGGACCACGATTCCCGGTAAGTTAATCTCAGGGCTCAACAGTGCCTGATTGGGAGTTACAGTCCTCATCCAACAACATTACTAGTATCAGTATCTGTCAGGTCATAGGAGTCGAAGTAAAAACAAACACTATCAATCGAACATGGCAAGACTCAACAACGGAACCAATGGGAAAGCTCATACTGGAGATCAGGCTGAAGAACCTGTGACTGCTATTCCACCAGGCCAGACGATAAGTGCAGGTTGGCTGCGCCTTCAATATGTCGGGATATTTTGATATATCACTAACACTCGACAGATGAGATCGCGCTTTACGACAGACAGATCCGGCTATGGGGCGTCAAGGCGCAAGAGAAGTAAGGCGTAAAATGTTATTAAGAGGGACGTGCGAATGCTTATAATTACTTCCGGCAAGGCTCCGGACTGCTAAGATACTCTTGATTACTCTCCGAGCGCTGGGTAATGAGGTTGCGAAGAACCTGGTTCTTGCTGGGATAGGCTCACTTACAATTGTCGACCACGAAGTTGTCACCGAGGATGATCTCTGCTCTCAGTTCTTCGTGTCAGAAGAGGATATCGGGAAGAACGTAAGATGATGCTTCTCACATCCGCAGGAAGTACAAGCTGACCACTTCGACAGCGGGCACAGGCGGCTGCCCCTAATATACAGAAGCTTAACCCTCGGGTTACTCTTCACGTTGACACGGATGATATCCAGATGAAGCAACCAGAATTCTACTCTCTCTACGACATTGTCGTGGCCACGGAGCTCGACATCAACACACTTTCTACCATCAATGCGTCCTGTCGTTTATCAAACAGACCATTTTATGCCGCCGGTAGCCATGGGTTCTACGGTTATATCTTTGCTGATCTCATCCAGCACGACTATGTTATTGAACGCGAGAAGTCCAATGTTCCCACCATTTTGAAACCCGAAACAGCGACCAGGTCGATCATCGCCGCTTCGACCAAGAAAGAGAACGGCAAACTGGTCGAGATGGTAACGAAACGAGAAATCTACTCGCCCATCATCCTAGCCAACACCTCCCCGATGCCGCCCGAACACCTCACCAACCGTCGCCGAAAGATGAAAGTTTCCCCACTCCTCACCTGCCTCCGAGCGCTGTGGGAGTTCCAGAAGATCTCCGGAACGCTCCCATCACATAGTCACGCCGACCTGGAACTCTTCACCACGCTGGCAACGGAGAAGCACAAAGAGCTACAGCTGCCCCCGGAGACGTTGCGGAGCGACTTTCTCCGCAGCTTCTTACAGAATCTGGGCAGCGAGCTGGCGCCCGTCACGGCGTTCCTGGGCGGCCAGCTGGCGCAAGACGTGATCAATGTCCTCGGCCAACGCGAACAGCCGATCCAGAATTTGCTTCTTTTCGATGGGGAGGAACCCATGGGGCCTGTTTACGCGATGCATCCCATCTTCCCGGATTTGGACACCTCGACAGTCTAGGTAGGTATTTGTACCCTCTTAGACGTGATCACGAAACATTTGCCCCTCTACCACTTCTCGCCTCAAAGGTGAGCAGTGGCTGCTTTGAGGTGCGCTGGCGGTGAGCAGCCCTGAGCCATGCCTGGGCCGCGGCGACAGGAACAGTGCTGGGCCGCAACTTGCAAGAGGTCGCTGGAGCTGAAAGGCACGGTGCTGACGGATGAGGAGGAGATAAACCTGGAGGAGTTTTATGTTTCGGAGAATATTCAGGGGCACTGATTAGTTACTGGCATGGATGCAAGCTAGACGCCAGAGGCGAAGCCAGAGGCGAAGCCAGCTCAGTACAGAACCTCTTATAGTGACGACGAAGTATTCAATGCCTTCTTACTCTTGACACCAGCGTATAATTGCCTTTCTTCCACCCTTTTGCCCTTGACTATCCTAAAAAGACTGGGACTCCTGGGCAGTGGGTTTAATTTAGGTCTCTCTAATTGAAGCCTTTCCGACACATGCTTCTGACTCAAAACATCCATTGACTTGGAGAAAGCAATTGCTCGCTTGACTCATCGATGGGACCGTTGGTGAGGTTTTGGAGCACAAGCTTGGAAAGGAAAGAGTTAGCCAAACATCAGTCCAAAGTCTCCAGTGGTCAACTTTGGCAAACGGAAACGGAGCGAACCATACCGCCGCATGGACCTTGATAACAAAATCATCATCCTTGTTGAGGCTGCCGCCGATCAGGAATTCAGTGAATTTGCTCCTCCATTGCTCCGTCTTGTCCTTCTTGGCCCCAGCGCTAAGGCATTCCAACAGCGACCTAGCGCAGCCTCGAAGCAGGATGCAGCAGCCGATGAAGTCGGCCTTACTCCACCGCGGATGCCGTTCGAGCGCCGCATCGATGAGGGCCTCCGCTTTCCGCCCGTCGTTGACGCGGACTACATCAAGAGCGAAGCAGCGCGCCTGGATGGCAGCGGAGACGATCCAGCTCGTCCGCTCGCTCTTCCACTCCTGCACCTTGTCGAGCACCGCATCTAGCTTGCCAACACCGCTCAACTCGCTTTCCTGGAATTGGAGGTTCGAGCGGTCGTCAGGATGCGGAGACCCGACGCTGCCGGGGAACTGCATGCCCTGGAAGCCGTCGGACTCCTCGACGATCCACCATTTGAGTTGCTGCATACCGGCTTGAGGGCCGTGGCCGTATTCGTTCGTGACCGTGTCCGGCAGTAGTTTGGCGGCTTCGGCGTAGGTACGGATCATGAAATCGATGGCGACGGGGTTGTCAGATGCGTACTGGTGAATCGCTAGTATGGTGCTCCAGATGTATACTGCTGGGTTGGGATGCCGGGCATTTCCAGTGTGAGTGGCGAGGATCTGGGCCGTGGCCTGGACGTCTGGTTCTTTACCGCGAACTGCCCTGGTCCACTCGGAAGCAAAGGTCTCGAGAGCCTGTTGCTGGTAGGGATGCGGCTCCGCAATGTACTTGTCGTAGACACAATTAAGTAAGTTCATCTGATATTTCTGTTGCCCAACGACAAAAATCGCAGACAGAGCTATTCAATAGAAGAAAAGTCGAGGCCACAAGTTATTCTGGAGTACCTGTGATAAGAGAAGAGAACGCACACTTTACCCTGCTATGAGGGGAGAAAGCACTCAGAACGACGTGTCATGTAGGGTGACAGTTATGACATATGAAAGCAGAGATAACCTTGGTCTTTCGAAATGAAAACACCAACATAACAGAGTGAAGGGACGGTATGAAAAATTGATGTTCAAGTGCACGCATGTTCAACAACTCTATCACAGTGAGGTACCTTAGCCCTAGTTGAATTTGTAAGCAAGCAAGGCTTGGCACATCGAGAAACCCTTGATTGGGCCTTGAGTATTACTCGAGGAAGTGATTGAACAGTCTGTGATATTACTTGTAGAGCACCCGATTTTAGCCAGTCATCTGACACATCGCGCGTTCCTCTTTGATCCAGATGAGAGGCGGTCAATACCCGCTGTATTGGTCATGGCTTGGGGATGCTCTGCGAAGTATTTGTAACTGATAACATATTGATACGAGAATACAGCTAAACCCCGCTCCAAATTGAACAAGCCGCCCGAATGCGCCAATACAAAGATGCACGAAAAGAGAATATTTGGGACTATGAGCCAGTCAGGGACGCTTCGTAGTCGCTCTCGGCGTTTCCGCCTCTTCGGCCCCATCGCTCATCAGACCCTCCAGCTCAAATTCCTCGGCGTCTCGCACCAGTCTCTGGCTTGGCGTCCGAGCGTGACCATTGACATGCCCGTTCATTCTTGATGCCTCCGGATCCTTTCTCGGTGCCGTGGGCCAAGCATAAACGGCGTAGATGTGGAGAAGGACGTTCACGAAGAGGAAGACTAGGAATGCGACGCTGTAGAGAACGAGGACGTAGGCTACGTGCGTGACGTTGGCGGCCGACATGAGCGCCATTTGCTCTTCTGTGGCGCCCATGAAAAGGAATCCGGAGGCGTAGAGAAGCTACGACAATGCGTTAGTGGAGCAGCAGTCCGAGTGGCTTAGGGGACTTACGAATGGTGGTAGGTATTGGAAGCTGCTGGTTTCCTCGGGATTTCTAGAGATTGAATTTCTATCCCGCAACACAAATGCAATCTCGACGATCCTCGTGGCACCGGCAGCCATGAGCGTGTAGCCGAATATGGTGTGAACCATCGTGCTCAAGTGCAGACTCTGCGGATGCCCTGACATCGCCCATCCGGTGAGGAGGATCACTATTCCGGGAATCAAATTCCTCTTCGGCCTGCCGTCCCTCTTCCGACTCAACCACATCCCCAAGAGTCCAGCACACCACCATACGATGCCCATACTAGTATGTTGTAAATCATTCTTCACCCACGCCGTACCCCACCTATGCTCCGTGAAAGTATTTACACAGCCCCAAGCCGCGATGACGAGCGAATCGAAGAACTCCTGCGACCGGCCGGTGCGTTTCAGCCAGATTTGACCGACGAGGAGGAGGATGGTGAGCATGATGCCGTAGCCGATGAAAGCGCTGCCCATGATGAAATGTGCCAGACATTGACCGAGATGGTCACCTCGACAGAAGCCCAGAGCCGTGATCCCGCCGAAGAGCATCTGTACCCAACTCGCAACAGGCATGATTTTGCCCACAACGCCGTGACCTGTGACAACATGGCGACGGATGCGAGAGTGTATGCCTTTCGTCAGGTGTAGCTTGAGGTATACACCCAGTACGATTTGGAGAAGGAGCATTAGCATCAGCGACGAGGCGAAGGCAGCGTGAATGTTGGGTGCGAATTGACGCCCGCCGTGGGCATGGCCCAGAAAGTAGCCGACAACGGCAGCGACGGCGCCGAAGACTTGCACAGGGACGTGCCATCGCGATCGGACAATCTGTACAGATCTGTGTCAATCGATGGAGTGTAATGGGTATTGTTTCCGCCGAGGGCAACATACCCCGAGGACCATCCCAGTGGGGAAGATCAGGCCAAAGGTAACGATTTGAAGTATAATATGTACCCATAATATCGAGTCCTGCCCCCATCATCAGTGTCCACCATCCGCGCAACCCAACGACTATTCGAATCAACCACATACGATTGGCTCCGCCGTGACTGCCTGCCCGTCCGGAATATCCGCCCCGTGATGTTCATGTGCCGTCGCGCGACCAATCATGAGGATGTATACCAAGCCTGCGACGCTCAACGTTCTGTACATGGTGGCGGAGGCTCCCCAAGGCGCAGACGCGATCATCTTGGAATTAATGACGCCGGCACAACGTTACGAATGAAAGTCTTGCAGCGCTTAAGAGAGCCTGTCAGCTTCCGGAGGTTCCGGAGGACTTGCCGCGCTCATCAAGCTGACTCGATAGTATCGGATGATGTCTCCTCTTCTGAGTCTCCTTTTCAGCCCTCAAGTCTATATTAACTCACACGCAGACGCCAAAGCGCCGGGGAAATGGCGGGCCGGTATCCTAGAGCGGAGGGAACTTCACTTCTTCTTCTTGTTCTTTTGTGCCTTTAGTGGCTAACGTACACCGTACAGTTGCTATCACGCAAAAGGGTAGTACCTCCGTACCTAAACTACTCTCTCTGACTCGAGCAAACCTTCGCAGTCCTTACCGCTCCAATCCACGCTTTTGTACTTCCGCAAGTATGAAAAGATTGAACATTGTTAAGTCCAAAGTCGATATCCCTTGGCTCCTAGATCGATCGAGTCGTACGAATAACTCGATTGAAACACGGGAACATGTGAGTGCGTGTGGGAGGCGTTGCAATGCAACGAGCTCCACCACTTCCATCACACCCCCAATCCACAACTTGGCCCTACCTATATCAGATGGACATATACCAGAGACTTCTCCAGCTTGCGGCCCGTCATCTTCGTTTCGGATGCGAGTAAGATCTGGCAGAAAGGTTATCGCAAGAGATTTCCAGGGAAATAGCATTCAGACATCCTCCTTCATCAGAGAAGTTCATCTGTTGTCGACGGACTAAATGCCACTTTCGAATTTCCGGCACATCCACCAAGCTCGGCGCAGTCATGAGCATCGCCGTCAATTACACACACCCGTTCAATATCCCGCAAGGCCCTGACTTCCAAGATACCTACTTCGTTGGTCAGACCGTTACGGTCTCCTGGGCACTTCCCTCCAACGTGTCGATAAGCCTGGAATATACGAATGATACTGAGGAGAATCATCTGTCGTCGTCTCATACTTGGACCTTCCTTAGTGCGTTCCCACGGATATGACCTTGTCCATCCCCTTGCCGCAAGTGCATCCTGAGTATAGTTACACATCAATAATACGGAAACCGCAACTATCTAGATAACCAGACGAACCAGAATTTTGCCTTCTGGCAACTCGATCCTCTTTTCATACAGCCTGCGAACGAAGGCCGCTTGAGACTGTACTGGTACCCTGGCGGACCCGAATACGGTAATGAGAGGCCGCGATCCGCACTCAGCCCGAAATTCCGCATCGACCGACGCCAAAGTACGGTCGCCGAAGTTCTAATTGGGATTGTGGTGCCGATGTGGGTGGTCATAATCATTGCGGCGTTATGGTGGGCTTACGTCAAGCGTACCCCTTGGGGTATAAGGGGCAGGTTGAAAAGGGAAGTGGTGCGGTGATGGGTTGGACACGAATGTCGTTGTATATAGCTGGGATCTAAGGGTTGGTTATCGATTTGAGCGCCCAAGCATTGACGATGCTCCTACGACCTTTTCATACCTTAGATATTTCGTGTTCTCTTAGCCCTGAAGGTCATCATATCGCTACTTTATCCTCAACAGGTCAATGAGCATGGCAGGTATGGCTGGAGCACAGAAGGCTTCAGATAATCACTGGATCCACTGACGATACTCGCCATGCTTGGAGTTCTTCCCAGCGCTTGGGTCCATATTGAGTCGACAAGAAATCAATACCGATCCCGCTCCTTTGAGTTTCTTATGGACGTGCTGTAACTCTAAGGGCTGCATTGATGATAACCATCACACCACTTCGACCTTAGCCAGCCCCAGTAATTAAAGTCAACACCAAGAAACTTGCATATTGGCTATGTGAATGCGAGCCGATTCCTTCTTAGGGTCCGTAGGCGCCCAAACAACAAATACATATGTATGTGAGATACAAATATTGACGATGGCACCGGATGCTTTCTTTGTGATAACCAACAATTCATCACCCACAGGAGATATCAAACCCCATCTCTTCGACGATCAGATTTCTCAGTACATAGACAGATTATCACATCATCTGCTACAGTCGCTTTAATTCTTCCCTCCAAGGTCTAAGCTACTCAAAACCTACTAACCTAACCCCAGCCCGCAAACCCTAACCCGCTCACCCTCACTCTCCCCCCTTCGAAGCTACCAACCGCCAAAACTCCGAACTTCCAACTCACACACCCACCATACTGATCTCACCACCCGACCAAACCTCCCCATCAGCACAAGATGGAAAGCGTACCAAGCTCATCGACACCGAATCCTCCATCCACTGACGTCCCTCCCCCACCCACCAGCAAAGAGCACCAGCCCCCAACCTCCACAACACCAGCCCAACTCCCAACCTCAGCAAAACAACCGACCGATCAGCAAGAACAGCCACAGACCACCCAGAAACCTGACAGCGAGCAAGAAAGGAGAATCGTACAGTCTCCCCACCTCTCTCCGCAAACCACCACTAACATCCTCCTCGCAGGCACAAACGACCGCCAAAATCGCCACCCTCACCGACCGCATCGCGGAAGCGGAGGCGGAACGGGATGGGTTGTTGTTGAAGCTAAAGTCTTCTTCCCCCATCTCCTTCGCAGTCTTTCTGTTCATTCAGCTTGGTTCGGTTCTTGGTCGTTTTTCATCATCACGGATGCTTTTCTCTACATTCGTCAAGTTGTATATGTCCGTACGCGTAGATGCATACACATCACGCCGCGCTCCGTCATCGCACTGGGTGTGCTTCTTCTCACCTCTCTCCTCCCCCAGCTCTTTCGCCGCCTCTC